>Ga0308414_1001715_pt1 | contig 14322 bp, 13 predicted proteins | sample HotsprSampleOS50_FD_205667 | JGI IMG/M metagenome (GOLD analysis project Ga0308414, IMG submission 205667) | Hot spring phototrophic mat microbial communities from Octopus Spring, Yellowstone National Park, Wyoming, United States - 20090730_OS50 ... | reverse complement strand
TAGGGTCAATGACAGGTGGAACTGCCAAATTAGTAAAGCTAGAAAAAATTCCCGAAGGTTGGTTAGGCTATGCCGAAGTCTATGAAGAAAGCGCATTTATTAAGTCTGTTGGCTTGCCAAGTAGAGTAATGGATAGAAACATCTATGAAGTGAAGATGAACCCAGCACTGGAAGTGATAGCATTTGCGCGCAAAACCAACTTCGAGATATAGATGAGTAGAGAAATTGCATACTCTACAAGTGGCAGCAATCTGGCTGAAATTTTAGAGCGCGTGTTAGACAGAGGCATCGTCATCGCTGGGGATATTAAAATTAACCTTGCAGATGTTGAACTGCTTAACATTAAAATCCGCTTAGTCATTTGTTCCGTCGATAAAGCGATGGAACTGGGCATCAATTGGTGGCAAAGTGACCCGATGCTCTCGAGCGAGACAAAAACAAAACAACTGGAGCAGGAAAATGAAGAACTTAAAGCACGACTGGAAACCTTAGAAAAAAAATTGGCATCGCTTCTGCCACCAACTTCTCCAAAATGAAAAATTAACATAATTATGGCGACCATAAAGACCATCAGCGCAATTAAATCCGCACGTAGCCTCAAACGCATTCCGCGCTCTAAAACAGCTAAGCCAATTGGGACTAGCGGTAATTACCTCAACCTGTATGTGCTAACTACAGAAAAAGAACGGCTCGAAAAAGAACTTGCCGCCGTAGAACGCCGCCGATATGAAATTATTAAGCAATTGGAAAATGTAACCAAAGAGATTGAAGACATCACAAAGAAGCATATCAAAGAAATAGAAAAAAAACAGCCCGAAAAGCCCTTCAAAACCGTTTCTCTCAACTATTAAAACCCTGAAACGACGATGAAAGAGAAGATAAACGCAAAAGACCCGATTGGCAATATCTTGGAAGGAATTGAGCGGTTAGCTAAACTTGCTGAAAACCTGCAACAAAGTGCAGAAAATTTTTCCAAAGAGGGCGAAATAGATTTGAGCCGAATTAAAGAAGGCATGAAGGCAAGTTATAGTATTTCCTTCAAAACAGCCGCAGGGAGCAGAGCTCGCGCAAGCACATTTTCCAAAGAATTTGCCAAAAAAGCCGCACAGCAAAGAAGTGCTGCCAGTGAGGTGGTCGTACCAGCGCAGGTAGAGCCTGAAACCGATGTGTTCTTAGAAGCGGCAGCAATTAAAATCTATGCACAGTTACCCGGCGTAGAAGAAAAAGATATTACACTAACGCTAAATAAAGACATTCTCGAGCTGGAAGCCAAAAATGCAAAACAGCGCTTCTACAAAGAAATTTTGCTGCCAAAACCGGTTCAGCCAGAGTCTATGGAAAAGCGCTTTCATAATGGTATATTGGAAATTACGTTCATATTAGCTGTCTAAGACTCTTGCTAATGTGTTGCAAAATAAAAGTAACATGATTGCGACAGCTATCCTAACCTGCCCAAATTGCGGCTATAAAAAAGAAATCATCATGCCAACTGACGCATGTCAGTATTTCTACGAGTGTGGAAATTGCAAAACGCTGCTGAAGCCAAAACAAGGAGAGTGCTGCGTATTTTGTAGCTACGCAAATGTAAAATGCCCACCCACGCAAGCAAAAGAGAAATTCCCGTTCGCTTAAGAATGCACCGCATAAAAACTTACTTTAATTGGAGCAGCGGTAAAGATTCAGCTTTAGCCCTATATTACCTGTTACAGGATAACACCTACAGTGTAGAGTATTTGCTCACTTCAGTGAATGCGTCATACAATCGGGTGAGCATGCATGGCTTGCGGCGCAGTTTGTGGCAAGCACAAGTCGAGGCAATTGGGATTCCCTACGGCACAATTGAATTGCCAGAGCAGCCGACCGATGCTGAATATGAAGCGGAAATGCGCAAAAAAATTCTTGAACTAAAGTCAAATGGATTTGAATGCGCTGCTTTTGGTGATATTTTCTTGCAAGATTTGCGCCAGTATCGGGAGCAAAAATTAGAGCCATTGGGCATCAAAGCCATCTTTCCACTTTGGAAAAAAGATACAAAGCTGCTGCTCGAAGAGCTAATTGAATTAGGTTTCAAAGCAGTGATTATTTGTGCAAACGCAGAGATATTTGAAAAATCTTTTGTCGGACGAATTATCAATGAGCAATTCCTCAATAATCTCCCTGAAGGCATAGACCCATGTGGAGAAAATGGCGAATTTCACACATTTTGCTTCGATGCGCCATATTTTAAGCGTCCAATTGAATTTTCGGTAGGTGAAACGGTGTTGCGTGAGTATAGCTACCAAGGTGCAAAGAGCCGATTTTGGTTTTGTGACTTAATTCCCAAACAGATTGATGCACAAACACGAAATTAAGATATGCCCACGTTGCGGCGTGCAATTTGAGTGCAAAGTCGGCGCTGTGATGCTATGCCAATGCAGTGCAATTGAGTTGAATGAGGCAGAAAGCGCTTACATCCGAAGTAAATTTGAAGATTGTCTGTGCATTCATTGCTTGTGGGAGCTGAAGGCGGCATATCACCAAGAATTGAAAGCAAAAAACTGCGACTCATAATTCAGGAAAAAGGTCACACAGTCATGAAGGAAAGTCAGTTGCAGATGATGCTAATCATTGTAGCAGGCGTATCAGGCGGTGTGCTATGGTTACTGGAAGGTCTTATCCCATTCTTCCAGAACCGGCAGGGGCGATTAAAACATGCCTTGCCAAATCTGACCATTGCGGCATTAAACACCCTGTTATCCTCGAGCCTAACTGTCGGAACATTAACAATATTGGCTCATGTTCAACCTTACTGGCAAGGGCTAAAAGGACTGGGAATAAATGATGTGGTGGAGAGTGTTTTGTTGGTATTATGTTATGACTTTTGGATGTATGTCTGGCATCGCTTAAATCACCAAAGTGCATTTTTGTGGCGATTCCATCGGTTTCACCATGCAGATGCTTTAATGGATGTTACAACTGGGGTAAGGTTTCATCCCGTAGAAATTATGCTGTCAGAAATTGCGCGGCTGCCTGTCTGTGCTGTGCTGGGTATCGGTGCGACTGAAATCCTGTTATATTCCTTACTCTCCTTCCCTATCATTTTGCTACATCACAGTAACATTGCATTGCCACATGCTCTCGAGAAGGGTTTAGCCTACATCATTCCTACCCCGACGCTGCATCGGGTGCATCACTCGGTTAGAAAAGAGGAAGCAGATACAAACTATGGGTCTATGCTGTCGCTTTGGGATAGACTTTTTGGGTCACTGCGGCCGCAAAGTGCGTTACATCCATTACGGCTGGGCATAGAAGAGACCTAAAATTGTAAGGAAAAGCGCTTCCTGACACTTCTTGACGGCATCTCCTAACACTTTCCTATCAAAAATCTGCCTAAATAGCCAAAAATAGCCAAAATAAGAGCATTTTGAGGCATAAGAATTGGCACGATATTTGACTAAAGGTTACCGCAGCAAAGTGTAAAAAGCGTGGTATAGCCAGTGACGACGAGAGAGGCAATAGATAATGCAGGTAGACAATTTGGAATAGTGCTGGCAATACTTGCAGCTATCCTGTTTTTGTTCGCATTGCTGGTAGGCTGTGACCGGTTGGAGACACCTGTCGATAGCATGGATAGAAGCCAGCAGCCATTGGTAGTGAATTGGTCGGTAGATGAAGTCACTGGGATGCTCTTTGTAAGCGCCATAAATGGTGTGCCAAATACAACGGTAATTAACAACCGAGTGATTGTGCCAAATGGGGGAACACCACGCAGCAGCATTACCGTGGCAAGAGTAGCAGAACCGCTGGGAACCAGCACCACATCGTGTATCAGTACAGCTATGTTTTTTGGAGCAACTTTGCCAGAACGTGTAAGCGCACAGGTAGAAGAGCAGATGCATGACTTCGAACCGCTGCCACTGCCGCAAGAAATACTCCCTATAGGACCTGTGGCGCTGCGACCGGCTGTTTTTGTTTATCCGCCGCCTTTCAGTAGCCAAGCAAGAGTGAGGGCAATGGAAATTGGGCGCAATGCAACGAATGTAACGATGCACCTGACAAAGTTAACGCTAACTGATAAGCGACTGAGAGTCCCAGCAGCACTGACAATCCTCTCACCATGGTCACGCACGGTCGTGTCCCGAAATTCTAACTTGGTGGTGCGTTTTGAAGGAGAACTGGGAATGTCGGCGATTGCAGTGCTCACAGGCGTGCCCAGAGACAGTGTGATGTGGCCACGCGATACCGTAGTGATTTCGCCAGTGAAAAGTGCCCGCTATGTGGTTAAAGAGCTGGCACGCGGCATGAACAGTGTAACCTTTACGGCAGAAGAACTTCAACGAATTCAAGAATCGCGTGCAGTGATTCACATTGCCAGTGCAGATGTCAAACTGGTCAACGGCGGTGCGGTGAGCTTAGTGGGGCAAAGCACGGCTTCGGTCATGATTGAATTGAGTAGCCGCACGGCAGCAACACGGGACGGCGTAGAATTTGCGCTCAATCTGCGCAGGACAACGCTGGCGTCGGGCGATACATTAAGCGGGACGTTTTCCATTACAAATCGCTCGGGCACAACACAGAGGTTTAATTTCTCAACATCCTGCCAGCTAAGTCTAAGGCTAAGCGCGAACGAGAGAGTCTGGATAGAGCAACCTGAAATCTGCGCACAGGTGCTGACAAGTTTTGAAGTGCGTTCAGGCGAAGAAAGGATAATGTCGTTTCAAGTGCCGCTGCGTCAGGCACAAACGGGTCTGCCGCTGCCAGCAGGAGAATACACGCTGGAAGTGGGTTTGCGCGATGCAAACTCGCCAGTGCTGCGCCAGACGATACGCGTGCAGTAAGGGATACACAGAAAAGTTTTCTCTGTTCTTTGTGCTTTTGTTCTTTGTGTGGAAACACTCTGATTACTCAAAGGAGTGGACTCTATGAAACCAGATGAACTCCAGTGTGCAGCGTTTTGCGCCTCGCGTTGTACATTGGAGTTCTTGTTTTATCTTAAGCAAAAGTATGCATTTTGCCAAGTGCAACGACCGAAGAGCGCGTTGCCAAAAGGGCGGCTCAGTAGCCGAACAAATCCACTTGTTGAAAAAAGAAGAATGCTGAAGCAGAGCATGTTCTGAAAAGTGAAGCGCGCCGCACGATGGCATTTTACGTTGATGACTTAATCAGGTAACAATGTGGCAAATTCGCTACTGCCCCAACTTGAGACACTGGGCACTGTGGCTGATGCTCCTCACTGTTTTCAGTGCAAACAGTTACGCCCGAGAACAGCCTATCATGGTCGTCATCAACGAAGATGACTGCAAGACCTTAGGCGGCTGGCCGCTCGACCGCAAGTGGTATGCCGTGGCGTTACAAAACCTTACCGCAAACGGCGCAACACGCATCTTTCTTGACTTAGCGTTCCCAAACGCCGATGTCGCGCACCCTGAATCGGATGAATTTTTCTTCCACACGCTGCAGACGCTGCCGAACATCTACTTGCTGACCGAAGAGCTCCACACAGATTCAGTGCGCATACTGGGCGAAAAAACCTTTCCAGCCAAGCGCTGCTTTTTGCCGTTTTCTGAAGCCTTCACCATCAAAAATGAGAAGATGATTGCCAAAGCCGGTGCCGCAAGAACGCTGGCATCATTTTTCTACGACATGCCCCTAACGCAGACATTGGCAATCGTTTTGCCAACGAAGAAACTGACGCCAACATATTCCCTGCGGGAGGTCATTCAGAGCGGCGGCGAGGTGAAGGGGCGTGATGTAGTCATCTACCTTGACTACGCGGGCGTGTCGTCGTATGTGGTCAGTGAGCGCAGCGGGGAAGCCTTCTCCACAGCAGAATTGGAAATTTGGGCAGCCCTGAAAGTAGCAGCAGGCGAGGTCTTGACCGTGTGGGAGAATTGGCAGATTGGCGCATTGCTCATGCTCTCACTACTGCCGCTCGCATATTACGCGCGAAGAACCAGTTCGCTTCATGCGGCGTTTGGCGCAATTGGTTTGAACATCCTCGGTTTTGTGGGGTTGCACATCGCCAAAATAGATGTATCGGTGCTATGGTTAAGCGCAAATGCTTTACCGATAGCGATAATAGCAGGGCTACTGGTGATGCAAAGCCGACGTGCCTTGGTCAGAACGCTGGTTGCAAAAAACACTGAAAAAGTGCAGCAACGCCTATTGTCCGCGCAAGAGGCAGGGCACAATAGCAACGGAGAAGAACTGCGCTACAAGTTGCAATTCTACGAGCGGCTCTCGCGTAATGTGCCAGTGAGCTTACCCAACACCTTTCCCGAAGCTGAAGACATCTACTTTGCCGCCAACTCTCCGCTTGCCACCATTTTGGCAAAGGCAGACCAAGTAGCAAGGCACGATATTCCTGTGCTCATTCTGGGTGAAAGTGGTGTGGGCAAGGAAAAGCTGGCGCAATTCATTCATCGCCGTTCAGAGCGACGAGATAAACCGTTCATTGCCATCAACTGCGGCGCCTTGAATGAAAATCTAATTGAGTCTGAACTCTTCGGCTACGAAGCTGGTGCTTTTACGGGCGCCGTGAAGACGAAAATTGGGCGCTTTGAGCAAGCAAATGGTGGCACGCTATTTCTTGACGAAATCGGAGAGACCAGCATGAGCTTTCAGGTCAAACTCTTGCGCGTGCTGCAAGAAGGCTCGTTTGAACGCGTGGGCGGGACGAAGACCATTCATGTTTCGGTGCGCATCATTGCCGCCACACATCAATCGCTGGAAAGACTGATTGCAGAAAAACGCTTCCGAGAAGATTTGTTCTACCGCCTCAATGGATTTAGTTTGGTCATACCGCCCTTGCGCGAGCGACCAGCGGATATTGAGGTGATTTTTACGCATCTGTTGCATCGTATCAATCCAGAGCTGAAAATCTCCGATGCCTTGTTAGCTTGGCTCAAAGAGCAACCGTGGCGAGGCAACGTGCGTGAACTAAAGGCAGCCACCGAGCGTGCCGTGCTGAATGCATCGCTTTGCCAGCGCAAATTTTTACTCCCTGAAGACTTTGAACTGGGAGAAAAGCCGCCGCATCAAGCGCCCAGAGATGAGCTGGCGGAACAGATTCTGCAAGCCTTGCGCAAAAACGAATTCAAACACCGCGCCATCTCAGCAGTTGCCGCAGAATTATCCGTGCATCGCGCAACTGTCACCGAGTATCTGCGAGGATGGATTATTCACTTTTACAGTCAGTCCGAATCGCAAGATGAGGTTTGTAAAAAGCTGTGCGGCGCGCACACACCGAGAGATGAATCACAACTTCGAGAACGCATAAAAAGTTATATTGATGGAGTAGTGGAAAAAATTCAGCTGGGAATTGGTGCAAAGGAATCGGATGAAACCATTAGAGCCCAACGCTTTCGGAATTTGCCCAGTATCTTTGAAACCGACTTGATGAATCTGATTCGAAAAGTGAGGCAATCGTAACAAACTTCCCTATCAAGATGATGCGGTCTGTCGCCCTACTGATACTGCTAAGTTCGGTTGCTTCAGCGCAAACCGTGGACTGGATAGAGCAATTCCAAAATCAGGGTTTTTCAAAGTTTGCCATCTCAGTTCAGACCGAAGTGCTGCGCAATCGTTTTGATGCGTCAAATTACTTGGTCTCGAAGGTGATGTTGCAGTATCAAACCGGACTATGGCGCGCGCAGGCAACCATCAACAACAACTACGAGCAAATCTTCCAAATTGAGCCCGAGCCCATTGCTATCAGTCTGCCGCAAGATGCCGCACTGGTGCGTCCATCCAATCAGCCGAATGACGTCTATCGTGTCAATTTCCCACTGTCATTTGCACTGGGGCTAAGCAGTGAGCAAGTTGGAGTCAGTATGTTTTTTTCGGTGCTCATGGAAAAAGTCAGTTCCAGTCAGTTGAAGGTCTTCGAAACGCAAGGCGGTGTATTTACCGCGCAGCTTGAACCACTGAACTGGGAAAAGCAAAGTCTCCTTGCGGGGCTGCGCGGCTATGCCACGCTGGGCAACCTACGCATGCATCTGGGCATCATGCCAACACCCGTGCTAAGCATCGGTCAAGTGAACTTACCGTATCGGTTGCGGAACGACATTTTGCCGTTTGGCGAACTGGAGTTTATCCAGCCGTATTTCCGCTTCGGGCTTTCGGCGCACTTAAGGAGCATTAGTGCCTTTTACATGCAAAGTTTGCCAAACCCTTTGCCAAACATTTCAGAGCCGATTCAAGTGGCAATTCGGGCACAGCGTGGGGTGGCAACTTTCAATTTTCAAACGCTGCAACTCGACATCGGTATTCCACTCACCAGCGACCTTGCTGCCAGTGTGGGCATCGAGCGCGTATGGTATTCTTCTACCAACTTCTCACGTGGAGAATTTGAAAGATGGCTGAACACGGCGACATTAAACTGGACAAACTCCCCGAACAATTTGCTACAAGAGCAGTCGTTCCGAGTAGGCGCAACGTTCAAATTTGGCGCACAAACCCAGCCGATTTTGAAACTGGCCGACCTCAAATTGCTGCATCAAAACATTTTCCAATCCAAACGCGAATACTACGCGCACAATCCCGTTGCAATTCTTACCTTGCACAATGCAGACAAGCGTCCCGTGTGGTGTCAGGTTACGGCGACGCTGGGTAACACAGGGCGGTTCAAAAGCGAGCCAATGCAAATTGATGCCGATGAACTGCTCGATGTACCAATTTATTTGTATCTAAGCGATGTCAAGCAGTTTCAAATTTCGCGCATCGGTGAGCTGGCTATCTCGGTCGAGCTCGATAACCGCAAGCTCCCATTAGCCAATGTGCCCGTGGTCATACTCAACGAAAATGCATGGGATGGCGATACGTGGAGTTTGAAGTTTTTTATTGCACCAAACGACCAACAAGTGCAGCTGTTTGCAAAAACAAAATACCTGCGTGCGCTGACTGGCGATAGCACCAAGCAACCTGCCACGTTCTACCAACTGAGGCGCTTTATCACCGAGCTGGGTAAAGACCTGCGCTATGTGCCTGACGCCACCACATCGATGATTGTCGACCAAGTGCAATCGCCACGCGAGACACTCGAGAAGCGCTCTGGCGACTGTGAAGATTTCGTCGTCTATCTGGCGTCATGCTTGATGGCGGTCGGCATTCACTGCGCAATTGTAGATGTGCGACCGAAAACACCACAAAGCGTCGTGATTCCGACTGCAGAGCCGGGGGCAATTGGGCATCTGTTCCTGCTGGTCGATACAGGGTTGGATGTGACGCAAATCGGTCGGCTGGAGCTAAGCGAATTTGAAGCCATCTCGCGCCAAAATGCACTGGGTAAAACAACATTGTGGCTCCCGATTGAGACGACGGCGCTGCCCAGCGGTTTTGAAACCGCACTCAAAATGGGCGCCCAGCAATACTATCGTGAAGTGATTGAAAAACAAGGTATTATCAAAGGAAATGTTCATATTTATGACTTCTAACATCGCAATCGTTATGCGCACGCTTCAACTCTGCGTGGGCTTAGTGCTATGTGGCACAGTAGTGAGTGCCCAAACAAAAGTGTGGGTTAAAATCGATTCCGGCACAGCGCTCTATTTGAATCCGTATCAGCAGCAGTGGCTACCTCTTTCAGCCAAAGAGGAAGTCTTGGCAAAGACATTCATGCTGACAAAAAAAGGGGCAAAAGCCATGCTCTTCAAAGAGACAGAAGTGTATGCTCTGCCTGAATCGTCCTACTTCTTCATTGAAGATGTGCTGCCAAAATCGCGGGTGGAAATTGTGGCGGCGCTAACGCAAATCGAAGCCGAACAATTGCCGAAATCCACACGCGAGAGCCGTGAGCGCAAATTGCCCATCGGGCTCACCTACGGTGAAAGCCCAGTCGATACCACAAGCTCTAACACCGCCGCTATCCCTTACCTCAATGAGCGTCTGAACGCTATCCAGTATTTTCTGAACAGCGGACGCTACGATGCCGCACTGCTATCACAGAAGCGATTGCTCACTAAATTTCCAGTGCTCTACCAAGACGCGCTGCAAGCCGAGCGACTCTTCATGCTCTACGATAAGCTCGAACTCTACGGATTTCTCAACGACGAAACACGCCGACTGCTAAGCATCAAACGCAGCACAGAATTTGACAAAATGGTCGAGCGCTGGAACAGCGTAGCCAAAACTAAATTGCTCAACCGTTGAGACATCGGCACTAAAAAACGTTTTTGTCCAACCTCCACAATTGCAGAATTTGCAGAACTCTTGCACAAGCTCAAGTAGGATTTTGATGAACATCAACCTGCTGACATGCGTGAAAGTGTCTGACCGGCGCTTGCTTGCAGCAATTCAATGACGAAGATGCTTGAACTAAGCGGAGGAACACAACGAAGCGCATGGTTCGTCTTGACCTTTGCGCTACTGCTCTCAATCGCTTTGGCAAATGTGCCGCTCTTCAATGTGTTGGGATATGAATTTTGCTTGGTGCAAGCGGCACTTTTGCCTCTGGCGCTGGGCTTATTCTGGCTAAGCGAGAGCAAGACGCAAAGACGCTTATCGGTAACCGCACTGACACTCATCATTCCGCCAGTTGTGATGGCAGTCAATATGCTGTTTGTGCGCAATTGCGCGTATCTGGAGGGACTTGGGTTTTACGCTTTGGCAGTGGGCGGTGGCGTGCTTTTCACGCTCTCACTGGTTCTGCTCATTGAGGTCATGCCGCTACGGCAGAAAAAATCGCTGTTTGTGGTGCTGTATGTGATACTTCTGCTGGTGCCGCCGCTCTACCGTTTTTACACCACGCCACAAGTGTATTTCTTCAATCACATCTTTGGATTTTTTTCAGGCTCTATCTACGACGATGCAATTGAAATTGAACCACGCTATGTGCTCTTCCGCATAGAGACACTTGCTATATCGGTGGCGATGCTGACATGGCGGTTTTACAAAAAGCTTTCGCCATGGCTGGCACGCCTGATGCTCTTGCTCTCGCTCAGCACGGCCGTCTTTTGTTGGCTACAAAGTGAGTCATTCGGGATATGCTCATCACGGCAAGCGATTATGGCAACACTGGTGCCGTTGGATTCATCAAAAATGTGGTATGCCAGCGCATCGCTCTCGGAAAAGGAACGCGAGCATCTTTGGCAGCGCATTAGTCGTGAAATCTGCGATTTGCGAGGTTTGATGGAACTGGATACCGTGCCACCAATTTACATTTTCATCTATCCAGACCGAGAAAGCAAAAAGCGTTTTACAGGTTTGGATAAAACAGAGATGGCGCGCGTCTGGATGAATGAAATTCACATCACGCAGCAGAATGTCGATGCGGTGTTGCGCCACGAACTGGTGCATCTTTTCATGAAACCGTTTGGCGATAGATGGCTGGGTTTGTCGCAAAGTGTAGGGCTGCTGGAAGGAATCGCTGTGGCGCTTGAGACGCCATCGTTTGAGTGGACACTCGATGAGCTCTCGACAAACTTTCTGGAGAATAAGCCAGAGTTTAATGTCAAATCACTCTTTAATCCTGTTGGGTTTTGGACCGAACTAAGTTCAACAAGCTACACGCTCGCAGGTTCTTTTGTGAAGTATCTTTTGAAAACATATGGCATGGCAGCGTTCAAGCAGGTGTATGCCGATGCCGATTTTGCACGGGTGTATGGTAAATCGCTCGACGAGTTACTGGGGGAGTGGTTGGAGCATCTAAGCAAGGTGATAGTGCCGCCGCAAATTGCACCGTATTACCAGCAGGTGTTTGAGCGCAAGACCATTTTTCAAGCGGAGTGCCCGCATGTTGTGGCGCAGCTCTTGAAGAAAGCCGCAAAAGCCTACGAACACGAAGACTATGAACAGGCAAGTGCAGTTGCAAAGCAGGTCTGGGATATGTCGCACAGCACGAATGCTGAAGCAGCGTATCGGTATCTGCGTGCTCGGTTAGCGCTGGCGCATTTAGGCAAAGTGACCTTTGAGGAAGTGTTTGAGGAAGCGCAAGAGCAACTTCAGAACGTGGAGCGGCCTGAACGGGCTTGGTTTGCACTGGCAGATGCGATGCTCTGGAGCCGAGCAATGCCCATAGATTCAGCAAGGCAGATATTGGAGCGGCTGTATCGCTCGCACCTCTCGTTTGAGTTCGACGTCGCTATTGCTATGCGCTTGCAGGCAATGCAACTGGCATACGACATGGAGTTATTCTCGCCATTTCTTTCGCTACAAGAAAAAACCGCACGCGAGCACGCCATCATGGATACAGCTACAGATGCACGCCTCAAAGCGTTCTCTTGCTTGAGGCAAGCGGAAAGGGCTTTTGAGCAGAAAGAATTTGAGCAGGCGCTGACGCTATTAGCGCAGGTAGAACCGTGGCATCAACGCGATTTGGATTTACATACAGAAATGCTGCGACTCAAGGCTTATCTCTGGACTGGCAAGCTCGACCGTGCCATGACTTCTGCAGGAAAAGCAAAGCAATATGCCTCAAACTTTGCCAACGCGAAAGCAAAGCATGGTTACATTGACCACATTTTGCAACTGCATAGCCAGTATTTTGAGATAGCAGAGCAGCAGGGGCTACGGTGAGATATGAATCATGCCAGTTTCAGTGGCAATTGCATCCAATGGAACATCTTTATGCTCTTTTTCAGGGATTTGCGGAATCTGCTCCAGAATTTGGAAAGAAAAAGCTAAGCCAATTTTATACGGGTGAATCCCTTTTTCAGCCAGTCGAGCAAAGAAGTTGTCGTAGAACCCCTTGCCATAGCCTAAGCGGTTGCCAGCACGGTCGCAAGCCAAAAGTGGCGTGAGCACCACATCAATTGTAGATTCATCAATAGGAATATGCTCAATAGGTTCAAGGACTTCGAAGACGCCGCTGGCAAGTTTGTCCATGCCTGTAAAGCGTACGCTGACAAGATTGCGTGATTTCATAACGGGCACGGCAATGGGTTTGCCTTGTGCTTGTAGCCATTGCAGAATGGGCTCGGTATTGACCTCACGGCGTGAAGCCATAGAAATGAAGCAATGCACGGTGCGAGCTTGGCGCAAGACTGGGGCATCCATCAGGCTCTGAAAAATTTTCTGGCTACGCATTCGCCACTCCTCTTCTGAAAGGGCAAGACGCTGTTTAGAAACAGCATCGCGAATCGCTGCGCGTGCTTGCAAAGCGTGTCGTAAAGCCGCATCCATTTGAGTATCTGTGAAAGTTAGGTCTTACGGCGCCCTCATTGACCAACTTGAACAAAACTTGATGAACATGAAATCGTGTGCAGGCGCATTACACAAAGATACTTTCTACGGCGCAGCGCGCAAGCATGACAATGTGAGACATGTTTCAAACTTTTTTTGTCATTCTGAGCGGTAGCGAGGAATCCAGCGTGGATGCTTCGCTTAGCAGGACAAGGTGAGGATAGCAAACCTCGCCCTGTTGTCCCTCTCCTTGCAAAAGGAGAGGGACGTCTGCGCCAGCAGACAGGGTGAGGTCATGCTGAGCTTCGTTCAGCAAGACAGGCAGAAAGGGTCATGGCGAGCACCGTGCTTGGTCAATCCGCAATGTCTGTGGCTAATTTATGCTCGAGCCAGATGACAGGTAGAGCATTGTGATAGTCTCGGTGGATGGCTTTGAATGTCGCTAAGGCTTCTTTCATTTTTTTGAGAGAAGATAACTTGGCGTGCGGTTGTGATTGAAAGAGGCGAATGAGCTTGCGATAAAGCAATGCCAGTTGTCGTGCGCTTGTGTGTTGGGCATAAGATTTACGGCGTTGAAAGCGTTTAAGGAGGTTATCGATGGTGCGCTCTGCTGCAAAGAAGTTGCGCTGCTCCATGGAAATGGCGATGTTAGCGAAGTGAAAGTAGAATAACATCGTTCAGCGTGAAATCACAATTTTTAAAAATGTCCCTTCCTTTCGAGCAACGCATCAAGTAGTTTGGTGATAGCCAAAGAGTGCCTTGTTGTGCGAATTCTTTGGCGGTCGTTACACAACTTAAACGCTCTACGAAAATGACGAGAATGAATCTTTTTCCTAAATGGATTTTTGCTACCTTGGTAATATACGCTGCGTTGGTCTTTGCAAGCTGTTCCAGCAACACGTCCAACCCCGCCGATTCAGGCAGTGGCGGCTCGGGCGGAGGCAGCGGAACACAAAGCGTGTGGACATTGGGCGGAAGCGTAACAGGAATTGCAAGGGGACTCTGGGCGGATGGCGGAACGCTCTATTTGGCGACATCAAGCGGTGTGTTTCGCTCAACTGACACAGCGAAAACATGGACGCAACTCGTGACACGAAGCCAGTTAGGAATTGCGGGCGGATTTGAAGCAGGCATTGTCGCACGCGGTTCAATAATTTATGTTGGCTCTTCCGATTTCGCCTTTTTCAGTTCAAATTCAGGCACAAATTGGCGACAAATTCGCTC
>Ga0308414_1001714_pt1 | contig 14341 bp, 11 predicted proteins | sample HotsprSampleOS50_FD_205667 | JGI IMG/M metagenome (GOLD analysis project Ga0308414, IMG submission 205667) | Hot spring phototrophic mat microbial communities from Octopus Spring, Yellowstone National Park, Wyoming, United States - 20090730_OS50 ... | reverse complement strand
TACAAAAGAAGATAAAAGCATGACAGGTAAAATTTGGCTAGCTAAAACAATATCTTCATTTAAAAGCTGTGTTACATAGTAATTGATTCCAGTACTCAGCATAGTTACTGCTAAGAAATAACTTAAGTCAGAAAAAGCAAAACATACAAAGTCTCTATTTTTAAAAGTCATTTTCAAAGATTCAAAAAAGGGAACTGTAGAAGGGACTGACTCGCAGTATTTTTTTTCATCAATGGCAAAAACTGGAAAGTACATACAAAAAGCAGAAAAAAGGCATAGCATTGCAATAGCGTACTGAAAAGACTGAAATTTAGAGAGCCCAAAACCTTCTTGAAGAATACTTGCAAATTGAGGCACATTTGCTGCTACTGCAATTCCTAGAGCATAAGTCACAGAAATAAAAGTAGAAAGATTGAGTCTTTCTTCAGCTGTATGACCTAACTCTGGAATTAGAGCAAAGTAAGGAGTTACATAAATTGTCAAAAATAGGTAAAATAAAATCAAAGCTATTGTCATCCAAACTAAGTTAAAAGTTGTCTCAGTTTGATCAGGTGGAAAAAAAACAAGAGCACAAAAAAGAGCTGCTGGAGCTCCCCCAAAAGCTAAGAAGGGAATTCTTCTACCCCAACGTGAGCTCCACTGATCACTTTTGTTTGCAACAAGAGGATCTGTAATAGCATCCCACAACCTACCTAGGGCGGCAATTACCCCAATTGTAGAAAGACCCCAAAACGCAGCTTTAACAATTAAACTTGGCAAACCTTCGCTTTCAGGTGGTAAATAAAAAAATACATGCTGAAAGGAAATAATATTTATAAGAGTAGCCCAACCTAATTGACCAATAGAATAAGCAATTTGTTTGGACAAGGGAAGCGATGGTTTTTTTATCATTGATCTTGCTCCTAAATCTAGCTTGATGAAAAAAAGGTATAATTGTTTACTGGAGATAATCTTTGTTTTTTTATCAAGAAAGAAATTATAATTATAGTATTTTTTTTAATTAAATGTATTCATTAACAAAACCAGTACATACACCTAAAAATAAAAGAACTTATATTTTATTTTTAGTCAGTACTTTTACATGTACGATACTTGGGTTTTTAAGTAGTTTAGTTCTAAAGTTTAGTTATCAAGAAATAAGGACCATTGAAGTTGAAAATACTCATTTTCTCGCACTTAAACTCTCTCTTTTCTCAGCTTTTCTTTTAGGTTTTACCTTAAAAAGAATTTTACATGTTATCTACGAAACCTACTTAGAGCTAGCAATTATAATTTTACTTATATTTGAAATTTTTACAATTTCAAAAAGTTCTTCTCAAATTCTACAAGTGGACTATATCTTTTATACTAGCTTATTTCAATTTTTTGTATTCTTAGATTTTTTTTCTATTGGATACTTTATTTCATCTTTAAGAAAAGTTCGACTGTGGGGGTTTTTAATTGGAAGTATTACTTTTTTCGTATATTTACAAACCCAAAAAGAGATAGAGCTCAATTCTTTTAATTATATAATTCCTACTTTAACACTTTTGGTTATAGAAATTTGTTTAAGTTCCTTTTTAAGTTGGGCAAATAAAGTTTTTATACAAAAAAAACTTTCTGTAAAAAGAGAAATTAATGATGTTTTTTTCTATGCAGCTTTAACCCTCTTTTTAACCCATTGCCTACTCTACTACTATAGAGTAACGAATGGACCTGATGCTTTGTTTGTAGGTGGTGGACTCGGGCTACTTTTGTTTAATATCTTTCGTAATTTGCAACTTTCACAAAAATACCTAAAAATTTCTTTTTTAGTAGGTAGAACTGTAGTTATTTTAAATTTAGTTTTAACTTTAAATCAATCTTATTTAGAAAATTATTATTTCCTATTATTTTTCTTAGACTTAGCTACAATAGAGTATTTTCGTCCCAAAAAACTCCGTAAAACATATAGTTTAATTGCATTTATCTCTGGAATAGGTATACCTTACCTTTCTTATGAATTACATTTAAAATATATCAAAATTGAATTTTTATATTCTTTTGTTTTAGTAATAGTAAATTTAGTTTGGATACCTTTAACTTTTAAAAATAACTTAGGAGTAATCAATAAAATTTTAACTTTACTGGTAAGTTTATTTTTATGTTCTTACTTTTTTTCTCCTCTTCCTGTGCTGTATGAAGTTAATTTTTCTCCTAAACAAGAAAATATAGACCCTATTCCCTTTACTTTTACAGGGCTTTCATTTAATGAAGATGAATATGTATTCTATAATACAAATTTACCATTTTACAATTTTCCTATGTTACCTAAAAAAAGAGATTTTAAAAATAAAATTGTAGTGGTAGAAATTAAAAAAAATCCAGAGTTAGTACTCACTTATATAAAATACTTAGATAAAAATGGTTACCCATATTTAATCTTTCAAAGTAAAAATTTTTCTATCTTATCTAATGAAGGTTTAAATTTTTCTTATATTGAATATCCCCTATTTAGAGTTTATTATTCAAAAAATGGATTAGAAGGTAAAAAACTTTTTAACCCATTAGAAAGAACTCAGCAAAACTGGGAAAATGAATACATTGAATCTAAGTATAGAAATTTAACTTCTAATGAAGAAATATTAGCTGCCTTAGATCAAGTTATTTCATATAGTTCTTATGAATTAGCTAAAAAAGCTAAGGAGCATAAGTTATTATTTTTTGAATCTTATAAAAAATATCTAGAGTACCATTATAAAAATGGAAATTATAATTTGACAATCAATTTAGCATCTTTAGTCCTCAAGTTTTATAGTGAAGATCCAGAGACTTTAAACATTACTTATAATGCACTTTTAAATACAACTCCCGAGCCTTCTCATATTGAACTAATGGATAAGCTTTTAAAATATCCCGAATATAAAGAAATGATTTTAAAAAGACTTTATCCAATTCTTTTAGCATATGGAAAAGAAAACGAAGCTTTATCAAAATTAGAAGAGTTAATTTCTATCTATAAGTCCGAAAATAAAGCTTATTCAGAGATAGAAAAATTATACTTAGAAAAAGTAAAAATTTTTGTAAAAAATAATAAATTCTATGAGGCAGAAGATTTAATTAAAAAAGAACTAGCCCGAGCTCCCAATTCTCCTGCTTGGCAGAAATTAGCAAATGATGTAAAATATCTCAAAGAAACAACTTATAAACCCTACTATTATTACTTACAAAATAAAGAGAAAAATAAGGATGAAGTTTTAGAACAATGATTACAAGCACTTACTTTGGAATATTTCTGGCTATTTCTTCTGTTATAATTGCCATTATCTTAGAAGGAGCTTCACTTGGCTCTTTTTTTAAGTTTTCTGCACTACTTTTAATTGTTGCAGGTACGATAGGTGCAACTTATGCCAGCTTCTCCAATGAACAAATTCAATCTCTATTTGAAATTCTTCAAACTATCACTCAACCTAAAGAAGAAATTAATTTAGTAGATTTGTTTATACATCTGTTAGAAAAAACTAGAAGAGATGGGCTGTTATCTTTAGAAGATGATATTGAAAGTATTCCAAATGAATTAGTTCAAAAAGGTATCCGTCTCATTGTAGATGGGACAGATCCAGTGACAGTAGAAGACATCTTATTTGAATGGTTAGAACAAAAACAAGAAACAGAAGCTATCTCTGCAAAAATTTTAGAAACAGCAGGTGGATTTTCTCCTACTATCGGGATCATAGGTACTGTAATGGGTCTTGTGCATGTTTTAGAAAACTTAGGTGCAGGGACAGCTGCACTAGGACAAGGAATTGCTACTGCCTTTATTGCAACTTTTTATGGAATTTCTTTTGCTAATTTAATTTTACTTCCCTTAAGTAATAAAATTAAATCTTATTCAAAACGAGAATCCGAAAAGAGAAATGCAATTATACGTGGACTTTTATCTATACAATCAGGAGACAATAAGAGAATCATGTTAGAGAGAATGGCACCATATCTAAAAGTATGAGGGTAATATGAAAAAACTTATTGAATGGCAAGAAATTTATTTAGATTCTAGTAAAAATGGATTTCTATATGTAACAGAAAAAAAAATAGAGGCACCTACCTGGATAGATAAGATTTCTCAAGTAGATACCATTCCGAAAAAAAATAAATCTTCTAAATGGCTTTTTTTATTTTTAATTATGCTTACTTTTTTATCAATTGAGATTTTCTTAATTTATTTCAAAGAGAGAGAATTTTATCAAGAAGAAAGAAATCAAAAAATTCATGAGTCAGAAAAATATATAGAACTCATCGATGAAGCTCTCACTTCTGAACTTGAATACATTATAAAAGATGCCCGTCAATATTGGAAAACGATAAACTTTATTGATCCCAATGACTTATGGAAAATTGATAAAATATTTTTTTTCCAAAATGATAAGTATTTATATTATGGAGTGTATAAACAATTAGATAATGAAATTTACTCAAAGTTAGACTATTACAATACAGAAGCTTTAAGTAAAACTAACTTACAAATTGATCAATTAGCAGAGAAACTAGAAGGAATTGAACCCCAAATCAATCGTTCTGCTAGAGAAGGAATTCCCTTGCTTTTAAACTTATCTGATGAAAAAACAAACAAAGAGATCTGTATGGCTTTAGTTCCAGTAGGAAATACAATTGTGCTAGGCTTAGGATTTTATTTTGAAAAATGGAATGAAATCTTATCTAAAAGAGAATATGGAACTTATATTCTTTTAAATCATCAAGGCATAGTTCTTGCTCACTCTAATAAAGATACTGCTAAAAATGCTCCTGATTATTCTCAAATCCGTTTTTTTGACTTTTTAAAAGATTCTAGCAATTATAAAACTAGGAAAGAATTTTTTTCATCCACTGGAAAAACTGTCCACGTCTATGTGCGTAAAATTTTACCTATTGAGTCTTACTTAATTTATTTATTTGAATATGAACAGCCTCGTTTTGACTGGAAAGAAAATTACGTATACTTTTTATCTTTTCTTATTTTTGTAGTTTACTCCATAATATTAATAAGAATTCTAAAATAATTTTTTCAATTTAGTTTTTTTCACTCACTTCTAACCACCATTTTTCATGCCATCTAGATTCCAGAGGACCGTAAGTATGAGCTTTAGCTTCATTTGATTTCTTGAATACTTTTGTAACTGGAAAGTCTTTTAGTTTCTCCTCGTGAAAACTATGTTTTAAACAACTCAAATGAATTACTACACTATTGAGAAAGTCTAATTTAGGTTTCTTTTTATGAAAATCTAAACATAAGCGAATAATTTCATTTCGATGTGTGAAATAATCTAATAAAATTACATTCTTTGAAAAATAAGCCAGAGTTCCTACTTCTCCAAAAATTAAAGAGTATACTTTAAAAGAAAAATCTCTATCTAAACTTTCTGCTAAAAGTTTATAGTCATCTCTTTTTGCCCAATTAGTGTGAACAGGCATTTCTTTATACTTTGTTTGAATTCCAAAAATAAAACTATGCAGTAAAATCAAAAAAAATAAACTGAATACCTTCTTATTCTTAGAAACTTTCTCAAACAACAAATCTAATAAAACACAAAAACCTAAAATGATGGGTATAAAAGTAGGAGCATAATACCAATGATAAGGAGGAACTTTAAGTTTGCTATAGGAAAAAAAATGAAGACTTCCAGAAAGAAAAAGAAAAATTACTAACTGAGAATTTTTTAAGTTATTTTTCCAGATTACATAAATAAGTAACAGTAAGCTAATAAATACAGGAAAAAGAGATAAATTAGTTTCTAAAGGATACTTGTTTAAGTAAAGCAAAATTCCATTAAAAAAAGAATACTCTCCCCAATTTAGTTGAGATTTTTTGATAATTAATGTATCTGGAAAAATCGAATGAAAAAAGTAAATTCTGTATAAGGTAACAGGAAGATTTACAAGTATTGATAAAAAAATTATTTTTAAAAATTTTTTCCAATTTAAAAAGTAACTAACTAGAAATGGTAAAACTAAAACTACTGCATCAGGACGTAAAAAATATAAAAAACCAGTAGTCAATCCAAAACCAAGTTCATTTTTTGATAAGGAATAAAAAACTACCAGTGTAAATAAAAAAATAACTCCAAAAGCTTCCAGTCCTATGGATGAAAAAATAAAAGGATTTAAGAAAAGTAAAACAAGAGAAACTAAAGGGAAAAATTTTAGATCTCCAAGCTTTTGAGAAATGAGTTGTAATACATAAAAAGAGCCAAGTAAAAAAAAGATTGATAACACTAATACAGAAAGTTCTGAATCCCTAAGAAAAACTCTAAACAAACACAGCAAAATAACATTCAAAGGAGAAGTAGAAGAATTAGCTGGAATATCTTTATAAATTCCCCACTGAAAGTTTTCATAGAGATTTTCTACATAAGCTAAGGTTATGTAAGTATCATCAATGTAGGCTCTAGAAAACAAAAAAATATTTAAAGCAATGAAAAGATTTGTAGTAAAAGCTAAAAGTTTCATCTTAGAAACATCGATTTTTTGAATTCTAAAAAAATCAATTATATTTTTCTGAGAAGGTGACCCTACTGCAAAAAGTAAATATCTAATAGAATTGTAAGTTAAAAGATCTATATATGATTTATCAGATGAAGAATTTTAAGAAAATTACCACTTTAATTATCATAAGCTTTTGAAATAGTGATTGAGGCTTATAGTTTGACAACTTACTATTGTTTTCGTAAACGTCAAAAGCATACAAGAAAGACTAATTAAGATTTTATGATAAAAATATTTGCAAATAGATAAGATCTGATTATTCAAAAGCTAGGCTTAAAACTAAAAACATAAAGAATAGATTTAGTATTGATAAGTGTCAACCTCAAAAACATGAGTCGTATTTACAAATAGCAAGTGTAGATGGTGATTTGTGATGAATTAACAGGAAATGTAAATGAAATGTCCAAATTGTATATTACCTATAAATCATAAAAACAATCTCGACTAGTTATAGATACCAAACACGAGTATCTGAATTAAAGAAATAAATTCTTTAAGAACATAGACCTACAAGACGTTATACAAAATGTGTCCCAATAGAGGTACTTATTGAAAAATTAAAACCAAAATATCTAAGTAGAGATTCTCAAGAGTAAAACAAAGGATGGTTTTAAGGGCAAGCATGATAAATTTTTACAGGTTACAAAAGCCATTTAAAAAAAACCTTTGATATGATTTTAAAACTTAGAAATATTTTTTTGAACATGTTCAAATATCAAAATCTATACCCCATTTTTTTATGAGTCTCATTTATAATTTTCTACTTTATACTTGATATTGGGAAGATTATAGAAAAAAAGAAAAAATTTATAAAATTTAAACTTCACTTGAGACTTTTGAAAGTTTCTCTATAATATATTACAAATATCCTTTTAAGGTATAGTTCAACTTCCCATAATTAGGAAAGTTGAACTATATTCTTTACGAACATATTAGGTAATAACTATTTATTATTTGTAGGAGAATCAATCTATCTTTTTGTAAAAAAAGAGAATTAAAAATCAGTTGAGTCTAGAGTTATAAAAACTTAGAAGTTTATAAATTGTTTCTAGATAAGGAGTTGAAATCTTGTACTTTTGCCCCATTCTTAAAAGTTCCCCTAATATACTTTCTACTTCCATTTTTTTCTTTGCTTCAAAGTCAAGCAGCATAGAAGTTTTATAAGGTTGCATGTTTTCAGTTTTGTTTATCATTTCTTGAATCATTTTATTTGTAATTTTTTTTCTTTCGTAAACAGCAATTTTTTGAGTTTCTTGCATGAGTTTTTTAGCAAGGTCTTTCGTTTCTAGATTATTAATAAGTTTTTGAGTATCTGTAAAACACAAAACTGACAGAGAATTAAAAGGTACATTCCAAAGTAACTTTTCATATCTGGCTTGACGTAAGTCGGGAGCATAGGTAGTTTCTATCCCACTTTTTTCAAAAAGTTTTACCATTTCTCTAGCAAGTTGACTTTGTTCTTTTTTCAAAGCTCCAATCTTTACAAGTCCATAGTCAAGATGATGAATTAAATTTGGCTTTATTCTATTGATACAAGTAAAGGCTAAACCACCTAAAATAGGATTTTTGATATACTTAAAAATCCTCTCTTCCATGTTGATTCCATTTTGTAAAAGTAAAACAATAGTTTTGGGATGAAGAAGAGGTTGAAGTAACTGAATTAGGTTTTTAGTGTCCTCTGGAGGATTGGTTACCTTTGTAGCAATGATTATAACGTCTGCTACATTCATATCTTTTGTATTTGCAAAAGCTTGAATAGGGATAGTAAAATCTCCCCAAATGCTTTTGATATTTAGTTTTTTAGATTTACTCAAAGCTTGAGATTGATATTGAACTTCTAAACCTGCTTTTTGTAATTTTGCTCCATAAAAGGCACCTACAGCCCCTGCTCCAACAACAGCTATTTTCAATCTTTTTTTTCCTCTTCTTTTAGTAAATTAGGTATAAGTGTATGAATAATAACTATCATTTTATTTTCTTCAGAAATATTGAGTTTATGTTTTTCTCCATATTTTCCACCTTGCATTTCTATTTCAATGGAATTTCCTTTAGGAGTAAACTGCATACCTCTAAAAGCTGGATGTGCACAGGCTCTTCCAATAAAAAATCCATCTTTCAGTTCACCTTCTCTTAATTCTAGTTTGTGGATTTTGGTATTTCCTATTTTGCTGAGAGTATGTTTGTGATTACCGGAATATAAAGTTAAAATAGATCTAGAATGAACCTCATCTTTATAATATACCTTTTGTTTTTTATAATTCTCATCTAAATAAGACTTTAAGTTTTCACAGTTTGTAGATGGAGTAGGATATCTTGATAAGAAAGAATCTAACACATAAGCTTCTTCTCCTTTTTTAGTTAAAACCTTTCTCCAAAATCCAGGTATATTTTCTAAAGATGATTTTTGGGATGGAGTTTCTTTTTCTAGTTCAATTCTTCCTCCATAAGGTAAGTTTTGAAGAGTTATTGAATTTAAGTCGGGTTCTTTTTTTAAATCTAGTCCTAAGGGATGATGAATATAAAATCTTCCTCCTGTTAAAATTTTTTCTTGTGAAGATAACGAAGTAGAAAATACAAAAAAAGAGTAAACAACAAAAAAAAGACTAATTTTTATAAGACTTATATTTTTCAAAAATAAGACGTACATACTCATAAGTTTCTTTTCCTCTACAATATCCGAATCTTACCTCATCCTTATTGTAATAGTCGGGATGTGAAAGTAAGAGTATAGTGCGTTCTACATTTCCATCCCAAATATTGGGATTTTTGCCTTGTGCTATAGCTAAAACTCTAGCGTCAATTACATGTCCTTGTCCTGCATTGTAAGAAGCTAAAGTAAATTTAATTCTTTGTTCGGGATCTGGAATTTTAACCCAAAGTTTTTGAAGATACTGAATGTATTTTACGCCATAAGAAATATTTTTTTCGGGATCAAATAAATCTTTTGTAGATAAACCTAAACTAGCTGCAGTAGAAGGCATGATTTGCATAAGCCCAACAGCCCCTGCCCAAGATCCTGCATTAGCTTTAAACTTAGATTCTTGGTATATGACAGCAGCTAAAAGTCTCCAGTCCCATCCTAGTTTTTGAGCTTCTCTTTGTAGGATTTCATCATAAGGAGAAATTTTGTATTTTAACAGAGGCTTAGTTTTGTTATTGGTTTCGTTTATAATTTCATTTGATTGTGAAATTACTTTAGGTTCTATATAATATTTTTTTTTAATTTTTTGTAAAGTTCCATCACTTTTAATTTTATAAATCCATTTATTAATTGCCCGAAGTAATTCAGGAGAATTTCTACGTACTACCCAGGCAATTTTTTGAGGAAAGCTAATTGGCACAGTTACATCTAAATTGGAATAATAAGTTTGGTTTATAAGTGCTAGGGTTTCTTCGGCTATTGTATAGTCAATTTCTCCTTTACTAACTCTTTCAATTAAGTCTTCTGTATCTTCTTCACCTGTAACTTCCTCAATAATAATAGTTCCTCCAATTTCTTCTTGTAAAGTTTTAATTCTTGTATAATAGGCTGTTTTCTTTCGGATATGTATTTTTTTACCTATGAGTTCTACTACATTAGAAATGTAGTTTTGGGATTCGGGTGTTTTTTTTCTTTGGACTAAAACTAACCTAGTGGTAAGTAAGTTTTCCGTGAACATCAATTCTTTTTGTCTTTCTCTCGTGATAGTAATATTTGCAGCTACTAAATCAGCAGGTATACTATTTAATAAATAAGGTAGGTTATCTATATCTTTAGTAGGAGTAATCTCTAATTCTAAATTTAGTTCTTTTGCTAAAAGGCTAAGTAGTTCATATTCAAATCCCATTTTTTCTTCTCTATAAATAAAAAAGCTAGTAGGGTTGTAAGGCATAAGTACACGTAACTTCCCACGCCGTATTATGTCTTCTAACCTTTCTTCATTCCAAGCTTCCCAAATTGCAATACAGGAGTTTAAAGAAACTAAACAACACACCAGAGGTCCCAATATTTTTTTCATTGATACAAGTTTTCTATCTCCTTTAGAAAAAATAAATATAATTCAAAAAAAAATTCAACTATAACCGATAATTTGACTAGATTTTGTACTCATAATAAATGTGAGTACATATGAAAATGGGAAGTCGGGAGAGCAAAGGGCAGTAAAATTTTTACAAGAAGAAGGCTTTCAGATTTTAGAAAGAAATTTTCGAAATCATATAGGAGAGATTGATATTATTTGTAAAAAAGAAAATGTGCTATATTTTGTAGAAGTAAAGAGTTGGAAAGGAAAATTTATTCATCCTCTAGAAATCTTTACTAAGAAAAAAATTTACAAAATGCGTAGCTTAGCAGAATACTATTTTATAAAGAGGAATGTTCTGGAAAGAGAATATTATGTTTCTTTTGCTATGATTTATCTTCAAAAGGATAAAATAGAGTTCTTTCAAGACTTGTTTTAGTTTATGCAGTTAAAATATATGTTGTTGGAAATTTCCAAGGATGGAAATATAAGTTTAGTTACAAGGAAGTAACGATGTCAGACTTATTGTATTCTTATGAGAAAGAAAAAACTACCGAATACGGACCAGATCCCATGATACTTCGCAAGAGAGGGATTTCTAGAGTAGCTAGAGAGAAATTTGAATTATATAAAAAAAGGATAGAAGATCCTCAATATATGGAATATGCAATCAACAAAATTGCTGTAGAACTTACTCATTTTCTTTCTCGATGACTCTTCCAGTTTTAGAACCTACCCAAATCCAAATTTTAGCTTTTGATATAGATGGGACTATATTTTCATCAGAAAACATGATTTCTACTACTTATAAGTTAGCTATTGAACGTTATATTCAATCTACAGGTAAAACTTTAAAAATTCCAAGTATAGAAGAAATTATGAGAGAAGTGGGTAAACCTGTAAGAGAAATCTTTCAAAATCTACTGCCAAACTTAGAAGAAATAGAAAGAGAAAATATATCCAACCAAGTGCTAAATATTCTCTGTGAAAAAATTTATTTAGGAGAAGGGGAGTATTACCCAAAAGCTTATGAGGTCTTATCTTTTTTAAAATCCCGAGGATTAAAATTAGTTTCTGCCTCTAATGGAAGAAGACCCTATATAGAAGCAGTTTTAAAAAAACTAGGAGTTTTAGGTTTTTTTGAGCCTTTAGTAGTTTTAGATTATGTAAAAATCAAACACAAAGGCGAGATTTTAACTCATTATATAAAGACTTACAAAGTAGAATCAAAGGAAATAGTCATCATTGGAGATAGAAACTCTGATTACCAAGCTGCTTTGTATGCAAATTGTCCTTTTGTATTTTGTGAATATGGACATGCTGAATTTGGAGAAATTACTTCTTACTCAAAAAAAATTTCTTGTTTAGAAGAATTGCCTACTGTCTTAGGGCTGTTGTAAACTTGTTACATTGTTGTAATTTTGCTACAGTTTACCCTCCTCTAAAGCCTAAAAACCCTCTAAAATTAGCCTAATTATGTCTCTTTACCTAGGTACACAGATTGCATAATTGTAAATAGAACGGGAAAAAGATATGGATATAGTTAGAAACAGAAAAACTCTAAAAAATGATGTGCTAATAAAAGGAATAGGACTTCATTCAGGTAAACAAGTAAATTTAAGACTTATTCCAGCAGAAAGTGGGACAGGTTTAGTTTTTATTCCAAATACATCTTCTTTCAAAAAATTTAGAATTCCAGTTGGATTAGAATATGTAGTAGATACTAGCAATGCAGTGACTTTAGGCGACGGGGTTCATGTAATTCAAACTATAGAACATTTAATGGCTGCTTTAAACACTAAAGGAATTACTGATCTTTATCTAGAAATTGATTCTATTGAAGTTCCCATTATGGATGGTTCAGCCAAACCGTTTTTAGAAGCAATTGAGTTATCTAATATCGAAGTATTTCCTGAAACAGTTGAGGCTATAAAAATTAAAAATCCTATCTGGGTAGTAGACGGTGATAAGTATTTAGTTATTTTACCTAGTGATACAAATAAACTAAGTGTTACTTACAATATAGATTTTAAACATCCTCTTTTGAGAGGTCAAAGTTTTTCTACTAATATTACCCCAGAAATTTTAGAAGAACAAATCCTTCCTGCTAGAACTTTTGGATTTTTAAAAGATGTAGAAGCCCTACAAGCTAGGGGACTTGCACTAGGTGGCTCTTTAGAAAATGCCATTGTCCTTACAGAAGATGGGTATTTAAATGAAAGTTTACGTTATGAGAATGAGTTTGTAAGACATAAGATTTTAGATTTAGTTGGGGACCTTGCTATTGTAGGAAGACCTATTTTGGGACATATCTTAGCTTCAAAAGCAGGTCATGCTTTAGATGTCTCTATGGGTAAGCTAATTATTAGTCGAGTTACTGGGGATGAAGTTTCTAAATTTAAAAGTAAAAGAAAATACCATCTTTCTAAAGTTCAATTTGCTTTAAGTTAGTATTTTAAAATTCTAGCTTGTTTTATATAGAGTTTAGGTCCGTCTATTTCTTGCATGATCTTAAACTCTATGTCAACTCCTAGTTCGAGATTTGGTTGGGGTTTAATAAAGGCTTTGTGTATTTTCAGTAGACTTCTAGTTAGATCTGTTAATAATTCCCTATACTCCTCGTTATTCAAAAAAATATTTCTGATATTTGAATAAGTATTGATTTTAGAGGGAATTAGAGAATCGGGACCAATGTAGAAGGACTCAGAAATAATTCCACTTGTAGGATTTGTTACAGAAATTTCATCTGCTTGTGTGTTGACTAGGAAATTTATTTCTCCTGATTTTTCTGGAATAGTTAAAGCTACTCCATTTGCTACTTCTTTTACAAAAGCAGAGTGAATAAGCACTGCCATTCCTGTTTCTTCGTGTGAAATTCCAAAATACTCTCTTTCTTCAAAAGCAAATTCATTCCAAAAAGAAGCATATACCTGTAGGAGTTTATCACTTAATTCTTCTAAACTTCCTGAGGTTTGAAAGCCTTTGGAAACATACAGACCTGCTCCATTGAAACCTAAAAGATCCTCACAATTAGTAGAACTTCTCAAACGAATTCGGGTATCTGGAAAATAAATTTGGATCATCCCTTGAAAAGATTGTAAGGTTATATCTGGAACTTTAGAAGAAAGAATTGTTTCACGAATTTCTTTTAACTTTTCTTTTTTTTGTTTAGGAGTATAGTTAGACTTGTTTTTTAAAAGTTCTTGAATTTTGTCGTTTGCACCTTGACGTAAAACTTCAAAATAAGGTTTAAATCCTAAAGCAAAGGCAGGACTTTTTACATATTCAGGAATAAGTTGTAAAATTTTATAATAATTACTAGCTTTAGCCCCTATGTATCTAGCAGAAAGAAATTTTTGATATTTTGGTATAAGTGGAATTATCTTTAAAAATTTAGATCTTATTTTTGGGATTTTTACTTTTGGGATAGGATTTTTTAGTCTATAATTTTTTACAAATTCTTCAGAAACTTTATGTACACTTACTTCTTCATCTTTATCATCAATATAAACATTTTCTCCAATTAACTCTTTTAATCCAGGTAAAATATCTAAATCTAAAATATACATATTAAAAGTACCTCTATTTTTTGCTAAGAGGTTAATGTGGGAAAGAGGTGTTTGTGGCTCTGTAGTGATAATACCTGCTACAGGGGGAAGCCTATCGGGTAAAAAATTTAAAATAATAATATCTTCAGGGGTTACTTTCTCTAAATCTTTTTCATTTGTAATATATTTTAAAAGTCCTACTGCAATTCCAGAGTTTAAAACTTCAAGTTTTTTAGAACCAGAGATTTCTAAAAGTTCATGTAATGGTATGTAAGAATATTTTTTTTCTTCTAA
>Ga0308414_1001708_pt1 | contig 14356 bp, 13 predicted proteins | sample HotsprSampleOS50_FD_205667 | JGI IMG/M metagenome (GOLD analysis project Ga0308414, IMG submission 205667) | Hot spring phototrophic mat microbial communities from Octopus Spring, Yellowstone National Park, Wyoming, United States - 20090730_OS50 ... | reverse complement strand
TGGAATTTTACTTTATTTTCGCTTGCACGATTCATAGGGCGTTTACCTCCTTATTTTTTTATTGCTTATTTAGGTAAACGCTCTCTTTTTTTCTACTCCTCTTTACACAATTTTTGTAACGCTAATACTTTTTAATGAACTTAAAATAATTTTTTAGTTGTTTTATATTTAAGTAATTTAATTAAATAAACAAGAACACTCTTTCTAATTATTGAAATATTTAGTAAGATTTGCACAATTATTTGAATGGATTATCATAGAGTTCTTAGTTGGAAGAGTTAATTTTTTTTTTTTAGCACTTGTTTTTTCTCTCATTTACTAAAGTCTATTTTTAATTATGATGTTAATATAAATTTAGCATAGATAAGTTTAGAACTAAATAACTAAATCTTATGAGTATTTACATTCAATGATTAAATAAAATTATGGTTTACATTTTTTTAATAGCTTTATTTTTTATAATAATTGTTTTACTAAGTATTATAATTAAAAAGAAGAAAATTGTATTTCACAAATCCAGATTGAATGAAGAAAAAATTCTTAGAGAAGATATTTTAAAAAGCGTTTATAATCACGAACATCAAAATTCAGTTTGTAACGTTGATTCTTTATCAGAAAAACTAAACAAGACAAACAAACAAATTCAATCTTCAGTAAATCAATTAATAAATTCAAATCATATTGAGTCTGATAACAAAACAATTCGTTTAACTGAATCAGGGAAAAACTACGCATTAAAAATCATTCGTTTTCATAGACTATATGAAAAATATCTTGCCGATCAAACAAACTTAGACGAAAAAAACTGGCATCATATAGCCGAAGATATTGAACATAATTTGACAACTGAAGAAGCTGATAAATTAGCAGCACAAATTGGAAATCCTGTATTCGACCCACACGGAGATCCAATCCCTTCTTCACAAGGTGAACTGCCTGATGATATTGGAATTCCATTGTCAGAATTGAAACCGGGCGACATTTCAATAGTAATTCATATTGAAGATGAACCAGATGATGTTTATCAAAATATTGTTAGTAAAGGAATTTATAAGGGAATTCAAATAAGATTTTTAGGAACTTTTAATAAAGAAGTTTCATTTTACGCTAATGAAAAACTCTGTTCTCTTTCATTACAGGAAGCAAAAAATATTAACGTTGGTTTACCCAAACTTGAAAAAATTCATTTGGGTGACTTTAAAAAGTTATCATCTCTTTCAGTTGGTCAGCGTGGTAAGATTATCGGAATAGCCAAATCTCTTCGTGGACAACAACGAAGAAGATTAATGGATTTGGGTATTGTTCCCGGAACTGAAATAGAAGTTGAATTAGAAAGTCTCACGGGTGATCCTCTGGCTTATAAAGTCAGAGGGACAACTATTGCACTTAGAAAAAACCAAACTGATAAAATTTATATAGAATCTTCATAGGTTTATGACAAAAATCGAAAATCATAATTGTGTCAATTGCCCTGTACACAATGCAGGAAATTTGAAAAAGCTCGGAATCAATATGGAAAATTTCGATTTCGTTGTTGCTCTTGCAGGAAATCCGAATACTGGTAAAAGCACGGTTTTCAACACTCTTACAGGACTTAGACAGCACACAGGAAATTGGCCTGGCAAAACTGTTACTCGTGCCGAAGGTGCTTTTGAATACGAAGGGAAAAAATTCAAAATTGTTGATTTGCCAGGGACTTATTCTCTCCTTTCAACAAGTGCCGATGAAGAAGTTGCCCGTGATTTTTTATTATTCGGGCAACCTGATGTTACGGTAATTGTTGTTGATTCTACAAGACTTGAAAGAAATCTTAATCTGGTACTTCAAATATTTGAAATCACTGACAGAATTGTGTTGTGCTTAAATTTAATTGATGAAGCAAAGAGAAATGGAATTTATGTTGATGATAGAATTTTATCAAAACAACTTGGAGTTCCTGTAATACCTACTAATGCTCGCAGCGGAATCGGAATTGATGAACTTACTAAAATGATTTTCGAAGTTGCAACTGGTAATTATGTTTGCAAGCCATTTCGAATGAAAAGTGACTCTCAAGAATTCAACAAATCAATAGAAGAAATTGTTAACCTTTTAGCAGAAGAATTTCCTTACTTACCAAACAAAAGATGGGTTGCACTAAGACTTCTTGAAGGCGATCAGAATATTATCAATTCAATTCGCTCAGGTGAATTAGGAAATATAAAATTAAATTCACCAACTAAATTAATTGAAGCCGAAAATAAGATTTAATTTTTATGTCAGAAACCAGCGGTCGTGAAAGAATAATTTCAAAAGCAAATAAACTCAGATGGGAAATAGGCGAAAATCTTTACGATACGCTTATGGAGTCAATCTATCAAAATGCAAAAGAAATTGCCGAAAAAGCAATTACTTTTTCAGACAAAAAGCCTCCTTTCAGTCTTGATAGAACTTTGGATAAAATTCTTACAAGCAAATATTTTGGACTTCCTATAATGTTGATAATGTTGGCAATTGTATTCTGGCTCACAATTGAAGGTTCTAATTACCCTTCTTCGTTATTAGCTTCTGTTTTGGTTGATTATTTACATCCATTAATAAAAAATTTTTTCAACTCTCTTAGTTTTCCGTTGTGGTTAAGTGGATTATTAATAGATGGTGCTTATCTTTCAACTGCTTGGGTAGTTAGTGTTATGCTTCCTCCAATGGCAATTTTTTTCCCTTTATTTACGCTTCTTGAAGATTTTGGATATTTACCGCGTGTAGCTTTTATTATGGATGCTCTCTATCGAAAAGCCGGAGCTCACGGAAAGCAAGCTTTAACTATGGCTATGGGTTTTGGTTGCAATGCTGCTGGTGTCATCTCCACAAGAATTATTGATTCTCCAAGAGAAAGATTAATTGCAATCATCACAAATAATTTCTCCTTATGTAATGGTCGCTGGCCTACACAAATTCTGATTGCCACAATATTTATTGGCGGACTTGCTCCCGCTTACCTCGCAGGTATTTATTCCGCAGCAGCAGTTATTTTTATTACTGTTTTAGGGATTGCTTTTAGCTTAGTAGTATCATTATTTTTAACAAAAACTTTTCTCAAAGGCGAAATTTCCGCATTCAGTCTTGAACTACCTCCTTACAGACCACCCAGAATTTTGCAAACTTTATATACTTCACTAATTGATCGTACCATTTTTGTTCTTTGGCGTGCAATTGTTTTTGCAGCACCTGCAGGAATGCTAATTTGGCTGGTTTCTAATATCACAGTAAATGATATTTCATTAGCAAATCACTTTATAAAATTTGTTAACCCTTTTGCCTTTTGGTTTGGATTAAATGGCGTGATTTTTCTTGCTTACATCATTGCTATTCCTGCGAACGAAATTGTTATTCCAACTATTTTGATGTTGACAGTATCACAATTAGGTTTAAACCAATTTGGTGCTGGAAGTGGTGTTTTATTTGAACTTGATTCGATAGAAGATACCGCTCAAATTTTAGTTTCTTCAGGTTGGACTTTACTAACTGGAATTAATCTTATGTTGTTCAGTTTACTTCATAATCCCTGCTCCACTACTATTTACACAATTTATAAAGAAACGAAGAGCTGGAAATGGACTGCAGTCTCTACATTTTTACCAATAGTATTAGGTTTAATTGTAACTTTCTTAGTAACTCAAATCTTCTATTTAGTAAATTAAACAAAAGTTATAATGAAAAAATATTTGTTAATATCCTGGAATGTAAATGGACTCAGAGCAGTTCATAAAAAAGGTTTCATTGATTGGTTCTTAAATACTAATCCCGATATTCTTTGTCTGCAGGAAACAAAAGCACATCCCGAACAACTTTCAGATGAATTATTGAATGTTAATGGTTATAAATCTTTCTTTTCTTCATCAAAAGTAAAAAAAGGTTATAGCGGAGTTGCAATTTACACAAAAGAAACACCTCTTGAAGTTGAACACGGATTTGGAATTCCAAGATTTGATGACGAAGGAAGAATCGTAATAGCCCATTATGATAAGTTTACTTTAATAAATATCTATTACCCAAATGGTAAAGCCAGCGATGAAAGGTTAAAATACAAAATGGACTTTTACGATGCATTTCTGGATTTTGCTAATCATCTTGTTGAAAAAGGTAAAAATTTGATAATTTGCGGTGATGTCAATACTGCCCATAAAGAAATAGATTTAGCTCGTCCAAAAGAAAATGAGAACATTTCAGGATTTCTTAAAATAGAGCGTGACTGGATAGATAAATTTTTATCTCACGGATTTATTGATACTTTCAGAATGTTTAACTCCGAGCCAGGTAATTATACTTGGTGGGATATGCAAACCCGTGCGCGCGAAAGAAACGTTGGCTGGAGAATAGATTATTTTTTTGTTTCAGAAAGTCTCGGTTCAAATGTTAAGAATGCATTCATATTGCCTGAAGTAATGGGCTCCGACCACTGTCCAGTTGGCTTGGAAATAGAAATTTAATTTTTATTACTGCTAAGAAATATTTGACACGAATGAAATAAAGTTATTTAGTCAGTAGCACAGATTAGTAATCTGTGCTACAATGAATTTGCAGATTTATAATCTGTGATACACTGTTCTCTTTGTTGCTGATTTTATTTATTATTAAATGAACTTATTAAACTCAATTTTGTTAAATAATTAAACTATTCTTCAAAAATTCAATGAAATTTATTCTCATTATTATATTAAGTTTCACAAAAATATTATCTCCTCAATCAAAAGCTGTTGCAGAGATTTTCCTTTTTCAAAATCAAGAAAAAAGTCAAATAATATTAAAAGTTAATTTGGAAAAAGGTTGGCATCTTTACTGGCGCAACTCAGGTGATGCAGGTATTCCAACTGAAATAAAATGGGAATTACCGGAGGGCATTTCTATTTCGAATTCATTATGGCCTGTCCCCAAAGCTTTTGAATCAGAAGGATTAGTCAGTTATGGTTATGAAAATGAGGCTATATTTTTATTTGATTTTATCACCAATGATGTTAATGATATATCAAAAGAAACAGTAAGTTGTAAAATCAACTCTTTGATTTGTAAAGAAGTATGTATTCCCTTTGACACGATGATTGTTTTTAATTTATCAGACATCAAAACAATAAAAAATTTCTCTGAAATATTCCACCATAATGAAATTAATTTTCCAATAAATAATTCTTCAATAAAATTAAATGCTTCTTTGCAATCAGATAAAATTTTATTGGAAGTTATTAAAGACAATTTAATTGAAAACTTTAATAAGATTTCTTTTTTCCCTTATGAAAATGGTGTGATAAAAAATGCTATGTATAATAACTTTGTTATTAAAGATAACAAGTATCTGATTGATTTGTATCTTGATCAATTTAAGACTCATATTCCCCCAAAATTAGAAGGACTACTAATATTAACTTTTGAAGAGAATAAAATCTTGAATAAAAAGGCTTATGAAATTTCAGTAGATTTAATTCAGTAAATTCCATAAATAAAGATTAAGTTTATTATAATCATTTAACATTGAACTTTTAACACTTAACATTAACTAACAAAAAGGGAAACACTATGAAAACAATCTCAATTCTTTTTCTTTCATTTTTAATAATGAATTTTGCTTTTGCTCAAAGTGCTGAAATAAACGCAAAAGCTCCAAACTTCAGCCTAAAAGATTCAAATGGTAAAGAACATTCATTAAGTGACTTTGAGGGAAAAACTGTTGTTCTTGAGTGGATTAATTATGATTGTCCATTTGTCAAAAAGCATTATGATTCAGGCAATATGCAATCTTTACAAGAAAAATACACTCAAAAAGGAGTTATTTGGCTGGCAATTTGTTCATCAGCTAAAGGGAAGCAAGGACATTTTTCAAATGATGAAATCAACAAAAGATCAAAAGAGCATAATGCAAAATTTACTGCTTATTTAATTGATGAAGATGGAAAAGTTGGGAAAATGTATGGAGCAAAAACCACTCCGCATATGTATGTAATCAATTCTAAAGGAAACTTAGTATATGCTGGAGCGATAGATGATATTAAATCAACTGATAAAGATGATATTAAGAAAGCGAAGAATTATGTAGCAAAAGCTCTTGATGAAGTGTTATCAGACAAAGAAGTTACTACTAAAACAACTACTCCATATGGATGTAGCGTAAAGTATTAAGAGATGTTTGAAAAATTCTGAGAAGGGGCTGTCCAAAAACAGATGTTGTAGCTTTATAAAATTATGCTATTCATTTTCAATCACTTTTTGGACAGTCTTTACCTCAGTGTTTATATTAAATTTTTAAATATTTTGTAGTGATTTAATAAAATTATACTTTCAATTCTCATCATCATAAACAACTATAGAACGGACATCATATCTCGAAAGTTTATCTCTTCCATTTAAGAAACTAAGTTCAACTACAAAAGAAATTTGAGAAATTTCTCCGCCTAATTTTTCAACTAATTTACAAACTGCCTCCATTGTTCCGCCGGTTGCTAATAAATCATCGTGCAAAAGGACTTTATCTCTTGGTTGAATTGCATCTTTATGAATTTCAAGAGTATCAGTTCCATACTCGAGTTGATAAGACTCAGAAATTTTTTCTGCTGGAAGTTTACCTGGTTTTCTTACTGGAACAAAACCGGCATTGAGTTTATGAGCTAATAAAGCACCGAAAATAAATCCTCTTGCTTCAATCCCGACAACTTTATTTATTGATTTCTCTTTACAGAAATTAAATAAAGTTTCAAGAGTGTAATTCATAGCGTCAGGACTTTTAAGTAAAGTTGTTATATCCCTGAACATTATGCCTTGCTTCGGAAAATCTTTAATGTTTCTTATGTATTCTTTTAAGTCCATTTTCACACCTTTGATTTGTTTAAGAAATTTAACAGACCTTGTTTAAAGTCTTCATTCGAGCGGCTTAAAACATTTAGTTCCATTAGATAGTTAATTGAATTTGTTATAAAGTTATAATCATATAATTTTTTCATAGATTTTATAAACTCATAACTCTGAGTTGAATTTGAATTTAATTTATTACAAAACTTTATTGCATCTTCCAATGAGTTATCCGAGATAAAATCAACCAAGCCAAATTCTTTTGCAGAAATTGAATCAATAATTTCTCCACTTAGAAGAAGTTGAAATGCTTTAGATGATGAAGTTCGTTTTAAAAGAAAAACCGATACAATTGCTGGCACAAATCCGATTTTAACTTCAGTATAACCAAATTTAGCTTGTCCTTTATCAGCGAAAACGTAATCACACACAGAAGCTAAACCACAGCCACCGGCAATTGCCGGACCATTTACAACTGCAATTGTGGGTTTAGAACAGAAATAAATAAACTTATACATATCAGCAAGATTTTTTGAATCTTGTTGATTTTCTGAAATAGAAAATTCTTTTATTTGATTCAAGTAGGATAAATCTGCTCCAGCACAAAAGGAACTCCCCTCACCTGTGATTATAATTGACTTAACATTAATATCTGATTCAGAATTTGAAATTGCATCTTTAATAGATTGAACGAGTTGAGGATTTAATGAATTTCTTTTCTCAGGTCTATTAAGTGTAATTAATGCTGTGCTTGATTTTATTTCATATTTAATCATATCAATAAAAATAATTTGTAATTAAATACATCTGAAAATAAACAGAAAAAAATGATAAAAGAATTCCTGCTACAACCTGAGATAGGGTATGGCATTTTAAGACAATTCTTGACCAACCAACTAATAAAACTAAAATCGCAAAAGGGAACACTTTTACTCCAAAGGTAAAAAACAAAGCGGCAAATCCTCCGCTCGCACCCATAGCGTGAATACTGATTTTCCAGTATTTATTTATCAATATTGTAAGAATTGTATTACTTATAAAACAAAACCAAAATGAAATTGAAATTATGCTGACCTCAAAATAAAAAAGAAGCAACAATCCAATTATATAAATTACAGTTGCAATCATAAATGGGATGGTTCTTTGTTCTTTAATCAAAGCGTCTTGATCTGAAACTAAATTTCGCTTACGCATTATGAGGAACATAAGAATCGGGAAAACAAAACCAAACAAAGTTGTGATGATAAATAGCCTCAAGCCAATTGATAAATTTTGTTCAATGTAAATTGAATAAACTGTATAAACTATGAGTGAAAAACTCGGTGGGACGAATAAAGTTGATATTATTCTTGCTAATTTATTTTGGTTCATCTTGAAGCAATGACTTTGAATGATTATAGATTTTTAATTCTTCGAGATAATTAAACAAACATTTTTCAACGGAATTGTAGTCAGTGTAATTCATCAACTCGTTTCTAATTCGGGATGAATGGTGTAATCCCTTTAAGTAACCTGAGTAAAATTTTCGATGTTCAATCACTGCTCTTCTCTCACCTTTAATTTGAACAGCAATTTGTAAATGTCGTAATGCTGTTTTTATTCTTACCTCTTCATCAACCGAAATAGATGTTGAACCATTTTTAATCAGTGCTTTTGCTTCGGAGAAAATCCAGGGATTGCCAATAGCACCACGCGCAATCATAACAGCATCTGCATTAGTTTCATCGAAAGCCCTTTTAGCATCTTCATCAGAAAAAACACCACCATTGAGAACAATCGGTATAGAAACTTTCTCTTTTACTTTGTTAATCCAACTCCAATCAGGATCGCCACGATGTCCCATCTTTCTTGTTCTGCAATGAATTGTTAAAGCTGAAACTCCAACATCTTGCAAACGTTGAGCAATTTCAACTATTCTTAAATCATTTTCATCCCAGCCAATTCTTGTTTTAACAGTAACAGGAACTCTAACTGCTTTGACTATTTCACCAACTAAAGATTGAAGATACTGTGGATTTTTAATAAGTGCGCTGCCAGCACCACATCCGACAACTTTTTTTACCCAACAACCAGCGTTTATATCAATTAAATCCGGATTTTCTTCTTCTGCAATTTTTGCTGCTTCAACCATTGAAGTTAATTCACCACCATAAATTTGAATTCCCACAGGTCTTTCTTCATCAGATATTTTAAGTTTCTTATGAGTCTTTTCGCTTCCTCTGATCAATCCTTCGGAATTTACAAATTCTGTATAGACTACATCTGCTCCAAGTTCTTTACAAACTAAACGGAAAGATAAATCTGTTACATCCTCCATAGGAGCAAGCAAGAGTGCTTTTTCTATATTTATTTTTCCAACGTTGAACATTTCAATCACTGATTAAGATTAATTTTTTTGGGCAAATAAAAGATAGCAATCAAAAACATTATTGCAGTAAAAAAAGCACCTGTCAGAAATGGAAATGGATAACCTATGTATTCAAATGCAAATCCACCCCAAAGCGGACCGAGCATTCGTGCAAATGCAGACATTGACTGATTTATTCCTAAAATCATTCCTTGTTCACTTTCAGAAGTAACCTCTGAAATCAGACTTAAAACAGTTGGCTGTAGTAAACCCGTTCCAATCGAAAGGAAAACAGACACAATCGCTAAACCAAGAAAATTTACTGCATAAGGAATTAATCCTAAATTAAGACTAACCAGCAAAGAGCCAATAATGATAATTGTTTTTTTGTTTACAAATTTTGAAATCTTTCCTATAAAAACACCTTGAACTAAAGCAGAAACAATTCCAGTAATTCCAAACATATAGCCGTTTTGTTTATCTGAAAATCCATAAACCTGAATGCCCAATAAAGCAAAAGTCCCATAAATGTTTGCGAAAGAAAATGTAAGTATAAAAAATAAACTAATTAACAATCCTAAATCTGGTTTACTAAAAACGTATTTGAAAGACTGAATATTTATCAATCGGATTTTTCTTTTCTCAGATTTTAATTTATCAGTGTTCGTTGAAATCTTTAACGACTCTGGAAGCATAAATGAAGTTAAAAACAAGGCTGCAAAAGAAAATCCAGCGGAAACATATCCAACTATATCATAACCATATTCAGCGAGAATACCGCCTAAAAGAGGTCCAAAGACAAATCCCAAACCAAAAGCACTTCCAATTAAGCCCATTCCTTTAGAACGATTTTCTGTAGTGGTAATATCAGCAATATATGCTTGTGCAACAGAAATACTGCTTCCTCCTATACCTGCTATTACTCTTGAAATCAGAAGCATTAAATAGTTATCGGTAAATGCAAAAATTAAGTAACCCAATCCATTTAAGAACAAACAAAAAAGAATTACTGGCTTTCGACCTTTCTTATCAGAAATTTTTCCGAAGATTGGATTGAATAAGAATTGAGTAAGAGAGTAAAGTGAAATCGCAATTCCAATTAAAGTCTCATCAATCTTTAGAACATTCACGCCAAATGAAGGCAAAACAGGTATCAATAATCCAAAACCAAGCAGATCAATGAATACAGTTAAAAATATTAAAGTCAGTGCTGAAAAATTTTTCCGCATAAATTTATTTATTTTAGGATAATTATTTTAATCTTTACAAAAATAGAAATTCTTATTTACAGAATAACAACAAAATAAGATTTATGGAAAAATTCGATTTAGCAATTAGTTATGAGTGGGAATACGATATTGACTTCGTCAATGCTGTGGAAAATATATTACAAAATGAAGGACTATCAACGTTCAGGATATCTCATTATAATATTTATGAAACTACCGAGAGAGTAAAAAACCGTAAACTTCATTTTCTATCATATTTGGACAGAGCATCCGATGTTGATGAAGATTTTACTGAACTTGGTGAGATATTGAAGAGAAGAAAATGCAGAATTTTTAATCCGTATGAACTGATAGAACATTCAACCGACAAAGCTTCAATGCACCTTGAATTTATTACAGGTGGTTTAGATGTACCTTATTCTATAATTATTCCACCACATAAAGATTCAACTTCAATTAAACTTTCACTTGAAGAATTAGCTGTTTTAGGACGACCATTCATAATCAAACCTTGTAATACAACAGGCGGTGGGATTGGAGTTGTTAAAGGTGCTGAAACATTAAAAGAAGTCCTTGATGAAAGAAAAAATCTTGAAGATGATAAATATATTTTGCAGGAGAAAATTGTTCCTAAATATCTTGATGGTAAAAGAGCTTGGTTCAGATGTTTCTGGGCATTCGGGAAATCTTTTTGTTGTTGGTGGGATGATCAAACTCACCTCTATTCTATTTTAACAAGAGAAGAAATTGAGTTATTTAAACTCAATAAATTATTCAGGATTTCCTCTAAAATTGCAAAGATCAGTGGACTTGATTTTTTTTCATCTGAAATTGCTTTAACAGAACACGAAAAATTTGTTGTAGTAGATTATGTAAATGACCAAGTTGATATGCGTTTTCAATCAAAACACTATGATGGTGTTCCGGTTGAAATTATCTATCAAATAATTGGTCAACTAAGTCGGGCTGTAAAAAAATTAAATAGAACAATCGAACGGATACAACGGATTTAAACGGATTATTCGATTTAATTTGTGTTAATTCGTGTAATTCGTGGCAAGAAAATATTAACCACAAGAACACAAAGATTTTAGTTCAATAATTCGTATTCAATTCTTTGTGAACTCTGTCTTTAAAGAAAATTTCACGTTACAATATTACTATCAGCTATTTATAAATAGTTCAATTGAAAATTTTAAATATGTTTAGTTTGTTTTTAGTTCGATAAAAACAATGGTCCATCAGGCCCGAGTGGTAAACCTAATAACACCCAAATAATCAACAATAATGTCCAGGATACAGTTAATAAAATTGTATAAGGCAACATCGTAGAAATTATAGTGCCGATTCCATATTTTTCATCATATTTCTGAGCGAAAGCAACTATTAAAGCAAAGTAACTCATCATAGGAGTAACGAGATTAGTAACTGAATCACCAATTCTGAAAGCAGCTTGAGTTAATGCAGGATGATACCCTAACAACATAAACATTGGGACGAAAACTGGAGCCATAATTGCCCATTTAGCAGAAGCACTTCCCATAAACAGATTTATAAATGCTGCCACCAAAACAAAAGCAACTAAAAGAGGAATTCCGGTAAGTCCAATTGTTTTTAGAAATTGTGCGCCGTGTATAGCTATTATTAAACCAAGATTGCTGTATCTAAAAAAATAGACAAATTGAGCTGCGAAGAAAACTAAAACAATGTAAGTTGATAGTGTACCCATAGATTTTATGATGTGCTTCATAAAGTCTTTATCGTTTTTTATAGACTTTACTACTGCTCCATAAACTAAACCGGGTATTAAAAAGAAAATTAAAATCCCCGTTATTATACCATCAAAAAAAGGAGAGTGTAAAACTTCTTTTGTAGTGGGATTTCTGAATATTCCATTTTCAGGTACAATTGTAAAGGCAAGAAGAAGAACAATAAAAAGTAAACTAAGACCAGCCCATTTAAGTCCTTTTTTTTCATCTGAAGTTAAATCATCTACTGGAATTTTCTCAGCATTTCCCTGATAAATTTTAAGTCTTGGTTCAACAATTTTTTCAGTAATCCAAGTGCCAGCTAATACAATCATAATTGCTGAGATAAACATAAAGTAAAAATTTACCGCAGCGTTAATTTTAATATCGGGATTGATAATATTTGCAGCTGACTGTGTGAGACCTGCCAAAACTGGGTCAATTGAACCAATAAGAAAATTTGCACCAAAACCACCACTTACTCCACAAAAAGCAGCTGCAAGCCCAGCCATAGGATGACGACCCAAAGCATAAAATATAGTTGCACCTAAAGGAATAAGTATGACATATCCAGCTTCAGAGGCAAGATGCGACAAAACTCCTGCAAAAACTATAGCACCTGTAATCAATTTTTTAGGAGCTTTAAGTACTAATGCTCTGATCATTGAGTTAAATAAGCCAGACCCTTCGGCAACTCCAATTCCAATCATTACTGCCAGCACATATCCAAGCGGAGGGAAATTAACAAAATTGTGAACGACATTCGTATAAATCCATCTTAGACCATCAGCAGATAATAGATTTTTAACTTTTATTACCGAATTATCCGCTGGATGAATAGCCGTTAGACTAAACAAATCACCAAAGTATGATGCCATTGCAACTAATAATGCTAAAATTGCAAATAATGTTGCTGGATGAGGAAGTTTATTGCCTACTATTTCAATAATATCAAGAGTTTTATTGAATAAAGAAGTTTTGCCTGTTGTCATAATAAACCTTTTAAGCTAAAAATTTAAATATGTCGTTACAAAGATATAATTGTAAATTTGTTCAGCAATTAAATTTGACTTTTAATATGATTGATTACTTAAATTTTATAATTATACTTTTAAGCTTGTTTGGAATTGCGATAGGCAGTTTTCCTAAATTCAGAATGAACAGAGCTACAATTTCTCTCGTTGGAGCTTCGGCTTTGATAATCATAAATGAGATGAATCTTAAGAAAGCTGTTTCATTTATTGATATTGATACGATAATTCTCATTTTTGCAATGATGATAATAAATATCAACCTTAGGTTAGCCGGATTTTTCAATATCATCGCAAATAAAGTTATTGCTTATTCAAAGACTCCAAGACAATTGCTAATAATTCTTACATTCAGTTCAGGAATTTTATCAAGTCTTTTTCTAAATGATACTATCGTAATAATGTTTACACCTATGATAATAGAAATAGTAATACATTTCAAAAGGAATCCTATTCCCTATCTTATTGCTTTGGCTACTTCAGCAAATATTGGAAGTGCTGCAACAATCGTTGGCAATCCACAGAATATGATAATAGGAATTCAGTCAGGAATATCTTTCAGTGAATTTATGCTTTATATGTTTCCGATTTCATTACTCTGTTTATTCCTTGTGGTGATTGTAATTTCTATAATTTATAAGAAAGAGTTTACTAATCAGAAATTTGAAGAAAATTTAGATAAAGAAACAAAAATTTATAGACCTCTTTTTATTAAAAGCACAGCAGTATTAACGCTTATGCTAATTGCTTTTTTGATTGGCTCACCTGTAGCGATTACCGCATTAGCAGCATCAGCAATTTTATTGATTACAAGAAGGATAAAACCTGAGAGAGTTTTTCTTGAAATAGATTTTTCACTTTTAATCTTTTTCGCTTGTCTGTTTATTATTTCTCATCAGACAAATTATTTACTTACATCTTCGGTTAAAATTTCTGACTTACAGTTTTTCAGTGAAAACAGAATAATAAATATTTCTATAGTTGCATCAGTTTTGAGTAATATTATTTCTAATGTTCCTGCAGTTTTAATGTTAAGCCCTATCATTAAAGAAATGATTAATCCAGAAAAGATTTGGTTGACTCTTGCTCTATCCTCAACATTTGCGGGAAATCTAACTTTATTAGGATCAGTTGCTAATTTGATTGTTGTTGAAATGGCAAGGAAAAGAGGAGTAAACATAAAAT
>Ga0308414_1001701_pt1 | contig 14378 bp, 4 predicted proteins | sample HotsprSampleOS50_FD_205667 | JGI IMG/M metagenome (GOLD analysis project Ga0308414, IMG submission 205667) | Hot spring phototrophic mat microbial communities from Octopus Spring, Yellowstone National Park, Wyoming, United States - 20090730_OS50 ... | reverse complement strand
GGAAGTAAAGGCTTGGTTGCAGAAGAAAAGGATGTAGTAGTTGGTATATTGCTGTCCTTGTTGAGATTGGATTGCCCATTTAGTATTGAATTGTTGGTCGTTAATAAGGCCAGTAGTCACGACGGCTGGGAGAGAATAGTATATATATTTTCCGTTGAACATTTTATATGCGACACGGATAGAGACGATGCCTTGAAACAGGCCTCTTTTCATGTCCTTGTTGAGAGTTTCAGAAAGATAGAGAAGATATTCGTTTCTGAAAGAATCTATTTCGTCAGAGGTAAAATTTCCCATAGTGGTAGGTCTTGCTACATAGTAGTATCCACGCAAAGATGAGTGGTCGTAGTTTTTAATAGATAGGCTGCTTTCGTATTTTCTCAGTAGGCCGCCAGCGGGTGGTTGGGAGCTAAGTATAGTTGATATACTTGCAAGTGGGGCATTATCGCCTTCTGCTTCTATTTCTGCTGGCACTAATTTAGGTTGGGCGGGGCTAAAAGATTTGTCAGTTCTGTTCCATAGGAAAGTATAAATGTCGATGTTTGTTTTGTCTATAAGGATAAGAAGGCTTCCCATTCTTTCGAAAGATAAATCGTTGGTATTGATGTTTAATGGAGAGCTATCGAAGTTAAGTAGGTTTTTTATTTCAGAAGAGCCTTGTATCTTATAGTAGAAAGATAAGCCGTCCCAATAGACAATTATTTCGTCGGTATCGTCGGTAAAGATAAAGAATTTTATTTTCTCGTTATTGGGTATGTTGGTGAAGACTTCGAAGTCTGGGAAAGGGCGAATCATTCCGGATTCGTCACGGTATAAGTTTGTGGAGCTATAAAGAGAGATGTTTTCAAAACCTGTAAATGGGATGTCTCTTCTAATTTGGGAGAAAGTTGCTTCAGCCATTTTCTTTATTGTTTATGGGTGCGTTAATGTTTATGTTGTTAATTTGTTGGAATAGTCTTGTATAGGCTTCTTTGGATTCGTTGTGGTCTTTGGCTAAATGTATAGAGTCGTTAATAACTTTGAAGGCGTTAATGAGTTCTTTTAGTTCTTTTGTTTCAGGAATAACTTCGGTTATTTTGTCGAGTAGGATATGTCGGATGTTGTTAGCACGAACGATGAAAGCTTCGTCGACGCTATTAGCGAATTTAGTGAATTTCACTTCTTCGGTGACTACTGCTGGTGATTCAAATACTTCATAGTGGTATTGTTCGAGCCAATTTTTAAGAGTGTTAATCATGACCCCAGTTTCTCGGCTGGTAGCTGAATAGTTAAATTCGTTTCTTTCCAATACCTTGAGTATAGCTATTTTTTCTTCTTTGGTATATTGTCTTGTTCTTGCCATAGTAGTAATATTTTTAGCAAATATAGTAAAAATATTTATTGTTTAACTAACACATAAACATATATTTTAACGATATTTTTGTAAATAAAAACTAAATTTTTGTAACTATGATAGCACCACTTTTAGTAGCTGCAGCTACTCCTGTTGTTGGATTTTTGGCGAAATCATTGTTTGGTGATAGTGAAAAGAAGCTAAGGGAGCAGGCGGAAAATTATTTAAAGCAAGGTATATCAACTACTGAGAGTTCGTATGCAGATATTTTAAAGAATATCAATCAGGGCAGGTTATATTCGGATTATAATTATAGGCTTGGGACGTCGCAGGATTATTTTTTAAGGCCTGATGTTCAAAGTGCGTTAACGAGGTTAAAGAATATGCAGAGGAGTCAGGCTGAGACGAATTTGAATATTGGTGCGGTAACAGGGGAAAGTCCTGAGATGCAGTTGGCGAGGAGTGCAAATATGTCTTCGGATATGGCAAATACTGTAGGGAATATAGCTGCGCAGTCAGCTAATTATTTTGATAGTTTGCGAAGGCAGCGTGATGCTGAACAGATGCAATATACTGGTATGTATTCGAATGCATTAGCGAATAAGGCAAGTACGTTGGCGGGTTTGTATGGAGGAGCAATGAATTATTATTCAGGTCTTGCTAATGCCAAAGCACAGCAACAAGCTGCCACCTTCGATTCTATAATGAAATTAGCCGCTATGGCAGCAATGGCATAATATTTAAGACTAAAAGACTAAAAAACTAAAAAACTAAAAAACTATAAAACTATAAAACTATAAAGACTATAAAGACTATAAAACTATAAGACTATGGGAGCAATTGGAGAAAGATTAAAAGAAATGCAAGAAAACAATAATAAAATATTTAAAAGTGCTGCGGAAAAGATAGATGAGCAGAACGATGAACAAAATAAAATATATCCATCAGCGCTTTCTAATGATTTGGAAAGGAAGATTAAGTTAGCTCAATCTTTAATATTGCCAAGTTATAATATATTACCTAATGATCAGCAACAAGTTCTTTCTCCAAGTGTATTGTCTTCTTCTTCACGGACAAGAACAAGTAGTACTACTAATCAAATTGGTACACAGAGTGCTAAATCTAAATATGAGTATGGTAGTTTAGTTACGCCGGAGGAGGCTCAAGCAGCTATAGAATTGGTCAAAAATGCGATGAATACTGGTAATAAGCAGGATGAGTATGATAAGTTAATAGATAGACAAAGGAAGGCAGATTTAGTAAATGCTATAGGCACAGCGGTGTATAATTTGAAGAAGAATCTTTCAGGGGCAAATGTTGTTGGATATGTTCAGCCAAAAGAAGAGAAAGCGCCTGCATATGAGGCAGCTATGCTTAAAAATAAGATGGATATTAATCAAAATATGTTGCCAATCTATCAAACAGTGTTAAAGAGTTTGCTGGATAAAAAATTACTGGAAAGGAACTATGAATTACAGAAAGCGGCACAATCGTCTTCAAGCACAATAAGTCAAACTGAAACAGAAAAATTTGGTCTTGAAGGTGATGTAGTTGGTGGAAGAGGTGGTGGTTCAAGAGGTTCTGATAATAATGTAGTCTATACAATATATGTTAACAATAAGCAATTTGCAGCCCCATTACCTAAAAAGATAGAACCATATATTTTTGTAAATTCTTTAAGAAGGTTAGCTGAGATAGATAGAAATTTGAGTGAACTGTTAAAAAAAGTTGGTGAATCAGGGGCAACATTAGTTGATATTAGCAAGATACAACTGGATGATATATTAACAAACATTGTAAAATCAGGTGATAAAAGAAAGATAAAATTATTAGCAGAAGCGTTTTATGATATGTATCAAAAATATCCAAATTTATATGATGAATATGATAAGAAAAATATAATCGATTTTTATAACTATGCGAATGAACTAAATAAACCAGTAAATGCGAATGAGAATAATACTGCAATTATGAGGGAAAAAAGCGCTGGTAATTTTGTGAGACAAGTTCAGATATCTAAGTGAAATGAAAAATCCAAACATATATGATGAGGTTTTTTAAAGTAGGTGATGTAATACAGTCTATTGATGACAGTCAGGTAGATGCTTTCCTAAAGAACAATCCTGATGCCATTGAAATTTCAGCCCCAACAAGTATTGCAAGAGACAAGACAGGTACTAATCCTACTTTATCCCCAAAACAAAAGGCACAAATAGTAACGGATATACCTGTTCCTAAGCCACTTACTACTGAGGAATATGCTAATCTTTTGCTTAAGCCAAATAAAACTAAGCAGGAGGAGGCTTCGATAAATGAATATATAAATAGAACAGGAGGACTTACTAAAACAGTCAAAGATATAGAAACAGGTAAAGAATATATTATTCCAAAAGATGAATATAATCCTGAAAAACATGTAGAGATTGGAAAGATAAATATAGGTGAAGAGACAAGCAAAATTCTTAAACAAAGAGATTTAGAAAGACAGAAATATATTGAAGAATTAAATACTCAGGTAGATATTTTAAAAGACTATATTAATCAACGGGCAAATGATATATCAAAAAAGCTAGTTGAAGAGTATGATAAATTAAGTCAAAGTAAATATGTAGGACAATCAGCCTTCAGTTATGGTGGAGCAAAGGGACTTGTAGGTATATACGACCCTATAAATGTGCAAAAATACAATAAAGCACTTATTGAATTTACTAAAACACTTGATATATTAGATGAGGTAAAGGAAAAGCTAACTGAGGATAAAGGATTTTTTACTCCATTAGCCAATAAAAAACCTTACCTTGATTTGATTACAGGTGGTTTTTATGGTTTATTATCATCTGCCCCTATAATGAATATAGCTACTAAACTAAAAAAAGGGGTAAAACCAGAAGAATTAAGTGATAGTGAAAAGGCATTAATACAATCATTGCTTTTAAAACAACAAACAGCAGGACTGATTGATCCGAGTACAGGATATAAGTTAGGGGAAATTCTTGCTGGTACTATTCCTTTTATTTCTGCATTTGGGGCCACGTTGCCACTAAGAAAACTTGTTTCACGTGGAATAAAAAAAGCAGCTGGTATTGCTGAAAAAGAGGCAGCTAAAATTGCTGAAAAAGAGGCAGTAAAAATAGCTGAAAAGGAGGCAACAAATGTAGCTGAGAAAGGAATAGGTGATGTAATTGAGAAGGGGATAAAAGATATTGCAGAGAAAGAAGCAACCAAATTGCCTGTTGAAACTTTAGGACAGAAAGCAAAAAGAATAGCGGTAAGTACGCTGGCTGAAGTTCCTGCAACGGCAGTTCAAACGGTAGTACAACCAACTACATATAAAGATATTGCTGAAAATGCAATTACATTCGAGGAAAAAGAAAATGGAGAAATAGTACCAGTATCAAATATTGGCGAGGCTGCAAAACAATCCTTTATAAATAATTTTGGAAACAACCTTTTTGAACTTGCTGGAGAACCAGTAACTGGTTTTTTTAGCAAAGCTTTTTCAAAAATGCCTTTTAAAATTGGAGAAACATATAGTAAAGTCTTAAGCAAAATACCTAAATTACCAAAGGCCGGTAAAGAATTTAACAGAGCTATAGGGCTAAGTACTACTCCCGGTCAAGTTATAGAAGAGGAACTTGGCAAAGCCTATGATGCTACTGTAAATAGTGACGACCCAATAAAAGCATTCTTTGATAATCAAAAAGAATTGATTTTAGGGACTTCATTATCTACAATATTGTTAGGTGCACCTGCAAATATTGTATATCAAACCGGGAATACAATAAGTTATCTGACTTATAGAAAGGCAAAGAATAGCCTTTTAAATTCAGGAATAGATGAAGCAACAAAAACTAAAATCATAGATATAGTTGATAATGCCAATAATGTAGATGATATATTTAAAATAGCAGATGTAGTACCTGAAAATTTGAGCAAGGAAGATAAAAAGAAAATTGTTGATTATGCGATAGCTACTGTAAAAAGGAAAATAAATTATGGAAATTTTCAAGAAAATATTGAGAGACAAGTTGTCAATGATAGTGGAAATGTTGAGGTAGCAAAGACGAAAGATGGTAGTGCTATATTTGTAAAAGAAAAAGATGGTGGGAAAGTAATAGGAATAGATGCAGCTGGGAATGAGGTAGAAGTAAAAGATGAGGATATTTCTGATTCTTTCTTTTTACCAGTAGAAGAATTTAGGAGCGTTCTAAATAATACTATAGACGAGCATGAGGAAAGACTTGCTGAGGAGAAAGAGAAGCAAGCTAATGAAAATATTGCGCAACAGCAAGAACAAGATAAAGTACAGGGAACTCAAGAACAAACTCAAGAATTGCCTAATGAACTGTCACAGGCTACAAATCAGTTACAATCGCAACCAGAAAATATATTAAAAACTAATGCTGAAACAAATACTGAAAATGTTGTTACAGAACAGGTACAACAAAACTTACAACCACAACAAGAGCAACCACAACAAGAGAAACAAGAAGGAAAAAGTTTTATAGAGTCTAAAGAAGTTGCTGATACAGAAAGTCGTGTCGAATCGAAAAACACAACTATTCCTACTGTTGATGAAATAAAGAATGCTTCATTGGTTAATACGCCTATAGGGAAGATATTTGTTATTTCGAATGAAGACGGGAAGATAGAATATATAGATGTTAAGACTGGAAAAATTAAATATGATACATATGACAATTTTATAAATAAATATTTTGGGGGGCAAGTAGAAAGCAGTAAAGGAACGGAAAATATAGAGGCTTCACAACAGCAGGAAGGTGTTACCCAGCGACCTGTACAAGAGGGACAAGTACAGGAGCAAGTTAATCCAGTATCCGATACTAATGTAGAGGTTACTGAGACTGTTCCTACACAAGAGGGCAACATAGCCGAAACAATAAGTCCTGTCGAACAAACACAAGATAACACACAAGAAAAACCAAAGGAACAGATTAATGAGGAGCAACCTGTTATTAATGAGCAGGTGGCTGCCGAGACTATACCACAACCTGAAGTTAATGAGCGGCAACCTATTATACAACAGCAAGAGGCTGGACAACAGACTACTGAACAACCTACAGAAAATATACAGACTACTGAACAAGCAGGTGAAAATTTACAGACAACTGAACAGCCTGAAGAAAAAACATTTGAGGCTCAGCAGAAAGAAAGTTTTAATCTACCTAATGAAACAGAAAGCAACTGGCAACAGGTAGAAGCTATAAATGAAGGGATATATAAGCCTACTAAGGTTGTATTCTTTACACATAAGGATAATACGTATGAATATTTAGGGGAGGATAAGGATAATTATTTTATAAGAAATAGCGATAATATTACCTACTCTATACCAAAGAAAGAAAAAGCATTATCAAAAGATATAGAAAAGGTAAAGAAAGAAAAGGGTATTTCAGTTCCAAAGAACTTTTTTGAAAATACGAATAAAAATGTTGAGGTAAAAGAAGAACAGAAAGAAAGTAAAGTTAATACTGGAATTAGTGATGAGACAGAAATAACTGATGTAAATGTATTAAAAAGAAAACTTAGGTATTTATTTGCAGATGCTGCAAGTAAAATTCTGTATTTTCATGATAAAAATATTTATTATGTAAAATATAAATATAAAAATAATACTATTGACGTATTTATTAAGTCTCCTATACCCCCTGAACAATTAGATTTACATAATATTGTAGATTATGCTAATGTAGAATATGAAGGAATTGATTTAGATAAAGTTAATGATGCAACAAATGTAAAAGGCCAAAATTTAATTGATGCAATTAACAAAGCACTTGTATTTATTAATAAGAATGAATATAGAGAAGGATTATTATATGTAATGTATGATGGTAATAATAAAAAATTAGCGTCATCTAATAGTACATCAACAATAATTCATGATATAAATCTTGGTGATAAAAATTTTCTAATACATTATAGAGATTTAGAGACACTAATTAAAACTTCTCGTAATCTTATAATTAGTGATGATGTAAAAAGAGTATTCACTATCGGTAATGAGGAGAAAGGTAATGTAGTATTTGTTGACGGTGGTGTGTATATATCTCTTAAGTATGATAATTCATACGAATTTCAACACACAGATTTACCATCATTGTTAAATGCGTATTCTGGAAAAGCTACCTTTGTCGATAAAAGCTATAAAATTATATTAGATAGAAACACGTTATCTAAAATACAGAATGTTATTTGGGGTTTAAAAAAAAAATATAGAGTAAAAGAAGAAGGTGATATAAATAAAGGTATAAATATAAAAGTTTTATTTTATAAAGATAGAATAAAAATAAGTGCTTATAAATCGAAGTATATTGATGATGATAATCTATTAAAATCATATGAAATAAAATTAGATAATTCTATCATTAACTATGATTTAACTAACCATAAATTCACCGGTACATATGGATTTATTACTGGTAGGCGTATAATAAAAGGAGAAGATATTTCAGACTTGCCCTTGTACGTATTATATGATTTTGATTTATCAAGATTATACAGAATATCAGATGAATCAAACGATATATCAGCATATTTTATTATTAAGAAAGGTGAGGAGTATATGGATAATTCATATACAATGGCTTTTGAAATGAAAAAAAATGAAAGTAAGAATGAAAATAAAGAAATTAAAGATGAACAGAACATTGTAGATACAGATACAAATTTAGACAAAACAAAAGATATTGTACATTCTGCAAGGATATTGGGGAATGCCCCTGCTGAATTAAAAGATAACGAATTTACAAGCAAGGAAGATTTTTATAACTTCCTTGAATCATTTGTAATGAACAAAGTAGGAATTAGAAAATTCCATGTTGTAGAAGACCCGAACGACCCAAATGCATTAGATGAACTTATAGGATTAGTCGATAGCCAAACAGCTAAAAAAATTCTCGAAGACTTCAGTAATCCTGAAAAGGTAGTAAATTCTGCCTATATCAAGAACTACGATATAATAATATTCAATGGAATACCTGAAACGAAAGAAGATGCATTTTCTCTATTCGTTCATGAGGCGCTTGTTCATAGAGGGATGAGGGTATTCTTTGAGAACGAATATGAGAAAAACGAATTTCTTGGTAAGATATACGATGAAATAGGCATAGATGGGATAAAAGCCGCAATGGACGAATACGATGAAAGACATGGTTATGAAGTAGGTTCATCGTTTGAAGCATATAAAGATTTGTCGAAAGAAGCACTTGCAGAAGAATATATTGCTATCCTTTCAGATAAAGTAAAGAATAAACTTGTCCTGTCCCCTGTTGAACAAAAATGGTGGGATAAAGTTTTAGAATATATCAGGAAATTTATTGATAAGATAAGACAGTCGCTTGGGGGTGTACAACTCACACAAGAAGATGTAGAAATTTTCACGGAATATCTTATCAATTTTGGGTTACACTCGTTACGTGGGAATATCGTAAATCCAAAACAGAAACAGGATATAATTGATAGGATAAATGAAGTAGCTGCTTCATTAACATCAATTAAGGCAAGCAGAACTGGTTCAGGTAAGATACCTTGCCTAATGAATGCCAATGATTTCTTTTATAAAAAAGTTAATTATAATGGGGCTGGTTTCTTAACTCCTGATGGCAAGGTGATAGTTAAACCACTAATACCCAGAGGCGCTCACAATGATTTAGCAGCGAAATTATTGGAAGGTGTAGCTGAAAAATTTCCTGAAATTAAAGAAGCAATATACACTGAAGGGAAAATAGATAAAAATAAAGCATTTGAGTATCTAACCGAAAAGTTAGGATATATAAGGATAGCAGAAGGTGTAAATGAAGAGGCAGATGGTAGGACGGAGTTTATTATCGACGTATACTCATTTGCAACAAGGGAGCAGGTTAATATCCTAAAGGATATGCTGAAAAAATACATGAATGATAATCAATTTTATGTAACAATATCCAATAATAGGCCTTCATCAATAGTATCTGATAAAATTAAGAATGAAGTCGATATTCCCGATAAAATAGAAAATATAAATAAGACAATAAATTACAATAGCCCATTAAGAGATTTCCTTTATAGTCAAAGAAAGAGACTTAAGACTGTTGATGAAATATTTCCTGAAAATAAAAAGGTAGGGACTAAAGTACTAAGAAAATTTGCTGATTATCTTTTACCATTGAGAACTTACCTAAGAAGTTCAGGAATGAGTTTTCAGGATGCCAATACTGTTGTCAATTTGTTGTATAAGGCTGGTAGTGCAGCGTATGGGCGAATGAAGATTTTTAAAGAAACGACGTATAAAAATGTAACTAATTCAGTTATAGATTTAATTAAGAAATATGATAAGGGATTGTACGATATTGATAGGAATAATTGGAAAAGGGATTATGAAGAAACTCTTGTCAAAGCTAATAGGCAGTTACGTGATGGAACAATAACTCAAACTAAATATGATGAAATAATTACGAAAGCAAAAGAAGAGCTTAATAGGAAGATACAAGAAATAAGATACAAGGATATTGACTTGTATATGATTGCAAAGCATGCGATAGAAAGAAATGAAACAATGTATAAAAAAGAACTTATAGATACTATAAATGGGCTTAAAGGCATAAGCGAGGAACGTAAAAAAGCAATGATTTCATCAATAATGAATATGCCTATTGATGAGAACAAAAAGAAAAAGATTAACTTCAGTGGAATGACAACTACTGAAGCAGAGGATATTGTAGCAGGTTTTGAGAAGAACGTAGATGAAGAATTTATTGACAAATTATGGAAAAGTATAAATTCATTTAATAGTGAAACAGAACAATTAGCCAAAGAATATGGATATTTTACTGATGAGAATAAAAACATTTACGGTTGGAAATATTATGTTCCATTACAGTATTTTGCAGATACGCAAGATGTAAATCAATCTTTAACGAAGTCGTTATTTGAAAAGATGGAGGGTAGGCAGTCTTTACCAAAAAGTCCGTTAACGTCAATGCTGAAAAAATATTCTGATTTAGTTTACTTTGGCGAAATAAATTTAGCTAAGAAGAAACTTTCTGAATATATTGAAGGATATGGATTCAAAGATGTTCTTATTGGGACAATAGGTAAATATAATAATGAAGATGTTATTGTTGCTAATGGTAAGGTGTATAGGTTAGTCGTAAATGAAAATGGAAAATTAGTTATAAATGATAACACTTATATCGGAGAGTACGAAAACATTGGAGCAAATATTGAGAAAGGATTAAGCGCAGACACACAGGAGGAGTTGTTGGATAAAAATGTTAATTTTTTCAATGGTGAAGCTAAACTTGGATATGTTAAAAACTATACGCAATTTTTTAAGGACGGGAAATTGCACTTCATGGTGTTTGAAAACCCTGATATTAATAGAGCAATAAATGCTTCTAACGTAGTATTTGTAGATAATAAGATAACAAAAGCATTTGCAGCTTTAACAAGGACACTTGCAACATTATACACTACGTTTAGTTTGCCATTTCAGGGTAGGAACTATTTAAGGGACTTTCAGACTTCAGGAGCTTATAAGTTAATAAATGGTAAAACGATTATAAAAAATAAAAGATTTAAAGACTTATCAAAAGAAGAAAAAAGTGCACTTTTCGAACTATTTCTTAAAAGTGGAGGCCAAACAGGTAGGGCAAACCTACAATCATTAGAAGATGTTCAGGAGGATCTTGTTAATGATATATATGACATAGTTGAGCTTCAAACATCGTCGGGAATAAAACACTTCGATAAATTATTAAAGAAATATGGTAAAAATTTCATAGATAAGATTATAAGTATTTCGGAGAAGGTTGAGAGATTTCAAAGGTTTAAAGTATTTGCTGTGCTTTATTCTAATGGTGCAACTTTAGATGAAGCTATAAGTGCGGCAAAGGAAATAACTGTCAACTTTGATAGAAGAGGGGAGCTATCTACAGTTATTTCGTCATACATTGCATTCTTTAATCCTGCTGTGCAGGCAATGTATCAACAGTATCAATGGATAACGTCTGGTGATAAAAAAATTTTGGGGAAATATTTTACTGTTGCATTTGGATATTCTGTGGTTGGTGTTTTAAATGGATTATTAGAAGATTATTTACGAGATATATTTAGCGATGGGGATGATGATGAAGATAGAATATTTCAACGGCCGAGCAGCTATCTAAGATATAATAACTTTATTTTTACAATTAATGGGTACTCAGTTATATTCCCTGTTTCACAAGCATATGCGTTTTTCTATGGGCTTGGGAAAATTGCGTATGAGAGAATGAATGGTTATTTGACACAAGATGAGTCAATTTCTGAAGCAGCTATGCATTTGGTAACAGCATATTCACCTGTGACCTTTGATTATGGGACAACAAATGAAAATGATTTAGTAGATAGGTTATTAATATACTCTATAGGATCAATAACAGCAGCTAAACCTATAGTTATAGCTTCTGTAAACAAGCAGCTTATTACAAAACAAAAGAATGATATATATTTTGCAAAATCTGCGTTGGGAAAAGATAGAACAAGTGATGTAATAAAAGATTTTGCAGTGTTTATGCATAATGCAACAGGAGGTGACTTGCCAAAGTCTTCATTAGATAAAAACCTAACTCCTGTTATAGATATAGACCCCAACCTATTAGAGTACTTTATTGTCAACTATGGTGGTGGTGTGGCACAAGCAGGGTTGGCGCTTGCAGATGGTATCTATGAACTAACAAAGAAAAATGATAATTTAAATACTTTTGACCCAACAGACCTATATATCGTCCGTTCATTTGTAAAGAATACAAAAGAAAGTTACGATTATTCCAATTTCTTGCAGGCAGTCGACTATATAAATAGAATGAGGAACAGACTAAAAGCAGCAAATGATACTTATAATGAGAAAATTATAAAAGATGAATACGGGTTAGCAAGCACAGAATTGCCTGAATATAACGATGAAATTGGTGAAAAACTAAATATAACAAAGAAAAAATATGAATATTTTGCATTTATTAATAAAATATATCAAGTATATTTGAACATGAATGAAAAGAGAAATAACTTGTTGGATATATTACAAGCAAATAATGAAGGATTTCTCGATGATAGTGTTGCCAATAAAGACTTGCTAATCGATGCAATAAATCAGATAGATGAAATTAAAAAAGAAATAGCAAAGATGATAAACTACAACTTCTATCTATATGAACGAGTTGACAATGTTTCGCCTGAGTTTATCCAAGAGTCTATAAATGATTTGGAAAAGAGATTAAATAAAGTCATTTCAAAAAAGTAGCGCTATGAAAAAATATGTAGTAAAAAAGAGGATTGAGAAAAAGCAATTGACTTTAAAACAATTGCTTAACAGAGATAATAGCGAAATAAAGAAAAAGATTTTTGAATATTTTACTCTATATAATGCTGCAAAACCGTTAAGGGACAGGATAAACAGATGTATAAAATTCTATCTTGGCGAACAATGGATAGATAGGGTATATGTTCCTGAGAAAAACACATGGATGACGGAAGAGGAATACATCAAATCTAAAGGCCGTTATCCTAAAGTACAAAATATTATTCGTTCAATAATAAAGAATATTATTGGACAGTTTATAACTAACGATGACAACATTGTTATACTTTCTAAAAAACGCAAGGACAATGAGAAAGAAATGATACTCAGTAGCGCAATACAAAATGTATATCAGGTAAACGATTTAAAGAATATTGATATACGTTCTCTTGAATATTTTCTTAATGCAGGTATTGTTTGTCAAAGGATAAGGTATAAGTATATTGAGACAATTGATGAAAGCGATGTATATGTTGATTTTATACCCGTAGATAGGATATTCTTTAATCTTGATGTTAATGATATAAGATTAGACGATTTAAAGGTTATAGGGGTATTACATGATATGGATAAGGAAGATGTAATAAATACATTTGCTGGTAGCAAAGAAGAAGAGGATTTGCTCGATAGCATTATAAAAACCAACGTGAATGATAAGTTCTTTTATCAAAAATATAAAGATGTAAAATTAGATGACTATAATATCAATGATTTCTTTTTACCGAATACACCAGATAAAGTTAGGATAATTGAAGTATGGGAAAAAGAATATAGATGGATGTATAGGATATTTGATGAAGCAGGAGAATATGATGAGACTGTTGACGATATAAACATAAATGAAATAAACAATATCAATAAGCAGAGGGTTATTGAAGGGACAAAAACAGGTATGAATATCGATGATATACCAATTATAAGGTATGAAAAAATTAAGTCTCCGGTATGGGTATGCAGGTTTATGACGCCTGAAGGTTACATATTAAAAGAGATGGATAGCCCGTACGAACATAGAAGTCACCCGTTTGAACTATATATGTTTCCATTGATAGGTGGGCAGATAAAGTCATTCACAGAGGATTTAATTCCGTCCCAGAAGAGTATAAATAGGAACATGATGATGTTGGATATGATTATATCGAGGACGGCTAAAGGGGTTGTAATGGCTGCAAAACAGCTTATCCCTGAAGACTTGACTCCTGAGGAATTTATTAATCAATGGGCGAGAGAGGACGCAGTTATTTTGCTTGACTATTCGCCTATGAAAGCTAACCTTCCGTTGCCAAAACAGATTGCAGAGAACTCAACATATATTGGCATATATGAAGTGTTACAAAGGGATATACAATTTATACAAGATATATCAGGGGTATTTTCGGCTTTGCAAGGAAAGAGTACAGGTGCATCAACCCCTGCATCTTTATATGCGCAACAAACAGCAAATTCTACGCTGAATATAATGGACTATATGTATGCGTTCGAAAGTTTTCTCGAACGCAGGGACAAAAAAATATTAAAACTTATCCTGCAATACTATGACGACACAAAATACATTTATATCACAGAACAAAAGAATAACGGGCAATATGTTAAGTTCAATAAAGATGAAATAAGAAAGATTGATTACATGCTTGTAAGGAATAAGAGTCAGAAAGCACCTACATATAAGATTATGATTGAGGAAAAATTGCTCAACATGGTACAGTC
>Ga0308414_1001696_pt1 | contig 14415 bp, 11 predicted proteins | sample HotsprSampleOS50_FD_205667 | JGI IMG/M metagenome (GOLD analysis project Ga0308414, IMG submission 205667) | Hot spring phototrophic mat microbial communities from Octopus Spring, Yellowstone National Park, Wyoming, United States - 20090730_OS50 ... | reverse complement strand
CGAAGCCAATCGCGCCCTGATACACCAACATAGAAAGGCCATCCAGAACACGCAGGCCGTGCGACACCGCTGCTTCCAGCAGGGGTGTTTGGGGCGGGTTGAAAACCACATCGCACACGAGCGCGCCCTGTCTAACTTGACTCAGGTCTATGTCTGGCATGACAACGTTGGGATATAGACCGATTGAAGTAGCATTAACGAATATGTCTATATTTGAGGGCACGCTGTGGGTGCCTTGCCACCGTTCAAAGCGGACGTTTGCACCGGTTTGCTGTCGGAGATGGGCAACCATAGTTTCACCGCGGTCTTGAGTGCGGTTCACGACTACAATGTCCTGCGCGCCGGCCAAGGCCAGTTCGGTAGCAATCGCTCTGGCAGCGCCCCCTGCTCCCAGTATCATAACACGGTGGCCTGCTGGCTCGACTCCAGCGTCTGAACGCATGCCGCGGATGAATCCCTTTCCATCGGTGTTCTCGCCGATCAGACGATCTCCCACCCGCCGTACAGTGTTAACAGCCCCAATAATCCGAGCATCGTGTGTGATCTCGTCAAGGTGCTGCATAACAGCAACCTTGTGCGGGATCGTCAGGTTGAAACCCTCAAGACCCCATGCCCGTGCCCCGAGCACAGCGTCGGCTAATTTCTCTGGACTGACTTCTACGTTGAAATAGCGCCAGTCAAGGTCAAGCGCTGCGAAAGCTGCCTCCTGCATTACGCACGTAGGGTTCTCGGCAACAGGTTGGCCAAATACCGCAACCAACCTCTTCAAATAGTTTCTTTTCACAGTCTTTCTCCTTGCCTTCTGTCAAAGCCTTCGGTAGGGAAACCTAAAAACCGAATTTTATGTGAAAAGCGTGACTCAATAGGTCTGCAGTACTGGCCAGGAAAGTCGTTTTGCTATAAGCTACAGTTGTCAGCTCAATGGTTCATTAACTGACATACGCGAGGTTTCATCATGGCATACTTCTCATCTGGTTCCCAGCACACGCTCAGTTTTGACAGTCGGTTCCCGGAATGCCTGGGCGAGCCTTCGACTTACCTGACTCAACTCCATCGTGCTCTTTACGACCGCATACGAGCACAGTCATGGGATCTGTATCCTTACTGGGAAAGCAACCGCATCGTGGCTCGCACATCAGCAGCAGGCGGATTTGACGCAAACGTTTATGCTCTGGTCTATCTGCGCTCTGAGGAACAGGCGCGCATGGTCGAGGAGAACATGGGTGTTGAAAGTCGGGCGCGTGGATATACCGGAATCCGCGCAAGTCGTCACCCAGTGATTGAAGTCCGGGACGCTGCTGATCACTTCGCAGTTGAACTCATTATATCTCCTGAGGCTTGGTGGGATCAACAGAACGTTATCGGAAAGCTGGAGTTGGAACGACACCGCGTTGGCCTTCGCAATTTGCTGCGGGGAATGAAGCCAGATTACTGCTTCGGATTCTGGGCCGGCGCTCACCTGAGCGATATGCATCTCACTTCCTGGCAGCTCGTTCAGGGAAATATCCTTAGCGAGTGGCTAGGGACTTTTGCGGACGGTCAGGATTATCTTCGTTTTGGCGTGTGGTACGACCGCGATGATCCAGCGCTGGCGCCCGAACGACTTGTAACCGAAATCTACAGTCGGCTAGCAGACCTCTACGTGCTGTACGAGTTTCTGGTGTGGACTGGAAACAATAACTTCCGCAGTTTCTACGAGAAACAGCACCTGCGGAAGCGGCGATACGCCTGAGACAGGAACTGCTTACACTGCGCAGCACAAAACCGCCGGTTGGCCACCACTTAGCAAAATTGAACAGTGGCCAACCGGTTTGATTCTGTTTGCGGGGATTGTTCACATTCTTGTTGTAGATACCGGCTGCCGACAGGTGAAGTTGCGCGGAGTTAAGTTTGGCGTACACTCTTCTGCAACATCTGTGGTCGGCCAAAAATCAGATTAGACAAGACTGAATGGCACAACGATCAAATCATGTATTGGGGCTGGATTTCGGAGGAACGAAGCTTGCCGCGGGCGTATTGGATTACGAGAGCGGCACCATGGCCTGCGCGGCTTGGACGGAAACGCGGGCGGCCCTTGGCGCGGCAACAGCCGTAGATGACATGCTGGAGCTGATCGCCGCGCTGGGGCATGCCGGCGATTGGCAGCGGGTTGGTGTGTCATTTGGCGGCCATGTGTATGACAATCAAATATTGAAGTCACTCCACGTTGAAGGCTGGAGAAATTACCCGTTGGAGCGCCGTCTGCAGCATGCTCTCAAAGTGAACAGCATTCGCATTTTCAATGACGCGAACGCTGCGGCGTTTGGCGAGTGGCGATTCGGCGCAGGTAGAGGAGTCGACTCACTGCTGTATGTAACTGTTAGCACGGGAATAGGCGGCGGCGTAATTCTAAACAGCCAACTGTGGGATGGCGCTGCAGGTATGGCGGGCGAAATTGGCCACATGCAGGTCGTTGATGGTGGCCCGATTTGCAGTTGCGGACGGCAGGGCTGCTTGGAAGCTCTGGCCGCTGGCCCGGCGATTGCACGCCGCGCTGCGCTGTCTGGCGTGCAGCTTGCTGCCAGCGCAGGCGCACAGCAGACGTTGAGCGCGCGCCAGGTAGCGCAGCAAGCCGACTCCGGTGATCAGGTGGCACAGCAAGTGCTGGTCGAATGTGCGCGTTATCTGGGCATCGGTTTAGCTAACGCAGCCAACCTGTTGGACGTCCAACTGGTTATCGTTGGTGGGGGGGTAAGTCAGGCGGGCGCGCTGTGGTGGCGCACTCTTCAAGAAACATTCCAAAGCCGAATCCTTGACCGCCACAGACCAATTGCCCTTATGCCGACAGAACTCGGTGATTACGCGGCAGTGTATGGCGCTGCGGCTTTAGCTGCCGGTTGAACATGTGTTTAGCTCTACAGACAGAGACAGCCCAAACCCCTCTTTTTCAGGAGACAGGCTGATGCGCCTCACGCTGCCAACCCCCGTAGTTCTTGAGGATCAAACCGCTCATTCGCTGCGCTTTGCTGGCGCTAATAAGGAACGGCTTAGCCTAGACGTTCTGGACACTGATTTGATCAGGGTGCAGCATCTGCCAGATGGCCAATACAGGCTCGCGCGAACCTGGCTTGTTGCTGCCGGTTCTAACGATGTTCCCCGTCATGGACGGCGGCGCGATGACCTGACCGGATTTCCTTTGCCGAAGTTCGATCTGTCAAATCATGAGTCTGGCATCACGATAACGACTGGATCGCTGGCGATTGACATCCACCTACCTGAGTTCCGATTGACGTGGCACAACAGCCGGGGGGATGTATTTGCCGCTGACCTGCCACGCTTCAGTTATCCCCACGACACACAGACGGGCGCAGTGCGTCACTATCTTTCCCGGTTGGCAGGGGAGTGTTACTACGGATTCGGGGAGACATCTGGGCCGCTTAACAAAGCCGGCAGACGAATCCGCATGTTGAACACCGACGCGCTGGCTTACAACGCTGAGACAAGCAATCCGCTGTACAAACACTGGCCGTTCTACATCACGCTGTTACCGGCGCTGAATACTGCTTACGGGTTGTTGTACGATAACCTGTCGGAGACGGTGTTCGATCTAGGGTGTGAGATCAACGCAGTCTACGGCTCGTATCGCTACTACCAGGCAGCCGCTGGCGATCTAGACTATTACCTGATCTACGGGCCAACGGTGGCCGCAGTTGTGGAAAAGCTAACATGGCTAATTGGACGCCCAGCCTTGTTGCCACGCTGGAGCCTAGGCTACCTTGGCTCAACTATGCATTACACCGAGCAGCCTGACGCTCAATCGCAGCTTGCGCGGTTTACAACGCTGTGTGAAGAGCACGAAATCCCGTGTGACATGTTTCACCTTTCGTCGGGATACACAACAGACGAAGCCGGCCGCCGATGTGTTTTTACCTGGAACAGGGACAAAATACCCGATCCTAGAGCGATGGTAGAGGTGTTTCACCGCGCAGGAATACACCTGGCTGCCAATGTGAAGCCGTACCTTTTAACCTGCCATCCTGACTATAGTGAAGTGGCAAAGATTGGCGCGCTTGTATGCGATTCCTACAGCGGCGAACCTCATCTAGTTCAGCGGTGGAGCGGCGGAATCCACGAGGCAGCACTAGGTTCTTACGTTGATTTCACAAGCGAAGCGGGGTTTGATTGGTGGAAAGCAAAAGTCCGCATGAACCTGCTGGCGCACGGCATTGACGCCGTCTGGAACGACAACAACGAGTTTGACAGCCAGGATGATAGCACGAGCTGCGCCGGCTTCGGGTCTTCTATCCCCTTTGGCCTCGCCCGACCGCTGCAGACACTGCTCATGGCACGCGCGTCCTGCGAAGCCCTGCTGGAAGAGATGCCTACGCTGCGTCCTTATGTCATTACGCGAGCTGGGTGCCCCGGCGTTCAGCGTTATGCTCAGACGTGGTCTGGCGACAACACAACATCTTGGCACACATTGCGCTACAACATCCCCATGGGGCTGGGACTCAGCCTCAGCGGAATGCCGAACACCGGGCACGATGTTGGGGGCTTTGCTGGCAACCGTCCAGACCCTGAGCTGTTTGTGCGTTGGGTACAGAACGGGGTTTTCCATCCACGTTTCACTATTCACTCGCTTGGAGATGCGGAAAATGTTAGCGAGCCGTGGATGTATCCCGCTGTACTGCCTCATGTACGCGCTGCTCTGGAGTTTCGGTATCGTCTGATGCCCTACCTGTACACCCTGCTTTTTGAGGCGGCACACACCGGCGCACCGGTGATTCGTCCATTGGTGTACCACTTCCAACAGGACCCTGTTTGTCGCGAAGAGTCGTTCGATTTCATGTTGGGGCCTAATCTGCTGGTGGCGTCGATTCTAGAACCTAGTGTGCGGTCGCGCCAGGTTTATCTACCAGCAGGCAGGTGGTGGTGTGATTTCTTCACCGGTGAGTGGCATGCGGGCGGCCAGAAAATCGAAGTGCCAGCACCCTTGGAGTATATCCCGCTGTTTGTGCCAGATGGCGGGATGATTCCAACCGGTAAATTGATGCGGTATGTGGGCGAAAAGACAGATGATGTGCGCCGTGTGTATGTGTTCCCGCATCCGATGGAGGGGGTAGGGGAGTTTGTTCTTATCGAGGATGACGGTGTTTCACTGGCTTACCGAGATGGTATGTACACATGCCTGCGGCTGCGCGTTGGCGCTTTTTCCAGCCATATTGTGGTAGGGATAGCCTCTGTTCAAGGGACGTACAAATTGCCTTACAACCACATTGAATTCGTGTTTCCCCACAGTGAGGAACGGCGGTTAGAGATAGCAAACGGCCGCGAATACACTGACAATGACAACCGCCGCTGTGTGGCTGTGCCAGTGAAACCTTGATGCTGGAGCGGCCCTCAGCCAACGAGGGCTTGCTCCACTTCACATGTGCGCATCTCTGCGCCAGGCTCACATCACGCTGAAGTCATGAAACTCCACTGTGAAACCGCTCCCCTCCGGAGAGGCGCACATTACACCCACCTGCAGCGCATCCGCTTGTGATAAGTACCCCAGTCGCAGCAGCGTAAATGCGGCGCCGTCCACACTGTAGTGGATCTCCAGTGCGCCGCCCTCACGTCGAACGCGCAGCCAGACTGCGTCAGGTTCTTGAGCGAGGGGCGTGACAGACCAATCGGAATAATCTCGCGTAACGACGGCACTGGCGTGCTGCACACCCTGTACATACTCGATCCCGCACTTCATCCAGGTGCGCTCATTCTCCCGCACCATGAGACCAGCCTGATCGTACAAATCCTTGTACTGGCCGATAATGCGTGCCTGAGCCGTAAAATCGCCAGTTACAGCCGTGTAGTAGAAATGTCCACTGTCACGTGTGAAGCCATAATGTGTCACACGCCAGAAATCAGTGCGAGGCCCAGTCGTCATTGTAATTGTGCTGCGACCTTCCGACCACACAGGCGGAGGGTTCAACCACTGCATCGTGTTCATGGCTGCCATGTCACCGTTCCGCACAGGTGCACGTTAACACCGAGTGCGTCGAACATAGCTGCTTTGGCTGCCAATGCCATATCAGCTTCACGGGCAGTTGGCGCGTAGGCCACATTGAGGTGGTTGGCCTTATGGCGCGCCATCATTTGATCGCGTGAGACGCCGTGCAGCACGGCGTGCATAATCGGCCACTGAGGTGTGGTAGCTTTCCACCTGCGTTCGGTTTCGGCAGGGGGAAGTTCAACGACGCTAGCGCGGCCCATGTCAACGTGAAGCTGGTCGTCCATTACAAAAACGCGGCTCCAAACGATCTCACCGGGTTTGCTAACACCCTTTAATGTGCCACCACCAAGGCGAAAGTACATCGGCGGCTGGCGTTCGCTGGAAGCCCCGGCGTAACCACCAATGAAGTGTGACGCAGGCGCAGCGCCTGAAATGAGGAAAACCCATACGAAATCGTCAACACCGCTGCCGCTGTAGTGCTCGCCCCAGCGCAGGTCGTGAAGCGTTGTGGCTGGATCAAAGCCCATGGCTTTCCAGACCCAATTGGTTATCAATGCGTCCAGGCCGGCACATTCGTCCACTTCGTTGAAGTGAGGGAGCGCCTGGCCCGGATATAGTTCTGCACCCGTTTCGTGGTGATAGACCGGCGGCCGTTCGACGTTGTTAAGCAGCCCTTCGACCAAGTCGGATGCAGGTGTCATATCCTTGAGGCCCTGCTGGTACTGAATGCCGATCGCATCGCAGCTGAAATCGTGCGCGATGCGCACAGCGGCGATATACATTTTGCACTGTTCCAAGATTTGTCTGTCAGTCAGATCGGTGTCTTCGTTAGGGCCAGTAACGAATGTTACCCCGCGCTGATCGAGCCAATCGCGCACAGCCCGGGCTTCTCGATCACTAACCAAGCGCATTGCAGCCACTAACGCGGACTGACTGAGCCGCTCTTTGTACACGCCTGTTAGATTGAGAAGCTCATCGTCAATGATGGCATTGTACATGCCCATGCAGCCTTCGTCGAAGACGCCGAGTATTGCCTTTTTGTAGCGCAGATGCCGTGCCAGGGCACGCCCCAGCTCTGCTTCGCTGGAGGGAACGGCTGCCGGATCGAGATCGCGCACGTGGCTGGTGTCGTGTGTGATGTGGCCCAGTTTTATCCACTCGCGAATGCCCTTGAGAAAGAATGGATCGTCGAAATTTTCGCTCCATATTGAACTGTAACGCACCCCCATTTTTGTGAGGCTGCCGTTCAGGTTGAGCAGTCCGACTAGACCTGGCCATTGTCCGCTCCAGTTAGCAACTGTCAGGATGGGCCCTCGATGGTCGCGCAAACCGGCCAGAACGTGGTGGCTGTACTGCCAGACAGCTTCAGCAACAATAAGCGGCGCATCTGGGTGGATAGACTGGAACACATCCATTCCCATGCGCTGATTCCAAATGAAACCGTGCTGAAGCTCCGGATCATATGGGTGTCCTCGCACAACGGAGACCCCCTCGGCGGCGAAAGCTTGGGTCACCCGTCGCTCCATATCCTCCTGGGCTGGCCAACACTGCTGATTAGCTGACAGGCGCAAATCGCCACTGGCAACTAACACTGCCTGATCTGGGCTAACCGGCGCCGGAACGGTATGTTGCGGTAGAGTGTAAGCGGGCATTTTTCCTCCAAACAGCGAGCAGACACACGCGATCTAATCATTAACGCCAGAATCGTATCATGTCTGACGTAAGTGAACAAAGTTCAGAGCGTCATGAAACGACACGAGTAATGACATATCGCTTGCTAACGTGTGAGCAATAACAATAGGCGCTAGATTGCACACTGTGTACGATAGCAGGGATGGGCGTTAAAGCAACAGGAGTACACCATGAGCCTACGACAGGGTGATGTTCCCTTCCCATCAGATGACAAGCGCTGGCGTCTTGTGAATGCAACGATGCGCCGTCATGGCTTTCAGCCAGAAGCGCTAATAGAGACCCTGCACACTGTTCAGGAGTCGTTTGGTTATCTCGACGATGAGGCACTGCGTTTCGTGTCAAACAGTCTGCGAGTTCCCTTGAGTCAAGCTTATGGGGTGGCAACGTTCTATCACTTTTTTAGCCTAAAACCACAAGGCAAACACAGCTGCACTGTTTGCATGGGGACAGCGTGTTACATAAAGGGTGGGCAAGCAATTGTTGACGCTGTCGGCAAGGCGTTTAACGTTGAGCCGGGCAAAACGACGGCCGATCGTCAGCTGTCCCTGTTAATCGCTCGTTGTGTCGGCGCATGTGGATTGGCGCCGGTTGTGTTGATTGACAACGAAATCGCCCCCCAGGCCTCTATCGAAGAGCTGCCACAGCGCATTGCGGAGGTAATCAGCCGTGCTGAACTATGAAGAACTAACTGAAATTGGCGCTGCTGAACGCGCAGCAGCTCAGCAGTATCAACACCGTGTCAGCGTCTGTATGTCTGCTGGCTGTCTCTCATCCCGCAGTGATCAGATCAAGGATGCCCTTGAAACCCACGCGGCCGAAAAAGGTTTGGGGAAAGCGTGCCAGATAAAGGGTGTGGGCTGCATGGGGCCATGCGCCGCTGGGCCGCTGGTGGCGGTTGAGACTGACAATGTGCTGTATCGCAACGTCAAGGTTGAAGACGTGAGCGACATTGTACAAAGCCTGGGCACTAGGCCGGTTGAACGCCTGGTGATGCCCACTAACACGCCGTTTTTCTCGCGTCAGGTGAAAATCGTGCTGGAAAATGCCGGTCGAATTGATCCTGAGCGCATCGAAGACTACATCGCTGCTGGTGGCTACAAGGCGCTGTTTCGCGTTCTAACGGAACTGATGCCCGTTGGTGTGATTGCAGAGATTACGCGCAGCGGGCTGCGCGGTCGGGGCGGCGCAGGATATCCAACCGGCTTGAAATGGAGCACAGTGGCCAAGGCTGCGGCGACTAAGAAGTACGTTATCTGCAACGGCGATGAGGGCGATCCCGGCGCCTTTATGGATCGCAGTGTGATGGAAGCTGACCCGCACCGCGTATTGGAAGGCATGGCCATTGCTGCTTATGCCGTCGGCGCAGATCAGGGTTATATCTATATCCGCGCGGAGTATCCGCTGGCCATTAAACGAATCGAGAAGGCGATTCGCCAAGCCCAGAAGATGGGTGTTCTGGGCAAAAACATCTTTGGCACGCCGTTTAGCTTTTCAGTTGACGTCCGGGTAGGGGCGGGAGCGTTCGTCTGCGGCGAGGAGACGGCGTTGATAGCTTCTATTGAAGGCCGACGCGGCACACCTCGGCCTCGTCCACCGTATCCAGCTGCCAGCGGCTTATGGGGCTACCCGACGCTGATCAACAACGTCGAGACATTTGCAAACGTTCCGACGATTATACGCAATGGCAGTGAGTGGTTTTCCCGCATCGGCACTGAGAAAAGCAAAGGCACCAAAGTCTTTGCGTTATCAGGAAACATCAAGAATGTTGGCCTGATTGAGGTCCCGATGGGGATCAAGCTGCGCGAAATCGTCTTTGATATCGGTGGCGGCATACCAGACAACCGGGTATTCAAAGCTGTGCAAACAGGCGGCCCATCAGGCGGCTGCATTCCGGCGGAATACCTCGACGTGTCTGTTGATTACGAATCTTTGTCCCAGTTAGGCTCGATCATGGGATCTGGCGGAATGATCGTGATGGATGAAACATCCGATATGATCAACGTAGCCCGCTATTTCATGGAGTTTTCCATGACAGAGTCTTGCGGGAAATGCATTCCGTGCCGCGTGGGAACAGCTCATCTCTATGATCTATTAGGGAAGTTTGTTGAAGGCAGTGCGACGCCGAACGACCTCACGCTTCTGGAAGAACTATGTGACATGGTGCGCCATACAAGCCTGTGCGGGCTGGGGCAGTCAGCCCCTAACCCGGTGTTAAGCACGCTGCACTATTTCCGCCAGGAATACCTGGATCGGATCGCAGCCGTAAGCCAAAACGGCGCTGAACACATTGTAGTTGGCGAATGAAGGTGGAGATGATTGCTGATGAGTGTCAAAACGCTCAAGATAAATGACCAAGACGTGAGCGCGCGCGAGGATGAAACAATCCTGGAAATTGCGCATGAGAACAACATCTTCATTCCGACGCTCTGTTACCTGGAAGGGCTGAGCGTTGTTGGGGCGTGCCGCTTGTGCCTGGTGGAGGTCAAAGGGTCACCCAAGCTGCACCCTGCCTGCGCAACGCAGGTTCAAGAAGGAATGGAGGTCTTTACCAATACCGAGCGGCTGCAGAAATACCGCCGCATGATCATCGAGCTGCTGTTCACAGAAGGCAATCACATCTGCGCGGTATGCGTGTCAAATGGGCGGTGTGATCTTCAGTACATGGCCCAGCGGTTGGGTGTTGATCACAGTCTGTTTGATTACCGAAGCCCGTACAAGACAGTTGATGCCTCTCACTATCGGTTTGGTGTTGACCACAATCGCTGTATACTGTGCACGCGGTGTGTCCGTGTGTGTGATGAGATAGAAGGCGCGCATACCTGGGATGTGAAGGGACGTGGGATTGACTCGCACGTCATAACAGACCTAGACACACCCTGGGGCAGTTCTGAGACCTGCACGAGCTGTGGCAAGTGCATACAGGTGTGCCCAACTGGGGCACTGTTCAAGAAAAGCAAGGCTGTTGGCGAAATGGAGAAGGAACGCGAGTTTCTGCCGTATCTGAAAACCATGCGTGAGGTGAGATAGGATGAGAAAAGTCAGTATGGCAACTGTGTGGCTGGATGGCTGTTCCGGTTGTCACATGTCGTTCCTCGACATTGATGAAGCGCTGTTACAGCTTGCACCACGCATTGATCTGGTCTACAGCCCGTTGGTTGACGCCAAGACGTTTCCCGAGATGGCAGATGTAACGTTGATCGAAGGAGCGGTGAGCAGCGAACACGATTTGGAGAAGATCAAACACGTTCGCGCTCACACGCGAGTGCTGGTCTCACTGGGCGATTGCGCTGTGACGGGGAATGTGCCCTCCATGCGAAACCCTTTCAGCGTTCAGGATGTTGTCCAGCGTGCGTATTTCGAAAACGTGTCAAACAATCCACAACAGCCGCAGGAGGCTGTTCCTGGCTTGCTGTCAAGGGTGCGGCCAGTGCATCATATTGTTCCGGTTGACGTCTTTATCCCTGGCTGCCCGCCCTCAGCTCAAGCGATTCTACAAGCCCTAACTGACCTGCTGGATGGCAAGCTGCCAGAGCTAAACGCCCGGTTTGGATGAGAGGAGTGCCCACTGATGAGTCAGACAATCGTTATTGACCCAATTACGAGAATTGAGGGGCACGCCAAGATCACTATTCGCCTCAACGATGTGGGCGAGGTGGCCGAGGCGCATATGCACGTCACGCAGTTTCGCGGCTTCGAGAAGCTCTCAGAGGGGCGTCCGTTCCGCGAAATGCCTTCTCTTATGGCCCGCATCTGTGGCATCTGCCCGGTCAGCCACCTCATCGCTTCCGCCAAAGCCTGCGACGCTATTCTGGCTGTGCGCATTCCAGAGCCTGCCGTAAAACTGCGCAAAGTGCTTAACTTGGCGCAGATCGTGCAGTCGCATGCCCTGAGTTTTTTCTACCTATCATCTCCTGACCTGCTGCTCGGCATGGACGCTGATCCTGTTAAACGCAACCTGTTCGGCGTGCTTGAGGCTGATCCTGAGCTTGCCCGCGGCGGCGTGCGGCTGCGCCAATTCGGTCAGCAGGTGATTGAGCTTCTATCTGGCAAGCGCATTCACCCAACCTGGGTTATCGCCGGCGGTGTGAACCACCCAATAACCCCTGAAGCCCGCGACACAATCCTTGCGCAAATACCCGAGGTAAAAAGAATCGCTCAACGCTCGCTAGAGTGGTTCAAGCCGCTGCTGGGCAACTACCGCGAAGAGATTCAAACATTCGCCAATTTTCCCACGATGTTTATGGGGTTGGTTGGACCGGATGACACGCTTGAATTCTACGATGGGAAACTGCGCCTGATCGGAGCTGAAGGTCAGACAGTAAATGACGATATTCCAGTAGAACGGTATGGCGAGTACATTGGCGAGTCCGTTGAGGACTGGTCGTATTTGAAGTCGCCATATTACCGTCCAATTGGATACCCCTCGGGCGTCTATCGGGTTGGTCCTCTGGCAAGGCTGAATATCGTCGCACGGTGTGGCACTCCGCTGGCGGACAAAGAACTGGCAGAATACAAGCAGATTGATGCCAGTGAGCGGATGAGTTCATTCTACTTCCACTACGCCCGGCTGATTGAACTCCTTCACTGCATTGAGAAGATCGAGCAAATCCTAGACGATCCTGACTGCCTTAGCAAGCACGTGTTTGCCAGCGCCAGCGCAAACAGCAGCGAGGGTATTGGGGTGAGCGAAGCACCGCGAGGGACACTGCTGCACCACTATCGGATTGATGAAAACGGGCTGATTGTTTGGGCCAATCTGATTATCGCAACAGGCCATAACAACCTGGCTATGGATCGCGGCGTGTTTCAGGTGGCTCAGCACTTCATCAAGGAAAATCAGATCACCGAGGGGGCGCTGAACCGCGTCGAAGCGGTCATTCGCACGTTTGATCCTTGCCTGAGCTGCTCTACACATGCAGTAGGTCAGATGCCGCTTCACGTGCAATTGATAGACTCTCAGGGCGAAGTGGTTGACGAGATTGCTCGCTAATGTTCCCTGTGCTGATCATCGGCTACGGGAATGTACTGCGCGGCGATGACGCAGTTGGGCCGCTGGCGGCCCGGTGTTTGGCTGCACGCCTTGCGGATCAGCCCGTCAGAATCATAGAAGCGCATCAGCTGCTCCCTGAAATGGCCTGGTTGCTAAGCCAAGCCCAACTTGTTGTGCTGATTGACGCCGCTATTGGCGCTGCTGCTGGCGCGGTGCGGTGGCAGCGCCTCGAGCGCGCTGAGGAGCAGAGGAGCATAGCGCTCGGCGTTGTTGGGCATAACTTGACCTGCCAGCAGCTGTTGGCCGGATGCCAAGCGCTGTATGGGGCATCGCCTGAGGTCCTCTTGATCGCGGTAGCAGGGAAGACATTTGAGGTGGGGGAGGAGCTTTCTGAGGCCGTGCAGGAAGTCCTCCCAAGTCTGGTAGATCAGGTGGAGCGGATCGTTCGGCAGCACCTCAGCGGGGTCCACTAACAACGGTTGCGTGACAAGCGCGCCAAGTGCCCTTTGTCAGCCAGATAGTTGAAGATGAGCTGGGCGTTTTCCTCCGGTGTTGCGATTTCAGCCGAGATGCGCAGCTCTGGGGCTGCAGGCGGCTCATAAGGGTCATCAACGCCAGTAAACCCAGTAATTTCTCCGCGACGTGCTTTTGCATACAAGCCTTTGGGATCACGCTGCTCACAAACAGCCAGCGGTGTATCTACGTGGACTTCAACGAAATTCTCGCCAATCAGTCGCCGGACCTCATCTCGCGCCGCGCGATAAGGACTGATTGCCGCACAGATTACGATGGTGCCCTGACGCACGATCTCGCTAGCCAAGAATCCCAAGCGCCTTATATGGGTGTCTCGGTCAGCTTTGCTGAAGCCGAGACCCTGAGACAAGTGCTGGCGCACCACATCCCCATCCAGCAGCGTTGTCTGCAAACCGATCTCCAATACGCGAGCGGCCAGGGCCTCCGCTGTAGTTGATTTACCCGCTCCGCTCAGACCGGTGAGCCACACACATACACCCTGTCGAGCAAAGGCGTCCGCCAGAATATCGGCGACCTCCGGCCGAGTGAACCACTCAGGGAGCCTGCGTCCGCGGGCGAGGTAATCGCGTCTGACTTGTGTTCCAGACAAACGAAACACACGAGTCTGAGACGACACGTCGGTTTCCGGCTCGTAACGGTTCTCATCCGGCAGGTAAACCATCTCACAGTATGGCAGTATGCGTATACCCAACTCTGCTTCGTGCTGGAGAGCGAGTGCCTGGGCTGCATACGGTTCATAAAAAGGCTTCCCAGACGAGTCTGTCCCGGGGCCAGCGTGATCACGGCCAATAATCATATGGGTTGCGCCGTAATTGCGGCGGATAATAGCGTGCAGGAGCGCCTCCCGCGGGCCAGCCATGCGCATAGCAAACGGCAGCAGCGACAACAGCACACGATCTCGCGGGAGATAGTTGTCCACTAGCACTTGATAGGCGCGCACACGTGTATAGTGGTCAATGTCGCCCGGCTGTGTCATGCCGACAACCGGATGGAGCAGCAGCGCACCATCTGTCTCGGCCATGGCGTGTTTAACAATTTCTTCATGAGCGCGGTGAAGCGGGTTGCGCGTTTGGAAAGCGACCACGTTTTTTCGACCAAAAGCGGCCAGCAGCAGGCGTGTTTGGGCAGGCGTATGACGCAGATGCTGGAAATCATAATGCGGTGGCATCTGAATGATTTGCAGGCGACCGGTCACATTGAGCGGCCCCCAATGCCGCATCTCCGC
>Ga0308414_1001695_pt1 | contig 14416 bp, 12 predicted proteins | sample HotsprSampleOS50_FD_205667 | JGI IMG/M metagenome (GOLD analysis project Ga0308414, IMG submission 205667) | Hot spring phototrophic mat microbial communities from Octopus Spring, Yellowstone National Park, Wyoming, United States - 20090730_OS50 ... | reverse complement strand
GTTGTAAGCCCCCTGATGCTGAATCCATATTTAAAAATTGCACCAGCACCAAGAAAGCCTATACCGCTTATTACCTGTGCTGAAAGACGTGCAGGATCTCCTATACCCGGTGAATACACATACGGAATAAAATATGACAAAATCATAATTATGCATGCACCCAGTGACAATACCATGTGTGTGCGCAAACCTGCTGGTTGATAGTGCCGCTCGCGTTCAAACCCAATAAAAAAACCAGCTGCAATTGCACATGCAATTCTTACAAGCACTGTAATTGGATGCAATACATCAAGACCCGTAATAGTATCAATGACTGAATTCATGTAACTTTTCTTTTAACATTTTAATTTGATTTTCAATGCTCTCTAAAGATGTACTCCCATATGATTGTTTCCGTTCAGTAGATTTTTCAGGGTCGCAGTATTCATAAATGTTGGCATCAAATGCATGGGAAAAGTTTTTCAATTCATTCAATGGCAGGGTAAAAAAGTCTTTATTATTTTGCTCACAGTATTTCACTATTGAACCAACAATTTCATGAGCCTGCCTGAAAGGAATACCTTTCATAACAAGATAATCAGCCACATCAGTTGCTGTGGAAAAATTTTTATAGATAGCCTTCTTTGTAATTTCTTCATTTACTGTCAAATGTTCAATCATCTCAGCCATGCCTTGTAGCACAAGCTTTATGGTATCAATGGAATCAAACAGCGGTTCTTTATCTTCCTGCAAATCGCGGTTATAGGTCATTGGCAAACCTTTTAGCACGGTTAACAAAGAAATTAAATTGCCATACAGCCTGCCCGCCTTCCCCCGTATAAGCTCGGCAATATCAGGATTGCGCTTCTGGGGCATAATGGATGAACCCGTTGTGACGCTGTCAGAAAGCCTGATAAAATTAAACTCAGCTGTTGACCACAAAATCAAATCTTCAGCCAACCGTGAAGAATGCATGCCGGCCATTGCAGCAAAATACAAAAAGTCAGCAATAAAATCCCTGTCGCTTACCGCATCCATTGAATTATGTGCGATAGTTCCAAAATGTAGCTCTTTGGCAATATAGTGCCTGTCAGTTGCATAGTTAACCCCTGCCAGTGCTCCGCTTCCTAAAGGAAGGACATCGGCAGCAAAATATGCATTGTGCAGACGTTGCATGTCACGCAGGTAAGCCCATGCATACACCAGAAGATGATGGCTGAAGCGCACAGGCTGCGCAATTTGCATGTGGGTATATCCCGGAATAATGACATGTTTGTTGTCATGTGCCTTTTGTATTAATATTTGTATTAAATCAACACAGAGTTTTTGTATATCCTTCATTTCATCTTTCAAATACATCCGCACATCAGTGACCACCTGATCATTTCTTGAACGAGCCGTATGCAATCGTTTTCCTGCATCGCCAATAAGCTCCGTTAATCGGGCTTCAATATTCATATGGATGTCTTCAAGCTTTTCATTAAAGGTAAATGTACCATCTTCTATTTCTTTTTGTATTTTCTGTAATCCTTCGATAATAGCATTGCAATCTTCTTTTGAAAGTATTCCTTGTTTGGCTAGCATTTTAGCATGGGCTATCGATCCTTGAATATCATGTTTATACAGCCGCACATCAAAATGCAATGATTGTGATATCTGTTCTGTTATCTTTGAGGTTGTTTCATTAAACCTTCCACCCCAGAGTTTTTTGTTTTTCAATTTTGTTCTCCTACCAAAATATAATGTAGTACAAAAAGCTATTGCAATCGAAGCTAAGTGTTGATTGTAATAGTATCAGTACAAAGAATCCCTTCTTTTTGGGGGATGACAACGTAATCTTGCTAAGGTATTATTACTGATTATTAATAATAATTTATTTATGTCAAGTATAAAGGGGATCTACGATTTTAACTTTTGAAGTAGTATGTCAAGATAATTATCTACTTCACCAATCAGAGGTTTCAATTCATATTCAAGTATATCGGAAAGGCTGACAATATCATTATTTTCCATTATTAGAACAATTTCTGATAACATATCTTGTAACCTGATATTCAAATCTTCCAGCGATTGATTATTAAACTCAATATCGGCAAGATTAATACCAAATACTGGTGATACCTGGTAGCATATTCGCATATATAAATAGAGAAAATCCACAAGAGTATGTATTATTTCCAGTGCCTCATTATCTTTCCCCTTTTGATACATTCCTGCTATCGCCTCTAAATTATCCATCTGCTGTGAAACCATAGCTTTCAAATCCAGCATTGTTTGGAAAAGAACATCCGGTGAATCAACACTCTGCATGATGAGATTTTTTAGTGCATCACTGCAAAGTAAAACCCTGAATAATGTTGTTACATCATGAAACAATTCATTAATTTTATTAATATCACTACTGGCTTTATTATCCCCGATCATGTGCTGCAATGACTTAATTGAATCAATATATTGCTGTACCGTCATATCTTTAAACCGCACATCTTCCCTTTCTAAGCCAAGCATATGCAATACTGACTGTAACACCGAGACAATCCATTCAATCCCATAATGTAATTGGGCAAACTCATTATCAGTTAATTGTGCCAGGTTTTCTTTGCCTTTTAGGTATTGTTCAGCCCTACTGCAATATGCAATACCTTCTTTTATTGAATCAATAACAACATCACCAACTGACTGGACATAGCAATTAATATTTTTAATGTTATCTATTGGCGTTTCAGGTGCGGCATCAGGCTGATACAGCACACCATCCACAATTGCACCTGAAAATATCAGGCTCCTCTGAGATGCCCATTTGTGGATTGAGTTCATCACTTCTTTAACAGTGCTCTCTTTTTCTATAGTGAAATCAACAGGATGATCGTTAATTAAAAGTTGCATTGTTTACCTCTTACTTGTACAGTTATTTCTCAGTTTGTTTTTGTAAATTTTTCATTTGCATATCAAGCCAGTTACTCTGTGACTTTGAACCTGAAATAGCCTTTTCCATAGAAGCAAATTTTTGCCTCAGTTTTTGCTCGTATGCTTTCAGATGCTCCTGTTTACGTTCAATACGCTCATTAGTAGCTTTTATAGATGCATCTTCTAAATCCATCTTTGCCACTATAATGTTTTTACCGGCACTGACATACGGATCAAGAATACTTTCCATTTTAAATGCTAATCCATTATCAATACGGTTATCACCATCATTATCGGAACCAAAAAATTCCTGAACACCTTCCGGATTTTCCGATAACACTTCAACAAGCTTTGCTTCATCTATTATTAGCTTGCCTTCCCTGATTGTTTCCCATTTTGCATTTATTTCACCGGTAGAAACACCTATCTGGTAAAGCATTTTAACTGGCTGTTGAACATTTGAAGGATAGGCTGAACTGATTGCTGTGTTCAATGCATTCTGTAGCCTCATAAGAGTCATATCGCCAATAAAAATACCATTTTTATATTTATCCTTTTGATAATCCCCCACCTTATCACTTTTTACAGCTTTAGTTAATTCTTTATTAAATGCAAGATAGTCATTATATGCTTCAACAAACTTCTTTATCTTTTCAACTGCTGTTTCAGTATTCTGCCGAATTGTCAGTGTTACCGGCTTTGTTGAAGGACTGAGCAAATTTAATGTAACACCTTTAAGTACATCATCAATACCGTTATTTTTTTGTCTTACTATCTCCACCCCATCTAATTTTATTTTTGCATCATTAGCTTCGGTAATAACATTTTTTGGATCAAGTATCCCTTCACCTTTTTGCTCGGTAACTAATGCAGCATCCTGAAATGTAGCTTTGCCATCATTACAGTAGAACAAAATTTTTGTAATATTTTTATCAGCAAAATCCTGCCCAATGGGTATCTCCTGTTTACCCTGCTTATTTGAGTCTAATTTATAAATTTTCTCAATGCGTTTCCCTTCTTCAATAGAAATCACACCTACGCCAATAATATCTTCAATCTCTTTCTTTGGTTTTTTCTCTAATGGCCGTTCACGGGAAACATTATAACCTTTAAGTTCAATACCCTTGATAACAGTTGTTTCATCCGGTCCTATTTCAACTTTATAGGGTATTACTTCCTCTTCTGACTTTTCTTTAGCATATGAAACATTTAGCTCTAGTATTGATTGCTTTTGTGCTTTATACTCAACTGGCAAAATATACTCGCGCCATAATTTGGCATCTAAGACCAAAGTTTTCCCATCTTTATCAACAGTCAGAGTTCCATCTTCATCCTCTATTGGTTTTTCACCGGTATATCCTGTAAAATATTTTGTATCAAAGATTATCCGTTGAGATTCCCTTGCTGCTCCTTTTTCACCTTTTATAAGCCCAATCTTTTTTAAATACTCTTCATCACCCCGTATCTTTAATTCACCCTTTTTACCAGGCACTTTTGACTCAATAGTTAAAATACTTTTATTGTCGATAGTTTTAATTGTTGTTGCCGACACAACACTTGATGCAATTTCATTAATCTTGTCACTTAATGTTTTGATGTTACCACCACGAAATTTTATTGTATAAGAATTACCATCAACTTCAATGCTGAAAGTCCCTGGGAGCAATATTTCATCTTCTTTAATTTGATCAGTGGATATTTTATGTGAAGAAGCCAAATGTAATACTTCAAGTGTATGTGTGCCATTCACTGCTAGCCGCGATGCCTGAGCCTGCAAAACACCTGTATCAGAAATCTGTACACTCTTTTCCTTGAATGGTGACCTAAACCCATATAAATCCTTAGTTGCGGTGTTTAGCGTGTTAAGTTTTGTTTGCAACTGGCGCAAAGCTTCTTTACGGAGGGAATATCTATCTTTTTCCTCTTGCCATTGTATAATTGGCCTGGCTTCTACCTCAACCAGCTTTTGAATTATCTGGTCGGTATCCATCCCTGATGCTACGCCGCCTAAAGTGACTGGCATACATGTATCCCTTCATGTAAGTTAATAGTAAAGATAGCAATGTATCCATACTATTTCAATACATTATCGGCAAAATTCACCAATCACTAAAGCGACATATTACAACAAAATTATCGTGACTCATCGATAAACATGCCTATCATTTCCCTGATCTGAGCAGCAAGCCTGATTACCTCTTTTGGAGGTATTTCCCGTATCACTTCATTGTTATTGGCATCCAGAACATGCATAACAACTCTGTCAGTCTTTTCATCCACTGAAAATGCTATACGGTTGTTGGCTGTTTTTGCTGCTGCATTAAGCATTTCAACAGCATCATTTAAATTTTCCCGTGTAAAACGGGGTTCTTCATATTTTTTCTCGTCATTTCGTGCTTCAGGCTGCTTTACCTTGAAAGCATTAATAGGCACATTCCCCGAAACTTTGCTGATATCCATACAAGTTACCTCCTTGTATATTAAAAAACTTCCCTGTAAAAATTTAAAAAAATTATTGCCCTCTCCTCGTAAACTCCAAGAGAGGGCAAATTCCGGTTGGCACTGCAGCAACCGGATATTCCCCTCATCCTAACAAATGCAATACTAACTGCGGCTTGAAATTAGCCTGAGCCAGCATCGCAACACCACTCTGGACGAGGATCTGGTCCTTTGTAAACTCAACCATCTCAGCTGCCATATCCGCATCCCGTATACGGGAATCAGCAGCCAACATATTCTCGTAGGACATTGCCAGAGCATTGATGGTATTTTCCATCCTGTTGTAGTAGCCACCAAGGTCTGCCCTTTGTCGATTCAGCTTATCTAAAGCTGCATCGATATACCCTATCATGGCATTAGCCTGACCAACAGTGGAAATTGACCGTTTCCGGTTCCCATCATAAAGGTTTAAAGCCTTGGCACTCATCGTAGCAATAAAAGCTCTAATCCTTTGCCCCTGGTTAGGCCCAATATGAAAGAATATGCTTCCCACTCGCGAATTGCGCGCATAAATGCCGGTGAGCATCTTCATACGGTTGAACTCAGCCGATGTTGAAATCCTGTCGATTTCATCAATAAGCTGTGAAACTTCAACCTGAATCTGCGCACGGTCGGCATTTGAATAAATCCCATTAGCAGCTTGTACCGATAGCATCCGGATCCTCTGCAGAATATCATTAATCTGCTGTAATGACCCTTCGGCAACCTGTATAAACGAAAGCCCGTTTTCGGCATTTCGTTCAGCCTGGAACAAACCGTTAATCTGTGTCCTCATTTTTTCAGACACAGCAAGCCCCGAAGCATCATCGCCAGCCCTGTTAATCTGCTGGCCCGATGCCAACCGCTCAATGGACTTATCCATTCGCGATGAGACGATCTTAAGCTGCCTGTTAGCGAATATAGCGCTTAAGTTGTGATTGATTCTCATAAACTCTCCCTCCCTTGAACGTTTACAGGATACCTCACTATGTATGTTGAGATATCTCAGGTTTTTTCAGTATGTTCATCATGAACATACCGGGTCTTATTAAAGACCAGGGGTGTACTCCCCAATGTTGCCCGGACTGCCCATCATCCAGACCTCATCGGCCACCGTATTTCCGGCAGCCGGTGAAGCCCTCCCATCATCACCGGCCGCCAGAAAAAGCAGCCGAATAGAAAGGACAGCCCCGGGATAATCGTCCAGGGAGAGTGAGAATCATCACAAAAGTTTTCAAAGAACCATTAGGTGTGCCCCCATGTTGATTACACAAGTAATCGCAACACCGATTGGGGTTGTAAATTAGCCTGTGCTAACATTGCAGTGCCTGACTGCACAAGGACTGTGTTCTTGGTAAAGTCTACCATTTCTTCAGCCATATCAGTATCCCTGATGCGAGATTCTGATGCCTGAACATTTTCATACGCGGTCATAAGCCCTTTTGCAGTATGCTCAAGCCTGTTGTAATAGGCACCTAAGTCAGCACGCTGCTTGGAAAGCTTCTGCAACGCAGCATCCATTACACCAATGGTAGCATTTGCACCGCCTGGTGATGTTAGCGTGATAGCCAATTTACCTGTAGCATCTTTCATCCTGAAAGCCTGAGCTGTCATGGTTCCAATGAATACCCTGACGCGCTGATTGGCATTAGGTCCCATGTGGAACCACATGCTTGACTTTGGATTAATCTTGGAGAATTCACCAGTTAATATCTTGAACCGGTTAAATTCTGCCTGTGATGCAATACGGTCTACTTCATCAACCAGGGCAGATACTTCAACCTGAATAAGTTGACGATCTGCATTGGTATAGATACCGTTTGCAGCCTGAACCGCCAGAACCCTTATTCTCTGGATAATCTGGGCAGTCTGTGCTAGATACCCTTCTGCAGTCTGAACAAACGACATACCATCTTCGGTATTTCGTTCAGCCTGACGCAAACCCTGTATCTGGGTCCGCATCTTTTCAGACACTGCTAAACCAGAAGCATCATCGCCGGCTCTGTTTATTCTTTCGCCTGACGACAGCTTCTCCATACTCTTGTTTACACTCCACTGAGTGAACTTAAGAGTTTTGTTAGCATTTACAGCACTGATGTTGTGGTTGATAATCATTTTACACTCCTTTGCACATTAGTTTTGGCTTCCCTGCCATTGTCTATACAGCACCGGGCAGACAGTGCAGCATAGCATTATAGCAGCTTAATACATAGCTGCTGTGTTCCAGGCTTGTATCTGGGCTCATACAAGACCAGAACTATAAAAGGCCAAGCCTGGAGTGCAAATATCAAACCACATACCCCAATAGGTGTTTTCAAAGACCAATGCCAGGAGACACTACTCCCTGCTCGACTTTTCGTCACCGTAGGCTGAAAACATGAGTGCAGAATTTTCCCTTATTTTGTTTATTATTAGGGAATATATGTATTTATTATAAAATATGCTATTAAATACACTTATTTTATATATTTTTCAATATTTTTTATATTTTTTTAGTTTGTAAATATGACGCACCAGATAGTCATATAGCAAGAGGAGCCCTCCCACAGCATTTTTTAAATTTTTTACCTGATCCACATGGACAGGTATCATTACGCTGTAACTGATAAAACTGTCCTGATTGTAATGATTGCTGTAAATTACCAACCCTATCTATCAATTCCTTTTCATAGTGCCTGTAATGCTCAAAAATCATCTTCCACGCTTCACACAATTTGCTTGTACCTCTTTGATGTATATCATGGCTAAATCTGTACCTTGTACAATCGCCCATGCAAAAATCATACATGCTGCATACACTACATTCTTCAGTTGTTTCCCGTTTTAACAGCGCAAATGCATTTCGCTTTTCATTATTCAAAATATCCTGTAAGCGATAGTTCATAATATTACCCAATTGCCATTCAGGATACACAAAGAAATCACAGGGATAGCAGTCGCCATTATGCTCCACAACGATATATGAATTGCATTCGCCAAGCCAGCAACATGACGTTTTTGAACCAAATGAATACATGAGCAGATCCTGAAATAAACGTATGGAAACAAAGGGAAATCCATCCTGATACCATGCATCAAAAAGGTCACAATAAAATAAGCCTAAATCTTTCCCGCCTACACTGTATGGCAGGCTATTTCCATGTTCATCATGTTCAAAACAGGGTATAAACTGCAGATAGGCAAAATTATTCTGGCGCAAAAATGCATACAGTTCTTTTGCGCGTGCAACATTTGCATCGGTTATTAATGTAAGTATATTATACTGCACGGCAAATTCATTCATAAGAGCTATCGCATGCATAACTGTATCAAAGGTACCAGAAAATTGTTGAGTGATAAAAATTCACACCACTCCTCATTGAGCAGGATGCCGTTGGTTTGAATGGAATTTTCTATGATTTGATAATTTTTCTTTAAACGGTTTTGAACAGTAACTATCTCCTTAAAAAAATCAAGACCAGCTAACGTTGGCTCACCACCCTGCCAGCAAAATGAAATATACGTAGCATTAGTATTAATTGCTGATGTTATTAACGTTTGGGCAACATCAAACGGCATTACCGTAATCTGCCCCGGGTAAAGCTTTCCAACTCGTTTATAAAAACAATACTTGCATGCCAGATTACAATGATATGACACCGGCTTTACTAAAAAAGATAAAGAAGTTATATGTGAACCTGACATATAACCTCCAACACTATAAAAGTGAAAAATAGTATACATTCACATTTGTTCATTGCAAGCAAATTTATAAGATTTTCTTTATTTTAATTGCATTATTCATACATTGGCATCACTTAATAACAACCTATTTTGTTATTTATCTGTGAGTATTTTATTTGACAATACTATGTTGGTTGGAAATATTGCTTCACAATATATACTATATCAGACAATGGAGATCGGCATGAAACAGTTAAAAGTATTTTGTACGATAGCTCTTGTTATTGTGGCAATGGCTATGCCACTGATGTGTGTAAGTGCTGGTTACGCTGAAGCAACACACCCTGAGGTCACAGCAGAACCTGCTGCTGAAGCACATGGCGGGCATGATATTGGCACAGAATTGCCTTTATGGTCAGTATTGCCATTTGCAGGGATATTGCTTTCAATAGCATTATTCCCATTATTTGCCCCTCATTTCTGGCATCATCATTTCCCAAAGGTGTCAGCATTCTGGGCATTAGTATTTGCTATCCCATTTGTTATTTATTATAAAGGAATTGCAGCTCATGAAATCCTGCATATCTACATCATTGATTATATCCCTTTTATTATTTTACTGTGGGCATTATTTACTATTTCAGGTGGCATTCTGGTTAAAGGCACATTAAAAGGCACTCCTATAATAAATTCAGTAATTTTGCTTATAGGATCTTTGATAGCATCATGGATTGGGACAACAGGCGCATCAATGCTGTTAATTAGGCCTATACTGCGTTCAAATGCATGGCGAAAGCATAAAGTTCATACTATAGTATTTTTTATATTCCTAGTAAGTAATATTGGCGGATCATTAACACCACTTGGTGACCCACCCCTATTTTTAGGATTTTTACATGGAGTTCCATTCTTTTGGACATTAACACACCTTTTTACTGTATGGGTTTTTGCTGTAGCAATACTATTAGGATTGTATTTTGTCATTGATTCATATTTCTATAGCAAAGAGGACAAATCCAAAGAAGACTATGGCCAAAAGCAAGCTCTTAAGGTTGAAGGCTGGCATAATTTTATTTTCTTAGCTGGTGTGGTTGGCGGTGTTTTGTTCAGTGGACTGGTAAAATTAGGCGAAGTTAATATACTGGGTGTTCATCAAGCTATTGAAAATCTCATAAGGGATGCAGTGCTCATTATTATGGGATTGCTATCGCTCAAAACTACATCACAGCAAATACGCAAAGATAATGAATTTTCTTGGTTCCCTATTCAGGAAGTAGCATACCTTTTTGCCGGTATATTCATGACCATAATCCCGGCCCTTGCAATATTAAAAGCTGGTGAACACGGTGCGTTAGCGTTCCTTATAAATGCCGTAAAACAACCAGCCCATTACTTCTGGGCAACTGGTGTTTTGTCAAGTTTTCTGGATAATGCACCAACATATCTTACATTTTTCAATACTGCGTTGGGCAGTTTTTTTGCCGGAATGCCTGAAATTGAAGCCGTACACCGCCTTATAGCTGAACAAAATGTCTATTTGCAGGCAATTGCAGCAAGCGCTGTATTTATGGGTGCCAATACCTACATTGGAAATGCGCCTAATTTTATGGTAAAATCAATTTCAGAAGAAGCCGGGATACGCATGCCAAGCTTCTTTGGGTATATGTTTAAATACTCAATTCCAATTCTTATACCTGTTTTTATACTTGTAACCTATGTATTTTTCCGGTAATATAACGTTGACAGATAGGGGCATTTCCTATGCCCTTATCTATTTATTAACAAATTATTAAAAGAGGTAACATTATGGCAAATACATTTTACGAAGTAGTACTGGAAGGACATTATAACTTTGTGTATGGTATGCTTGAAGGATATAAATTAGCTATTGGCAAAAACTTTATTTACTATCTTAGCCAGCAGGTTAATGTAAAAGCAACAACAATGTCTGGCATACTTAAAGAATTTCTAACACTCAAAAGCAAGTTGCAATATGTTATTATTGAAGCCAACTCATGGAAAAAATTTGAAGCAGCTGTTAAAAAGCAGCCTGAAGATTCTGTTATAAGCAAAAAGTACATAAAATCAGTTAAAAAAATTGAAAGTGCTTCATTTGAGTTTAATTTTGAAGCGTATGCAAAAAAATATGGTGAAGAAATAAAGAAAATCCTAAAATCATTGCCCAAATCAGTTAAGCTTGTTGACTATGCACCAAAAGAGGAAATGCATAAGGATGCAAAAGGCACTGAATTGTATTCACCTGATCACGAGTATTCATTTAAGGGTAAAGGCAGATTAGTTGGTGATATTGAAACAATAATTGAATATAATAAAAAATTTGATGAACACCCATTAATTGATGTAACAGCTATAACATTGCAATTGAAGTAATATTTATATAATCTGTATTTAGTATTTCCGATACTAAATACAGATTATTAATTCAATTATTTTAGATTAGTGAGGGATTAAAAAAATAAAACAATGAAAAAAACGCTGGTAGTTATTTTAACAATAATTTTATGTATTGTTACCATTGTCATATATTCAAAGTACAGGATGTCATCGTTTGAACCGCAATATATAGGATTTCTGACCGTTGAAAACAGCACCATTATAAAACAATTAGATACCTTGTTACAAAAAACAAATATAGCAGGTATCAGGGGTGATAAGGAATTAGCAAAATGCCTTGAACAACAGGTTAAATCCTTGCAGCAGTTATCACTGATTGCAATTACTGATAATGAATACAGTGTTCTCATTGCAGCAAAAAAAGACCGTATTATTAATCAAAAACTTTTTGATGCCATTATTACTGATATTTCCCAGAAAAAGTTATTGCCTGCTACTACATTTCCACAAATAACACGGTATTATAACAATACTAAATATTATTTTTTTATTTATAATGCTTCGCAGTATATTATCATCACAACATATAGTTTTGTTTTACCAAAAAACCTTATTATTAAATTAGCTCTTGAAAATTTTCTCATTGTTATTGTGTTTATTATCATTGGTACTGCTATAATTATCACACTTCAACAGCAAGCTAAAAAACCCGCTATGAAGGTGGAAAAAACAGAAACAAAACCACAAACGCCAAACCCTGTTGAAAGCCTATGTCAGCAATTTTCTATTGTTTCAGTAACTATCGCACAAAAAAATAAAAAAGGAATACTCAAAACTGTTTATAGCTACCCAGACAAAAAACAAAACATATACCTGCAACCAGAAATCATTAATGAACTGGTAAACGGTGTGCACATACTTGCAGAAAAGAACACTGTACTGTTTTTTTATAATGATACAACACAACTGTTTTTCAGGCTTGCAAGACATCAGGCTTTTAAAGGAAAATTGATAAAGGATATTGAAACATTTATCAATGATAACGAACATTCAATTTTACAATTTTTAAAAATAAAGAAATAAAAAGTTTGTGTTCGTGTTTTTGCATAAAATTTTAATTCCCTTAAAATCAATATTTTATTGTGCCCATAAAATATATTGTAATATAATATTTATTGCATACTTAATGTCACAATCATACTTTTAAGATATCACCATTATTATGAAAATCTACAGAAATATTCCCATCATTTATGAAGACAATCACATTATTGTAGTGGATAAACCTGCTGGTATTCTAAGCCAAAAGGATTATACAAATGCTGACTCTATGCATGAAATTATCAAAGAGTATATCAAAATCACATACCAAAAGCCTGGCAATGTATTCCTGGGCATTGTTCACAGGCTTGATAAGCAGGTATCAGGAATAATGGTATATGCAAAAACATCTAAAGCTGCTTCACGCCTTTCAGCGCAATTGAGAACTCGTGATGTCATTAAGATATACTGTGCTGCGGTGAAAACTTTAGCTAACACTGATACAGCGTGGCATACAATTCACCACACAATTACGCGAACACATAACAAAACGCTGGTTGACAATAATAACACCAATGCCAATGCATCACTCAGATATAAAATTATTTACACTGAACCTACTTACTCTCTGGCACTGATTCAACTGTACACTGGCAAAAAGCATCAGATACGTGCACAGCTTTCACACCTTGGCATGCCCATTGCCAATGACACAAAATATGGCGCACCTGTAATTGCACATAATACTGAAATTGCACTACACGCCATGTATCTGCAATTTGTTCATCCTACTACAAAAAATATTATGGCATTCTACCAACCACCAGACGGCATCTTTACGTACATCTTTGAAAATGTTGACATTAATACTATCATTCAGCAAACGCTAATTAATGAAGGCTTTACAATTTTTTAAATTATTGGGCGATAGTTACTATGATAATCAGTGCAAGCCGCAGAACTGATATCCCTGCATTTTATTCACAGTGGTTTATCGATTGCATACAAAAAGGCTATTGCATAGTTACCAATCCATTCAATCCCAATCAGTCAAAACAAGTATCATTGCTGCCATCTGACATTGATGCAATAGTATTCTGGACACGCTACCCTGCACCACTAATGAAATATTTAGATGATTTAAACACGTTAGGTTACAGATATATATTTTTATTTACCATCACTGGCTATCCTCAATGGCTTGAAATCCATTCACAAGAACTATCGCACCCAATTAATATTTTTAAAAGCTTAAGCCAAGCCATAGGGCCTCAAAGAATAATATGGCGCTATGACCCCATAGTCTTTTCCAAAGAATTGGATTTTGACTTTCATATCAATAATTTTAATTTCATTGCAAGTACATTATCAGGATTTACCCATAAGGTGATTATTAGCATCATGGAACCATATAAAAAAGTTGTACGGCGGTTAAAAAAAATATATGAAAAAGAGATAGTATTATATCCTTTGCAGGCTTTTGATAATAGTACATTACAGCAATTTTTTTCAATACTGACAACGATAGCTTTTAACAACAATATGTATATACAAAGCTGTTGCAGTAATTTAATGGATTATGGAATAAACAACGGGGCTTGCATTGACAAAACGCTATTGGCAGATATTTTTGGAATACAACTCAATTACAAAAAAGATCCCTATCAGCGCAAAGAATGCTTATGTGCAAAAAGTATTGACATTGGCAGCTATAATACCTGTAAATTTGATTGCCTGTATTGCTATGCAAATAAGTAAGTGTTTTTATTTTTCAAATCTGAATGTACGCACAATCTTCAAAAATTTTTCTTCATATCGGTCAAACGAATGTGGCAATGCAGTACAGGTTATAACATACGCTTTATTTTTATATAAGCAATAATACTGTAAAACTTTTAATTTTAATCCACTCATAGAATACGTAAATCCCAATATCATTGCAGGCTTTCTTGATAACCAGGTATTGTTTTTATATAATAATTTATAATCCTTA
>Ga0308414_1001694_pt1 | contig 14432 bp, 9 predicted proteins | sample HotsprSampleOS50_FD_205667 | JGI IMG/M metagenome (GOLD analysis project Ga0308414, IMG submission 205667) | Hot spring phototrophic mat microbial communities from Octopus Spring, Yellowstone National Park, Wyoming, United States - 20090730_OS50 ... | reverse complement strand
TTCATAAACGACAATGTCGCTTTTTGTCCAGTTTTGGAATGATAGACGACAGTGTCGTTTATCCATACTTTTAAGTTAACCATTTTTTCTCCTTTAAAATTTGGTCTAATGGGTTTTGTATAATCCTGAAATCTTTACTGCTTACATGGGTATAAATCTCGGTTGTTTTTGAACTTTTGTGACCCAGTAGTTCTTGAATATATCTTAGGTCTATTCCATTCTCTAAAAGATGTGTTGCGAATGAATGTCGAAGGCTATGAATAGTTACCTCTTTCTTTACTCCTGCCCGTTCACATGCCGTTTCAAATATTCTTTGACCGATTCTTATTGTTATGTGCTTTTCTTTATCAGGTCCAGGAAATAACCATTTTGTTGGTTTGTATTCCTTCCAATATTCTCTTAAGGACTTCAAAGCAACATCTGATAGCAATGTGTATCTATCTTTTCTACCTTTAGCACCTTTAACAAAAACTAATTTTCTTTTACTATCAATATCTTCTGGCTTTAATTTTATTACTTCACCAACTCTTAAACCAGACGAATAAACAAGCATCAGGATTGCCTTATGTTTGATATTATCAACAGATGAAAGAATCTTTGCCACCTCTTCTTTGCTTAAAACAACAGGCAATTTTTTATCTTTTTTTGGCCTCTTGACCTCGTAGATAAATTTCTTTTGCAGCATTGTGCCGTAATAAAACTTTAAGGCATTGATTGCTTGATTGAGCGTGGAGGTCGCCGACTGTTTTTCTTCCAAGAGATAAACGAGGAAATTCTTAATGTCATCGTTAGTAATGTCAGATGGAGATTTACTCACGAAATTTAGAAAATTTTTGTTGTAATAAAGATAGGTTTTGACGGTTTTGTAACTATATCTTCTTGATACTAGTTCTCTTCTCAGGTCTTCAAAAGCAACCTTGCCCTCTCCCACAAGGGGTGAGGGAACATTTTTAGTCTGCAAGGCAGGGTCTATATAGATTTTTTCACCTTCAAAGACCTCCAAAATCTTCTCCAGTGTTCCATTAGAGTTTGGAAAACTCCAATATTTTTCTTCAGGATGCCATCTGTGCCCCCTTATAGTTTTTATCTTCTCCACAAATTGAGGATTATATGGGAAAGAAACGATTAAATTATTCTCTTTGTCTTTTAGGATTTTTATTTTTAATTCCATAATTTCATTATATCCCAAATTGAAAGATTCTTTTGGCATATTTAAAAACCTAAATTGAGCGATTCTCTTTTTCAAATTTAAAATATACAAATATTTTTTAGATTGTCAAGAAAAAATACATTTTTTTCAATTTTTGTCGTCTAAAATTAAGAGTTGACGCATATTTTAAAAAATGGGACTTGACAGTATTGATTATTCTTTTAAACATATATTACCTCCTATATTGTAAGTAGTAAATAGATTACCGTTGTAAAATAATTTTATCCAATTATTGGGGTTTTCTCTAACCTCAATTTCAAAACCAGCAAGTGAGTAGTTTTTAAACTTGGGGACTTGATAAATTTTATTATTAAAACTTATTTCATTAACTTTAGAAACTACTCTTTTATGTCTTCTTGTTAGCCTATTTTCGATTTTTTCAATATCTGATTTTTTTATTTGTTTAAAAGCATCATCACTGTTTTTAAATATTTCTTCTCCAATAATGGTGGAATGAGGTCATAGAATTTTCTTTCATTGGGATACTTTTGCTTGTAAAATTCATAGAGCCTTTTTTTCCCTTTTGAAGAATTACATTGTTTACATGCCCATACTTGGTTATGAATACCTTGGATTTTGTCACATGTTCCACATTCTGATTTAATTTGCAAGGACCTTGGAATAATATGTTCTTTGATTCGACAAATTGCCAGTCTTCACGAGTGATCTCTGACCAAGATTTAACACCACTTTTTAATTCTCGGAATGTATCTTTTATAAATCCAGAATTGTCTTTACATCCTTATCGGGCATTTTTTCTATAACAGCACAGATAAAAAATGTCAAGAAAATTATAATTTTTTTTAACTCAACTTATTCTCAAATGGGTTTGATATTTTCTTAAACTTAAAGTTTGTAAGAAGTGTATAAATCTCTGTGGTTTTTATGCTAATATGCCATATCTAATAATCTTTTAAGTAAACATTCGCATATTTTTCAAAAGTATCTTATTCACAAGCCAAAGGTCTTTGTATTTCGGGTATTGCAACTTCACCTGTTTGCATCCAAGTAAGAATATGTTGAACAGGATATTGATTGACTGAATATTTTTGAATAATCATAATTTATTTAGCTCCTTCTATTATCTCTATCTCCTCCTCCGTCAAATCATACAACTGATACACCAACCTATCTATCTCCCTCTCCCACTCGCTGGTGTCCGCCTGTGGATTTTGTTTTTTGGCCGCCAAAATCTTATCTACCAATGCCTCGATTTGCTTTACAATGGGCTCGTCGGATGTGGTAATAGGTGGAATAGGAATTTTTTGCATATTCTCTTTTGAAGCATAAGTATAGTTTTCTTCTGATGAAAAAATAAAAGTTAAATAATGTCTAATTAATTTTGAATTAAAAATTGAGCAAAAATATTTAACATCTTCCCCAGTAACCATAAAAACTGAATTCAAAAAATAATATCCGACTGGTAGAATTGTAAAACTATATTCTGAATTAACTGGAGTCCACACCACCTTCTCCTTCTCAAACTCGGGGTAGTAGGCACAGTGCCGTAGTTCCCACCAATAATCCCCTTGATCATCTCGTTTTATAGCTTTGGCTTCAAATTGTTTTAAATGTTTAATAAGTGATTGTAAGGTCTTTTCGATAAATATTGTAGGTTTTTCTCCACCTCTCTTTTCATTTGTCCAACCTGCAGGAATAATTATCACCCACAGCCCAACCCACTCGTAGGAATATCTTTTTATATCTCTTCCACGCAAAATGGTCTTAATGATTGCTTCAGTTCGTTTTCTTTCATCTTCATCTTTACAATTTGCAAGAATCTCTTCTCTCTTTTTTGAATCGATGATAAAAGCTTCATTGAGTCCGGTTTTAATACCATAGTAGATATTTACATCCCAATCTTTGAGTGGTTTGCCAATTTTTTCAATTTTCTCATATAATTTATTTATTCATTTCTGTTAAAATAAATGTCTAAAGTTTAAAGCTACTTTTTATTTCTAACAATATTTTTGAAAAAATAGTAAACTTATGATATACCTTTATTGAAATATATTTTAGTTAAAATTAAAACTTATCTCATTAAGGATAATTTTATATGAGAAAAGATGAAATTACTCTTGAAAGTATTGCAGAAGAACTATTTATAGATATTTTTTCAGATACTTTTGGGGTTGAAAAGACAAATTATCTTTTTATTCAATATCCAGTTGTTGATATTTATGGAAATAATAGGTTTATAGATTTTGCCTTAATACACGATTTTCATAAAATAGCGATTGAGATAGATGGAGAAAGGTACCATAATCCATATAGGATAAATGAAAGTAAATATCTTGATGACCTTTTAAAACAGAATAGTTTGATATATCAAAACTGGAAAGTTTATAGATGGACATATAAACAACTTAAAGAAGAAAGAGAAAAGGTTAAAGATCAGTTGATTACATTCTTAGGAGAATTACCATTATTTAATGAGTTCGATGATTTTTTGCCAAAACAAAAGGGCAGAGCGATTATATTAAAAGAGCATCAAGAAAAAGCACTTGAAAACCTTTATTAATAAATTTAAGAAAATAACCCACATCCCTGATTTTTGTATTCTATTATTTTTTGTCGCAATAATTCTTCTGGAATTTCTAAATGCTTAGATAAGCATTTTATGCAATAAAAATCCTTCATATTTCTATTAATCAATTTTTTATTTAAAGCTATTTCATCTTTATTTAGTTCACTTTTACATGTAAGGCATAGTTTTTTCATATATTGTAAATTTTACCTCCTTACAACTATCTCAGGTATTGTATCTGAATACTCACTATCAATTAAACTAATTTGCTCTTTTATTATTTTTCTCATTCTTTTAGCATTTTCAAGACAAAAAAGATTAAATTCATCTTTATTTAACATAGATAAATTAGTAATATGCGGGAATAATAACTTAAAAAATCCTGTAGCGATCTTTTTAATTGCTTTTGTATCGCGAGTATCTGCGGTTTTAGGTATTTCTAAAACCTTTTCAACTATATCTGGATATTCTGGAACAGTTCTTAAATTATGAAGTATTTCAGAAAAATATTCAACATTTAATGCAAAACCTTTTAGTTTCATATTCTCATTTATTCTTGGTAATCTCCATCCTTCCATAAAACCATGAAATCTATCAAGAAGAGCAGAACTCTTAAAAAATTCAGGCAAATTATTAAAATATTTAATAGACAAAGGTTTTTTATCTGCACTTAAAGGAATATTCCCCAGTAAGACCAAACCAGCAGATGAACTTCCTTTATAATTTGATACTGTATAATTTCCAGATTCAAGGTAATTTTTTAATGCCCCTTGAAGTTCAGATTCTTCTCCAAAAGATATTGTTTCAATTTCATCAAAAGCAACGAGATCATAATGTTGAAATATACCTGCTTGTTTAGTATTAATATTATAAAATAATTGAGCTCTTGTAACTATTCCTCCACTAACTAACCAAGCATTTTTACTCATGTTAGAAAAAACATAAGATTTACCAGTTCCTTTAGGAGCTAATTCTATTAAATTTAAGTTGCTTTCAACAAATGGTAAAAGTCTACATAAAAAAGTAACCTTTTGTTCTAAAGAATTAAAACCAGAAGAATTATATTCCATAGATCTTAACAACAAATCTATCCATTCTTCAGTAGTAAAATTTTTTCTGCATTCTCTAAAATAATTTAAATCAACTTCATAAGGTTGAAATGGTTTAAAATCAGTCATTTCAACATAACCTTTATCTTTTTTATCTAAAGGCGGAACATAAATTAATTTAATAATACCCCATGTTTCTCCACCTAATAAAGCTTTATGTTGATTTACAAGGCTTTTTGGTATAACTGCTTCATTCGATTTTATATCAGTATCTGGTATTGAAAATTTAAATTTATCTCTTTGAATATCTGGTTCTACAATTATTCTTGCAAGCAATGTCCTTTCTCTTTTATCAGTAATTAAAGTCCCTCTAAGTTTAGCATTTTTCGTAATAATATAGTTTTCTAAAAATGCTTTTATTTTCTCAATATCTACTTCTCCATATTCGTTTGTGTATTTTTTTAATATCCAATCTTTTATGAATGAAGGAATATTATAACCTGAAAATATTCTATAAATATCAGGTGTTTTATATAATGACTCAACAGGAAAAAATTTTTTAATTTTATCATCTAAATCATTCATATAAGCTCCCTTTCTATTAGACCACTTATTACTTCTATTTCAAATTCTTTTTCAGTTTTTCCTATTAAAACTTTTATTGTTTTTTTGCCTGTACTAATGTTTTTATCTAACTCTATCTTATAAAAGGTTCCTTCTTTTTTGGCTATATATTCTTTATTATTATTTTCAGCCATTATTACTTTTATTTCTTCATAAAATTGAGGTTCTGGATCTATAGATAATTCAATAATTGAATTAATAATTTTTATTTTATCACTTTTAAGTTTTATTTTATAATTAATTTTTTCACTCTCTTTATACTCTATTTTTATAAATGGAACTATTACCTCTTCTGGAGTTGCACCCCCATGTGTTTCTCTATATGGCACATCTTCTAGAGAAGAATACTTTAATGCAATTATGGCTTTTTTATCAGTACCCTCTATGTCCCAGTTGCAGTAATATTCATCATTAGATTCAGAAATTTTATCTAAAACACATCTTCCATCATGGCTTGATGCTGAAAAATTACACTTTTTAAATTCGCCAAATTTTTTTTGTGATAAAAATGTAAAACCATGGTCAGATACTATAAATCCATAGTCTCTAATTTTTGAAATAGTTTCAGAAACTATTTCTTTTATGATTGAAAATTCATCAATTATTGTTTTTGGAAATGTATATGGATTTTGGTTATGAATAAATTCGTCTAATTTAGAAATTTTATAAAGATTTTCAAATTTATTTATTTCAGTAATTGAAGGAAGTTTAGATCTAGATATTTCAAAATCAATATGAATTGTTTTTTCTTTATTATAATTTCTTATATAATAAATTACTAAAGGAAGCCATTCTAAGCCTAATCCATCAACCCAAATTGTTTTAGTATAATCTATTGGTTTTATTTCTTTAATTTTATAATACCATTCACATAGGGTTTTCTTATCTTTGTTAATTTGATCAATAGTTTTAACAATTGTCTCAGATTTTTTATTAAGTATTTTGCATTTATTATATTCTTTAAAGTAATTTAAAATCCATTCATTTTCATTACAAAACTTATTTTTATCAACATTTTCCCATGTTAAGTAATAATAAATATCAGGAAAAATAGATTTAATTTTATTAAGATCCTCATCTAAATTATTACTTTCACATAATTTATTTATAACATAAATTTTTTCCAAATTTGTTATATTAGTTAAATATTGAATTACTTTTTCAATTGGGCAACCTTTTTTTTGATCAAGAAATTCTTGTAATTTATCATCTATGTCTATTATCTTAGGTTTATTATTATAAATATAACTTAAAATTTCTCTTCTTTCATTAGCTAATTCGTAAGAAGGATTATCTATATCAAAGATTTTAAACCACAATAAAGATACAAAACTGTCAATTTTAAACTTATCTAAATTAGAAAAAATATATGATAGATATTTAAATTTTTCCGAATTTTTGATTACAAAATGTTTTAATAACCATCTTGATAATTCTAAAATTTTTTCAGAATCAAATTCAGTTTTAAAATATAAATCAATAATATCATTATTCTCAATTTTGCTGGTTTCAGAGAAATTAAAAATATACTTTATTAGAGATTCAAAATTATAATTTTTGATTTCATTTTTAATTATATATTCTGTTAAAATTTGCCAAAATTTTCCATCATCCGTAATATACTCAATTTCAAAATTATTATTGAAAAAGGTACTTAAAAATTTTTCAAAAGTGGATATATTTATTGAATAGAAATTTTTATCAGGTAAAAAGTTTTCAAAAAAGTAATTCAAAGTATTTGATGTAGATATTATTTGTTTATTTTGTGGCTGTTTTAAAAGATTTAACCAATCTTTTGTATTTTTTATTAAAATATATTCTTTTTCTAAAAAATTTATCTCAGTAATATTTAAATTAAATGAATAAATTAAGATTCTTTCAAATTCGAGTATTAAAATATCCCAATAAGGTGCGCTTGCTTTTTTTCTTGCAAAATATTGCCAAAATTCAATTTCAAATCGTTCTTTTAAACCAAATAAGGGAATAATAATTCTAAAATTATCATTAGTTTCAATTTCAGCTAATCTATTCAATAAAACATTAAAATCTTTTTTATCGCAAAATCTTAAGAATTCAGATAAACCTAAAAATACTATATTTTCTTTTATATCGGAAATTATCAAATGAATTTCATCTATAGTAAGCCATTGTTCTTCAAATTTTAAATAATCGCTTAAATACTTTATCTTAAAAATTTCTTTTAATTTTATTTTATCTATGAATTCAATTATATCTTTACGATTATAAAAGAATACAAACCTAATAGGATATCTTCGTTGAGTAATTGTTGGATTAATAATATCATTATCTATTTCTGATATTAATTCTTCAATATTCATAGTTTATTTCCCAAATAATTTAATAACCATTTCGCAAATTCATCATCTTCTATTATATAATTTATGATTAATTCTTTGAGTTTAATTGCATCATAATTTTTAAGTTTATTTATAAATAATACTTTTTCTTCATTTGGAATATTTATATTTGAAATGATTTTCTGTTGTTCATATTCATTATTGTTAATATTTTTATTTATTGTATCATTATTTTTTATTTTTAAGAAATCAATATACCAATCTTTAATTTTATTTTCTACTTTATCTTCTTCCCATAAACCTCTTTCTTCTTGCATATTTTCTCTTAAATAATCTGTCACTGAGGAAATTACTTCCTGATTTGCTTCATAATTATTTTTAATTAAGATACTTTGAATTGCATTATTGAATATTTGCTCTTTTATCTCTTGATTACTATTTAATAAATTTATTATGTCAATTCTTGTTTCTTCTAAAGCATCAAGAATACTTTTAATTAAGTTAATGTTTATATTTTCATCTGGAAGCTTTATAAATTTATCTAAAAATTCTAACGTATTTTCTACGGATTTTGAAATATCAGTATTATATTTATATATCCAAAAAGGGAACTCGCTTTTTATTTTTTCTCTTATTTTCCATTTGATATCATTTAAACTTTCTACTTCGTCAAAACAAAAAATAGTTTTTAAATTATTAATCAATTTTTTTTCTTCTATAGAACCTAATCTAACATTTAAATTTATTTTACCATTTTGTTTTTCATTTTCCCAATAATCAAATATTGATTCAATTTTTTCTAACATTTTCTTCACATCAATTGGATATCCATTATCATAGTCATAAAGCTGTCCAATATAATTTCTTAATAAAAATCCCATAGCTCCAAAAAATATTCTACATGAGTAAAATCCATATGGAGGTTGAAATAAGAATCCTAAAGTTTCGGCTAAATTAAAATAATTATTATCTTTATTTTCTTTAATAGCTTTTTCTATTTTATTAAAAATTTTATATAAAGGGGAGTTATAAGCATTTTGTTTAAATTTTAAATCATTATTTATAATCCATTCGTCTGAATTATCATATTCATTCATTACTATATATCTTATATATCTTTCTAAACCGCTATTAGTTTTATCTTCTATATCTTTTCTATTATTTGCAAAAATAAAAATTTCAGCAAATTTTTTTGTTCTTATTCGTTCCCATAAATTTTTATTACTAGTGCAATTTGTACTTACATCAAAGCTTTCAGAAAATATAATTTTTGAAATTTCATTATTAATGTCATTACTAAATGTATTTAAAATTATTTGTTTTTCTTTTTCTCCAAGATACCATGTCGCTTTGCTAATTAAACATTTATTAATCCATTTTTTAGATATATCTTTAGCTTTATCTTTATATTGGGAATTATCTTCTATGTAATTGTGTTTTTCAGCTATATTTGCTCTTGCTATATTTTCTATATACTTTGAAAAATTTTCCTCTCCCATTGGATTTTCTGAAATTAAAAAAACGATATTTTCGTATCTATTATCTTTTGAATATTTTTCTAATATTTCTTTTGTATCAAATATTTCTCTATCATTTACTCCAAAAAAGCATAAAACCTTGATTAAATTATTTTTTTTGTATTTTCTTAAAATGCTTTCTAGTTGAATTTCTGTTATTTTTGGTGGTAATATTTCTATAATAACCTCTCTAAAAACCATACTAGTTAAAGAACCTTTTATAAGTTCTATATTATTACTAACAATATTTTTTATATTAATTTCATTATTATCTTTTATTCTTTTAATTTCATTTTCAACTTCTTGAATATTTAAAACTGAAGAAGTAAATAAATATAAATCATTTGGAGTTTTAATATCCTCAAATTGCTTTAATAATTCTTCTATTTCATTAATTTCAAAAACACCTTCAAAAATTGAAATAATATTATTTTTAGATGGTGCTGCTAAAGATGTTTCGTCCATCGAAGTATACCTATAAAGAATGTTTAATAATAAAATACTTTCGAAAATTTTCATAGACCTATTATCAATAATATTTGATCTATACAACTTCCATTTAGTAATAGATGGGCTTGTTTTATCATTATCCATGTTTTCAAATTCATTGTAAAAAAAGTCCCATAATAGATCAGCTGTTAAAAAAATATCTCCATTTTCAGGATTTTTAGAAATAAAATCTCTAAAACCATTTTTATCATCAAAAATAAAATTAAATATACTTCTTTCAGAAGACCCTAAATATCTTGATATAAAAGTCAAAAGATATGCGGTATAAGGATGAATAGGGAAAAGATTTTCAAGATCCTTTTTTTGAATATTCTTAATATTTTCATATTCTTTATTTAAAACTATTTTATTTGTTATTGCTTTAATAGAATCATTATAAGAATTTTTTATATTTTCCCATTTTTCCTTATCTCTTTTTATTATTGCAGCATTTATTATATGATATGTTGTAATATTTTCCATTTCATAGCGAATTTCTTTAAATCTCCCTTTTATTCTATTGATATCTTCATTATTTAAAATAACTTGATAAGGGGTTCTATGTGTTATTACATAAAGAAAAATATCCTCTGTAAAGGATAATTCAGCTAAATTTTGAATATTTATTAATATAGAGTTTATGTAAGGTGATTCAAGTATAGAAGTAAATTCATCCCAAAATATTACTAATTTATCGCAAATTTTTTCTTCTTTTAATTTTTTAATAACTTCTTTTAGCCAATCATTTAAAGAATTAGTAGAAATATGCGTATTCTTTTTTGAAAGATAATCTACTAATTTAGTATAAATTGATAAATCATTTTCTTTTAATTTAGTAACTAATCCGTTTATATTATTAACATAAATTTTTATTTGAGCACCATCTATTACACTATTCCAATCTATATGTGAGTTTTTATCTTCTATATGAGATATCAAAGTTTCAAAATCATTTTTAATTGTTAAAAAAGGGAAAGCTTTTTTTACTGAAGCTTGTATAGCAAGTGAAAAACTACTATTATCTTTTATGTTTCCAGATCCTTTTAATATAACAGGACATATTTTGTGGTTTTGTCTAAAATTTTCTAATCTTTTTTTTATTTGAATATTTTCTTCAAGTTTTATTAAAAAATCATCAATCATATTTAGATTATCACTTAGTAGATGTTTGATAACAGAAGTAGAATGGCTTTTACCAGTACCATAAGATCCTTGCAACCATATAGACAGTCTATTTTTTTGTTCATTACCTTCTAAACTATCTAAAGTTTTTGATAAAGCATCATAAAAGTTTGGAGTAGGAATAAATCTTTTCCACATATTCTCTATTTCATTTGTAATATCAAAAACAGGATGGAAACTAGAATCTAAAGATAAAAATTCACTATATTTCATAGTTTCTCCTTTGCAAATAATATTTTTATTACTTCATATGGAGATTTTATTTCTTTTAATTTTATAAAAAAACAATTATTATTATCAATATTTATTTCAAAAATACCTAAATGTTACAAATCTAATAAGCAATTTTTTATATATTTTGAATCAACTATAAGAACTTTTGGAGGACTAAATAAATCATTTTCAATTTTATCAATATCTATTTCAAACAAAATGTATTTATAACTATATTTGTAGATAGCATAAAGTATAATATAAGGGTTAAATCTAAATCCTCCTTCCTTTATTATAGATCTTCCTTTTTTATCTTTTATCACTATTCCTATTTTTAAATCCCTTCCAATTGGGGTGTATTCAAATGTACTTAGTAAAGAGTTAAGCCCATCTTTGACATATCTATTTATTTTTCCATAAATTTTTACTAATATATCAAGTAGTTCTGCGCGGCTATATTTCCTATAATTTAAAGTATTCCATATCCAAAATAAATTAGAATTAAAATTTAAGTTTATCCATAATAGACTCCAAAATATGTCTGAATAAATATATAAATTTTCAAATACTACATTAAAATAAAAATAAGCTTCATTGTTTATATTATCCTTATTTTTTATTAATTCAATGTCTCTTAAATAATAATATAAAAATTCTTTCTGTTTCGGACCTAAAAACCTTGAATTAAAAATATTTATACCTTCTTTAAAAAACAATAACATCCATTCTTTCTTCAATCCAAAACAATTATAATTAAAAATTAATTTTAACATTTTAAATCCTATTTAGTATTATTTCTAATATTAAATCAATATTATAATTTGAATCTAAAAATATATTATCTAAGTTTGCACTTAAATCACATCTTAATAATTTTAAATTATCCTCTTGAATTGATATTAAATGTTTTTTTAAGGTTTCAGAATCAATTCCAAAAATAGTATAGTGATTTAATGAAATATTAGATTTTGATAAAGATATTTGCCTTAGTGTAAATTCATAAAGTTTAGATGTTTCTGCTATTTTATAAAGCAAATATAATGAAGTCCATTTACTAAGTTTAGTATAAGAATTTTTTATAACGTATCTTTCGTTGTTTTTTTTAATTATTTTTCCAATATTGAAGTTATTTCCAATAGGTGTATTTTGTAAAAAATTAAATAAGGAAAGTATTGCATTATTTATTGTTCTTTCAGATAAAGGTGAAAACAAATTTAAAAATTTTTCATATATTTCGTTTTTTGGTATCTCAATATTCCATTCCTTGAATTCTTCAATATAAGCTTTACAAATATTAGAATTAAAACATAAATTTGCCCAAATTATTTCCCAAACTAAAACAGTATTTTTTAAAAAAATTTTAGATAATAACTCTGTTTTATTGGTAATATCTTGTTTTTCTAATAATTCCATTTCTTTAAGCCAAACTTTCATACTATCAAATTGCTTATTTCCAAGATTATTATTTATTAACCAATCCTTCGGAGATAATAAAAAAGATTCAACCCATTCTTGTCTAGCACCAAATGTTAAATAGTTACTTATTTTTTTCATTTTACCTCCATTATTTGCAATTTGCAGGGATTTTGCGACTAAACAACCTCTGTCAATAAATGTTAAACAATTCAAACAATGATTGCAATTTAATTTAATAATTTTAATTGAAGGAATTGATTGCAAAGCTCTATTTTTACATTCTACTTCACATGCTCCACAATTAACACAATATGTTATTTTATTAATAAAATTATCAATTATCTTATAAAAATGAGCATTAAGATCTTTAAATCTAAATAATAAAATATTTTCCTTTTTTTCCAAAAAAAAACTTATTTTATTATCATTAATTATTATTTCCACATTATATTTATTAGGGGAAATTTCTTTAATAAAATAGTTAAATATATTTAACCAACTAAAAAAGTCTTCTCTTGGATTATTAATAGTATAGATAATATCATTTTTATCTTTTATAATTTTGAAAAAAGAATTATTAAAATCTATTCCTTCTCCTCCAGCCCTTTTTTTCCATTGCCCTTCACTTATATATTTTTTCTTTTCATTAACATTTTTAATACCTAGTAGTTCAACATGTTTATTTAATAGTATTAAATATTTATTTATAAAATTATTATATAATAGATACATTAAACTTTCAGACCAGTTTGAAGCAAAAGGACATATAGAGCAGCCTACTCTAATAAAGCCGTATTTATAAGAATAATTGAGATTAATTTTTCTAAAAAAAATATATAAAAATACTTCAGTCAAATTCCAGTTTCTTATAACTTCTGCATTTATTTGAGTTAAGTGTTTAACTCCCAAGCCTATTCTATTATAATAACTTCTGGATGCGCTCTCTTCAGATCTTATACCATCAAAAACTAAAAGTTTATGATTTTTACTATTATTTTTTGGAAACAATTCTCTTACTAGTTTAACAAAAGGTGCTGTTTTTGTAACAGTGCAACACCATCTATGAAATCTACTAGGAGGTCCAAAATCCTTCCAAAAATCTATAGCGTCTTTAGGAGGTTTTGCAGTATAAAATCTTAGATTATGGTATTTTTCCAAATATTCTTTTTTTGTTTGTTCTATTGATTCATATGTTAAAGGCAGTTCCATTGTTGTATCAGAAAATACAACAATATAATCATCCGGAGGTAGAGTTCTACTGACAATATCTAAAACAACTTGAGAATCTTTTCCACCACTAAAAGCAACAGCAATAATATCAACTTTATCTTTATATTTTTTATATGTACTATAAACAAAATCTATTGCTTCTTGCTCTAAAATAAATAATGCATCTTTATTTTTTTCTATAATTTTATTTAAATTTATAGGTTTTAAACTTAAATTATTACCAGCTTCTTTTATAATTATTTGAGGTGCTTCGTAAATGTTGCCACCTTTGGCTTCTGCAATAAATTCTCCCTTATAAAAATATCTTCTACCTATTGCCCAAACTAAAGGCTGGTTTGTTTCAGGATAAATCCAATATTTATTAAATCCTAATAAATCAAGCTCTTCTTTAAATACTGGACGTGCATTTCCTATTCCACCAGTACTCTCATTTGTAATAAGCATAACACCATTATTTTCAATATCCCACTCTAATTTAAACATATTAAAAATAATCCGTCTTTTTATTTTTTTATTATTTTAAAAAAAATTAAATCAAATTTCTTTTTTTTGATTATTATAAAATTCTATGCCTTTTTCAGTTATTTCCCATATACCTGTTGGCGAATTTGAGTTAAGATAACCCAAGTCAATTAAATGCTTTCTTGCCCACCTTGC
>Ga0308414_1001692_pt1 | contig 14440 bp, 10 predicted proteins | sample HotsprSampleOS50_FD_205667 | JGI IMG/M metagenome (GOLD analysis project Ga0308414, IMG submission 205667) | Hot spring phototrophic mat microbial communities from Octopus Spring, Yellowstone National Park, Wyoming, United States - 20090730_OS50 ... | reverse complement strand
ATTTCCAGGCCGGCGGCCGGATTACTCGGCCAAGCTGTCTTCGCCGGGCTCCTCAGGAAGGCCGCCGCCATACTGAAGCCGGGTTTCCTCTTCGTAGCCGGGGATGCCCTCGCCCAGGCCGATCTCGGGCTCCGGCGCGGGTTCCTCCTCGACGAGATCCTCACCCGCGATCTTGACCCGGCGGTAGTACTCCATGCCGGTTCCAGCCGGGATGAGGCGGCCCATGATGACGTTCTCCTTGAGGCCCCGCAGGTGGTCGACGCGGCCGTTGATGGCGGCCTCGGTCAACACGCGGGTGGTCTCCTGGAAGGAGGCCGCGGAGATGAACGAGTCGGTCGAGAGCGAAGCCTTAGTGATGCCGAGCAGCACCGTCTTGCCCTCGGCGGGACGGCCGCCGGCTTCGATCACGCGCTGATTTTCCTCGCGGAACTTGAACTTGTCCACGACCTCTTCGGGGAGGAATTCGGTGTCGCCAATCTCCTCCACTTTCACCCAGCGCATCATCTGGCGAACGATGACTTCCAGGTGCTTGTCGTTGATGGTGACGCCCTGGAGCCGGTAGACCTCCTGGATTTCGTTGACCAGGTACTTCTGAAGCTCCTTTTCGCCGAGGACGTGAAGGATGTCGTGCGGGTTGCGCGGCCCGTCCATCAAAGGATCGCCGGCGCGGACGCGCTCGCCTTCCTGGACGCTGAGGTGAACGCCGCGGGGGATAAGGTATTCCCTCTGCTGCCCGTCATCGCCGACCACAAAGACCTGGCGCATGCCCTTGGCCATCTCTCCGAAGCGGACCACGCCGTTGATCTCGGCGATGACCGCCGTTTCGCGCGGCTTGCGGGCTTCGAACAGCTCGACCACGCGGGGCAAGCCGCCGGTGATGTCCTTGGTCTTGGTGGTGGCGCGGGGGATCTTGGCCAGCACGTCGCCGGCGGAGACTTCATCGCCGTCGCGCACCATCAGGTGAGCGTGGGTGGGCATCAGGTAGCGCTTTTCCTCGGAGCGCCCGCCGCCGGCCGGCCGGATGATCATGGTGGGCAGGCGCTTCTCGTCCTGAGATTCGACGACCACCCACTGCGACAGTCCGGTGATTTCATCCAACTGTTCCTGCAAGGTGACCCCTTCGATGAGGTCGCGGAAATGGACGGCGCCGCTCACCTCGGTGAGGATGGAGAAGGTGTAGGGGTCCCATTCGAGCAGGATTTGGTTGGCGGTGACTTGAGCGCCGTCCTCGACTAGAATCTTGGCGCCATAGACGACCTGGTAGCGCTCCTTTTCCCTGCCCTTCTCATCCACGATGGCCAGCGTGCCATTGCGGTTCATGGCGATGCGCTCGCCCTTCTTGTTCACGACGACGTTGATGTTGATGTAGCGGACAAAGCCGTCGGACTTGGCGTCCTGCGTGGACTGCTCGCTGACCCGGGTGGCGGCGCCGCCGATGTGGAAGGTGCGCATGGTGAGCTGCGTGCCGGGTTCGCCGATGGACTGGGCGGCGATGACGCCCACGGCTTCGCCGCGCTCGACGAGGCGGCCGGTGGCGAGGTTGCGCCCGTAGCAGAGCTGGCAGACGCCGCGGCGGCTCTCGCAGGTGAGCACGGAGCGGATCTTGACGCGTTCGAGGCCGGCGGCCTGGATGGCGTTGGCCAAGTCTTCGGTGATCTCCTGGTTGGCGCGGACCAGAATGTTCTGGTCGTAATCGTAGATGTCTTCCAAAGCGACGCGGCCGACGATGCGGTCGCGGAGAGGCTCGATGATGTCGCCGGACTCCACGATGGGTTCGACCCAGATGCCGTCGGTGGTGCCGCAGTCAAACTCGCTGACGATCACGTCCTGGGCGACGTCGACCAGACGCCGGGTCAGGTAGCCGGAGTCGGCGGTCTTCAAGGCGGTGTCGGCCAAGCCCTTGCGGGCGCCGTGCGTCGAGATGAAGTACTGCAAAACGTTCAGGCCCTCGCGGAAGTTGGCGGTAATGGGGGTTTCGATGATTTCGCCGGAGGGCTTGGCCATCAGGCCGCGCATGCCGGACAACTGCCGGATCTGCTGCCGGGAGCCGCGGGCACCGGAGTCCGCCATGATGTAGATGGGGTTGAGATAGCGGCCCGTGCGGTCGTCCTCTTCCATGACCTTGAACATCTCTTCGGAGACGCGTTCGGTGACTTTGGACCAGATCTCGATGATCTTGTTGTAGCGCTCGCCGTGGGTGATGGCGCCTTCGGCGTATTGCGCCTGGACCTCCATCACCTGGCGCTGTGCTTCCTCCACCAATTGCGGTTTGGACTCCGGAACCACCATGTCGTCGATGCCGATGGAGATGCCGGCGCGGGTGGCGTACAGGAAGCCCAGATTCTTGATTTCGTCCAGCATCTTGACGGTGGTCCGGAGGCCGAACTTCAGGTAGCAGTACTGGACGAGCTGAGTGAGCCCCTTCTTCTTGAGCAAGCCATTGATGAAGGGCATTTCAGGCGGCAAGACGTCCTTGAGGATGACGCGCCCGACGGTGGTGTCCATGTACTGCTTGTTATAAGGAATCGGCTCGGTATGCAGGATGTTCTGATTGTCGAAAGCCTTGCTGAGGTCGATGACCGGGCCGGTGTAGCGCAGCTTGATGGGGGTCAGGGTCTCCACTTCGCCCATTTCCAAAGCGATCAGCACGTCTTCGACCGAGGCAAAGGTGCGGCCTTCGCCCTTGGCGCCGGGCCGGGCTTTGGTCAGGTAATACAAGCCCAACACCATGTCTTGCGTTGGAACGGCGATGGGCGCGCCGTGGGCCGGCGAGAGGATGTTGTTGGAGGACAACATCAAGGAGGCGGCCTCGATCTGCGCCTCGGGCGAAAGCGGGATGTGGACGGCCATTTGGTCGCCGTCGAAGTCCGCGTTGAAGGCGGTGCACACCAACGGGTGGATGCGAATCGCCTTGCCCTCGACCAGGACCGGCTCGAAGGCCTGAATGCCGAGGCGGTGCAGGGTGGGGGCGCGGTTCAGAAGGATGGGGTGGTCGCGGATGACCTCTTCGAGGATGTCCCAGACCACCGGGTCCTGGGTTTCGACCAGTTCCTTGGCCTGTTTGATGGTGGTGCAATGGCCGCGCTGCTCGAGCCGGTGATAAATAAAGGGCTTGAACAGCTCAAGAGCCATCTTCTTGGGAAGGCCGCACTGGTGCAACTTCAGCTCGGGCCCGACGACGATGACGGAGCGGCCGGAGTAGTCGACGCGCTTGCCGAGCAGGTTCTGGCGGAAGCGGCCCTGTTTGCCCTTGAGGGTGTCGGAGAGCGACTTCAGCGGGCGGTTATTGGCCCCGCGCAGCACGCGGCCGCGGCGGCCGTTGTCGAACAAGGCGTCGACCGCCTCCTGCAACATGCGCTTTTCGTTGCGGACGATGACATCGGGCGCGTGCAGCTCGATCAGCTTCTTGAGCCGGTTGTTGCGGTTGATGACGCGGCGGTAAAGGTCGTTGAGGTCGGAGGTGGCGAAGCGTCCGCCGTCGAGGGGGACCAGCGGGCGCAGCTCCGGCGGGATGACCGGGATCACGTCCAGAATCATCCATTCGGGCTTATTGCCCGACTTCCGGAAGGATTCGACGACGCGCAGGCGCTTGGCGTATTTGAGCTTCTTTTGCTGGGAGACCTCGGTGCGCATCTTTTCGCGGATTTCCTGGCTGAGGGCCTCGACGTCGACCTTTTTGAGAAGCTCTTTAATGCCCTCGGCGCCCATCATGGCCACGAACTTGCCGGGGTAATCATGATCGAGCTGCCGCTTGCGCTCATCGCTGATAACCTCGCCGCGGTTCAGGTTGGGCACTTCGCCGGGGTCCACCACCACGTAGGCCTCGAAGTAGAGCACCCGCTCCAGGTCGCGGAGGGTGATGTCGAGCAGGTAGCCGATGCGGCTGGGGAGCCCCTTGAAGAACCAGACATGGGAGCAGGGGCTGGCCAGCTCGATGTGGCCGAGCCGCTCGCGGCGCACGCGGGCCAAGGTGACTTCGACTCCGCACTTGTCGCAGATGACGCCGCGGTGCTTCATCCGCTTGTACTTTCCGCACAAGCACTCCCAGTCCTGAACGGGGCCGAAAATGCGGGCGCAGAACAACCCGTCTCGCTCCGGCTTAAAGGTCCGGTAGTTGATCGTCTCCGGCTTGGTGACTTCGCCGTGCGACCAGCTCCGGATCTTTTCCGGAGAGGCCAGACTGATGCGAATCGCGTCGAAATCGGCGATCAGGTTGCTTCTGTCATACGGAGAAGACCGGTACAAAGCTGCCTCCTTTCAAGTCTTCCACCGCCCGGCGAGAGCGGCGGGGTCCGCTTAATCGGCCGCCAGGGCCGTGTCCGCCACTTCCCGCGGCGTCTTCATCAATTCCACATCCAAGCAAAGCGACTGAAGCTCCCGGATGAGCACGTTGAAGGACTCGGGAACACCGGGCTCGGCCGCCGCCTCGCCTTTCACGATGGCCTCATAGATCTTGGCCCGGCCGTAGACGTCGTCCGATTTGGCCGTCAACAGCTCCTGGAGAATGTAGGCGGCGCCGTAGGCCTCCAGCGCCCAGACCTCCATCTCGCCGAAGCGCTGGCCGCCGAACTGCGCCTTGCCGCCCAGCGGCTGCTGGGTGATCAGCGAATACGGCCCGATCGAACGCGCGTGGATCTTGTCGTCGACCAAGTGCGAGAGTTTGAGCATGTAGATGTAGCCGACCGTAACCGGCTGCTCGAAGGGCAGGCCGGTCATGCCGTCGTACAACTGAATCTTGCCGGAGGTGGGCAGCCCCGCCTCCTCGAGCTGTTTTTTGATATCGCGCTCGGTGGCGCCGTCGAAGACGGGGGTAGAGTAGCGCCGGTTCAGCTTGTGTGCGGCCCAGCCGAGGTGGGTTTCCAGAATCTGGCCCACATTCATGCGCGAGGGGACGCCCAAGGGGTTGAGGATGATCTCGACCGGGGTGCCATCGGGCAAGTAGGGCATGTCTTCTTCGGGAACGATCTTGGCGATCACGCCCTTGTTGCCATGCCGTCCGGCCATCTTATCGCCGACCGAGAGCTTGCGCTTCATGGCGATATAGACCTTGACCAGCTTGATGACTCCGGGCGGGAGCTCGTCGCCTTTCTTGAGCTTGGCGATTTTCTCTTCGGTGATTTTTTCGAGCACCGTCACCTGGCGCGAGGTCATCTCCTCGATCTCGTCGATCTGCTCGTTGAGGCGCGGATCCTTGTCCTTCAGCTTCATGCGCTTCAGGTCGCGGGCCCGCAGCTTCTCGATGACGTCGCGGGTCAGGGGCGTGCCGCGCGTGACCAGGCGCTTATTGGTTTTCTCGTCGTGGAGGTCGGCGATGAGCTCCATGCCGCTGAACAGGGCCTCCAGGCGCTTGGCCCGCTCGTCGTTGAGGATGCGTTTTTCATCCTCCAAATCGCGGCGCAGGGCCTCGATTTGTTCGTCCAGGATGGCCTTGGAACGCTCGTCGAGTTCCGCTCCCTTGCGGGAGAAGATGCGGCAGCCCACCACGGTGCCTTCGATTCCGGGCGGGCAATACAAGGAGGCGTCCTTGACATCGCCGGCTTTCTCGCCGAAGATCGCCCGGAGCAACTTCTCCTCCGGGGTGAGCTGGGTTTCGCCTTTGGGGGTGACCTTGCCCACCAGGATGTCGCCGGGTTTTACGGAAGCGCCGATCCGGATAATCCCGCTGTCGTCGAGGTTCTTCAAGAAGCTCTCGGCGATGTTGGGGATGTCGCGGGTGATCTCTTCGGGCCCCAGTTTGGTGTCGCGCGCTTCCAGTTCGAACTCTTCGATGTGGATCGAGGTGTAGTAGTCTTCCTTGACCAGCTTTTCGCTGACGACCAGCGCATCCTCAAAGTTATAGCCGCGCCAGGGCATGAAGGCGACCAGGACGTTGCGCCCCAGGGCGAGTTCGCCCTGGTCGGTGCAGGGGCCGTCGGCGAGCACGTCGCCTTTGCGCACGCGCTGGCCTTCTTTCACGATCGGTCTCTGGTTGATGCAAGTGTTCTGGTTGGAGCGCTTGAACTTGGTCAGCGGGTAGATGTCGGCGCCGACCTCGCGCGAGAGCTGGCCCTCGTGGACATTGCCTTCGACGCGGACAATGATGCGCTCGGAATCGACCGAGTCGACGACGCCGGAGCGGCGGCACAAGATGACCGCGCCGGAGTCGCGGGCGGTGACCGCCTCCATTCCGGTGCCGACGTACGGAGCTTCGACGCGCAGCAGGGGCACGGCCTGGCGCTGCATGTTCGACCCCATCAGAGCGCGGTTGGCGTCGTCGTTTTCCAAAAACGGGATCAGGCTGGCGGCCACCGAGACCAGTTGCTTGGGACTGACGTCCATGTACTGGATCTCTTCGCGCTTCATCAGCACGAAATTGCCGGCCTGCCGGGCATTGACCAGCTCGGGGACGATGCGGCCGTTTTCATCCAGCTCCACATTGGCCTGGGCGATGACGTATTTGTCCTCTTCCCAAGCCGACAGGTACTCGCAATGCGCTTCAAACTCGGGCGGGGTCTTGCGCGAACCGCATTCGCGGACGATCTTCTCGGCCTCGCTGCGGGGCAGGATCTGGCCGACTTTGAGCGAGGTGTCGCCCGGATTGGTGATGCGGACTTCATCGACCACCACTCCTTTGACCACGCGCCGGTAAGGGCTTTCGATGAAGCCGTACTCGTTGATGCGGGCGAAGCAGGACAGTGAGGAGATCAGGCCGATGTTGGGGCCTTCCGGGGTCTCAATGGGGCAAATGCGGCCGTAGTGCGTGCTGTGCACGTCGCGCACTTCGAAGCCGGCCCTCTCCCGCGACAGGCCGCCGGGCCCCAGCGCCGACAGGCGGCGCTTGTGGGTGATCTCCGAGAGCGGGTTGGTCTGGTCCATGAACTGCGAGAGCTGGCTGGAGCCGAAGAACTCGCGGATGGCGGCCATGACGGGCTTGGCGTTCACCAGGTCGTGAGGCATGGCGGTGGACATTTCCTGGTAAACGGACATCTTCTCTTTGATGGCCCGCTCCATGCGCACCAGGCCGATGCGGAACTGGTTCTCCAGCAGCTCGCCGACGGCCCGCACGCGGCGGTTGCCCAGGTGATCGATGTCGTCCTCGCTGCCGATGCCCTTGCGCAGCTTGAGCACGTACTTGATGGTTTCGACGAAGTCCTCCACGTCCAGGGTGCGGCGGTCCAGGGGGTTCTTGCCCTGGTTTTCCGGCTGGGCGGCCCAGGAAGCGGGGGCGTAATCGGCGCTGCCGTGGAGCTTGATGTTGAACTTCATGCGGCCCACGCGCGAGAAATCGTACTTGCGGGGGTCGAAGAACATCCCCTGGAACAGCTGCATGGCGGTATCGAGCGTGGGCGGATCGCCGGGCCGCAGCTTACGGTAGATCTCCAACAGGGCGTCGTTCTGGGTCTTGACCGGATCCTTCTTAAGCGTCGCCGAGATGACGTTCCCCACCTCATCTTTTTCGGGGAAAAAGACGTCGAAGTGCGGGATGCCGGCCTCGAAGAAGGACTCGATCGCGGACGAGGTGAGCTCCTCATTGGATTCGAGGAGCACCTCGCCGGTGGACATGTCGATCACGTCGGCCGCCGCGAAGGCGCCTTGCAGATCGCTCGGGGCGACCTCGACCTGTTCGATCTTGGCCTTCTGGAGCTCCTTCAACAAGGGGGCCGTAACCTTCTTGCCGGCCGCCAGGAGCTGCTCGCCCGAGCGGGAGACCACCGGATACGAGAGCCGCACCCCGACCAGCCCGCTGTCCACGCGCCAAAACAGCCGCTTATCCTTGATGACGATGCGGTCGACCTTGTAGAAGGTGCGCAGGATCTGCTCGTCGGTTTTCAGGCCGAGGGCGCGTAAAAACACCGTGCCGTAAAACTTCCGCTTGCGGTCGATCCGGACGTAGAGCAGGTTCTTGTTGTCGTACTCGAACTCGACCCAGGAGCCGCGGTAGGGGATGATCTTGCCGAGATAGTAGCCCTGGTTGGGGATCTTCTCGAAGAACACGCCCGGGGAGCGGTGAAGCTGGCTGACGATGACCCGCTCGGTGCCGTTGATGATGAAGGTGCCGTTTTCGGTCATCAACGGGATTTCGCCGAAGAAGACCTCCTGCTCCTTGATGTCGCGGACGGTGCGCTCGCCGGTCTCCGGATCCTTGTCATAGACCGTGAGGCGGATGGTGACCTTGAGGGGGGCCGCGTAGGTCATTCCGCGCTCCTCGCACTCGGCGCGGTCGTACTTGAGCTGGAGGCTGACCGGATCCCCGCACTTGTTGCAGAAAGTGACGATATTGGGATTGAAGGCCCCGCATTTGGGGCAGAGCACGTCACCGGTGTGGTAAGGGTCGGTGCGGATGTAGGCGCCGCAGCCGGGATTGCGGCAGGTAGTCCGCAAATGGTTCAGCCCCTTGAGGTTGCCGCACTTGCACTCCCAGTTGCCGATAGAATAATCGACGAACTCCAGGGTGCTGAGGCCTCGGAAATCGGAGATCGGGAAGACCGAGGTAAAGACACTCTGCAAACCGGTGTCTTCGCGTTCGGCCGGGAGCAGATCCATTTGCAGGAACCGCTCATAGGATTTTTTCTGGACCTCGATCAGGTTAGGGATCGGGATCGTGGTCTTGATCTTCGAAAAATCAATTCGCTCACGGCTGGCGCCGGTGACCGGCTGTTGCATCTTCACTCTCCCAAAAACCGATAGGCCGCTACACGACGGCGACTATGTTCAATATGCCGCGCAGCCGGCGGCCGGGCGCCATCGGGGGACGGCGGCCGGCGGCCGGCCTGAGGTGGACAGAACGACCCGGGACCGCACAAGCAGAGGCTCCCGAGCGATTCAAACCGTGCGAGTTGAATGACAGATTCGCGTACGAACTCTCTATCCGCAGCGCAGGAAGTATAGCCAGCTCCTGACCCGGAGCACACGAAGCCCCTTGAGACGCAATCGATCCGTGCACGCAGAAAGCGCGGTTCACAGGCGACAATTCAGACTCGGCTCCGGCAGAGACAGCAAGAAGTATACCAAACTGGCCCCCTCCCGTCAAACACACTACCGCTTTGGGGTCCCGGGGCCCCTCCTGAGGCTACTTCACCTCGACAGTAGCGCCGGCTTCGACGAACTTCTTGCGGATCGTCTCCGCCTCCTCCTTGCTGACGCCTTCCTTGATCGGCTTGGGCGCGGAATCGACGAGCTCCTTGGCCTCCTTCAGACCGAGGCTGGTGACCTCGCGAACCGCCTTAATGACGTTGATCTTGTTGGCGCCGGCCGAGGTCAAGATGACCGAGAACTCGGTCTTCTCTTCGGCGGCGGGGGCTGCCGCGCCGCCGGCTGCCGGGGCCGCGACGGCCACAGCGGCTGCCGCTGCCGACACCCCGAATGCTTCCTCGATGCCTTTGACCAGTTGCGCTGCCTCCAGCAGCGTCAAACCCTTGATTTGTTCCAGAATCGCGTTAACGTCCGCCATTGTTGTTAAACTCCTGATCCTTATGCCGCAAACTTGTTTTCTTTGATTGCCTCGTTCAAGGCGACGGCCAGGTTGCGGGCCACGCCATTGAGGGACGAGGCCAGCCGCTGGGCCGAACTATTGAGCAGCCACATGAGCTTGGCGATCAGCTCCTCCTTGGAGGGCATATTCGCCAGCTCCTGGATGGTGGCGATATCGATGACCCGGCCCTCCACCAGGCCGGCCTTGAATGTGAAAGTGGGATTGGCCTTGGCGTAAGCGGTAAGAGCTTTGGCCAGAGCCACCGGGTCCGTCTCGGTGTAAGCCAGCGAGGTCATGCCGGCGAGGTTTTGCAACACCGGCTCCGCTTTGGTGCCCTGGGCCGCCTTCTCAGCCAGGTTGTTCTTGACGACGCGGTATTTGCCGCCGGCGGCGCGCACGGCCTTTCGCAACTCGAAATCCTGGGCAACGGTGAGCTTTTCGAAACCGGTCACGAACAGGTGGTTGGCGCGTTCGAGCTCTCCGCGCAGAAACTCAGCTTCCCGGCGTTTATCTTCGCGTTTTTTCATGAAGCACCTGCTACTGAACCCTTGTATTGAACGGCGTCACATCCAGCGGGACGCCCGGCCCCATCGTGGAACAGATCGTCGCGCTGCGCACGTACTTGCCTTTGGCGGCGGCCGGTTTAGCCCTCAGCACCGCCTGAATCAGAGCCTGCGCGTTCTCCACCAGCTTGTCCTGAGCGAAGCTGGTCTTGCCCACGGGGACATGCAGCACGCCGGTTTTGTCGACTCGGAACTCGACTTTTCCGGCCTTGACCTCTTTGACCGCACGCTCGACATCCATGGTCACGGTGCCTGTTTTGGGGTTGGGCATCAGCCCGCGGGGTCCCAGCACCTTGCCGAGCCTGCCCACCGAGCGCATCATGTCGGGCGTGGCGATGACTGCGTCAAAATCCAGCCAGCCTTCCTGCTGGATCTTGTTGACCATCTCTTCGCCGCCCACAAAGTCGGCGCCGGCTTGCTCGGCTTCCCGCTGCTTGTCGCCGGAGGCGATCACCAAGACGCGCTTGGATTTGCCCAACCCGTTCGGCAGAACGACCGTGCCGCGGACCATCTGGTCGGCGTGTTTGGGATCCACCCCCAGACGCATGTGCAGCTCGACGGTTTCATCGAAGTTCGCGAACTTGATCCGCTGCACCAAGGGGACCGCTTCTTCGAGAGCGTAGGCCCGCTTTTCGATCTGCTGAGCAGCGTTCCGGTATTTCTTGCCTTGTTTGTGTGCCATGTGTTGACCTGGTGCAAACGGCAGGGACAAACGGCGCCCTGCCTCCCAATGCTACGAATGCCTGAAAAATGTCAGGATGCTAAGCATTCTACCACAGACCGGAGCGCTAAACCACATCCACGCCCATGCTGCGGGCGGTGCCCTTCACCGAACGGATGGCGGCCTCCAGGGTGTGGCAGTTCAAATCCGGCATCTTGATCCGGGCGATCTCTTCCACCTGTTTTTCCGTAATCTTGCCGACCTTTTGCTTGTTGGGCTCCGGCGAGCCCTTAGCCAGGTTGACCGCCCTTTTGATCAGGACCGGCACCGGCGGCGTCTTGGTCACGAAGGTGAAAGAACGGTCCGCGTAGATGGTGATCACCACCGGGATGATCAGTCCCTCCTGATCCTTGGAGGAGGTCTTGGCGTTGAACGCCTTGCAAAACTCCATGATGTTGACGCCCTGCGGACCCAGCGCGGTTCCGACGGGAGGGGCCGGCGTGGCCTTCCCGGCCGGGATTTGCAACTTTACTTGCGCAGTAACCTTCTTTGCCATCGAAATCCTCTACTCATCTCCAGCGCGGCTGGCGCGGAGGCGTTTCGGTTTGGGCCGCAACCCCGCCGCACGAACCGGCCGCTGCTAAACCTTTTCCACCTGCCAAAAATCCAGTTCCACGGGCGTGGCCCGTCCAAAAATGGTCACCAGAACCCTCAGCGTGTTCCTCTCGGGGTTGACTTCGTCCACCTTGCCCGTGAAGCTGGTGAACGGCCCGTCGATGATCCGCACGGTCTCGTTCTTTTCGAACGACAGCTTGGGCCGCGGACGATCGGCTGAGGCGCTCTGCCGGTAAAGAACTTGATTCACCTCATCGGCGCTGAGCGGCACCGGGGTGTTTCCGCCGCCGACGAAGCCGGTCACGCGGGGCGTGTTCTTGACCGCGTGCCACAGCTCATCGCTCATTTCCATCTCGACCAGCACGTAGCCGGGATAGAGAAGGCGCTTGCTGGTGACCTTGCGTCCTCCCCGCATCTCCACCACTTCTTCGGTGGGGATGAGAATCTGGCCGATCTTGTCGGCATAGCCAAAGGCTTCGGCGCGGGTGCGCAACGACTCGGCCACCTTCTGCTCAAAACCGGAGTAGGTGTGAAGGATGTACCACTGCTTGGCCGGAGGCGCCGGGGTTTCGGGCGCGGCCTCAGCCGGGGTTTCCACCCCCGGCTCCGGCGGTTCAGCGGCGGTTTGCGCCTCCGGCTGCTCGGCCGCAAGTTCCAAGGAGCCCACATCAGGCCCGGCCGCGGGACTTTCTTCCCCTTCCGGGGAGGCGAAGTCCGCGGGCGGCTGTTGTGGTTGCCCAGCCACGCTGTTGTCGATCTCTTGCTCGTCCGCCATGGGATCCCCGCTTATTTGGTCAGCGCCAGGTAGAGCCGGGTGAGCGTGCTCGTCAGGATGAGGTCCACCACCCAGAAGTACGCTGCAAATGCAAAAACGCAGACCAGCACCACTCCGGTTGTGGCGCGCACTTGCTTCCAGGAGGGCCACGTTACCCGACGCATTTCGAGTTGCAGCTCCTGGATATAGTTCTTCACCCGGGCAGGCCAACTGGCAACCGTCTGGGCCAAGCTTTCAGATTTCTCAGCCATGTCCTCGATGATTCCGTTCTCGAAGGCGCTGGCAGGGGCGGAGGGATTCGAACCCCCACTCGCGGTTTTGGAGACCGCTGGTCTACCGTTAAACCTACGCCCCTGCGATGACCGCAGGCCGCCAGGCCGTCATGCCGACTGCGCCGTCCTGGCGCGAACTACGATCTTATTTTATCTCCTTATGCACCACATGCTTGCGGCAATGCGGGCAGTACTTCTTCAGTTCAATCCGCTCGGTCACGGTTTTCTTGTTCTTGGTGCTCGTATAATTCTTGCGCTTGCACTCCGTGCACTGGAAGGTGATAATCTCGCGAGGCATGTCGGCACCTTACTCCAAGATCTCGGTCACCGTGCCGGCGCCCACCGTGCGCCCGCCTTCCCGGATCGCAAACCGCAACCCCTTGTCCATCGCCACCGGCGTGATCAGCTCCACTTCCAGATTCACGTTGTCGCCCGGCATCACCATCTCCGTCCCTTCCGGCAGCTTCGCCACCCCCGTCACGTCCGTCGTCCGGAAGTAAAACTGCGGCCGGTAGCCGTTGAAGAACGGCGTGTGCCGCCCCCCTTCCTCCTTGCTCAACACGTACACCTGCCCCCGGAACCGCTTGTGCGGCGTGATCGACCCCGGCTTGGCCACCACCTGGCCCCGCTCCACTTCGTCCTTGCCGATCCCCCGCAGCAGCAATCCCACGTTGTCTCCGGCCACGCCCTCGTCCAGCAGCTTCTTGAACATCTCCACCCCGGTCACCACCGTCTTCTGCGTCTCCCGGAACCCGACAATCTCCACCTCGTCGCCTACCTTCACCGTCCCCCGCTCGATCCGCCCCGTCACCACCGTCCCCCGGCCCTGGATCGAGAAAATGTCCTCAATCGGCATCAAAAACGGCTTGTCAATGTCCCGCTTCGGAAGCGGAATGTAGTTGTCCACCGCCTCCATCAAATCCAAAATCCCCTGCTCCCACTTCTCTTCCCCGTTCAACGCCCCCAACGCGTTCACCCGCACCACCGGCACTTCGTCCCCGGGAAACTCGTACTTCTTCAAGAGCTCCCGCACCTCCAGCTCCACCAGGTCCAATAGCTCCGGATCGTCCATCATGTCCACCTTGTTCAAGGCCACCACGATGTACGGCACCCCTACCTGCCGCGCCAACAGCACGTGCTCCCGCGTCTGCGGCATCGGCCCCTCCGGCGCCGCCACCACCAGGATCGCCCCGTCCATCTGCGCCGCCCCCGTAATCATGTTCTTGATGTAGTCGGCGTGCCCCGGACAGTCCACGTGCGCGTAGTGCCGCTTGTCGGTCTCGTACTCAATGTGCGCCACCGCAATCGTGATCCCCCGCGCCTTCTCCTCCGGCGCGTTGTCGATCGAATCGAAACTCCGGAACTTCACCTTCGGGTTCCGCTTCGCCAATACCCGGGTGATCGCCGCCGTCAGCGTCGTCTTGCCGTGATCGATGTGCCCGATCGTCCCTACGTTCACATGCGGCTTGCTGCGGTCGAATTTCTCCTTCGCCATGATGTGCCTCGATTCTCCTGTTGTGAATTCTTTCCCTGAGCCGGGCTCCGCTCTCTCCTTTTAACGGATAACCTTGCCCTGCACCTTGCTGATAATCTCCTCCGCAATCGGCCCTGGAACTTCCTCATAACGGCCGAAGTGCATGGTGAAACTGCCCCGCCCCTGCGTCAGCGAACGCAGGTCCGTGGCATAACCGAACATCTGCGCCAGCGGAACCATGGCCTTGATGATCTGCGAGGTGCCGCGCAACTGCGTCCCCTCGATCCGTCCTCGGCGGCTGCTCAGGTCACCGATGACGTCGCCCATGTGCTCCTCCGGCGCCACCACTTCCACGCTCATGACCGGCTCCAGCAGCACCGGCTTGGCCGCCTCTGCCGCCTGCCGCACGGCCATGGATCCCGCGATTTTGAAGGCCATCTCCGAGGAGTCCACCTCGTGATAGCTGCCGTCGAAGAGGATCACCCGCAGCCCGGCCATGGGATAGCCGGCCAGCACTCCGCCTTCGAGCGCCTCCTCCACGCCCTTCTGCACCGCCGGGATGAACTCTTTGGGGATGACGCCCCCCACGATCGCGTTCTCGAACTCAAAGGCCGACGGGTCCGCCAGCG
>Ga0308414_1001687_pt1 | contig 14468 bp, 14 predicted proteins | sample HotsprSampleOS50_FD_205667 | JGI IMG/M metagenome (GOLD analysis project Ga0308414, IMG submission 205667) | Hot spring phototrophic mat microbial communities from Octopus Spring, Yellowstone National Park, Wyoming, United States - 20090730_OS50 ... | reverse complement strand
CGCATGTGGATCTGGGCGAATTCTTCGCCCGCGTCGCGGTCGGCAGCCTGCGGGCGGTGCAGTGGCTGCTGATCGCCGTGCTCGGCTACGTCTGGATCCGCTTCCTGCTCGGCAATTTCGTCCTCACCGCGCCGGCGGCCGACGGCCTCGATCGATGGCTTTGGGACACGGCGGTCTGGATCGCCGAGGGCTTCTTCCACAGCCTGCCCGGGATCGTCACCGTCGCCGTCATCCTGGCGATCACGCGGGCGATTGCCGATGCGGTCGGCTATCTGCTCGATGCGGTCAACCGCGGCCGGCTGCAGCTGCCGATGCTGCATCCGGAGACCACCGCCGCGACGAGACGCATCCTCGGCCTGCTGGTCTGGGGGCTCGGCATCGCCATCGCCTACCCGTACCTGCCCGGCGCCGACAGCGAGGCGTTCAAGGGGCTGTCGATCCTGTTCGGCCTGATGCTGACGCTCGGCTCGACCAGCCTGGTCGCGCAGGCGATGAGCGGCCTGGTGATCGTCTACTCGCGCGCGCTGCGCAAGGGCGACTTCGTCGAGGTCAACGACGTGCAGGGCGTGGTGACCGAGGTCGCCGCGCTGGCGACCAAGATCGTCAACATCCGCAACGAGGAGATCACGGTGCCGAACTCGGTGCTGATCTCGGCGCCGATCCGCAACTACTCCAAGCTCGCCGGCACCCAGGGCACGCTGCTGTCGACGAAGGTGACGATCGGCTACGACGCGCCGTGGCGGCAGGTGCACGCGCTGCTGATCGAGGCGGCGCGCAAGACGGCCGCGGTGCGCAAGGAGCCGGCGCCGTTCGTCTACCAGCGGGCGCTGTCCGACTTCTACGTCGAGTACGAGCTGTTCGTCAGCATCGACCGGCCGATCGAGCGCATACCCGCGCTGTCGGCGCTGCACGCCAGCATCCAGGACGAGTTCAACGCCCACGGCGTGCAGATCATGTCGCCGCATTTCTTCGCGCAGCCGCCGCAGCCGGTGGTGGTGCCGAAAGAGAACTGGTACGCGCCACCGGCCAGCCCGCCGTCCTGACCGGCGGGGCGCCGGGGTCGGCGTCTCGATCGGCGAGCGGCGGGGTCGGCTGTGGCGGGTCGCGGACCGACGACCTGCTGCCAGTCACGATCTTGTCGCCTGCGACCTACCGCCGCATGGCCCGGTGCGCGTCCGCCCGGACGGCGATTCCCGCCTGCGGCGACGATCCGTCTTGCACCTCCGCGCCGGGCCAGGTCGCGGATATGCGCGGTCTCGTCGGCGTCTGTGCCGATGACGCATCGGCGGGAGCGCATGCCTGTTGCGGCTCGATTTCGCCCGGCTTCGCGTATCGTCCGGCCCGGCTTTGTGGGAGCGCGCCGACTCGCGTCCCATCTGCAGTACGGTAAGCGAATCGTCGGCGCGTCCCGATCGCATCCTTGGGAGGCGTGCCTTTCCCGGCGAGGGTCTGCGAGCCCCGCCGCGGCTGCCGGGCCGCCTGCAGTGCCCCCGCGACGTCACCGCTGCGCTGCACCTGGCCCGCATCGCGCAGCGGCAATCATCCACACGAGGAAGACATGAACGTGAACTGGGAACAGATCGCCGATACGGTGACCACGCAGCTGACCGCCTTCGGCCTGAAAGTGGCTGGCGCGATCGCGGTCTGGATCGTCGGCCGCTACCTGATCGGCATGGCGGTGCGGTTGGTGTCGGCGGCGCTGACGCGGCAGCAGGTCGACCCCACCATCCTGCGCTACCTCGGCAACATCATCACGGTCACGCTGAACGTGATCCTGGTCATCGCGATCCTGGGCTACTTCGGGGTCGAGACGACCTCGTTCGCGGCGCTGATCGCCGCCGCCGGCATCGCCATCGGCGCCGCCTGGGCCGGGCTGCTGTCCAACTTCGCCGCCGGCGCCTTCCTGATCATCCTGCGGCCGTTCGTCGTCGGCGACTACGTCAAGGCCGGCGGTGTCGAGGGCACGGTCAAGGAGATCGGCCTGTTCGCCACCACCATCCTGACGCCGGACAACGTCAGCACCTTCGTCGGCAACAACAAGATCTTCAGCGACACGATCTTCAACTACTCGGCGAGCGCCTATCGTCGCGTCGACCGGCTGGCGCAGCTGGCGCACTCGGTCGATCCAGCCGATGCGATCGCAAGGCTGAAGAGCGCGCTGGCGGCGATCCCCAACGTCGAGCCGACGCCGCCGCCCGATGTCGAAATCATCGATTTCAACGAGCGCGGCCCGATGCTGGCGGTGCGGCCGTACACTCACACCCGTCACTACTGGCAGGTGTACTTCGACACCAACCGCGCCATCACGGCGACCTTCGGCGCCGCCGGCTACCCGGTGCCGGAAGCGCACATGAACGTCCGCCACCGCGCCGCGTGACCGCGGCGCCCACCCACGCCACCGGACTCTTGCCGATGAAGCGCGACGCCTGGTTTGCCGCTCTCGCCGCGGCCCTGCTGTGCGCCTCGGCGCTGGCGCAGCCCGCCGACACGCTGCGCAAGATCGCCGAGACGCGCAGCATCACACTCGGCCACCGCGCCGACGCCATCCCGTTTTCCTACCTCGACGAGCGCGGCCAGCCGGCCGGCTACTCGGTCGACGTCTGCCGTGCCGTCGTGGCGTCGATCGAACGGACGCTGGCCGTCGGCCAGCTCGAGGTGCGCTGGGTCGCGGTGACGCCGGAGTCCCGCATCGGCCAGGTGGTGCGCGGCGGCATCGACCTGGAGTGCGGCGTGACGACGGTGACGCTCGGCCGGCAGGAGCAGGTGGACTTCTCCAGCCTGATCTTCGTCGAGGGCGGCAGCTGGCTGGCGCGCGCCGATGGCGGGCCGCAAAGGCTGGCCGATCTTGCCGGCAAGACGGTCGGCGTGCTGGCCGGCACCACCACCGAGGCGCGCCTGCGCGAGACGATAAAGGCGCGCAACATCGACGCGCGGCTGGTCCGCGTCAACGACGAACGCGACGGCGCCAACGCCGTCATCGAAAGGCGCGTCGACGCCTTTGCGGGCGACCGCGTCGTGCTGCTCGGCGTCGGCCTGCGCGCCGGCGGCGGCAGCGCGCTGACGCTGTCGCAGGAAGACTTTTCGGTCGAACCGTACGCCCTGATGATGCGACGCGACCCCGCGTTCCGCCTGGCCGTCAATCGCGCCCTGGCGCAGCTGTATTCCGGGCCGGGCATCGTCGAGATCTACGACCGCTGGTTCGGGCGCTTGGGCAGGCCCGGACCCCTGCTGCTGTCGATCTATCTGCTCAACGCTTTCACGGAGTGAAGTCATGACCTGGCTGAATCGCGCCCAAGGGGCGCTCATCGTGGTCCTTGCGCTGCTGCTGTCGGCCTGCCAGAGCGCGGCGCCGCCGGCGGTCAGCGGCAAGGGGGTCGTGCAGTCGATCCAGGAAACGCAGCGCACGGCGGCCGGCGCCAGCGCTGTGGGCGCCGTCGGCGGTGCGCTCGTCGGCGGCGCACTCGGCAGCCTGATCGGCGGCGGCACGGGACAGACCATCGCCACCACGGTCGGTGCGGTCGGCGGCGCGGTGGCCGGCAGCGCCATCGCCGACCAGCAGGGGGCGGAGACGGTCTGGGTGGTCAACGTCCTGTTCGACGACGGCATCACCCGCGCCGTGACGGTGACGCAGCGGCCGAACTACAGACCGGGCCAGCGCGTGGTGGTGGCCAACGGCGCCGTGGTGCCGATGTAGGCGCCCTCGCGCGCGGCACGAGCTGCGGTGCGAAGGGCCGCCGCGGCCGCGCAGCGCCATCCGCCGCTTCGATTGCTCAAGAAACAGAAACGAGCCACACCGGCCGCACGCCGCCACTCGCCGCATCCTCGTCAAGACCGGGCCCGCTCGCGGGGTGGGGCGGCTCAGAAGCGGGGGCGCGCGAGATCGCTGGCCGCGACTGGCGCGGCCGGCCGTGGCGCCGCACCGTGCCGATGGCACGCCGCACGATCTCGTCTGGCGACAGCTCGCTGCCTCGCCGCGGCGCGAGGTGTGCCGGGATGCCTCGCTCCCAAGGCGTGTGCCGCTGGCCGGGCCAGCGGCTGCAGATGAAGCGAGACGGCGGCGCGGCTGCGGCTTCGCCCGCGAGCGACAGCGGCCGCTGCGGACTGCGCTAGATTGGCCCGCCTCATCGCTTTGCAGTCCCCAAGTCCGTGACGTCCGCCGACCGGAGCGCGATCGCCATGCCCGCGCCGACTGCCGCCGACGATCGCGACGCGCTGGCGCGCGCGCTGGCGGCGTTCGCATCGCCGCAGGTCGACACGGTGGCTGCGCTGGCGGGGCTGTTCGACTGGATCCGGCCGCGGCGCGGCGAGGTGGCCCAGGCGGCAGCGGCGCGCTACGACGCGGCGCTGCGCGCGATGGAAAGCGATCCCGCCTGCGCCGCGCAGGTGCGGCGGCGGGTGGTCGAGCTGCTCGCCTCGCGCCGCCTGGTGGGCTACTTCGCCGACAGCGGCATCCTGCCGGCCACCGGCTTCTTCAGCGAGCTCGGCCGCATCGTCGCCGAGCGGCTGCTGCCGGAGCTGCCCGACGAGAACGACATCCGCACCGCGATCCGCCGCATCTTTCCCCGCCGCGGCGACTGGCTCTGGGTGCAGGCGCTGCCGGCGGAACTGGGGCATCGGTTCTGGCGCATCGTCGCCGGCGACGGCGAGGCGATCGCGCCGGTTCTGCAGCCGGTCCTCGACCAGATGCTGGAGGCGCTGCTGGTCGTCGCCTACCGCGTCGGCGGTCTTGGCGTCGAGGAGGAGTTCGGTCGCCTGGGCGCCGAGTTCGGCGCCTACGCGCCGCGCTTCCGCGGCCTGGCGGCGGCGGCGCAGCGCTTCGTCGATGGCTTGCGCGCCCATCTGCAGGACGCGAACGTGCCGTGCGAGGACGAGGCGCAATTGCTGGTGCTGGTCGACCAGTGCGAGGAGGCGGTCGAGCGCGCCCGCCGCGCCTCGATGCGGCTCGGCACCAGCCTGCACCTGACCTATCTGCTGCGCCGCACGGCGCAGAGCCTGCGGCGGATCGCCACCCTGGCGCGGCTGCTCGGCGCATGGCTGCGCCGCGACGAGGCGGCCGAGGTACGCGAGGCGGCGCTGCAAAGCTGGGCCGAGCTGGTGCGCGACACGCTGCGCGCCGAAAGCCAGCGCAACAGCCTGCGCGAGCACCTGTCGAAGGGCGTCGCGCTGCTGGCGCTGCGGGTGACCGATAACGCCGCCCGCACCGGCGAGCACTACGTCGCCGAAACACGGGCGCAGTATTTCACGATGTGGCGGGCCGCGGCCGGAGCGGGGCTGATCATCGGCGCGATGGCGTTGGTCAAGATCCTCACCGCGAAGATGAACCTGGCCCCGGCCGGCTACGCCCTGCTGTATAGCCTGAATTATGGCCTCGGCTTCGTGCTCATCTACATGCTGCACCTGACGGTGGCCACCAAGCAGCCGGCGATGACGGCGCAGACGCTGGCTGGCTACCTGGCCGGGGTCTCGCCGGGCGCGGCCCGCCTGCGCGGCGCCGAACTCGACCGCGTCGTCGACCTGATCGTCGCCGTGGCGCGCAGCCAGTTCGCGGCGATCGTCGGCAACGTCGCGGTGGCGCTGCCCACGGCGCTGGCGCTGTCGCTGCTGCTGGCGCAGTTGAAGGGCGCGCCCGTCGTCGATGTCGGCAAGGCCGCGCACCTGCTCGACGAGCTCAGCCCCTGGGGCTGGGCGGTGCCGCATGCGGCGGTGGCGGGCGTGTTTCTGTACCTCTCCGGGTTGATCTCCGGCTACTTCGACAACAAGGCGAGCTATGCCCGCATCGGCGCGCGGGTGGCGCGGCTTGCCTGGCTGCGTTCGCTGCTGGGCGAGGCGCGCGCCGGCCGCGTCGGCGCCTACGCGGAGCAGCATCTCGGCGGCCTGATGGGCAACTTCCTGTTCGGCTGCATGCTGGGCAGCGCCGGCACCGTCGGCATGATCCTCGGCCTGCCGCTGGACATCCGCCACATCGCCTTCGCCGCCGCCAACCTGGGCTACGCCTGGGCGGCGTTCGACTTCGCGCTGCCGGCAAGAACGCTGCTGTGGGCCGCCCTCGGCGTGACATTGATCGGATTCACCAACCTCGCGGTGAGCTTCGCGCTGGCGCTGTGGACGGCGTTGAAGGCGCGCGGTGTGGTGTTCACCCAGAAGCGCGAGCTGCTGCAGCGGCTGTGGGCGCGCTTCCGCGGCGCGCCGTTGAGCTTCTTCGCCGCGCCGCAGGGCACGTAGCCCGGGGTCGGCGCCGCTGGCGCACGGGCGCGAGGCGGCGCGCGATCGCCAGCGCCGGTCGGGGTGTCGCCGGCATGGGCGTCGCGCGGTTGCGGCGGGCGCGGACGGGCGAAGCCGACGCGCGGCCTCGCGCGAGGTCCTTTGCCGACAGCGCGCGCCGTCGTGGGCCAGGGGCGCTGTGCGAGAATTCGCGGCCGCTGTTGCCGCGGTGACCCGCGCTTCGAGGCAGGCCACAGCGGGCCGCGGCAGGCGGGGCTTCGGCGGCCTGCGGCGGCAGCGGCGCGCCACCAGCGGTTGCAACCGCTGGCGCACCGATGCGCCGCCGGCGACGCCGCCGCCGCCGCGCCGCGATGCGAGCCCGCCAGGCCAGACGATTCCGACGCGACCCCCTCCCGACGTGACTTCCGACGCTCTGATCACCGTCGACCGCGTCACCTTCGGCTACGACGCCAGCCGGACGATCCTCAACGACGTCTCGCTCAGCTTCGCGCGCGGCAAGGTGACCGCGATCATGGGCGGCTCCGGCTGCGGCAAGACGACGCTGCTGCGCCTGATCGGCGGCGTGCACGCCCCCAGTCGCGGCCGCATCGTCTTCGACGGCGAGACGATCAACACCCGCAACCGCGAGCAGATCTACCGGCTGCGGCGGCGGCTCGGCATGCTGTTCCAGTTCGGCGCCCTGTTCACCGACCTGACGGTGTTCGACAACGTCGCCTTCCCGCTGCGCGAGCACACCCGGCTGCCGGAGTCGATGATCCGCGACATCGTGCTGATGAAACTGAACGCGGTGGGGCTGCGCGGCGCGGCGCAGCTGCGCATCGCCGAGGTCTCCGGCGGCATGGCGCGCCGCATCGCGCTGGCGCGGGCGATCGCGCTCGACCCGGAGCTGATCATGTACGACGAGCCGTTCGCCGGCCTCGATCCGATCAGCATGGGGGTGGCGGCGAATCTCATCCGGCGGCTGAACGACGCCACCGGCGCCACCTCGCTGCTCGTCTCGCACGACGTGCAGGAGTGCTTCCTGATCAGCGACTATGCGTACCTGATCTCCTCCGGGCGCATCGTCGGCCACGGCACGCCGGACGAGCTGAAGGCCTCCGACGATCCGGAGGTGCGCCAGTTCATCCGCGGCGAGCCCGACGGGCCGGTGCCCTTCCACTACCCGGCGCCGCCGGTGGCCGAGGGATTCGGCCTGCCGGCATGAGGCCGCCGCGTCGCCCGGCGCCGCGTGCGGTGGCGCACTCGATGGTGCCTGCGCCGCGCTGCGGCGCGCCGCCGGCCGCCGGCTGCCGCTCGCGACGCCGTCCTTCCTGTTGCGGCCGCCGGCGCGAGGCAGGGGCGTGATGGCGACCGACCTGCTGGCGCGGCTCGGCCGCTGGGCGCTGGGGTACCTGTACCGGCTCGGCCACGGCGCCTTCTTCTTCGTCGAGCTGCTGAAGAACGCGCCGGCGGCGCTGCGGCGCTTCTACCTCGTGGTGGCGCAGATCCACGCCATCGGCAACTACTCGGTGCTGATCATCGCCGCCTCCGGCCTGGCGGTGGGCTTCGTGCTCGGGCTGCAGGGCTACTACACGCTGTCGCGCTACGGCGCCGCCGAAAGCCTCGGCCTGCTGGTGGCGCTGTCGCTGGTGCGAGAACTCGGGCCGGTGGTCACGGCGCTGCTGTTCGCCGGCCGCGCCGGCACCTCGCTGACGGCCGAGATCGGCCTGATGAAGGCGGGCGAGCAGCTGGCGGCGATGGAGATGATGGCCATCGACCCCAAGCAGCGGGTGCTGGCGCCGCGGCTGCTCGGCGGCATCATCGCCATGCCGCTGCTGGCGGCGATGTTCTCGGCCGTGGGCATCTTCGGCGGTTACGTGGTCGGCGTGCTGCTGATCGGCGTCGACCCGGGACAGTTCTGGTCGCAGATGCAGTCCGGCGTCGACGTCTGGGACGACGTCGGCAACGGCATGATCAAGAGCGTCGTCTTCGGCGTGACCTGCACCTTCGTCGCGCTGTACGAGGGCTTCGAGGCCGACGCTACGCCCGAAGGCGTGGCGCAGGCCACCACGCGCACGGTGGTGATCTCTTCGCTGGCCGTGCTGCTGCTCGACTTCGTGCTCACCGCGGTGATGTTCTCGACGCCGCGCTAGAAGGAAAAGGGTCTGCCATGACACGCAGGAACATCGAAACGCTGGTCGGCCTGTTCGTGCTGGCCGGTTTCGTCGCCATCGGCTACCTGGCCCTGAAGGCGGCCAACCTCGCGGCGATGACGGTCGGCGAGACCTACACCGTGAGCGCCGAGTTCGACAACGTCGGCGGGCTGAAGCCGCGGGCGCCGGTCAAGAGCGCCGGCGTGATCGTCGGCCGGGTCTCCTCGATCGCGCTCGACCCCAGGACCTTCCGCGGCGTGGTCACGATGGAGCTGGAGAAGCGCTACGCCTTCCCCAAGGACACCTCGGCGTCGATCCTTACCGCCGGGCTGCTCGGCGACCAGTACATCGGCCTGAACCCCGGCGGCGACGACGAGAACCTGGCCGCCGGCGACGTCATCCGCATGACGCAGTCGGCGGTGGTGCTGGAGAATTTCATCGGCCAGTTGCTGTACAACCGTGCCGCCGAGGGCGGCGACGCGAAGAAGTGAGGCCAACATGATGCTCGTTCGGCGCTGCGGCCGCGTCCTGGCCGCGCTGGCGCTGGCCGCCGCCGCGGCCGGCTGCGCCACCATTCCGCCCGGGGCGGGCAGCAACCCGGCCGATCCGCTGGAGGTCTACAACCGGCATGTCTCCGACTTCAACGATCGCGTCGACCGGGCGCTGTTCAAGCCGCTGGCGGAGTTCTACGAAGCGGTCGTGCCGGAGCTGGCGCGCGAGTGCATCAACAACGCCTTCCGCAACCTCGGCGAGCCGGTCAACGCCATCAACAACCTGCTGCAGGCTAAGCCGGCCGAGGCGATGACCGACGTGCTGCGCCTGTTCTGGAACAGCACCGTCGGCCTGGCCGGTTGCATCGACGTCGCGGCGAAGGCCGGCGCACCGCGCAGCAACGAGGACTTCGGCCAGACGCTCGGTGTGTGGGGTTTTGGCCCCGGCCCTTACTTCGTGCTGCCGCTGCTGGGCCCGAGTTCGGTGCGCGACACCGCTGGCCGCCTGTTCGACTTCCTGCGCACCGATCCGATCTGGTACCTGGACAACATCCGCCTGCGCAATTCGCTCGTCGGCGCGCGCTTCGTCGACTTCCGGGCCAGTTTGCTGCCGGCGGAAAGGGTCCTCGACGTGGCCGCCATCGACCGCTACCAGTTCGTCCGCGACGCCTACCTGCAGCTGCGGCGCAGCCTCGTCTACGACGGCAACCCGCCGCGGCTGCGCGACCCCGAAGAGGACTTCGAAGAAAACGGCGCGCCGCTGCCGCGGTCAAAATGACCTTGCCTGGCGTCAACCGATGCCTTCGCTGGCGTATTGATGGCAGGCGTCGCGTCGATGCCGCTCGCCCAGGAGTGACCCCATGACGACCCGTAACCTCGTTCTTTCCATCGCGCTTACCGCGCTGCTCGGCCTGGCCGCGTTGGCGCCGCTGCCGGCGGCGCACGCGCAGGGCGCCGCCAGCGCGGCGGTCGCCGCGCCCGACGCGCTGGTGCGGGCGCTGTCGGACGACGTGCTCGAGGCGATCCGCAAGGATCCCAGCCTGCAGTCGGGCGACATCGCGCGCCTGAACGCGCTGGTCGACGACAAGGTGCTGCCGTACGTGAACTTCGAGAAGATGACGCGGCTGGCGGTCGGCCGCAGCTGGCGCGAGGCCACCCCCGAGCAGCGGCAGGCGCTGACGCGCGAGTTCCGCGCCCTGCTGGTGCGTACCTACGCCGGGGCGGTGTCGGCGGCCAAGGACTACCAGGTGCGGCTGCTGCCGTTTCGCGCCGGGCCGAACGACACCGACGTCACCGTGCGCACGCAGGCGGTGCCGTCGCGCGGCGAGCCGATCCAGCTCGACTACCGGCTCGAGAAGACCGACGCCGGCTGGAAGATCTACGACGTCAACGTCATGGGCATCTGGCTGGTCGAGAACTACCGCAACACCTTCGCCGCCGAGGTCAGCCGCGGCGGCATCGACGGCCTGATCAGGACGCTGGTCGAACGCAACCGGGCGCTGGAGAGCAAGGCGTCCTGAGGAGCCGGCGTGAAGATCGACCGCACGTCGATCACCAACGCCAACGCCGGCGAGCTGCTGCCCGAGGGTGCGGCGGCGATCGCGCGCGGCGAATTCGAGTTCGACCTGTCGGCGGTGACCGAGGTCGACTCGGCGGCGGTGGCGCTGCTGCTCGAATGGCAGCGGCAGGCGGTGGCCCGCGGCCGCCGGCTGGCGCTGCGCGGCGTGCCGGCCGACGTCGTCAGCCTGGCCAGACTGTACGGCGTCGACGCGCTGCTCGATCTGGACCGCCCCGCCCGCTGAAGGCGCCGCCGCCGGAGCTTCTACAATTCGTTGGCCGCCGCCCTGCACCCAGGTCGGCGGCCTTTTTTTCGCATGTCCGATCCTGCCGCCATCGAAGTCACCGATCTCGTCAAGCGCTACCCGCGCGTGACCGCGCTCGACGGCGTCAGCCTGCGGGTGGAGCCGGGCGAGTTCTTCGGCCTGCTCGGTCCCAACGGCGCCGGCAAGACGACGCTGATCTCGATCGTCGCCGGGCTGGCGCGGCCCACCTCGGGGCGGGCGATGGTGCTGGGCCACGACGTCGTCGCCGACTACCGCGAGGCGCGCCGCCGCATCGGCGTGGTGCCGCAGGAGCTGGTGTTCGACCCCTTTTTCACCGTCCGCGAGACGCTGCGCTTCCAGTCCGGTTACTTCGGTCTGCGCCACAACGACGACTGGATCGACGAGGTGATGGCCAACCTCGACCTCACCGCCAAGGCCGACGCCAACATGCGCACGCTCTCGGGCGGCATGAAGCGCCGCGTGCTGGTGGCGCAGGCGCTGGTGCACCGGCCGCCGGTGATCGTGCTCGACGAGCCGACCGCGGGCGTGGACGTCGAGCTGCGGCAGGGGCTGTGGGCGTTCGTGCGGCGGCTGAACCGCGACGGGCACACGATCGTGCTGACGACGCACTTTCTGGAAGAGGCGCAGCAGCTTTGCACGCGCATCGGCATGCTGCGCGGCGGCCGGCTGATCGCGCTCGACAGCACGCGGGCGCTGCTGGCGCGGCTGTCGGACGTGCAGATCTCGCTGCGGCTGCGCGGCGGGCTGCCGCCGGCGCTGCGCGCGCAGGCGGCGCAACTGGGCGATGGCCGCTGGCGGCTGCGGGTGCGCGCGGCGGCCGACGTCGAGGGCGTGCTCGCCGCCTGCCGCGAAGCGGGCAGCGGCCTCGAGGAGGTCGAGGTCGGCCATGCCGACCTGGAAGACGTGTTCGTGCAGCTGATGGCCGGCGACCGGGACGAGGTGACGGCGTGAGCGGGGCGGCGTCTTCCGGCGCCCCGGACGGCTTCGGCGGGCCGCCGCGCCTGCGCAGCGACTCGGCCTCCGCGGGCGCGGGCGAGCCGGCGCTGCCGGCAGGAACGCCGCCGGCGCCGCGGGCGTTGCCGCTGGCCGTGCCGTCGGTGGGCTTTCGCACCCTGCTCGTCAAGGAGGTGCTGCGCTTCTGGAAGGTGAGCTTCCAGACGGTGGCCGCCCCGGTGCTCACCGCGGTGCTTTACCTGCTCGTGTTCGGCCACGTGCTCGAGGACCGCGTCGAGGTCTTTCCCGGCGTCGGCTACACCGCGTTCCTGATCCCGGGGCTGGTGATGATGTCGGCGCTGCAGAACGCCTTCGCCAACTCGTCGTCGTCGCTGATCCAGAGCAAGATCACCGGCAACCTGGTGTTCGTGCTGCTGCCGCCGATCTCCAACCGCGAGTTCTTCGCCGCCTACGTGGCGGCGGCGATGGTGCGCGGGCTGGTGGTCGGCATCGGCGTCTATGCGGTCACGGTGTGGTTCGCGCCGCTGCCGGTCAAGGCGCCGGCCTGGATCGCCGCTTTCGCGCTGGCGGGCGCGGGGCTGCTCGGCGTGCTGGGGCTGATCGCGGGCATCGTTTCGGAGAAGTTCGACCAGCTCGCCGCCTTCCAGAACTTCGTCATCATGCCGGCGACTTTCCTGTCCGGGGTGTTCTACTCGGTGCAGGGGCTGCCGCCATTTTGGCAGGCGGTGTCCCACCTGAACCCGTTTTTCTACGTCGTCGACGGCTTCCGCTACGGCTTCTTCGCCGTCGCCGACACCCATCCCTGGCTGAGTCTGGCCATCGTGCTGGCGACGCTGGCGGCCGCCTCGGCGCTGGCGCTGGCGATGCTGGCGCGCGGCTACAAGATCCGTTCCTGAGACAACGCGAACATGGAACCGACCCCCGACGACGTGCGGCGCTGGATCGCCGCGGGGCTGGCCTGCGACGAGCTGCAGGTCGACGGCGATGGCCGCCACTTCGACGCCCTCGTCGTGTCGGCGGCCTTCGAGGGCAAGTCGCGCGTGCAGCGGCACCAGCTCGTCTACCAGGCGCTGGGCGAGCGGATGCGCGAGCAGGTGCACGCGCTGTCGATCAAGGCGCTGACCCCGGCCGAGTGGCAGGCCCTGCAGCAGTGACCGCGTCGCTTCACCGTTTCTTCGGCGGCGCTTCACGCGGCGCTGGCATCAAGGCGGCCGCGAGCCCGCCGCCGGCGGGCGCCTTCCGGAGCCTGCCATGCCCCTCGACCTGCGCCCCTTCGACACCCGGGCGGTCCGCCTGCCGCGGCCGGCCGCCAGCGACGAATTGCCGATGGACAAGCTGAGGATCCACGGCGGCGGGCGCCTGCGCGGCGAGGTGCGCGTCGCCGGCGCCAAGAACGCGGCGCTGCCGATCCTGGCGGCGTCGCTGCTGACCGACGACGAGCTGGTGCTCGACAACGTGCCGCAGCTGGCCGACATCACGACCATGGGCAGGCTGCTGGCCGGCATGGGCGTGACGCTGGCGCGCGACGGCGGCCGCGTGGCGGTGCGCGCCGACCGCGTCGGTTCGGCCGAGGCGCCGTACGAGGTGGTCAAGACGATGCGCGCCTCGGTCCTGGTGCTGGGGCCGCTGCTGGCGCGCTTCGGCCAGGCGCGCGTCAGCCTGCCCGGGGGCTGCGCCATCGGCGCCCGACCGGTCGACCAGCACATCCGCGGCCTGCGCGCGCTCGGCGCCGAGATCGAGATCGAGCACGGTTACATCGTCGGCCGCGCGCCGCGCCTGACCGGCACGCGCATCGTCACCGACATGGTCACCGTCACCGGCACCGAGAACCTGATGATGGCCGCCTGCCTGGCGCGCGGGCAGACGGTGATCGAGAACGCCGCCCGCGAGCCGGAGGTGGTCGACCTGGCGCGCTGTCTGAACGCGATGGGCGCGCGCATCAGCGGTGCCGGCACCGACCGCATCGTCGTCGAGGGCGTGGAGCGGCTGCACGGCACCGCGCATCGCGTCGTGCCCGACCGCATCGAGACCGGCACCTTCCTCGTCGCCGCGGCGGCCTGCGGTGGTGACGTGCGGCTGACCGGCGCCGCGCCGGAGACGCTCGATGCCGTGCTGGACAAGCTGCGCGAGGCCGGCAGCCAGGTGGAGGTCGGCGCCGACTGGATCCGGCTTCGGGCCGAGGGCCGGCCGCAGGCGGTGAGCCTGCGCACCGCGCCCTATCCGGGCTTTCCGACAGACATGCAGGCGCAGTTCATGGCGCTGGACTGCGTGGCCGACGGCGTCGGCCGCATCACCGAGACCATCTTCGAGAACCGCTTCATGCACGTGCTGGAGCTGCAGCGGCTGGGGGCGAGAATCGACATCGACGGCCACACCGCCATCGTGCGCGGCGTGCCGCGGCTTTCCGGCGCGCGCGTGATGGCCACCGACCTGCGCGCCTCGGCGAGCCTGGTGGTCGCCGGTCTGGTGGCCGAGGGCGAGACGGTCATCGACCGCATTTACCATCTCGACCGCGGTTACGAGCGCATGGAAACCCGCCTCGCGGCGCTGGGCGCGAGGATCGAACGGATCAAGTGATGACGAAGGCGATGGTCGCCGCTGACGCGGCTCGCCGCGCGCGGCGGTCGATGCAGCCCCGCGCGGCCGGCCCTGGTTCCAGGCGCGACCGCATGGCGTCGCAAGCGCTGGTCGGGCCAGCGCTCGCGGCGATCGCACGGCGACGCGACCGATGATCCTAGAAACCGCAGTTGCCCCGCGTCCCGAGTCGATTTCTTCAGTGCTGGCGCGGGCTTGAGGGTCTTTGGCACACTCACCCGATGGATGAA
>Ga0308414_1001682_pt1 | contig 14489 bp, 12 predicted proteins | sample HotsprSampleOS50_FD_205667 | JGI IMG/M metagenome (GOLD analysis project Ga0308414, IMG submission 205667) | Hot spring phototrophic mat microbial communities from Octopus Spring, Yellowstone National Park, Wyoming, United States - 20090730_OS50 ... | reverse complement strand
GCCGATGACCGGGATCTTCAGCATGTAGCGGTCGACCAGGCGCTGGAAGGTCGGCGAGCGGCGCCACGCCTGCCAGCCGAAGTACATCGCACCGAGCGAGCCGAACAGCATCCAGTACCAGTTGGCGACGACGAAGTCGGACATCGCGATCACGACCAGCGTCGGGTAGGGCAGGTCGGCGCCGAAGCTGGTGAACACCTGCTTGAACGACGGGATCACGAAGTACATGATGATCGCCGTGATCAGCACGGCGACGAAGATGATCATCACCGGATAAAACAGCGCCTTCTTGATCTTGCCCTTCAGCGCCAGCGTCTTTTCCTTGTAGGTCGCCAGGCGGTCGAGCAGCGTCTCCAGGATGCCGGCCTGCTCGCCGGCGGCGACCAGGTTGCAGAACAGCGGGTCGAAGTACAGCGGGTACTTGCGAAAGGCCTGGTTCAGGCTGGTGCCGGTCTCGACGTCGGCGCGGATGTCGTTGAGCAGGCGCGACATCGACGGGTTGGCGTGACCGCGGGCGATGATGTCGAAGCTCTGCATCAGCGGCACGCCGGCGCGCAGCATCGTCGACAGCTGGCGGGTGAACAGCGCCAGGTCCTTCTCGGTGATCTTGCGGCCGCGCGAGAAGACCTGCTTCTTGATCTTCGGCTTCGAGATGCCGCGCCGGCGCAGCGCCGCCGCCACCGCCGACTCGCCGCCAGCGCGCATCTCGCCGCGGACGACCTTGCCGTTCTTGTCCACCCCTTCCCAGACGAACAGGGACTCCTGGACCGCGGTGGGCCGGGGCTTCGCGACTGCGCCTGTTGCCATCGGTGCTTCGACTCCCTAGCGGTGGCTCACTCGTTGGTGCAGCCGAGGACTTCTTCGAGCGAGGTGACGCCCTGCTTGACCTTGAGCAGGCCGGACTGGCGCAGGTTCTTGACGCCCTCGCGTTGCGCCTGCTGCGCGATCTCGATCGAACTGCCGCCCTTGAGGATGATGTGCTGGATCGCCTCGGTCACCGGCATCACCTCGTAGATGCCGATGCGGCCCTTGTAGCCGGAACCCTTGCAGCGCTCGCAGCCAACCGCCTTGTACGGGACCCACGAGCCGTCGAGGTCGGCGGCGGAAAAGCCGGCGGCCAGCAGCGCGTCGCGGCCCAGGTCGGCGGGCTGCTTGCAACTGCACAGCCGCCGCGCCAGCCGCTGCGCCGTGATCAGGATCACCGACGAGGCGATGTTGAAAGGCGGCACCCCCATGTTGGCCAGCCGCGTCAGCGTCGACGGCGCGTCATTGGTGTGCAGCGTCGACATCACCAGGTGGCCGGTCTGCGCCGCCTTGACCGCGATGTCTGCCGTCTCCAGGTCGCGGATCTCACCGACCATGATGATGTCCGGGTCCTGGCGCAGGAACGAGCGCATCGCGTTGGCGAAGGTCAGTCCCGCCTTCTCGTTGACGTTGACCTGGTTGATGCCGGCGAGCTGGATTTCCGCCGGATCCTCGGCCGTCGAGATGTTGACGCCTGGCTGGTTGAGGATGCTCAGGCAGGTGTACAACGACACCGTCTTGCCGCTGCCGGTCGGCCCGGTGACCAGCACCATGCCGTAGGGGCGGTGGATCGCGCTGAGCAGCAGTTCCTTCTGCTCGGGCTCGTAGCCGAGCGCGTCGATGCCCATTTTGGCCTGGCTCGGGTCGAGGATACGCATCACGACCTTTTCGCCGAACAGGGTGGGCAGGGTGCTGACCCGGAAGTCGATCGCCCGCTGGGCGCTGAGCGCGAGCTTCATGCGGCCGTCCTGCGGCACGCGCTTTTCCGCGATGTCGAGCTTCGACAGCACCTTGATGCGCGTAACCAGCCGCTCCTTGATCGCCAGCGGCGGCTGCGTCACCTCGCGCAGCACGCCGTCGACGCGGAAGCGGACACGGTAGAACTTCTCGTACGGCTCGAAGTGCAGGTCCGAGGCGCCATCGCTGATGGCGTCGAGCAGCAGCTTCTGCAGGAAGCGCACCACCGGCGCGTCGTCGATGTCGACGGCCGCTTCGTCGGTGGCGGTCTCCGGAACCTCGGTCAGCAGCTCGCCGAAGTCGATCTCGTCGCCGACGAACTTCTCCAGCGCCTTGCCGGCAGACTGCACCGTCGAGTCGATCAGCCGCAGCAGCTTGTCGTGTTCGACGACGACGATGTCGAGCGCCAGCTGGGTCTGAAACTTGACCTGGTCGAGCGCCTGCACGTTGGTCGGGTCGGACACGGCCACCGCGAGGCGGTTGCCCCGCTTGCGCAGGCCGAGCACGCGCAACGAGCCGACCAGCTTCTTGTCGATCACGTCGCCGGGCAGCTGGTCGGCGTCGACGGCCGCCAGGTCGAGCAGCGGGTGGCCGAAGGTCTCGGCCGCGAAGCGCGCGATCTCGCTTGCTTTCAGGCCGGTGGTGTCGGCGGCGCCGACCAGCTCGTCGATGAACAGCGTGTTCGACTGCACCGCCCGGCGGGCGAGCGATTCGGCGCGATCGGGGCGCAGCTTGCCCTGCTGCACGAGCGCGCGCGCCAACCCGGTCAGCGAGCTGGCGGCGACGACGGTACTCTGGCTGACGGCGGACACGGTTTCAGGGGTGGCTGTTTCGCCGGCGGGCCGCTCCGCAGCCTCGACCCCGGAGGGCCGGAGCCGCGGCGCAAGTGAGAGCCAACGCAGCGGGAAAAATAGTGCCCATGCGCGATGCCTTTGTAAAGCAGCTGCCGCTCGGCCGGCGCTCTGAAACGGACTAATCCTTCCCGCGTAGGCTCTCGTTGGCCGGCGCGGCCCGGATCAGGCGCGCCCGCCTGACGGTCTGTTCGTCGGGTTGCACGATCTCGACGATGCAGTCGGCAAAGCGCAGGCAGCAGGCGGCGTCCGGGATCTCCTGCAGCCGCTCCAGCAGCAGTCCGTTCAGCGTCCGTGGCCCGTCGGTGGGGAAGCGCAGGCGCAGCTGGCGGTTCAGTTCGCGCAGCGAAACGCTGCCATCGACGACGACCTGGCCGTCGGCGCTCCACTGCAGCCGCGTTGCGCTGCCGCCCGGCGCCTGCGTGGTGAACTCGCCGACGATCTCCTCGATGATGTCTTCGAGCGTCACCAGGCCCTGGACGTCGCCGTACTCGTCGACCACCAGGCCGACGCGCTGGCGGTTGTCCTGGAACATCTGCAGCTGCTGCAGCAGCGGTGTGCCGGCGGGGATGAAGTACGGCGGCACCATCTTGTCGCGGATCTGCTCGGCCGTCAGGCTCTGCTGGCCGAGCAGCGGCAGCAGTTTGCGCACGTGCAGCGTGCCGACGATGCGGGCGATGTCGCCTTCGCAGACGGGCAGCTTGTTGTGGTAGCAGGTCACGAGCTGGTGGACGATGTCTTCCGGCGGCCGCGAGATGTCGAGCGCCTCGATCCGCGCGCGCGGGGTCATGACGTCGTCGACGGTCAGCTCTTCGAGGTCGAACAGGTTGAGCAGGATGCTGCGGTGCTTCGGCGGGATGAAGCTGCCGGCCTCCAGGACGATGGTGCGCAGCTCCTGCGGCGTGAGCTGCTCCGCATGCGCCTCGTGTCGGGGCACGCGCAGCGCCGTCAGCACGGCGCGCACGAACAGGTTGACGAACCACACCAGCGGCGTGGCGACCTTCAGCAGCGCGGCAAGCACGAAGCTCGCCGGCAGCGCGATGCGTTCGGGATAGGTGGCGCCGATCACCTTTGGCGTGATCTCGGCGAAGACGAGGATGGCGAAGGTCAGCGAGCCGGCGGCGACGGCGAGCACCCATTCACTTTGGCCGAAGTAGTGGATCGCCAGCGCGGTGACCAGCGTGGCGAGCACGTTGTTGACCAGGTTGTTGCCCAGCAGGATGACGCTGAGCAGCCGGTCGGTGCGGTCGAGCAGCGCCTGCGTCAGGCGGGCAGCGCGGCTGCCCTGTCGCACCAGGTGGCGCAGCCGCAGGCGGCTCAGGGCCATCATCGCCGTTTCGGCGATGGAGAAGAAGGCGGAGAAGAGCAGCAGCGCGACGAGCGCCGCGACCTGCGCCCACCACGGGAAGCTATCCACGGCGGACCTCTGAAAAGGGCGAACCCCAGAGGTCAGGCATCAAGTGGTCGGGGTGAGAGGATTCGAACCTCCGACTCCTGCGTCCCGAACGCAGTACTCTACCAGGCTGAGCTACACCCCGACTGCGAGCGGCTGGCGGCATGATCTGCCGGCCGCTGCATGCTTGCGGGAGCGCGCAACGCTCATCGGTCGCGGTCCATCGCAAAGGCAACCAAGTCTAACAAAGAATCGCGGTACGACGACGCTGGCAGCTGGCGCGCGGCGTCGACCGCCAGCGCCGATTCGTCGCCCGCGCGCCGGCGCACGTAGGCGATCGAGCCATTGGCCTGGACGATGCGGGCGATGTGCGCGAAGTCGCCGCCGCCTTCGCGGATGGCGCGCTCGATCGCCTGCCGCTGCTCGGCGTCGACCTGATGCATGGCGTGGATCAGCGGCAGCGTGAGCTTGCCTTCGCGCAGATCGTCGCCGAGGCGCTTGCCGATGTCGTCGACATGGCCGGAGTAATCGAGCACGTCGTCGATCATCTGGAAAGCGGTGCCGAGGCCGGCGCCGTAGCGCGCGGCCGCCTGTTCGAGTTCGGCCGATGCGCCCGCGATCACCGCTGCGATGCGGGCGGCGGCCTCGAACAGCGCCGCTGTCTTGCGGCCGACGACTTCGAGGTAGCGCTGTTCGTCCACGGAGGGGTCGTGCACGTTCATCAGCTGCAGCACCTCGCCCTCGGCGATGCGGTTGGTGGCGTCGGCCAGAATGCGCAGCACGCGCATCTCGCCGGCCTCGACCATCATCTGGAAAGCGCGCGAGTAGAGGAAGTCGCCGACCAGCACGCTGGCGGCGTTGCCGAAGTGCGCGTTCGCGGTCGCCCGCCCGCGCCGCAATTCCGACTCGTCGACGACGTCGTCGTGCAGCAGGGTGGCGGTGTGGATGAATTCGATCACCGCGGCGAGCAGGATGTGCGCCCGGCCCTGATAGCCGAGGCCGCGCGCCAGCAGCAGCAAGATCGCCGGCCGCAGCCGCTTGCCGCCGGCGGCGATGATGTAGTCGGCGACGGTGCCGATCAGGGCGACGTCGGAGGCGAGCCGGGCGCGGATCTCACGATCGACCGCAAGCAGATCCTCCGCGACGGGCGCGAGGATGCGCTGCAACGGCGCCACCGGGACGGTGGCTGAAGGCGCCAGCGAGTTCAAGGTTGACCACTGCGATCGGCGAGCCGCGAGATTATAGGTGGGCGGTTCCGCGCGCCTGACGAACTGCGCCGCCGCCGCGATGGGCGCTGCCTCGCCCTTCGCATGTCGACGGTGGATTTGACACTCGCTGTCGGAGCCGAGATAATCCGCAGCTTTTCCAACCTGGTTCTTCGTAAGGGCAAGCGGACAGGTTGCGAAAGAGGCCGTTGCGAGCGGTGGCTGGCTTGCGCCAAGCAGCGGGCCCGTACCGAACGGGTCGGCAGGCAGCTACAGGCGCCAGTTCGGGTCGCGCGATAGGTTCTGGTTCATTCGCGATCTCGGAAAGCGCTCGGGAGCAGCGGCGAGGACGCGACGCAGCGGCCGGGCGCGCAAGGGCAAGGAAAAGTACGCGGCGCTGTCGTCGTGCGCGTTGAGGCGCCTGGCGCTGCAGACAAGGCAAGGACGAGAGGTCAATTCGGTATGTATGCGGTAATCAAGTCCGGCGGCAAACAGTATCGCGTGGCCCCCGGCCAGGCGATCAAGGTGGAGTCGATCGCCGCTGAGCCGGGCAGCGAGATCACGTTCGACCAGGTACTCGCCGTTGCCGACGGCGGCGAGGTCCGCGTCGGTACGCCTTGCGTTGCCGGCGCGACGGTGAAGGCGACCGTGCTGCGGCAGGGTCGGCATGCGAAGGTGACGATCTTCAAGATGCGCCGCCGCAAGCATTTCCAGAAGCATGCGGGTCACCGGCAGAACTTCACCGAGATCCGCATCGATTCGATCGGCTAGTCGAGCCGGATTCAGGCAGGGTTACGCTCATGGCACACAAGAAAGCTGGCGGCTCGTCGCGCAACGGCCGCGATTCGCAGGCCAAGCGCCTCGGGGTCAAGGTCTTCGGCGGTGAGGCCATCCGCGCCGGCCAGATCATCGTCCGTCAGCGCGGCACCCAGTTCCATCCCGGCGACAATGTCGGCATGGGCCGCGATCATTCGCTCTACGCACTGGTTGACGGGCAGGTCAAGTTCGAGATCCGCGGCGCGTTGAACCGCCGCACGGTGCGCGTGGTGACGCCGCAGTAGGCGCCGCCGGCAACTGGCGCCGCCGCCGGCGGCGTCCGCACCAAGGCCCTGTCCGCCCCCGGCAGGGCTTTTTTTCTGGTTTTCATCATGAAGTTCGTCGACGAAGCGCGCATCGAAGTGCAGGCCGGCCGCGGCGGCGACGGCTGCGCGTCGTTTCGGCGCGAAAAGTTCATTCCGAAGGGCGGCCCGGACGGCGGCGACGGCGGCCGCGGCGGCAGCGTCTGGGCGGTGGCCGACCACAACCTCAACACGTTGATCGAGTACCGCTACCAGCGCCGGATCGCCGCCGGCAACGGCGAGCACGGCCGCGGCTCGGACTGCTACGGCGCGGCGGGTAAAGACGTCGAACTGCGCGTGCCCGTCGGCACGGTGTTCATCGACGAGCAGTCCGGCGAAGTGCTGGCCGACCTCAGGACGGACGGCGCGCGTGCCCTGCTCGCCAAGGGCGGGGCGGGCGGCCTGGGCAACCTGCATTTCAAGTCGAGCACCAACCGCGCGCCGCGGCAGAAGACCCCCGGCCAACCGGGCGAGCACCGCTTTCTGCGTCTGGAGCTGAAGGTCCTCGCCGATGTCGGCCTGTTCGGGATGCCCAACGCGGGTAAGTCGACACTGATCGCGGCGGTGTCGAACGCGCGGCCGAAAGTCGCGGACTATCCGTTCACCACCCTGCATCCTCATCTGGGGTTGGTGCGCGTCGGCGCGCACGGCAGCTTCGTCATCGCCGATGTCCCGGGCCTGATCGAAGGCGCGGCGGAGGGCGCCGGCCTTGGGCACCGCTTCCTTCGCCATTTGAGCCGTACCCGCCTGCTGCTGCACGTCATCGACGCCGCTCCCGTTGAACCGGACGTCGATCCGGTGGCGCAGGCCAGGGCGCTGGTCGCCGAGTTGCGCAAGTACGATCCGGCGCTCGCCCGCAAGCCGCGCTGGATCGTGATCAACAAGATCGACCTGATCGATGCCGATCGCCGCCAGCAGCTGGCCACCGAGTTTCGCCGCCGGCTGCGTACGCGCGCCCCGATCCATCTCGTCTCGGCCGCGACCGGCGAGGGCTGCCGCGAGCTGATGCTCGCCGTTCACCGCTTCCTGAACGATAAGGCGGCCAGCCGCGATGCTGGCCTCGCGGCGGCTCATCAGCCGGCAGCGAGCGCGGCATGAGCGCCTTTGCCGCGGTCCAGGCGGCGCGCCGCGTCGTCGTCAAGGTCGGCAGCAGTCTCGTCACCAACGAAGGGCGCGGGCTGGACCGCGACGCGATCGCACACTGGGCGACGCAGATCGCGGCGCTGCGCGCCGACGGCAAGCAGGTGCTGTTGGTGTCCAGCGGTGCCATCGCCGAAGGGATGCAGCGGCTCGGCTGGGCGCGCCGGCCGCGGGAGGTGCACGAGTTGCAGGCCGCGGCCGCGGTCGGCCAAATGGGGCTGGCGCAGGCCTACGAGAGCGCGTTCGCGGCGCTCGGCATCCGCACGGCGCAGATCCTGCTGACGCACGCCGATTTGGCCGACCGCGCCCGCTATCTGAACGCCCGCTCGACGCTTTACACGCTGCTCGATCTCGGTGTCGTGCCCGTGATCAACGAGAACGACACCGTGGTCACCGACGAGATCAAGTTCGGCGACAACGACACGCTGGCGGCGCTGACCGCCAATCTCGTCGAGGCCGACGCGCTGGTGATCCTGACCGACCAGGCCGGGCTGTACAGCGCCGACCCGCGCCGCGATCCGTCGGCCACGCTGCTGGCCGAAGTGCGCGCCGGCGATCCGCAGCTGGAGGAGATCGCCGGCGGCGCCGGCAGCCAGATCGCCCGCGGCGGCATGATCACCAAGGTGCTGGCCGCCAAGCGCGCCGCCCGCAGCGGCGCGCACACGGTCATCGCCAGCGGGCGCGAGAAGGACGTGCTGCTGCGGCTGGCGCGGGGCGAGCGCCTCGGCACGCAGCTGCTGGCGTCGACCGCGGTGCTCACGGCGCGCAAGCAGTGGCTCGCCGACCACCTGCAGGTCAAGGGCCGCGTGGTGATCGACGAGGGCGCGGTGCGAGCGCTGGTGGCCGAAGGCAAGAGCCTGCTGCCAATCGGAGTGATCGAGGTGCAGGGTGAGTTTTCGCGCGGCGACGTCATCACCTGCCTCGGGCCCGACCGGCGCGAGGTGGCGCGCGGCCTCGCCAATTACAGCAGCGAGCAGACGCAGCGCATTGCGCGCCGCGCCAGTTCAGAGATCGAGGCCGTGCTGGGCTTCGTCGAGGAACGCGAGCTGATCCACCGCGACAACCTGGTCATTCTCTGACCGCCACCGCGGCGTCGTCGGCGGTGCCGCCGTTCGCCTCGCTGCCTTCGGCAGCGGCGGCCGGCGCTGCGGGGCGGCGGGCCTCCCGGCCGCGGCCGCCTATGCGGCGCGGGTGGCGGAAGACGTAGCGCGACAGCTCGGTCAGCGCCTGCTGGTAAACATCGCGCTTGAACTCGACGACCGCATCCAGCGGCACCCAGTAGGGATGCCAGCGCCAGGCGTCGAACTCCGGCTTTTCCGAGCGGCGCAGGCACACCTCGCAGTCGCGCGCCAGCAGCCGCAGCAGGTACCAGATCTGCTTCTGGCCGCGATAATGGCCGCGCAGCTCGCGCCGCATCCACTGCTCGGGCACGTCGTAGCGCAACCAGTCGCGCGTGCGGGCGAGGATCCGGACATGCTCGGCGCGCAGGCCGACTTCCTCGTAAAGCTCGCGGTACATCGCCTGCTCGGGCGACTCGCCGTACTTGATGCCGCCCTGGGGGAACTGCCACGAATGCTGCCTTACCCGTTTGCCCCAGAACACCTCATTGCGCTGGTTGAGCAGGATGATGCCGACATTCGGGCGGTAGCCTTCCTTGTCCAGCATGCGAACACCTGAAGCCTTATCATCTGATTCCATTATATGACCGCAGGTTACGTGCGCGTGCGCGCACTTCGCTTGCCATGCGCGCATCCGCTTTCTTCATCTCCACGCTCAAGGAGGCACCGGCCGACGCCGAGGTGGTGAGCCACCGCCTCATGGTGCGCGCCGGCATGATCAAGAAGCTCGCCGCCGGCATCTACAGCTACCTGCCGGTGGGCCTGCGCTCGATCCGCAAGATCGAAAGCATCATCCGCGAGGAGATGAACCGCGCCGGCGCCATCGAGCTGCTGATGCCGGTGGTGCAGCCGGCCGAGCTGTGGATGGAGTCGGGCCGCTGGTACAAAATGGGCCCGGAGCTGGCGCGGCTGAAAGACCGCCACGATCGCGACTTCGTGATCCAGCCGACCTCGGAGGAGGTCATCGCCGACATCGTGCGCGAGCAGGTCAAGAGCTACAAGCAGCTGCCGCTCAACCTGTATCACATCCAGACCAAGTTCCGCGACGAGCGCCGGCCGCGCTTCGGCCTGATGCGCGGCCGCGAGTTCACGATGAAGGACGCCTACTCCTTCGACCGCGACGACGCCGGCGGCATGGCGAGCTACCGCGCGATGTACGACGCCTACGAGCGCATCTTCACCCGCATGGGACTGAAGTTTCGCGCCGTCGCGGCCGACACCGGCAACATCGGCGGCCAGGCGAGCCACGAGTTCCAGGTCATCGCCGACACCGGCGAGGATGCGATCGCCTATTGCCCGACCTCGGAGTACGCCGCCAACATCGAGATGGCCGAGGCGTTGCCGCTGCTGGCCGAGCGGCAGCCGCCGACGGAGGCGATGCGCAAGCTGCCCACGCCTGGCCGGGAGCGCTGCGAGGACGTCGCCGAACTGCTCGGCCTGCCGCTGACGAAGACGGTCAAGTCGATCGTGCTCGCCGTCGACCGCAGGGACGCCAGCGGGGCGATCGCCGACACCGAGATCTGGCTGCTGCTGCTGCGCGGCGACCACGAACTGAACGAAGTCAAGGCCGGCAAGGTGCCGGGCCTGATGGACGGCTTCCGCTTCGCCAGCGAGACGGAAATCCGCGCCGCTTTCGGCTGCCGGCCGGGCTATCTCGGCCCGATCGGCACGCGGCGGCCGGTGCAGGTCGTCGCCGACCGCACGGTGGCCCGGATGAGCGACTTCGTCTGCGGCGCCAACGAGGAGGACTTCCATCTTGCCGGCGTCAACTGGGGCCGCGACCTGCCGGAGCCGCCGCTGGTGGCCGACCTGCGCAACGTCGTCGCGGGCGACCCGTCGCCCGACGGCAAGGGCGTGCTCGCCATCCAGCGCGGCATCGAAGTCGGCCACGTCTTCGCCGGCCTGCCCTACGCCGAGTCGATGCGGCTGTCCTACACCGACGAGTCCGGCCAGCAGCGGCCGATGGTGATGGGCTGCTACGGCATCGGCGTCACCCGCCTGCTCGGCGCGGCGATCGAGCAGAACCACGACGAGCGCGGCATCGTCTGGCCGGAGCCGATCGCGCCGTTTTCGGTGGTGATCTGTCCGGTCAACTACCGGCAGTCGGAGCCGGTGCGGCAGGTCGCCGACCGGTTGCACGCCGAACTGGAGGCGGCGGGCATCGACGTGATCCTCGACGATCGCGGCGAGCGGCCGGGTTCGATGTTCGCCGACTGGGAGCTGATCGGCGTGCCGCACCGTCTAACCATCGGCGAGCGCGGCCTGAAAATGGGGCAGGTCGAGTACGCGCACCGGCGCGACCTGAAGGCGCACGGCGTGCCGCTGACGGATGCGTTCGAATTCGTGGCGCGACAGGTGGCGGCTGGCCGCGCCTGACCGATCGCGGCGCCGGCTGCTCGCGGCGCTGGCGATGCCGGCGCTGGCGGCGCTGCCGCTGCCGGCGAGGGGCGGCGCCCAGATCTACGAGCCGATGGCCGACGCGGTGCGCGCGGCGCTGGCCGCCCGCATCGCCGACAGCGCGCCGCCGCAGCGGCGCATCGACGACATCGCCGAGCGCATCGCGTTCATCGACTGGCTGAACGAGATGTCCGGCCGCCTGCTGCGCGCCAAGCCCGACTATCGCGAGCGCATCGAGTTCCTGCGCACACTCGACTACGAGGCGATCCGCGCCGGGCTCGACCGCCAGCTCGTGCTCGGCCTGATCCAGGTCGAAAGCAACTTCCGCAAGTACGCGGTCTCCGTGGCCGGGGCGCGCGGCTACATGCAGGTGATGCCATTTTGGACCAGCGTCATCGGCGACGGCGATCCACGCAAGCTCTTCGACATGCGCACCAATCTGCGCTACGGCTGCGTGATCCTGCGCCATTATCTGGACATCGAGCAGGGCGATCTCTTCCTGGCCCTCGGCCGCTACAACGGCAGCCGCGGCCGCGACGCCTATCCGAACGCGGTCCTCGCGGCCTGGCAGGGCCGGTGGGCCTACACGCCGCGCCGGCCGGCGGCCGCCTGAGCAGACGCCTTCCGGTTCGAGCGGCACGAAGCGCGCTGCGCCAGCCTCGGACGGCAGGGACCACCGCGGCGGGATGCCCGACGCGCTGCGCTCGGGCGCCGGCAACCGCATCGCCCGCAAGCGCTCTTACGCCGCGCCAATCGCCATCGGCCGATCCGGCGTCGAGGCCCGGCCCTCGATGCGGCCAGTGCCGGGATCGCGACACGCCGGAGCCGATCGTCCTGTCTCGTTGCCCTGCGCGACAGTCCGAGCGGCGGCGGCGAGATTGCGAACGAATTCACTGCGCGCCCGGCTCTCGCGGCGGTGCTGCCCGCCCTGATGCCCTGGACGGGCGCGCTGCTTGATGCGGCTCCGCGTCTGCTGGCGGCGATCCCCTCACCGCCTCGAGGTCAGCCGGCGCGCGAAGAGCTGGTCTTTCTTGTCGTTCGAGTGGCCGCACGCCGCCTTGCAGCCGCCAAGCAACGATCGGGCGCACGCCGCCGGCTGCGCGTCAGGTACGTTGGCGGCTGCCCGCACAGGCCGCCGCGGTCGGCGGCGCTGCCGCCGGGTGGTCTCTCTGCCGCGGCAGCGGCCAAGGATGGCGCTCGAGCGCAGAAGCGGCGGCTCAGCGCTTCGGGATCCCGGGTGGCCCCCCACGCAGGCCGCCCAGCCCGCCCATGGCGCGCATCATCTTCGCCAACCCGCCCTTCCTCATCTGTTTCATCATCGCCCGCATCTGCTCGAACTGGCTGAGCAGGCGGTTGACCTCCTGCACCGGCACGCCGCTGCCGGCGGCAATGCGCCGCTTGCGCGAGGCCTTGATCAGTTCCGGCCTGGCCCGTTCGGCCGGCGTCATCGAGTTGATGATCCCTTCCAGCCGGCGTACCTGCCGGTCGGCATCCTTGTCGCTGATCTGGCCGGCGGCCTGCGCCAGCTGCGCCGGCAGCTTCTCGAGCAGGCTGGAGATCCCGCCCATCTTGCGCATCTGGCCGATCTGTTCCTTGAAGTCGTTCATATCGAAGCGGTCGCCGGCCTGGATCTTCTTCGCCAGCCGCTCGGCCGACTTCAGGTCGACGGCCTTGCGCACGTCCTCGACCAGCGACACGACGTCGCCCATGCCGAGCACGCGGCCGGCCATCCGCTCGGGATCGAAGCGCTCCAGGCCGCCGATTTTCTCCGCCACGCCGATGAACTTGATCGGCGTGCCCGTTACGTGCCGGACCGACAGCGCCGCGCCGCCGCGGGCATCGCCGTCGAGCTTGGTCAGGATGACGCCGGTCAGCGGCAGCCGCTCGGCGAAGGCGCGCGCGGTGTTCACGGCGTCCTGGCCGAGCATGCTGTCGACGACGAACAGCGTCTCCACCGGCTTGACCGCCGCGTGCAGCGAGGCGACCTCCTGCATCATCGCCTCGTCGATCGCCAGCCGGCCGGCGGTGTCGACGATGAGCACGTCGAAATAATGGCGCCGGGCGTGGTCGAGCGCCCGCTGCGCGATGTCCACGGGCGATTCGCCGCCGTGGCTGGGGAAGAACTGCGCGCCGGCCTGCTCGGTGACCGTCTTCAGCTGCTCGATGGCCGCCGGGCGGTGCACGTCGGTGGACACCGCCAGGACCTTCTTGCGCCGCTCGTCGATCAGCCACTTGGCGAGCTTGGCGGCGGTGGTCGTCTTGCCGGCGCCCTGCAAGCCGGCGAGCAGGATCACGGCCGGCGGCTGCACCGCAAGGCTCAGCTCGCGCTCCGCTGCCGGCAGGTCGCCGCCCATCAGCGCCGTCAGTTCGCGGTGCACGACGCCGACCAGCGCCTGGCCCGGCGTCAGGCTGCCGACCACCTCCTCCCCCAGCGCCTTTTCCTTCACGCGGGCGATGAAGTCGCGCACCACCGGCAGGGCGACGTCGGCCTCCAGCAGCGCCAGCCGTACCTCGCGCAGCATGTCCTGCGTGTTGGCCTCGGTCAGGCGGGCCTGACCGCGCATCGTCTTGACGATGCGGGAAAGCCGGTCGGTCAACGAGTCGAGCATTCGGGCAAGGGCACGCCGCGGGCGCGCGTGCTATACAAATGCGTATGGTGAGCGAGGCATTCTACGAGGCCAGTGCCGCTGCCGTCGCCGGCGCTTACCTGGCGCTGGCCTGGCTGACCTGGCGCTCGCTCGGCGCGCCCGGGCGCGGCGCCGGCTGGCGCTCGGCGCTGCTGCCGGTGCTGCTGCTCGCGCACGCCACCCTGCTGGGGCTGGCCATCGGCGGCAGCGGCGAGTTCCGCTTCGGCTTCGCGCATGCGCTGTCGGCCACCCTGATGCTGGCCGTGCTGGTGTTGTGGATCGAGGGCATGTTCGTTCCGGTGCGCGGCCTGGACGTGGTGGTGCTGCCGGCTGCGGGGTTGTGCGTGCTGCTGCCGCTGTTCTTTCCCGGCGCGGCGATCGCCGCCGGCGTGGACTCGACGGCGCTGCGGCTGCATCTGCTCGCCGCCATGGCCGCCTACAGTCTGCTGACCATCGCCGCGCTGCACGCGCTGCTGATGGCGCTGCTCGACCGCCGCCTGCACGGCCCGGCGATGGCGCCGGCGCAGGGTCTGGGGCGGATCTTCGGCCAGGTGCCCTCGCTGCTGGCGCTGGAGACGCTGCTGTTCCGGCTGATCTGGGCGGGCTTCGTCCTGCTGACGGCGACGCTGGCCAGCGGGATCTTCTTCTCCGAGCAGCTTTTCGGCCGCGCCCTGCGCTTCGAGCACAAGACGGTGTTCACGATCGCCTCCTGGCTGGTGTTCGCGGCACTGCTCGGCGGCCGCGTCGTCTTCGGCTGGCGCGGTCGCACCGCGCTGCGCTGGACCTTCGCCGGCTTTCTGATGCTGCTGCTCGCCTACGTCGGCAGCCGCTTCGTGCTCGAGGTCGTGCTGGGGCGGGTCTAGATGGGACGCATCCTCT
>Ga0308414_1001680_pt1 | contig 14490 bp, 15 predicted proteins | sample HotsprSampleOS50_FD_205667 | JGI IMG/M metagenome (GOLD analysis project Ga0308414, IMG submission 205667) | Hot spring phototrophic mat microbial communities from Octopus Spring, Yellowstone National Park, Wyoming, United States - 20090730_OS50 ... | reverse complement strand
CAGTCTGCAATCGTTGCTTTCTTGAGCAGTAATGTGTGGCTACGCCACGCAAGCGAACAGGAAAGTTCAGCGTAAATGTATCAGTAAGTTATGTCTACCATTCTCAAGAATAGCTTGATGGGAGTAGTCCTAGTAGCACTGTCAGCGGCTGGGATTGCCAGCCTAAACAATCTGCTCAAGAGCGATACTACCTCTGCGGCGCCAGAACTTAAAATCGGTGCTCCTGCCCCTAACTTCACCGCTACAGATAGCAATGGCAAAAAGCACAGCCTGAGCGACTTCAAAGGCAAAACCGTAGTGCTAGAGTGGACAAACCACGAGTGCCCCTTTGTTAAGAAGCACTACGAAACCAACAACATGCAGAAACTGCAGAAATCAGCCACCTCCCAAGGGGTAATCTGGCTATCAGTGGTTTCCTCTGCCCCTGGGAAGCAAGGGTTTGTCAACGGCGCTAAAGCTAATGAACTCACCAAATCTCGCAACGCTTCCCCTACCGCGGTTCTGCTTGACCCCGACGGCACCCTAGGCAAACTCTACGGCGCACGCACTACACCCCATATGTTTGTGATTGCCCCCAATGGCAATTTAGCCTATATGGGAGCCATTGATGACAAGCCCACCGCCAATAAGGACGATGTCGCCACTGCCAAAAACTATGTGGCTGAGGCACTGAGTGCCATCAAAGCGGGCAAGCCTGTACCTACCCCTACCACCCAACCCTATGGTTGCAGTGTGAAGTACGCTAACTAAGTACTACAAGGAGCAACACCCCAATCACCAAGCACAGCGCACCATTAACCAACGCCCAGAAAGCGGGGTGACTGGTAATCTTGGTGCGGCTCTCTGTTTCTGCCAGTTCTAAGTCCACCCAAGGCACGATACCTCGGCGGAACCAGCCTTTGACCCGTGCTGACAGGCCAATGAGACCCTGTACCCGTGTCATGCCGAATAGGAAGTTGCCCAACGAACCAAAACGGGAGGTATAGAGCAGATAGATCATGCCAGTGCGGTCTTGGAGTTTGAGGTCTGAGCCGAACACATAACCTGCATCAGCGCGACCGACAATTGTGCCCTGTAGCTGGATGGGTTGCCCCCGCACAGGGCTGGCATAGGGATCAGACATCAAAGTTAAAACATCGCTGGGTGGGGCTCCCGTGGTGGAGGGGTACATAATCAGGCGCTTTATCAAAATTACTATGCCAATCATGATCAGCGGCAGAGCAAGATAAGCTTTGATTAAGCTAGTTCTGAAGACTAGAGCCCCAATTATGCCCCCAGCGATCGCACTGAGCCATTCCCCATTGAGCAGTGCCAAGTCAAGGAAAAAGTTAGAGTAAAGGCGTTTCCGATTCAGCCTGCGCCCCTCAGCGGCGACTCGTCCCATGTCAAATTCCGTATCCAAGCCCAACTGCTCCGCATAGGTACTCAAAGCGCGCACCCGTTTCCCTGTCAGCGGGTGAGTAGAGTTTAACTCTAGCCATCCACCCCATGGATTGAACATATCCCACAGAAAGACCTTGCCAATCTGTTCGGGGGCAGTTGCCAATTGGTAGGCTGTGCCACAGGCCATGGCGGCTTTGGCATCGTAAATGCCCAATGCCCTTGTGCCCTGAAGCAGACGGCTGGGCTGTTTGTTGTGCTCTGTTTGAGTGACGATACCGTAGGCAATTTTTACCAGTGCCCGAGACAAGCCGTTGGGATTGCCCGTAACTTCAGCGGCAAAGTGATCGGCAAAGTATTCCCTCACTCGGGAGAGATAGAGCAGAAGGTAGTTGCCGATTACATAAAAGACATAGGCAATCAGGGAAAGTGTAGCGCCTACCTTCTCGAGGTTTTCATTATCCAGATTTCTGGAGATTTCTCTGATGGCGACATAGCAGAGGTAGGCTATTTGGACTAGGGTTGAGGCGACGGTCATTACAGCAAAGTCCCAATGTACAATGTGTCCCAGTTCGTGGGCATAGACCGTTGCCACTTCGTCTTCGTCTAGATAGGTAAATAACCCTTCACTGACTACTATGCGGGCAGAGCTGGGCAAAGAGCCATAGGTGAAGGCGGTGGGATTTTGGTCGTCAATGATGCCTAGGCGAGGGATGTTGATGTTTTTCTGCCGACACACCCGATTGATTACTCTGGCGGTTTCTGGACTGCGACGCTCAATTTCTGCTAGGGGAACCCAGCGGGTTTGGTAAAGTACAGCTTGTACTAAGTCCATAATGAATGGGGCTAGGAAAAACACCGCTAGGTTGAAAATTATGGTGATGGCGATCGCTATGCCCAGACCAGCTAGGGGATTGGTACTGCGCACAATGAACAGCAGGGCGGTACAGAGAGCTAGTACAATGCCACAGAGTAGAGATATAGTTACCCCCGAAGCTAGAGCTAAACTGCCTGCTGTCCCTGCAATCTTGAGCTGAACTCCTACTTGGGCGGCTCTGCCTGCTTTTTGGATTGACATGGATTTTCCCCCGATACCTTGCAGCGTCAATTTGTAGTATAAATCAATCTTTGCGGCTGACCAGATAGATGCTCACCAGAGTTAACAACACCCCCACCCACTGCATTGGTGTCAGTTTTTCACCCAAAAATATGCGCCCGCAAATGATGGCAAAAACTGGGGTGGAAAAGGTCAAGGCGCTCAGGGTGGTGAGATTGCCGCTGGAGGCGAAGTAGAAAAACACCCCATAGGCGATCGCACTGCCCAAGATAGAGACATAAGCCAAGCCCAGCCAGCCAGAGAGATCAATCTCAGCGAGATTGGGATGTTCATACCACAGAGACAAACCAAGCAGAGGAATGCTCCCCAACACCATGTGCCAACCCGTGGCCATAACAGGATCGGCATAGGTGGTTACGGGACGGATCAGAATAGTGCCTACCGCCATAGACAGAGACGCTCCCAGCATTAGCCATTCCCCTGGAGTAAACCACCCCCACTGCTTGAGATTCTGCCAGTCGGTAGGAAAGCCTATCAAGCTGATGCCAATCACCCCCAAGCCCAGACCTACCATCCCCCGCTGACTGAGACGCTCCCCGTAGAACAACGCCGCCATCACTGCCACTGCCAAAGGTTGGGAATCGATAAGCAGAGAGCCTATGCCTGCATCGGTGCGCACCAGCCCTTCGGTGAGAAACCCCTGAAACAAGGCGCCATCCACTAGGGCAAATAAGCCAATCCAAGCCCACGCTCGCCACCCCTGCGGCATGGGGCGTTTCCCCACTCTGCCTGCCAACAGTACCAACAACCCCGCTGGCAAGAGACGCACTACTGCCACAAATAGGGGAGCGGTTTGGGGCATTACCCATTTCATCACCACCATCGCCGTTCCCCACAAGAAAAACGGCAGTAGCACTAGAGGCGATCGCCGAGATAGCATAACTCAGTTGTCAATAGCCTGTTAATTTTTCTTAATATATCATCACGCCGAGGAGTTTTCGGTGTCGGGTATTTCAAGGGCTATGCAAACTAGCTGGAGTCGCTGACTGCAGGAACCTCTATACTGGGGCGCCCCTGATGGACGGTTTTTACCCAGCGCAAGCGTTTGGGGCGAATAGCCATGCGTAAGGTTACGCTGATAATCACTGGAATCCAGTGCAACATATACAGTGTGCCCCTGAGGGTGTACCCCAGCACTGCCCACCAAGACAGTTGGTAAGCGCGCCTGACCCCAAATGCCATGCCAATAGAGGAGAGAATTACTGCCATCCCACTGAAAGGCAAAACCACTGAGCTATGCCGCAGGGCAATGCTGGCGATCGCATCGGGGACTAGGGCAGTGGGGATGAGATACTGCATCAGGAAAAACATAAACAGGTCAATTTTCTTGTTGAGGGGCAAGTTACGCATGATGGGAAGCCAATAGTCCAAGTAGCGCTGGAACCCACCTTCTGCCCAACGGTTGCGCTGATGCCATAGCTGTTTCAGGTTGACTACTCCTTCTTCTTGCACGCAGGGAAAACTGAGATAAGCAATCTGCCACTGGCACAGGTGGAGACGGAAACTCAAATCCAGATCGTCGGTGATGGTTTGCTCATTCCAGCCGCCGCACTCTTCTAGTGCTCTGCGCCGTACAAATTGACCATTGCCTCGCAATTCCGTAATCCCCCCAATTCTCTGCCTGCGCTCTTGAAAGAAGCCATCCAGCGCCATCTCTGCCACTTGCCCTTTTGTCCAGAAGTTCTCTGCGCCGTTGGAAATTGCTTTGCGCAGTTGGATGGCGCCAATTTGGGGGTTTTTGAATGCAGGAATCAACGACTGCAAAACATCACTGGCAATCTGAGCATCGGCATCAAATACGCCTATAATTTCCCCCCGTGTCAGGCTCAACACTTGGTTCAACGCTCCTGACTTGCCCCCTGTGGCTGTATCTGATCGCCGTAGGATGTGTAACTGGGGAAACTTGGTTTTCAAGTACTGCAGGATGTGCGGGGTGCGATCGCTACTGTTGTCGTCAATGATCCAAATCTCTAGGCGATCGCTTTGGTACTCCAGCTGACACAGGGATTCCACTAGATCGGCGATCACTGCCTCTTCGTTTTTGGCGGCAACCAGCAAAGACACCATAGGCAACTCCTCCCCACTGGTTTCTGCAAGGGGCATTACTTCCCAAGTTTTCCGCACAGTGAGCAGACGCAGGGCATGGAGTGCTACAGGGCACATCAAGCCTAGAACTAACCACTGTCCCCACGACACCAGAGAAGTAACCAGATGCAAGCCAGTAACGCAACCATACACAGACACCAAAACCAGTGCCGCTTTAATACGGCGGCGTTCCCCTTGCGGCTGGACTGTTTCTACCATGTTCTACCCTGTTAGAAGTAAAAGAGTTTATCAAATCCAGATTAGCGCAAATGTTCCCTTCTGCTGGGTGCCACCAACTCACCTAATCTTGAGGCTCGGTTACCCGCCAACTCAACTTCAGGTTAATCCAGAAGTTCCAGACACTGACACAGCCGATGGCAATCAGATTGGCGAGATAGCGGTTCATGCCGAAGTAATTAAATAGCACATTCAAAATAACTACATTGAGCAGAAGACCTGTAGCACAGATGAGATTGAATTTGACAAATCGCTTTAACATTGGCGATAAACCTCTCTGCTGGCGGGAAATGTCCCTAAAAGTCCACAGGTCATTCCCTAAAAAATTGCTGATGATACTGGCTTCGGCGGCAATGATTTTACTGCGGGTTATTCCCCAACCTAAAGTGCTGGGATCGCTGAGCAAATAGAGTACCAACATATCCACAAATACGCCGCTCAGTCCCACAATGCCAAACTTAACAAATCGCTTGATAGGCAGGGGGATACTTGTGCGCCACTTGGTCAATTTGCCACCAAAGCGCAGTCTCAGTAGGTGCTGAATGTACTCAATGTACTGCCTGATGGTTACCTTGCTCTCTCCCGCCTGCCGTTCTTGAAATACATAGCCCACTTCGGCAATTTCGCCGATATTGCCCCTGCCCAATACTTCGATCAGAATTTTGTAGCCCAAAGGTTGCATAACGCAGTTGGCGATCGCCCTGCGCCTGACCAAAAAGTAGCCACTCATGGGATCGCTGACCCGCCCCACTATCCTAGGCAATACCAGCAATCCTAACAACTGTGCTCCACGAGACAAAAAGCGACGCACAAAACCCCAATCGCTCACTCCACCTCCGCTGACATGGCGGCTGGCAACAGCTAAATCCACTGATCCTGTCATTACCCTCAGCAGTTGGATGAGAACCTCTGGCGGGTGCTGTAAGTCCCCATCGATCACCCCCAAAACTTCGCCCCTAGAGACCTGCCAGCCGCGAATGATGGCAGTCGCTAAACCCCGCTCGTGCTCACGGCGCATAACTCTGAGTTGGGGATAGATAGCCGTCAGGTTTTGGGCAATTTCCCAAGTGCGATCAGGGCTGTTGTCGTCCACCACAATCAACTCGTACTTCCCCCCCAAGTGCTGATCGAGCAGGGTAGTAACTAGCTTAACCATGGCTTCGATATTGCGCCTCTCATTAAAAGTGGGAATGACCAGAGACAGAGCGATTAACTCTTCCCGATTGGCAGTGGCTAGGTCTGGAACTATGAGCGCCCCTTGGGGGACAGGTAGTAGGGTGTTGTGCATGGGGTTATGGTAGTAATTACGGTGCTCATGCTAAATGTAGATGCCCTGCCTTACACCATCAACAGAAGTGTGATAATTCCTGACCAAAACGGCAATACTTGTAACTGCCGTCAGCCATCGCATACCATTGCAAAGAATCTGGCAGAGTAATTCCTAAAATTTCGCATGGAGTTTGTGTAACTGTTTTTATGGCAGTGGTCAGGTCGCAAATTCCCCAGCGCACTAAGTTCAACACAGACTGCCACAAGGGCAAGGTAGTGCCTGCCAGAGTGCCATCGGGCAAGCGTGCCGTTCCTCGTTCAATCCTGATGTGCCACTGATCCCAAGGGTAAACCCCTTCGGGCAGACCTAGGGGAGCTAGAGCATCACTGACTAGAAATAGCTTGTTACCTTTGAGGCGGAAAAGTAGCTCAATCATACGCGGATGCACATGCACTCCATCGGCGATAGCTCCACAGTAGATGTGCTCATTGAGCAGGGCTTCCGTTAATAAATTCACTTGGCGGTGGTGCAGACTGGGCATGGCATTGAATACATGGGTAACCATAGTTGCCCCTTGCTGAATGGCGATCGCTGTTGTCTCTTGATCTGCTTGGGAATGCCCTAGGCTGACAACTATTCCCTGATTGACCAGATAGGCAATACTTTTGCCAGTAGGATCAAGCTCTGGAGCCAGAGTAATCACCTTGACAATGCTGGTATAGTCCTGCAGAAGGGTTTTGATATTTTCCAAATTTAACTCTTGGAGATAGGGGAGTGGATGCGCCCCTCTCTTGTGGGGGTTGAGAAAAGGCCCTTCCAAATGCAGACCAATAATTTGCGCCTGTTGGGGGTGGTTTTTCCCCACAAACTGCGACAGGTAAAACATTGAACGGTGCAGGTTTGTTGGGCAGGTAGTAACTAGGGTAGGCACAAAGGCATCAACCCCCATCTGCCACAGCAGAGCGCAAATATCTGGTATGAGATGGCAATTCTCAGCAGTGACCTGATTGAAGCTAAGTCCCAGCGCTCCATTGATTTGCAGGTCAATTGCCCCCGCAGAAGTACCAATCAACCGCATGAAACAGGAGTCAACTCAAAGGAATAGACTTCAGTTACAGGATTGGCTAGCACTTCCCTACAGATTTTATGAAGTTGTGTCTCTGCCTGTGCCGCATCCGCCGCAGTCAGTTCTAATTCAATGTATTTGCCAATGCGCAGGGAATCCACCTGATAGTTCATCTGTCTGAGAGCAGATTGCACTGCTGTTCCTGCAGGGTCAAGGACTGAAGGGCGCAGAGTCACATATATTTGAGCTTTGTATTGCATAGCCGTTATCTTAACAGTAGCAGGAGACAGTTGAGCCTGAGCAGGCTGAGTAGCTTGTGGCAGAATATAGCCATCCTAATCCTCTGCCCCTATGTTGGTTCATCTGAGAGTCGAAAATTTTGCTCTGATTGATCATCTGGAATTGGAGTTTGGCGAAGGTCTGCATGTCCTGACGGGGGAAACAGGAGCGGGCAAGTCTATCATTCTCGATGCTATTGATGGGGCAGTGGGAGGCAAGGTGTCAGCACAGGCGGTGCGATCGGGAGCAGAGCGGGCAGTGCTGGAGGCAACCTTTCGCGCCACCCCTGAACTGCGCCAATGGCTAGAACGGGAAGAACTGGGCTTGGAAAACCCAGAACAGGAGCTATTTGTGTGCAGTAGGGAAATCTCTAGCCGTGGCAACCGCACCCGCATCAATGGCATTGTGGTCAATAGGCAACAAATACAGGCACTGCGGGAGCAACTCATAGAAATTACTGCCCAAGGACAGACTTGGTCCCTTGGTAAAGAACAGAGACAGCGAGATTGGCTGGATAGCTTCGGCGGGCAGGAGTTAATCGCTGTGAAAAAGCGAGTTAGTGAACTGTTTTCAGCGGTAACAGAAACTAGGGAGATTTTAGGGAAACGACAGAAACAGGAACAGGAACGCCTGCAACAATTAGACCTATGGCAATACCAACTGCAGGAAATACGCTCTGCCCAGATCAGCGATCCAAATGAACTAGAACAGTTGGAGCAGGAGCAGTTGAAACTCAGCCACACGGTGGAGTTGCAACAAAAAAGCTATCAGCTCTACCAAATTCTCTATGAGAATGACAGTGAGACTGCCTGTGCCGATCTGTTGGGCAAGGGGGAGATGCTCCTGCGGGAGATGGTGGCAATCGATCCCCAACTGTCTGGCATCTATGACCTAGTGAGCAGTGCCCTAGCTCAGGTGGAAGAAGCAGGGCGGGCGATTAATCAATATGGCATGAGTATCGAAGCTGATCCTGACCGCCTAGACTATGTAGAGTCCAGAATTAGAAAGCTCAAACAAATCTGCCGCAAATACGGGGCATCCCTATCTGAAGTGATTGCTTACGAGCAGAAACTCCAGCAGGAACTGTGCAGTCTGCAGGGAGATACTCTATCGGTGGCGGCAATCACCGAGAAGTTGCAACAGCAAGAACAGGAATTGCTTGCCGCTTGCCAAGAACTCACCCACCTGCGCCAACAGTCAGCTCTACAACTGGAAGCACAACTGATCCCCTTGCTCAAAGCCCTAGCCATGGACAAGGTGCGCTTTCAGGTGCAGATCACCCCTAAACCGCCCCAGAAAGATGGCGCTGATCACATCTGCTTTTTGTTTAGCGCTAACCCAGGGGAGCCATTGCAAGCCTTGGCAGATATTGCCTCTGGTGGGGAGATGAGCCGTTTCTTTCTGGCCCTAAAAACCTGCCTTGCTCCCAGCGATGCCGTAAGTACCCTAATCTTCGATGAGATTGACGCAGGGGTGTCAGGGCGGGTAGCTCAGGCGATCGCCAAACAGCTGTGGAGACTGAGCCGCCATCGCCAAGTGCTGTGCGTTACCCACCAGCCTATCATTGCCGCCATTGCCGATCGCCATTTCCATGTCACCAAGACCGTGCAGGGCGATCGCACCACAGTTCGAGTAGAATTGTTAGATCAGGAACAGCGCAAGCAAGAACTGGCTGACATTGCCTCAGGTATGGGCGAAACTTCGAGCGCCATTGCCTTTGCCGAATCCCTGCTAGAGCAAGCTAACCAACTGAAAACCCATGACACTCCTAGCCCAACTCCAAGAACAACTGCAAAACCTAGCCAGCCGAGCCACAAGCGAACTAGAGCAAGTCAACAGTCTGGATGATCTAGAAAAACTGCGCCTAGAGTATCTCGGCAAAAAGGGTTCCCTGTCAGTGGTGCTAGGCAGTATGGGCAAACTGCAGCCAGCAGACCGTCCTACCATAGGGGCGATCGCTAACCAGATCAAACAAACTTTGCAAGAGCGGATTGACCAACGCAAAGAGCAACTCACCCAAGCGGCACTTCAAGCCCAACTAGCCCAGGAAACCCTAGATGTAACCATGCCTGGGATCATCAGGTTTCCCCCAGGCAGAAGCCACCCCATTACCAGCACCATTGACCGCATGCTAGATATTCTCGTAGGCTTGGGCTTTACGGTGGTTCAAGGCCCCGAGATTGAAACGGACTACTACAACTTCGAAGCCCTCAACACCCCTGCTGACCACCCCGCCAGGGACATGCAGGACACTCTCTACCTAGAGGACGGCAAACTTTTGAGAACCCAGACCTCCTCCGTGCAGGTCAGGTTCATGGAGGCAAACGATCCCCCCCTGCGCATTGTCTGTCCAGGGCGAGTCTATCGCAAAGATGAAGCAGATGCCACCCATTCACCCATCTTCCATCAGATTGAACTATTGGCAGTGGAAGAAGGGTTGACCTTCGGCGACCTCAAGGGCACAGTGCGTACCTTTGTGGCAGAGCTACTGGGAGATTGTCCCGTGCGCTTCCGTCCCAGCTATTTCCCCTTTACTGAACCCTCGGCGGAAGTCGATGTGCAGTGGCAAGGGCGCTGGCTGGAATTGGGAGGCTGTGGCATGGTCGACCCCAATGTGTTCAAGGCAGTGGGCTACGACAGCGACACCCTGACAGGATTTGCCTGTGGCTTTGGCATTGAGCGGGTAGCTATGGTTCTGCACCAGATCGACGACATCCGTCGCCTGTTTAACAGTGATTTGCGTTTCCTGCGGCAGTTTTAGCTATGGGCTGGCGTGTCAAGCGCTTTGTGGATACTCTCAATTTCTATGGTGCTCTGCCATTGGTCAATCTGTTCCAAAAACCCCCTACGGTAACTGTTGCCATGGCTGGACAAGTGATTTTTGACTTTACTAAGCCCCAAGCTGAACTGGCCCATATCTGGGGCAGTCTGGACGATGTAGTGATGGGGGGCGTAAGCAGTAGTACCTTTCTTTTGTTGGAGCGGTCTGCTCTGTTTACTGGGGAAGTCTCCACTGCCAACGCAGGGGGGTTCGCTTCTGTGCGCACCCGCAATTTCTCCCCAGCCCTTGATCTCTCTGCTTTCACCAGTGTCAGCTTGCAAGTGAAAGGGGACGGTCAGCGCTACAAATTTTTTCTCAGGGACAGTACGGGGTGGGATAGTCTCGCCTATGGCTTTGCCTTCGATACTGTAGACGGCGCTTGGCTGACAGTTACTATCCCTTTTAGTCAATTTATGCCCGTATTCAGAGCGCGATCCGTGCCTGCAGCTCCGCCACTAGACCCTAGGGGCATTCGCTCCATGCAGTTGATGCTGAGCAAGTTTGAGGTGGATGGCAAGTTGAATCCTCACTTTCGCCCAGGCAGGTTTGCCTTGGAAATTGCCCAGATCAGCGCCGTTTGATCCCTACTGATTTTGCTGGCTCTGCTGTTTCAGGTACGCTTGGAGCAGAGGCAGAGCTTCGGCGGCGGCGTTTTGCTCGGCAGACTTGATGCTATTTCCCGATCCCCTACCCCAGCATCTCTGCAAAAACCACACTTCGGCGGTGAAGGGGGTTTGCCCTACTATGTGGTATTCAGGCAGTTGTTTCCACACCCGTTGGGTGAGTTCTTGCAGTGCCAGCTTGTAATTGCCTAGGGCGGGGATAGTTTGCACTGTGGCGATCGCCCGTTCCATGTAGTCAAACAGCCAAGGGTCAATCAGGGAAAAATCCTGGGTGCTCAAGTACAGGGCGGCAAGTAGGGCTTCCACCGCATTGGCAATGCGGGAGCGCTTGGTTTTTTGGTCACGGCGCACATGAGCATCAACTTGAATGTACTCATCCAAGTTAATACTCTCTGCCAGTTGGGCGAGACACTCATCGCTGACTAGGTAGGCACGCAGGGCAGACAAATCCCCCACTTTGCGATCGCCGTACCTCTGGTGCAGTAGCAGAGACACTGCCAACCGCAGGACACTGTCTCCCAGTAGCTCGAGGTGGTCGTTGTTGTAGGTTGGAGATACGCTAGGATGGGTCAAGGCTTGATCCAATAACTGCCAGTGGACAAGCCCATACTTCTCTTGGGAAATACCAAGCCTAGTGAGCAAATCTTCTAACTGCCGCCGCCTTTGATAAGTAACGACCATATTGGCGATCACCTTGCCTGCCGCTAAAATAAACTCCAATTACACCAAGTTGTGTGGATACCATGGCTAGAAAACATCTAACTGCATTGATCTTAGCTTGTCTGCTCTCTGTGGGCATCATTGCTTGCCAGCCTACTGCCACCGAGCAGGCGGCTACCCCACCTGCAGAAACCCCTGCCACCGCTACCACCAGCGGTGCCCCTGATGAACTGCGCCTAGGGGTTCTCCTCCCTGCCACGGGAGACCTTGCCTCCATCGGACAGCCCATGGTCAAGGCTATAGACATGTTAGTAGAGACAGTAAACGAGTGCGGTGGGGTTTTGGGTAAACCGATCAGCCTATTCAAAGAAGATGACCGCACCCAGCCCGCCGCAGGGGCAGAAGCCGCCACTAAGTTAATCCGTGTAGATCGGGTAGGGGCAATTGTAGGAGCCTTCGCCTCCAGCGTGTCTTCAGCGGCACTGGCGATCGCCGTTCCCAACAATGTAGTGATGATCTCCCCTGGAAGCACCAGCCCCGTATTCACGGAGCGTGCTAAAAAGGGTGAACTAAAGGGCTACTGGTACCGCACCGCTCCCCCTGACACCTATCAAGCCTCTGCCCTTGCCAACTTGGCATACAAAAAGGGCGCACGCAAGGTAGCCACCCTAGTAATCAACAATGACTATGGCATTGGCTTTGAGAAGGCTTTTGTCACAGCCTTTGAAAAACTGGGGGGAGAAATTGTCAACAAAGCCAACCCCGCCCGCTATGATCCCCAAGCCACTACCTTCGACAGTGAAGTCAAAGCCGCCTTTGGCGGTAAGCCTGATGCCGTAGCCGCTGTTCTCTATCCTGAGTCTGGCGGTGCACTGCTCAAAGCCGCCTATGAGCAGGGATTGATGGAAGGAGTTCAAATCTTACTCACCGATGGGGTACAGACAGAGGAATTTCCCAAGCTGGTGGGCAGAACCCCCGAAGGCAAGCTGATCCTTGCGGGTGCTCTAGGTACTGTACCAGGGGCGGATGGTAAATCTCTAGAAGCCTTTACCAAAAAGTTCAAAGAGAAGAAAAATGAGGGTCTAGGAGCCTTTGTAGCCCACTCCTACGATGCCGCCGCCTTGGTGGCGATCGCCGCAGAATCTGCCAAATCAGGTACAGGGGAAGCCATCAAGAGCAAAATCCGTGAAATTGCCAATCCCCCCGGAGTGGAAGTAACCGATGTCTGCGAAGCCTTGAAATTAGTCAAAGCAGGCACTGACATTGACTTCCAAGGGGCAAGCGGCAATGTGGACCTAGATGAATTGGGGGATGTGCGGGGTAGTTACGATGTGTGGGAAGTGAAAGAAAATGGCAAACTAGAGGTGGTAGATCGGGTGCAATCATGACCTCAGACAGCATTAGAGAAAAAGTAAGGGCGATCGCTGATAAACGGCAACTCCTGCTCAGACTATCCCAACGCCCCGACTTGGTGGAATTTAACCTCGATTTCACCCAAGCCCTCGAGGAAATCGACGATCTGATCAGCGAATTTCGCCAAACCTTCCCCGATTTTGCACTACCGGAGGCATAGCCCTATGAATCCCATTACCCCTATTTCCAGCATTGCCCGCAAAGCCTTTTACCTAGGTATGGGCTTGGCATCCCTAGCGGGGGAAAAAGCGAGCGCTACCCTCAGCGACTTGCGCCAGCAGGCGGCTAAATTGGCGGATGAACTGGTGGAGCGGGGGGAAATGACCACAGAAGAAGCCCGCAAATTTGTGGAAGACCTGCTTGCCCAAGCCCAAGGCAAATCTGCCACCAAAGAATCCCCCAAAGAGCAAGCTCCCCGCACCATTGAAATTCTCGATGGGGACAGCGACGAAGAGTGCGATGTGGAGACCCTGCAAAAAAAGCTAGAAGCTCTGCAAGCGGAACTGCAACGCCTTCGTAAGGGTTGAGTTGTGCTAGGCTAGAATGGACTGTGTAAGCCTACTTAAAACAGTAACTTTCACTACCAGAGGATTTGTCTATGGCATTTGTTCTCCCATCTCTCCCCTACGCCAAAAACGCCCTTGCTCCCTACATCTCCGAGCAAACCGTGGAATTTCACTATGGCAAACACCATGCAGGATATGTAACCAATCTCAACAAGTTGGTGGAAAACACTGAATTAGCCAATGCCAGTTTAGAAGAAGTGGTGAAAGCAACCGCTGGGGATGCTAGCAAAGCAAGTATTTTCAATAATGCCGCTCAAGTTTGGAATCACACCTTCTACTGGAATTCCATGAAACCCAATGGGGGTGGTGTTCCCACAGGTGCTCTTGCCGCAAAGATTGACAACGACTTTGGCAGTTTTGAAAAGTTCAAGGAAGCCTTCAAAGCCGCTGGAGTTGGTCAGTTTGGCAGTGGTTGGGCGTGGCTAGTGCTAGAGGGCAACACCCTTAAAGTCACTAAGACCGCCAATGCTGACCTACCTCTCATCCATGGACAAGTGCCCCTACTGACTATGGATGTGTGGGAGCACGCCTACTACTTGGACTATCAAAACCGCCGTCCTGACTATGCCCAAGCGTGGCTAGATAACTTGGTAAACTGGGATTTTGCCAGCGAAAATTTTGCTAAGGCAACTGCCTGATTGTCTCTTCTATAAGTACGGTTTTGGCGGGAGCAGAGCAACAAGTTCCCGCCTGCTTTGTTATGCGGAATCATGACTTGCCCCTCAAGGGAAATGTTATGTAATTTTTTACCTCCAAAATTGACGCTTCACAACAAACCCCGTAATCAACCCGTAAATGATAGAATTTGCTGGAGCATACCTGAGTAGATAATAGTTGCTAGGTATCCTGATACATTTACGCTGAACTTTCCTGTTCGCTTGCGTGGCGTAGCCACACATTACTGCTCAAGAAAGCAACGATTGCATCCTGCCCATCACTGGACAAGAAGGCGGTATCCCGCAAAGCTTTAGAT
>Ga0308414_1001679_pt1 | contig 14493 bp, 14 predicted proteins | sample HotsprSampleOS50_FD_205667 | JGI IMG/M metagenome (GOLD analysis project Ga0308414, IMG submission 205667) | Hot spring phototrophic mat microbial communities from Octopus Spring, Yellowstone National Park, Wyoming, United States - 20090730_OS50 ... | reverse complement strand
TGCTACCAACAATTTCGCCCTGCCAGATATTAAACAACGCTGACCGCACCTTACTGGGTGTGGGACGCGTAGTCAAACCACTGGGCGTTTTTAATGGGCGATCGCCCCTGATGCGTATTGCCACTTGCTAAGATACTAGAGCAAATGCCCCGCAAAGGAGAGATTTTCTACCTGATCCACTGGGATCATCCAGATTTTGTTTTGATAGGGTTTCCACACTGCGCTCAAGACATAGTGATTGCGAATGGAAATAATATGCACATGGGGAATACCGCTGTACTTGGAACAGTTGCGTAGAAAGTCTAAGGTGCGAATCAGCCTGCCGTGTAGGAAATTAGCCATCTCTTCACTGCAATTTTGGCGGGACATGGGCACTTCTTGCGGCTGGTCAAAGCCCCGCAGTTCATAAATCAGATGGGTACTGCCTTGGTATTCTATCTTGCGCGATCGCACCGTCCACTTACACAGATAGGCAAAGCCCAAAATTGCCATGCCAATATCGATCTGAAAATCACGCAGTTGCGATTTAGAACTAACTGCGCCATCACTACGGGTATTGTAGCCAGTCCACTGGTGGAAGATTTCCAAAGCCTCATTTTCAATATCAATCGCCGTGCGAAAAGGAGATACTGCTGGCAAACCTTGCTTTTGCTCTTGATCGGGCGCTGAGGCATCAGGCGTCATAGGTTACTTTCTTTAGAAGACATGATAGCCTTATATAATTATACCAATAAGCCACGAAAACTCTACCCCCAAAATTTCCTTTTCCTGACTACAAAATTCCATGAAACATGATTTAATGCCTGCATGGAGCAAGCGTATTGGCTGGCATGGTCGCAGATTAATGGGATTGGCTCAGTTACGCTCAAACGACTGTGGCAGAGTTTTGGCAGTTTAGAGCGGGCATGGTACGCCGACCAGACCCAAATTACCCAAGTGCATGGGATCGGCTTACAGACTTGGTCGGAAATCGTCAAAGCCAGACAGACAGTCGACCCCTTAGCGGTTTATAAACAGCATTGCCAATTAAATCCGCAGTTTTGGACACCCGCCGATCCCCAATATCCCCGACTACTGCTGGAAATTCCCGATCCTCCCCCCATTCTCTATTGGCAGGGACAGCTAACCCAGTGGCAAGAATCGCAAACTGTAGCCGTAGTCGGCACAAGACATCCCACCAAGTACGGCAGAGCATGGGCATATACACTAGGCAAAGCCTTGGCAGAGAATGGTTTTGTGGTGGTGTCTGGTTTGGCGGAGGGCATTGACGGCGAGGCGCATCGCGGTTGTCTGAGCAGTCAAGGACAGGCGATCGCCGTAATCGGTACTAGCTTAGAAAAAATCTATCCGCCGCAACATCGGCAGTTATTGGCGCAAATCAGGTCGCAGGGCTTGATTTTGAGTGAATATCCCTATGGCACTGCAACTGATAAATCCTGCTTCCCACGACGCAATCGCATCATTGCTGGCTTATGTCGGGCAACTCTGGTAATTGAGGCTCCCGCTAAGTCTGGAGCATTGATTACCGCCCATCAAGCGATTGACTACGGGAGAGAAGTATATGCTTTGCCCAATAGTGTGGAAATCAGGGAAGCCAGAGGCTGTTTGGAATTGATTACTAAGGGAGCGGGCGTCATTCTGGGAGTTGATGAACTGCTGACAAGTTTGGGGAGTATGCCCTATCTAGATCGGCAATCAGAAGCGTATCCTAGCCCTGTGATCCCTAGAGTTTCTATCAGTTCCAGAGGGAATTCCTCCCTCCAATCTTCCAGTAATTCTTTGCCCACTTCTCCGCCCAAAACCAGCCCAGACCTGATCGATCCTCTGCACCAGCAAATCTGGCAGCTACTTCCTAATAGTGGCAGTCTAAGTCTTGATGCGATCGCCGATCAAATTAGCCTGCCCACAGGGCAACTATCAGCAGTGCTATTGCAAATGGAATTATTAGGAATTATCAAAAATTGCGGCGGTATGCAGTACAGCCGTACTTGAGATTTTTTGACATAAATCTTACTCCCCTCGCCCTTGGGGGTGAGGGCGGCAGGAAATTCAATTAGCAGGATTACGCTTAGGAGCAGGAATCAAATAGGCAACCACTGCCCCGCCTATAAAGCCCGCCACATTGCGCACAATGGGAAGCCAGTCGCTGGTACGGGTAACTACAGGGGCAATGCCAAAGGAGATCAATAACATTCCCCACAGAGGCGAGAGAATCAATGCCCACCGCCACGCAAAAATTTCGCCCTCACGGCGGGGATGCCCTGCAAAGCCGAACACCAAGCCGCCCAAAACAGCGGTAAACAGGGTCAAATACCATTGTTCTTTGGGCAGACCGGGGACTACAGTACAACCGTTCTGCTCCAGACACCCCAGTACGGAATTAACCGATGCCATGATTGAGCCATCATATCCCTGTTCTCTTACAAAAAACTGATTGCCATAGCGGGACTGTAATTCAATCCAAAAGTTGCGAGAGAGAAGCGGATAAACCGCATCGCCTACATTGAAATTCAACAGGTTGCGCCCTCGGGAATCGGCAACCAACAGCACACTGCGATCGCCCAAACCCCAAAAATCCTTCACTGCCCGCCCTGGCGTAACATCTACTTGGGTCAATACCCGCACCTTCCAACCCGTTTTGGCTTCAAACTCACTCAAACGCCGATCTAGTTCGCTTTCTTGGGCGGGGCTGAGGAATTGTCCTAAATCAATTACATTAGTAGGGTGATCGGGAAGTAGCTCTGGGGCATCGTAGGCAAAGGCAGGAGATGACCACAATATGACGCTGAGGACAAAGCCTAACAGACAGCAGGCTAGGCTAGAAAGGACAATCATGGAGTGAGGCTTGCACAACATGGTGGCGCGACGGATATTAGAAGAAAAATAAAGTTGGTGAGATTAACAGTTATCTTAATAATTCTTAATTATATCAAAGTTTTGGGGATAAGTTTGTCATGTTAATCCAATGGTATCCGGGGCATATTGCCAAAGCGGAACAGGAACTGCAAGAACAGTTAAAGCGTATTGATGTGGTACTCGAAGTCCGAGATGCCCGCATTCTGTCCTCTAGCGCCCACCCTCAAGTTAAACACTGGGCGGCGGGCAAATTGCATTTGGTTATTTGTAACCGCATGGATGCGATCGCTGCCAATGACCTAAAGCTATGGCAAAAATACTTTCAATCACAACAAATTAGAGCATTTTTTACAGATGGTCGCAGTGGGGAGGGGGTGAGGCAGGTGTGGCAAACTGCCCAAGCAGGAGCGGAGGCTGTGAATGCTAGGCGCAAAAATAGGGGAATGTTACCCCGTCCTGCGCGCGCCGTGGTGATTGGCTTTCCCAATGTCGGCAAGTCTGCCCTAATCAATCGTCTTTTGCGGAGAAAAGCGACAGCTAGTGCCAATCGACCCGGAGTAACCAGACAACTGCGCTGGGTGCGGCTCTCTGACCAAATTGAACTGTTGGACAGTCCTGGGGTGATCCCGCCGCTATTGCAGGATCAGGAGGTGGCAATCAAGTTGGCAATCTGCGACGACATCGGTACAGCCAGCTATGATTGCGTACTGGTGGCAAGCAGGGCAGTAGAACTATGGCGGGACAGGGGAATTAACTTGAGCGATCGCTATGGACTGACTTTTAACACTGATGAGACTGGAGCCAGTTATCTGCAAAGGCTGGCGGACTTCAAGTACAGCGGGGATCAACTGCGGACGGCACAACGCCTCCTCCAAGATTTTCGTACTGGCAAACTAGGAGCGATCGCCCTAGAATTACCAGAGTAAAACTCGCCTTATGCCAAAGCGGAAATAAAATCAGCTTGACCTAAGTAATAAATCCCCGATAGATCGAGGGCAAACCTACAGGGCAAAACTTGCACTCCTTTGGCGATCGCCTGCTTTAGCAAGATTGCATAATCTCGATCTACTTCCACTCCTGCCCTAAAGCGATCGCAATCTTGGCGGTTAATAAAATACAAAATTACCGCAGCATAACCCTGATCAACCATAGCCATCAGTTCGCGCAAATGTTTTTGCCCTCTAGTAGTTACCGTATCAGGGAAAATTGCCGTTGAGCCTAAACTCCAAGTGGTATTTTTTACTTCTACAAAAGTTTTATGTCCTGAGTAAACTAATAAAAAATCAACCCGACTGCTTTCTGCACCAAAAACTACTTCACTTTTGACCGCATCGTAATTACCTAACTCTGGAATCAATTTGTCAGCTAACATCTTACTCACCACCTTATTGGGCAGAGCGGTATTGATGCCTACCCATGTTCCCGAAATGCAGATCATTTCCCATGAATAGTCTAGCTTGCGCTTGGGACTGGGTTGATAAGCAACCGCTACCAGACTTCCTGCCTCACTCACTCCAGTCATCGGTCCCGTGTTAGCGCAGTGGGCTGTAATCACTTGACCATTGTCTAACTCAATATCTGCAAAAAAGCGTTTGTATCGCTTCAACAACTTGCCTGTAACTAATTCTGGGAAACTATACACCAGTTGCATTTGTGTAATACTAATAAATCATTTAGTTAACAATTTGTCCCCATTATGAAGCATAAAAAGCGCAATTTGTAGGGAACAAATATATTAACTTGTTGCAATCGTTTGCTTAATTTCAGCCTAAATTGGCATTTTGCACCACCAGAATGGCGTTGATGTGAGAAAAATACGATCTAGTGCTTCAGGTGTAGCCAATTTAGCAAGTTACTTGGGAGTGAGTTGGTTAAAATTATCACAGCAAAGACTTTATACTAGATAACCATTGTCCTCGTGCGATGAGGATAGATGTGATTACCTTACTTGGCAGTGGAGTTGCCGTTATGCCTATACCCCAGCGCACTGTCCTCAATAATGGGATAGTAGTTCTAGTAGTAGAAAATAATGTAGTTGACCTAGTCTCTGCCAAGTTTTTTGTCAGGTATGGGGCGCAGGTGGAAACGCCTACGCAGGCAGGACTAGTGCACTTGGTTTCTAGTGTGATCACGAAGGGTACGGCTAACTTCTCTGCTCAAGAAATAGCGGAGCAGGTGGAGTCTCTGGGGGCTTCTCTGTCGGCGGAAGCCAATAGCGATTATCTACTGCTGAGCCTCAAGGCGATCGCCAGTGATTTCCCCAGTCTGTTCAAGCTCGGTGCGGAAATTTTGCGCTGTCCTAGTTTTCCCCCCTCGGAGATTGAGTTGGAAAGGCATTTGACCATTCAAGCTATCAAATCGCAACAGGAGCGTCCCTTTGCCCTCGGCTACGACCGCTTGCAGGCTCTGCTATTTGGTGAGCACCCCTACGGCTTACCCTTGCTGGGATTGAGCCATACCGTTGCCCAATTAGAACAAGGGGATTTGCAAGCCTATCATCAGCAGTATGTGCAACCGCAAAACCTAGTGGTGAGCATGGCAGGCAAAATTAGCCATGAGCAGGCGATGCAGTTGGTAACTGAGGTGTTGGGAGATTGGCAGACCAACAACACCTGCTGTCCCCCTATTAACCAGCCCCCACCCCATACTCCCACTAGGGAGCGCATCAGCCAAAACAACCAGCAGGCGATTATTATGTTGGGTTATCCTGCGGTGTCTGCCTACAGTGCGGATTATCCTGCCATGCGGTTGATTGCTACCTATTTGGGTAGTGGTCTGTCCAGTCGGCTGTTTGTGGAACTGCGGGAAAAGCGGGGTTTAGCTTATGAGGTCTCTGCCTTTTATCCCACACGACAATTGACTTCCCTATTGGTGGCATACATGGGCACGGCTACTGGCAATATGGAGACTGCCTTAGCGGGTTTACAAGCTGAGTGCGATCGCTTGGCGCAACAACCCCTGACCGCTGAGGAACTGCAATTAGCCAAAAGCAAACTACTGGGGCAATATGCCTTAGGCAAACAGACCAACAGCCAATTGGCGCAAACCTACGGTCTATACGAATGTCTGGGGTTGGGAGCGGATTTTGATCAGCGGTTTGTGGAGCAGGTGTCGGCGGTAACGGTGGAGTCATTGCAGGAGGTGGCACAGGCTTGTTTCCGTGAACCGACGGTGGTGGTAGTAGGCTAGCAGGGGTGCAGGGTGCAGAGGGTGAGGTCTGTCCAGCCCCCCATGTGGTCATAGTGGCGGCTCAGGTGATAGAGCAGGTCTGGCTGGGCTAACCAGAACACACTGAGGCTAAAGGGACTGCGCTGGGGGATCGGGCTGGGAAATTGAGCGATCGCTTGGTATGGGAGCACTAGCCCTAAACTGCTCAAGTCATAAACCCCTTGGATTATCTCAGTGGTAGGCGATCGCCAGTCAGTATAAAATGTGATGCGCTCTCCCTGCCATGTCTTGGGAGTGGTTTGGGGATCGATGGGATTGGGGGTAATTTGAGGGCTGTCGGGCAGATGCTCGGGGATCAGGGTAATTTCTTGTAACTCCCCCCGCTGAAACAATAACACCAAGCGCAATCTTTGGGCGATCGCAGATGCTTTGTGGATCAAACCTAACTCCGCACCAAACTCCCCCACAGGGGTATATTGGATAGAGCCTTGGGAAAATGCCCCATTGGGCAGAACCAACACACTGCGGGCAAGGTGGCTGTATTGCAACACCCTAACTTGATCCCCTACCTGCACTGTCTGTCGGATAGTTTGATTGTTATCTAAGCCTTCTAAGGTAGTACAACTCGGCTGGCGAGATAGCTCCTGCCCTTGGGGGGATAGCTTGATAAAATAGCCATGCCATGCCCCAAGATTGTTGAGTAAATACTGCCACTGGCTGGACATCAGGCTAGTTCAGCGATCGCTCTGCGTACCCTCTGCAATGCTTGGTCAATCTCCTCAGCAGAGACCACCAGAGGCGGCACAAACCGCACTACTTTGTCCCCCGCAGGCACCAGTAACAAGCCTTGCTCCATGCACTTCTGCACCACATCACGGGAGCGCACTGAGTGGGATTCCTGTAGTACCAAGCCCACAATCAAGCCCCAACCCCTGATCTCTGCCACCAGTTGGGGAAACTCTGCTTGTAGATACTGTAAACCCGCCTGTAACTGTTGCCCCCGCTCTCGAGCACTGGCGATCAAATTGTCTTTGACCAAAGTTTCACAGACCCGCAAAGCCACCGCACAGGCAAAGGGATTACCCCCATAGGTACTGGCGTGATCCCCTGGTTCAAAGACATCACAATTGCTACGGCACAGCATCGCACCAATGGGAATGCCCCCGCCCAAACCCTTGGCTGAAGTAAACACATCGGGTTGGATACCCAAATTTTCATAGCCCCACAGTTTGCCACTGCGCCCCATGCCCACCTGCACTTCGTCGAGGATTAGCAAGATGTTGCGCTCACGGCAAATGCTTTCCACCTGCTGGAAATACTGGCGATCGCCAGGGCGTACCCCCCCTTCCCCTTGCAGGGGTTCTAGCATTACCGCACACACCCTGCCCTGATATTTTTGCAGGGCGGCTTGCAGAGCAGGCAGGTCGTTGTAGGGCACATAGTCAAACCCCGCTACTAGGGGTGTGAAGTGCTTTTGGTACTTAGGCTGACCTGTAGCAGTAATGGTAGCAAGGGTTCTGCCATGAAAACTGGCATGGGCGGTCAGGATCACAGGCTCAGTGATCCCCAGTTTCACATGGGCGTATTTGCGTGCCAGCTTGATAGCGGCTTCGTTTGCCTCTGCTCCTGAATTGCAAAAGAACACCTTATCGGCACAGGAATTTTCCACCAGCCACTTAGCTAGTTTGCCTTGCGGCTCTGGGTAGTAGAGGTTAGAAACATGGTGCAAGGTCTGGATTTGCTGGGTTACCACCTCAATCATGGCGGGGTGGGCATGTCCTAGGGTACAGGTGGCGATCCCAGCTACAAAGTCTAGGTACTCCTTGCCTGCTGTATCCCACAGTTTGCAACCTTTCCCCCGAGCGATCGCTAGAGGAAACCTACCGTAGGTATTCATTACATATTTTTGGAAGTCTTCTTGCACAGGGGAAACTGGCGGCGTAAGGGTGGCAGTCATAGGCAAAGTTAGAAATAGCTTAATAATTCTATGTCAAGAAATTGTCTGCGGGTGTTGCTGGGGGATACATTTTTCTGGGAAATTGGGGAAATCCAGCGTTGCCCTAGTCAAGGCAAGTAGTAACCCCAAATTGGCGATCGCTGTAACGATAGCCACCGTTTGCCATAGACCATGGGGCAAGCTATACCACACTGGTTCAGCATTATATTGCACATAGGCATAGAGGATATTTACCCCAGCGGTAAGGCTAATCCCCTGATATATGGGGCGCAGTTGCGGTTGGATGCAACTAGAAATTACTAAGAAAGGCAGAGCATAGACAATATAGCGTTCGTGCATCCTCGTTCCTAATACAAATATGCCCAGCAAGACAACAGCCGTGGCTAAGAATAGCCCTTGAGGATGGCGCTGTAGCCAAATTGCCACCCACACCAACAGCATAATTAACATTCCCAGCCCAACAAACTTCCACAAGCTATCAGACCGCCAATTCCAAGAAATCCATAAATTAAAAGCATTGACACTGGCATAGGGATAGGTATTCCCCCCTGACAGAAATTGTTGATATAAAGCCCGCCAAGGATCAACTAGCCATGAGACTAAGGAATGGCGATCGCTAATTTTTGTCCAGTAAAACGGCAAAATTGCCAACCACACACTGCCCACACTTAGTAACACCGCTAACAGCCACTGCCACCACTGCCGTTTTGTCCACTGGGAAAATAAAAATGTCGGTGCCAGAAATAAACCCTGCGGTTTCACAATCACTGTCAATGCACCAATAATTCCCGATAGGATGAAGCGGTTTTGTTGTAGTAACCAAGTTGTCCCCAGCATCAAACAAACCCCCACCCCATCTACTTGTCCCCACACCCCTGAGAGAAAAATCATCACTGGGTTTAGAGCGTAGCTGATAGCACCATAGCGGGCAGTTTCTAGGGAAGTCCAAGGTCTAAGTAGCAAATAAATTAAATAGGATGCCAATATGTCAGCGATCGCTGGGGTGAGTTTGATCAGCGCTGTCAGCAAATTGCCATTGGTAAATTGCAGATAGGGATCAAATAGCTTGTATAGCCAGCCCGTGAGCCACAGCACATACATATAGCCTGGGGGATAGTCGCACCAAGTGGCAGAATAGAAATTGCTCAACCCCCTTTCCAAAAGAATCATCGACCAGCCCTTAAAGGAGTTCATGTCAATAGCAAAAGCATTGGGAAAGCTCATGCACAGCAGGCGCACCCCCAGAGCAACCATCAACCACAACCACAAACGATCAAATTTCCCCATCAATTTGCCAGTAACTTATGCCTCGTATCTTACTACTCTGCACAGTGATCATCGCACTCTGCTCTGCCTTGGGATGGCGACTAGTTGATCTGCCCTTTCTCCTGTCATTAGAGGAGCGACTGACCAATCCCATAGGGCTGAACTTAGGGTTTATCTTGGCTTATGCCATTGCCAACCTGTTGATCTTGCCCGCCACAGTGTTTAATCTCGCCAGTGGGGCAATTTTTGGCATTGGCTGGGGACTGGTAGTTGCCTCTATAAGTTGCTGGATTTCGGCGGTGATAGGCTTTGCGATCGCCCGCAGGTTAGGACAGGAGTGGTTCAGGCAAAAATTCTCCCACAGGTGGGAGCAGATAGAAACAAACCTCATTCAGGGCGGGTTAGGCTATGTGATCCTTGCCCGCATTCTCCCTGTGATTCCCTACGGCATCGTCAGCTTTACGGCAGGGTTTGTGGGGGTCAAGGTGGAAGACTTCCTACTGGGGACGCTCATTGGCACACCCTTAGGCTTAGCTCCCTTTGTCATTTTGGGCTATGGGGGCAGAGAATTATTGGTCTCCCAAGATGTATTGCCCTTATGGATAGCGATCGCCTTGGTGCTGATTTTGGGTATGCTAGCTATTTGGTATCGCCACAAAAGTAATGCCAAAGCGGAGTAACTAAGTGTTAGACTGATTAAATAAAGGGATAAGAATAACATCAATCTAGTAGAGGAGTATTAGTAGTTAAGTTCGGGCTAGCTTTATTACATTTATCTTAAATCTACAATCAGCATCAGTATCATTTGAGAGATAAAGCAATGATTGCTCAAATTACCGCTCCCACCTACACTCCCTCAGACTATCTAACTTTTGAGACTAGCTCAGAAATCCGTCATGAATACATCAATGGATCAATAATCCCCATGACTGGTGGAACACCTAGCCACAATCTAATTATCCTGAACATTGCCAGCATCCTCCATTTTGCACTCAAGAAACAAGGATACCAAGTATTCGTAACTGACCAACGGATATGGATACCAGACTTTCAGGTTTACACCTACCCAGATGTGATGATAGTCAAGGGTGATCTGATATTTCAGGATGGGCGCAATGATACCATTACCAACCCAGTTGTGATTATTGAAGTTTTATCAAAATCTACCGCTAATTATGATCGCTCGCAAAAATTTCTATTTTATCGTTCTATCCCTACATTTCAAGAATACATCTTAATAGATCAGCATTCTATTTCGGTTCAGCATTACCAAAAAATTAGTGCTACAAAGTGGGAATTTGAGGAATTTAATCAGCTTACTGATAACTTACAGTTCTCTAGCTTTACTTGCACAGTTACACTGAGTGACATCTATGAAAAAGTAGTATTTGTTGAATAAAACCAGTCCCGCACCGTATATCAAGTTATTAGCTATTTTGCCAGCTTTTCTAAGTAGTAAGGATTGCAAGAAATATGCTCAGACTGCCACAAATTAACCTAAAATGGGCACTATCGCTACAGCCTAATTTGCCAGTTGCCGCCCTTTTGATATTTCTGATAAGTTTAGCCATGCGGCTATGGCAGATCAATCAAATTCCCTATCCCGTTTTTGATGAAGTTTATTTTCCCAAATATACAGAAGAATATTTGGAAGGTAAGCCCACATGGGAAGGTCATCCTCCCCTGAGTAAATTTCTGATTATGCTGGGGATTTTGACACTGGGGCACAATGAGTTTGGCTATCGTGTACCTACTGCTATATTTGGGGCAATTATTCCTGTGCTGATGATTGGTATTTGCTATCAGTTAATAGGCAAAAAGTGGCTAGCGATTTTAGTGGGTTGCCTCTATCTCACCGATGGGTTATTTTTGGTGGAGTCCCGCTATGGCTTGATCAACTGTTTTTTAGTAGCTTTGGGACTGGCGGGGCAGTTATTGCTACTAGTTGGACTGCATCACTCTGGCAAATATCGCTGGTTTTTGCTCACAGGTAGCAGTATTCTTATGTCTGCTAGTGCATCGATTAAGTGGAATGGCTTAGGTTTTTTGCTGACGACATATCTAGTTAGTTTTTTGGTATTTATCATCTTTCGTTGGTTTCCCAAACAAATAGAGAACTTAGGGGTTATCGCTGAGTTAAATAAAATACCGTTTTGGGCATACCTGATTTATTTTTTCCTGATCCCCATCATCTTTTATATTGTGCAGTGGATACCCCATCTTATGCTGAGTAATGGCAATTTTAGTTCTCCCATTTCAGCTTTTATTGCCACGCAAAAACATATTTTATGGTGGCACAACGGCTCGGATGTAGTCACCACCGACCCCACCAAACCAGCCCATCCCTACTGCTCCCCGTGGTATTCTTGGGCAGTGATGGCACGGGTTGTCGGCTATTACTTCAAGGCGGATGGCGATACTTACTACACCGTTGATGCTATGGGCAATCCCATCCTCTGGTGGCTGGCGACTGCTAGTATTCTCTACCTTTCTGCTCGGGGTTTAACTAAGTTCAATGGGGCGATCGCCTATGTGCTGATTGGCTATTCTGCTAACTATGTGCCGTGGATGCTCCCCAGTCGTTGTCTATTCCTCTATCACTATATGAGTGCTTTAACTTTCAGTATGATGGCATTGGGGATCGTCCTGTATTCCCTATGGCAAAGGGGCAAGGGCTGGCAGAGGGGTCTAGTGATTTCTGGGGCGATCGCCATTGTAGTTAGCCAAATCTATTTCCTGCCCCTGTGGTACGGCTTGCCCCTCAGTTCCAGAGAGTTTTACCAACGCATCTGGTTCATGCCCAACCAATTTGGCGGCTTCAACTGGATTTAGGTTAATTTTTGCCAAGAATTGGGTAATATCTGCGTAAAATTCATGGTGCGCCTATGACTTCTCCTTCCCTTTCCTCCATTTCCGTAGTGCTTCCCGCATGGAATGAGGCAGAAAACATCGAGCGCACCATCTGGCAGTGTTTCCACTATCTCGATCGCTTGAAAAGCACATGGGGGATTGACTACGAGGTGATCGTGGTTAATGATGGCTCTACGGATGCTACCCCAGCGATCGCTACAGAAATTGCCAAAACTGCCCCATGGTTGCATGTCCTCCACCATCCACACAATTTGGGCTACGGTGCCGCCCTGCGCACAGGTTTTGACCATGCCAGCAAAGAGTTTATTTTTTTGATGGACAGCGACGGGCAGTTTGATATCCAAGATATGGATCGCCTCCTAGCCCAAGTCTCCAGTGAACATCAGATTATCATCGGCTATCGCTACAAGCGGGCTGATCCCATAATCAGGAGCATCAATGCCAAAATGTACCATTGGTTCATCTTTTGGGTGCTGGGGCTGAAATTCAAAGATATGGACTGTGCCTTTAAGCTATTTCGCAGGGCATATTATCGTGCCGTCAGACCCATCAAAGCCAATGGCGCTCTCTTCAGTGCGGAATTTCTGCTGAAACTCACGCAGGCGGGCTTCTCCATTGTGGAAGTGCCCGTGCGCCATTTCCCTCGCCGCTTTGGCGAACAGTCGGGGGCAAAACTCTCGGTGATCTTGAAAATGTTCTGGGAGTGCTGGCAGATGAAACGGGAGTTAGCGAAAGGGGAGACCACAGCCTACCGCATCCCTGATATTTTGCAGTCCTAGCGATCGCACCTTGTCAGCGATCCCCTGCAAAATGCGGCGGGTCAGTCCCCAGCCGTGATACACCAAGCCTGTATAGATTTCTAACAGACTAGCACCAGCACTAATCTTCTGCCACGCAGATTCAGGGCTGTGAATGCCCCCCACGCCAATAATTGGCAAGTTGCCTTGGGTTGCCCGATAGATGTAGCGCACTATCTCCGTACTGCGTTTTTCTAGGGGTTGACCGCTAATCCCCCCCGCCTCATGGTGGTATTTTGCGGTGCTGAGTCCCTCACGGCTGGTAGTGGTGTTGGTGGCAATGATGCCACTGATCCCCTGAGTAGTGCATACTCCTAAAACTTGGTCAATCTCATTAAAGCTGAGATCAGGGGCAATTTTTACTAATAGGGGTTTTCCCGTATGGTTCGCTTGCTGTAGTGCTTTAATTATTGCCGTCAATTCTGCCTCCGCCTGCAAACTGCGTAATCCAGCAGTATTGGGAGAACTAACATTGATCACAAAATAGTCCCCCAGATGTTGTAACCGCTGAAAACTCGCCAGATAGTCCTCTACAGCCTGTTCTAGGGGAGTGATGCGGGACTTACCGAGGTTAATGCCAATGGGAATGGTAGGGGCAGAATGCTTTAGGTAATTCTCTATGCGGCGGGCGATCGCTTCTGCTCCATGATTATTAAACCCCATGCGATTGAGGATAGCTTCATCCGCCACAAGGCGAAACAGGCGGGGTGGGGGATTGCCCCCTTGGGCATAGGCAGTAATCGTCCCCACTTCGGCAAAGCCAAAGCCAAGATATTGCCACGCCCCCAGTCCTTCAGCGTTTTTGTCAAAGCCTGCTGGCAAACCCAACGGATTGGGAAACCGCAGTCCCCAGAGGTGCTGTTCCAGTAGGGGATCAGTAACTGAGAGTTGAGCACTCAGCCAGCCCTGTAGGGTAGGAGAATGGCTGATTAACCTAACAGTGGCGATCGCCAGACGGTGCGCTAGTTCAGGCTCTAGCTGAAAGATCAGCGGGCGCAGTAAGCTCTCATACCAATCCATTCCCTAGACCCTAGCAAGAGTTACATTCTCCGTCTGGTCTTGGTACTTCCCTTGGCGATCGGCATAGCTCACCGCACAAGGTTCTCCCAGTAAAAACAGTAACTGCACCACCCCCTCATTGGCATAGATGCGACAGTCGGCACTAGAGGAATTAGAAAATTCCAGCGTCAGGTGTCCTCGCCAACCCGCCTCCGCAGGGGTGAGATTGGCGATCAAACCAGTGCGTGCATAGGTACTTTTGCCAATACAAATCACCGTGACATTGTTGGGGACATCTAGTTTTTCCAGAGCCACCCCCAGACCGTAGGAGTGGGCAGGCATGATAAAAAACTGTCCCGACTCGTCTTCATGCAATTCTGCTGGCTCTAGGTTGGCAGGGTTGAAATTTTTGGGATCGACCACCGTCCCAGGAATATGGCGAAATACCCGAAAATCTCTGGGCGACAGCCGAATGTCATAGCCGTAGGAAGACAGCCCGTAGCTGATCACCCGCTGTCCAGTGTCTAACCGCCTAACCAGCCTTGGCTCAAAAGGGGAGATCATTCCCTCTTTCGCCAT
>Ga0308414_1001675_pt1 | contig 14510 bp, 7 predicted proteins | sample HotsprSampleOS50_FD_205667 | JGI IMG/M metagenome (GOLD analysis project Ga0308414, IMG submission 205667) | Hot spring phototrophic mat microbial communities from Octopus Spring, Yellowstone National Park, Wyoming, United States - 20090730_OS50 ... | reverse complement strand
GTCCAAATTCCTATTCCTACCGGGCAGATTTTCGACCTCTGCTACCTGCTCCCAACCCCGTAAATTGAGATAGCCGACACAGAAGGCACAGGCCTGGGCTTTGTCCAGAACAGTCCGCAGCCCCTGGGTCAAAAAGTTATTTATATTATCGAAAATGTTCGGCATGACCGTAGCTACCCACACTCTATGGACAAGAATCGATCCCCTGCAATCCGAACCGCCCCATTATCAAAAAAGCTCTGCTCCCTAGTGCGATCCCTCCTTGGCATTTCCTGAGCCGCCAAAGTTCAACGACAATAACTCTACCCAAGGACCCTAGGCACCCGATGAAACGCCCTATTCCGATGTCTGACAGTGAAGCTACCTTTTTTGCGTTGAGGATCAAGCGGCAGGGACACTGGGTCATAGCGTACCAACCGCCAGGCAGAGAGACGACCAGACCAGAGACTTGTTCACATTCCTGACCTGTTGAGATCAATACCTCGAAGAGAATGATCGCGAAGATCGAGACACGGCGCCTGTCTCTCATACGGAGGATATGGTTTGGCCAACTGTTTGTTGACTTTCAGATTACCACATCGCCTTCTGGGGGCGCCAGCTCGAAGACATTTCCTTCCAAGTATCCAAACGGAGCTTTACCCACTGCGAAAAACGGAATTAGCATATCTCCGAAGTAGTTTGGACAGGGAGACTTGTGTTCGAAGTAGTTGGGGCATATCTCTTCAAAAGTTGTATAGCGGATGTCATTGTACGTTTCGCTAGTTTGCTCAGGTAGCAGTTGTCGAATGATCCGAAACGACGCCCACGCCGCCAATGTACCTAAAATAGGCCCTAAGATGGTGGTTCCAGCCATGAAGGCCACCGTTCGATACACACCAGCGCTAATTGCACCCGTAAGGGCTCTTTTAGTAACCGTCCCAAAACCTTGTCCTTCACAAATCGCGATGCATGTGCCTAGCAAGGCTCCTAATCCGACAGAGGAAGAGATTGCTGGTAAAAACACACTGAGCGGGGCATTTATCATCGGGACCACAGGATCGAAGTACGCACGCGATAAAGTAACTAAGCCGACTCCGAACTCAGCAAGTCCTGCCACCGCCGCAAATACATTTATATTCCAGGGAGGAAAAACACTGAGCGCTATTTCTAGTGCACCTAGCCCTAGGTGTTGTAAAGCTGCGGAGTAGGTATGCGGGATGGCGTCGGAAAAGGCAAGCAAAACATTTCTCCCACTTGTGAGAAAGCATAAACTTCCCCCAAGAACCTTTGGGAGATTGACCGTGACGAGCTCATTTACAACGCTTTTCGGTAGTCCTATCTCGATAAGACCGTGAATCACACTGGAAGGGATTACAGGGTTGGGGATTCCACGCGTGGTCAAAAAATCTAGGCCAAGATGATGAAGAAACTCTCCGAAGCTTAAATCTGGAGAAGTCAGAATACGAAAACCATCTTCCACAAGATGATGTCCATACAAAAGTCGGTGAAACGAGCCACGTGCCGCGTCCATCCAGTGGCTCGTCACTCCTGGAATATGCATCTGGTGGTGCCACTGGGCAATAGCATCCATCGGGTAGATCAATTTCACAATAGCGGGCGAGACAGCACCCATCCAGGTCAGATCAAAGGATCCAAATGGGCCCCCACCATGGAAGAAATCACTCATTGGCATCACCCTCTTTGAAAAATACCTAGATCACCTTTTTCCAAGGCATTTATTGATCTGGATGTTAGCCCATTTGCGAAGCCGAGGAGCGATCTCCTCATCGAATTTGTTCACAATGACTTTACGAAATACCTCGCGACGTTTGGACTTGAGGAGTGTTGCTGTAACAACTCCTGCTACAGCGCCCACGAGAATTCCGACACCCACGGTGACCGCACCCGCGGGGAGTCCGAGTGCGGCTCCCATACTTGCGGCCGCGGTGACGGTTTTCTTCCAGATCCAAAAACCAGTTGTCCCGACGGGGATCAGTGATACGAGTAAAGCACCTGCCCCCCCTGCAAGAATGGCAGAAGCTATTTCAGGAATTCTATCGGCCGATGGCGACGTCATTGAGAATTTTTCGACTTCCGAAGACTCTGCGCCGCCAACCCTGCTCAAATAGTTGAGAAAATCGCGCTGGAAGATGATCAGACGCTGATTAAACAGCGAAAGAAAATTTTCCAGCGAGGCTTTATCTAACGGATCAATTCCCTGTAGATTGGCGATTAGCTCCGCTTTCACTTTCTCAAGCCCATACTCAAATTCACGTCTCGAGATCGCTACTTGGTCGTTCCCCATGGCAATCTTCCTTCCTCTTTTACAATTGCTTCCCCTCGTGGCTGAAGCCGAACTCCCTGATTGAACGTAAATATTAATCTCGCTTTTTGGTGCTGTCAATCGAAATCCGAGACTTCAAGCTTTGCACGGAATGGTATTCAAATCACAAACCATTTCCGAACAAGACAGGGTGAGGGGGAACCCAGGATTGCGTATTTTGACCCCCTACTTCCTGGCCACTTGATTGGCCTTGTCAACTTTGCTTTGGCAGCGTGCCTACGTTGATGGCTCTTAATAGAGCGAGTAGCGCTCTAGAGCCTTAAGAATCCGACGAGCAAGCAAAGACCAAAAATAAGGCAGACTGCATGAAAAGCACGGCTCTTCTGAGGCTCCCTATACGGCAACATCAGTTCACAACTCGGCTAGCGCAAGCATTGTTCCACCGATTCATAAAGCACGACCGGCAAAGGAAAAACCTCCCGAAACCTTTTAGCATCTAGGTTGGAAACAGTCGCCACCAGAGATAATGAGCGAACTCCCGGCAAGGCAGTGGTTATTCGGAACCCATCCCTGCCCGAGCCTGTTTTTGCGTTCCAGTGCCAGCGTCTACCGTTCAGCGACCACAGAAAGCTGTTCTCCCCAACAAGTGGGGGTGACGTTCATTAGTCCGTTTCAAAAGTGCGCCGGAATTTGCGCGCGCACGGCAAGCATATTTCCATTAATTCTAACTTGAAAATAACTTGCGTAAATAGGTTCGAATCCTGGCCGGTAGTTAGTCTGTATCCGAAATTTGACGGGGTTTACGCGGTTCGTTTGCGGACTGACGATCGACTATCGCTGCCTACCCATATGCTGAGGGCGATCCAACGAATCTCGCATCTGAATGCGAACTGAGTCATCCTTCTGAAAACGAATTTCACGATTCACGATGGGTTCGCATCTGAGTGCGAACTGAGTCATCGGGGTTTCGCAGGTCAGCGCGGTGTTTCAATTGGTGTAAGACGTCTCTTTTTATGTTCCGCGCGGACAAACGCGACACGTCCTCTGCGTAAAAATTCATGTGTGTCCGCGAAGCTATAACTCGGCCGGGGCCGGTTCTTTTCGTTGCCAGCGCAAAAGGCTATCATGATACGCCAAGGTCGTTTCTCTGGGAGAGCAAGACAAAAGCACATTAGCGTCTTTTTGGACAGGAAGGAGTGAAGCCCATGGCCTACCAGTTACCCACGATTCCCAAGCCGCCGAAAGCCAAGCGAAAACAGGTTTTTCTTGTAGCCAGCGGCGACCTTCGCCTTTCTGCGAACCAGGTGTGTTGGCCGGCACAAAAGGCGATGGAAGACGCCCTGGCAGAGGCTGTTCGCGAGGCTGGTTACGAGCTTGTTCGTGCTCATCCTTACAAAGCCGAGGAAGGCCATGGGTTTATTAGCTCCCAAAAAGAAGGCATGGAGGTCTTCGCGGGGATTGACCCCAAGGCCCGCTTGATCGTGGCCGAGGCTGTCTGGCAGTATTCTCATCATGTCCTGGCGGGACTTCTCAGTCACGAAGGTCCGATCCTGACTGTGGCGAATTGGTCGGGTCAATGGCCGGGCTTAGTCGGGATGTTAAACCTCAACGCCTGCCTGACAAAAGCGGGAAAACCGTACTCCACACTCTGGACTGAGGATTTCTCGGCTCCGGACTTTCGCAAGAAGCTCGCAGACTGGTTGGAAAAGGGTGAGGTGCGACATCCGCTCAAGCATGTGACTCCACTGAAGAAAGTGAAAATCCCTGGCTCGCTAAAACGATTGGGGCAGGCCCTTGCCGACGAGCTTCGCTGGAAAAAGGCGATCATGGGGATTTTCGATGAGGGATGCATGGGGATGTATAACGCGATTATTCCCGATGAACTCCTCATGCCGTTGGGTGTTTATAAGGAACGACTCAGCCAGTCAACGTTGTACTACGAGACGACGCAGGTTAGCGATGCCGAGGCCCGCGAAGTCTATCAGTGGCTGCTCGACCGAGGAATGAAGTTCGTCCTGGGGAGCAATCCCGAAACCGACCTGACCGAGGATCAGGTCCTCACTCAGTGTAAGATGTACATTGCGGCATTGCGATTGGCCGACGATTTCGGGTGCCATCTAATTGGCATCCAGTATCAGCAAGGGTTGAAAGACTTGTTACCGGCCAGCGACCTCGTAGAGGGGATGTTGAACAATGCCGATCGTCCACCGGTAAAAAGCCGTGATGGCAAGCGAATCCTTTACGAGGGCGAGCCGCTACCGCATTTCAATGAGGTCGATGAATGTGCCGGATTGGATGCCCTGATGACGTACCGCGTCCATAAGGCGATGGGGCAGCCAGTGGAGACGACCCTGCACGATGTCCGCTGGGGCGATTGGGATCGATCGGGCAGTGTGCCGGACTACGTATGGGTCTTTCTTATCAGTGGCTCGGCGCCGCCGGCGCACTTTATCGGCGGGTGGGCTGGGGCGTCCAGCGAACGGCAGCCTGCCATGTACTTCCGCCTGGGCGGCGGTACATTGAAGGGTATCTCCAAGCCTGGCGAGATCGTCTGGTCGCGAGTCTATGTCGATAACGGGCGGTTGTGCATGGACATTGGTCGCGCAGGCGTGGTCGAACTTCCTCCCGAGGAAACCGATCGCCGCTGGAAGGAGACCACACCTCAATGGCCGATCATGCACGCCGTGACTTACGGGGTTACGCGCGATCAATTCATGGCCAAGCACAAGGCCAACCACATTCAGGTGGCCTATGCCGAAGACGCAGCGGCTGCGGACGCAGCCGCCTTGGCCAAGGCGGCTCTAGCAGACGCTTTGGGGATTCGGGTGAATCTTTGCGGGACCCGCAAGGGCGGCAAACCGTGGTAACCTCTCGACGGAAATAACTGTGTGGCACCGGGGTTGGTATTGATAAGGAGCGCGACGTCATGCCTGAAACGTTGCAGTGCGTCAAGAAAAACGCCGTTATTACGGGCTGGGATTTTAGCACGGGCGGTGTCAAGTGCTTGGCCTTCGATTTGCAAGGCCATGTCCTCGCGGAAGTCCGCCTGCCGACGGACATCTGGTTTGGAGACAATCCTGCCTCGGGAATTCGCGAACTGAATGTGATGCAACTGGAAGGCCAGGCCTATGCCTCCACTCGGGCGATTGCAGCCGAATTGACCCGGCAGGGGCGAATCAAAGACTGGGTGGCCGGGGGGATCTCGGCAACGCATCACACGTCGGCTCGCATCGATGCGCTGGGGAATCAGGTCCGCCGCGCGATCTGCTGGAACGATGCCACGCTTGCGGAATATCACAGCAAAGGCCTGTCCCGACTCGGTGGTCAGGACCGGGTCCAGGAGCTAATTGGCGGTCCCTGGGCGATCCGCTATGGTCTCAGCCACCTTGTGAAGGACGAGGTCTTTCTTAGCCCCGCGGACTGGCGGCGGACCCACCGGATTGCCGCCCACGGCGTTCTGGCAGCAGGTTATTTGACCGGCAACTTTGATGTGTGTAGCGTATCCGTGGCGGCGTCGTCGGGCATCATGGATCTGCGGACGAAAAAGTGGCGAAGGGAAATGCTGGACGCCTTGGAAAACGACGAGTATCGCCGGCTCGCGTGGAAACAACTACCCAGGATCATCGACCATACCACGCCGGTGGGACCGCTATCGGAAGTGGTGGCCCTCCAGGCGGAGTTGCCGCCCCGTGTTCGACCGCTCATTTTCCCCACCTCAGACGATCAGCAGGCGGGACTGGTTGGCGGCGGCGCCGTGGATGCCGGTCAGGTGGCGGTGATCCTTGGCAACTCGGCTGTGGTCAATAGCTCCTCCAACGATCGACCGCAGCGGGGCCAGCTTGACGTCATGCGACTCAACTGGGGTCCTTATCTCTGGATGCGGTGCTACAATAACGGCGCCCAGTTCCTGGACCAGGTCGTGGGACCAAAGCCGAACTGGGCGGAATTGGAAGAGGCCGCGCAACATACGCCCCCGGGTTGTGACGGGACTCTGGTATTGCCGTTTGTCAATCCGGAACCATCACTGGGCATCTCGCAAAAAGATGCCCAGCTTCGCTGGATCCCGCAGGTTCCGGAGTCGATGGGCACTCGTTTTCGGGCCTCACTGGAAGCCATTGCTTATCTTATTGCTTTAGCCATCCAGGAACACGAAGACGCCGGACAGAGGATCGCGCGAATCACCGTCTCCGGCGGGATTGCCCGAAGCAATCTCATGTGCGAAATCCTTGCGACGGTCTTGAAACGTCCGCTCTTGCGGCTGGAGTCTGAAGAAGGGCCGGCGCTGGGGGCTGCCGTAACCGCCCTGGCCGCTCTCGAGTCTCATCTCCGCAAGGCAAAGGGAATCCGCAAGAGATTCACTGTAGCCGACGCCGTGACGGCCATGGTCCGCTTCCGTGGTACTGTCGAGCCACGTCCCGAATGGATGGGAGCCTATCAGCAGGGAATGAACCGTTTTCGGGAAGCCCTGGGACGGTTGAAGGGGTAATTTGCCTCGCAGGTGAAACTCGCGGCGATAGCGGTCCTCGCTAATCTGGAACTATCTCATACCTCAACCGATGTTTCGCGGCTTGGGAGTGGTCACACTGGGCCCGTTTGCATAGTTTCGCCGGCGCATCGGTTTGAAGGTCTTTCACCTTACGCTGGTCCAAAGCAGGAATTGCAACTGGCAGACGGTTTGACTGCACGCAGAAAGTACTTATTATTCCAATTTTGTCGAGCGATAACTGTACAGTCGTTGTGTTCAAGTAAAAATTGCATCACTATTGTCGCTTATGCCTCATCCACAAGAATGTTTTGCGGAATGAACCAAATCGTTGACAAAATGCGCCAGCAGATCTAAAATTGGTGAAAGTTTGAGCGGGGGCTAGCGAGACCAATCGGCTGCTCGCTAGCAGGTGTGTGGTTCCTCTATTCTTTTCTCAGTTGGAGGTGTTGTATGAGCTGTTCTGTGAGGTATCGTTCGGGTTTCACACTTGTGGAGTTGCTTGTGGTGATTGCGATCATTGGTATCTTGATCGCGCTATTATTACCAGCGGTGCAGGCCGCACGAGAAGCAGCACGACGGTCTCAGTGCACGAACAATTTAAAACAACTGGGGTTGGGGCTTCACAATTATCACGACGTCAATAAGGTGTTCCCGTATCGCAAGGGGGGGACCAACGGCTGTGCGGCGGACGCCTGGTGCTCCAACCGCGGACGGAAGAGTGGATTCATTCCTCTCCTCCCATATGTAGAACAGGGTGCAATGTATGATCAAATTCGAGCCGGGGATCGTACGGGGACGACTAGTGGGGGCAACATTGTTCCGCCTGATGGTCCCGCGGGCTGGACAGGTTGGTCAGTGTGGAATGATTCTCCGGATCTACTGCTTTGCCCCTCTGATAGCGGTGTTCCGAATCGTTCAGGGCCTTACAACTCCTACGCGTTTTGTATCGGGGACAGGGTGGACAGTATTCGGGATGCCACTCAGGTAAGAGGTCTTTTCGCGACTAACACTACGTATTCAATGGCAGATGTCACCGACGGCACAAGCAACACGATCGCTATGAGTGAACGGGTTTGTGCTGCAAAACTTGGCGGAAATTATCAAAGCCAGGCCGGGGCAGCGGTCCCTGCCGCCAGTGTGGAGCACATTTTGGCTGTAATCAAGAATGTGCCTGTGATCAACACGCCGGCGTTGTGTTTGCAAAAAACCGATGGTCGATATGTCTTAGCTGGTGAAATTGTTCATACTTATTGGGGCGGCCGTTGGACGGATGGCCAACCGGCCCGAACCGGCTTCACCACAGTCTTGCCGCCCAACGCCCCTTCGTGCAGCGACTCCACTCACGGTCAAGATTGGGCCGATCAAGTGAGTGTGGTTCTGTCGCCGTCCAGTCGCCATCCTGGTGGCGTGAACTGCCTGTTCGCTGACGGGTCGGTCAGGTTTATCTCGAATACGATCAATACGGGTAACCTTGGGGCCTATCAACCCTCCACGGGTCCCAGTGTTTATGGCGTCTGGGGTGCCCTTGGATCGAAGGATGGCGGCGAGTCGGTCAGCGGTTTTTGATGCTGCGGCAGGCTTCGCGATTTGTCTTGTGAATTAATGACCAAGCGTGCGGTGCCAACCTGGATGCTTGGCACCGCACGTATCTGTTTGCGTTCGGTTAAGGACATATGTTGTTCGACCCCTTACGAGCTGTGACTTTAGGAGGCTGAGAGTATGAAGCTGTCACTCGGGCGACTGGCGTTTTCTATTCTGGCGATGCTGGGTCTTCTGGGATTAATGTTAAACGGCTGTTCGAAGGGTCCAAGTCGGCCAAAGACGTACTCCGTCTCGGGCACCGTGACTCTCAACGGCCAACCGGTGGATGGGGCCACTGTCGTGTTCGTACCCAAGGCATTGGCAACTGGGGGAGCAGCAGCTCCCCAAGGCCCCCAGGTAGCCACCGGTGAAACGGATGCCCAGGGAAGGTATTCTCTTGGGACTTTTGCCAAAGGAGATGGAGCGATTCCCGGGGAATATCTGGTGAAAGTTTTCAAGTATCCGAAGCCAGCCACTCCCGCAGGCACTTCTTCTGGCGGGGAGGAGGAATATCGCCCACCCGAGGAAAACGCTCCACCGCCGCCAGCTCCGAAGAACATGTTGCCCGAAAAATACGCCAACGAGCAAACGTCTGGTTTGAGCTTCACCGTTGAGCCGAAAGCCAACACATTCGACATTTCACTGACGCCGTAGGTTTGTCTCATCCCGTTGAAACCTCTTTCGGACGCAGCGGACCCCCACAAGCGCGTCCCTCGAAAGGTGGCATTCGGAGGTGCACGTTTATTGTGCCCGCCTCGGAGGGGCGTGCTTGTCACGCCCGTTCGGAGGGGCATGCCTGTCATGCCCGATGAAGCGGGATGGATAATCAAACGTAATGCAACGGACCCGACGAGCGGGTTCCTCCGAAAAGCGGACCTGACAAGCAGGTCCCTCCAGAATTGCGCCCTCTGAAAGCCCAACGTGAGGACGTTGCGCGCTCGTCCTTCTTTTATTCCACCCGAAACTGAAATAAATCGAGGGAATTATTTGGCGGAACTATACTTCTAAATGATTGTTGGATCGCACCAACGTGTTGCCGACGATCCAAGAATTACCGCTTATGACCATAGCTGACCCACCTTTATGACGGGTTGAGAACACAGCTCTTTTCAGGGAGATAACGAGATGCACAGGCAAGCTTTACTGCCGGTCTTTGCCGCGTTCCTCGTCGTTGTGGTATCCGTTTTGTGCGGATTATGGGGGATGTCGGGGGCGGAGTCACCTAAAGTACCTTCGACAAACCCATTGCCAACGGATGGAAACGAAATTCCTCCTGTGCCGCGTGTTATTGCGGAGGCCCTTCAGGATCGACGCTACGACGAGGCCGTGGCTGCGATTGATGACCGCTTGAAGGCCGATCCACCTCAGGCCGACTATTTGACCTATTTGAAAGGTCGGGCCCTTTATCTTGCTCAGAAATATGACGAGGCGGTAACCGTCTTCCTGGAAGGCGAAAAGCGATTTCCGGAAAGCCCCTGGCGGCATTGGCTGAAATTCGGTCGTGCCCTGGCACTGGCGAGAAAGGGTGACTTTGCTTCCGCCGAGGCCATCTATCGAGAGGAAGCCAAGCGACTTCTCTCTTTGGAGCGAAAGGACGAGTTGGCGAAAATCTATCTTGAGTTCGCCGATCGTCTGTTTGATCCGCCGAACAAAGTGGAGGAGAAACCGGATTATGCGAAGGCCCGGCAATTTTACGAAAAGGCCCGCGATCTCGGCCCTAGCGAGGGACTTCTCGGCCAGATCTTGTTCCAAATTGCGCGGTGTCATCAACTTGTGGGGGAATTCGACGCCGCTGTTGCGGTGTATCGGCAGTTTATCGAGCGATTTCCTAACGATGATCGCGCTCTCTCCGCGCGACTGCATCTGGGTGAGTGTCTCATGGATTCGGGCAAGCCCGCAGAGGCCCGGCGGGTCTGGGAGGATTTGCTGGCCCAATATGCGGACCGACCCACGGCGGAAACGGCGACGGCGGCGTTTCGCTTGGCCGAAACGCGCGGGATGCCCAATCCGGCCAGTGATGAAGAATTGAGCCTGGGAATTGCGGCTTTACGGCGGTTTCTGGAGAAGTTTCCTCGGGATGAGCGCGTGGGACAGGCATATCTCATCATGGCCCGGGGGAACGTTGCGCGTCAGCGGTGGAATGATGCGGCCAGCATCCTGAACGAGTTTTTGTCGGACGCGCGGGCAGAAAAGGCCAAGGAACGGGCTGATGCCATGTATCTTTTGGCTGAGGTCTATCGGCAGCAGCAGCGATTCCAGGACGCCATTGAATTGTGGCGGAAATTTGTGCAGGAATTTCCCACACATCCGTCGTGGAATGACGCGCAAATGCAGATCATTGAGACGGAGTTTGCAGCGGCTTACGAGAAATTCATCCACGAGGAATACGATGCCGCGCATCAGGCATGGGAGACCTTCTTGCAGCTTCACCCTCTGGATAGTCGGGCCCCAAAGATCCTTTATCTCTTTGGCGAAATGAACGCTCGGCAGAAAAAATGGGATGCCGCGATCAATGATTGGCGACGGTTGAATGAAAAATATCCTGACGATCCATGGGGACAACAGGCCCAATTGGCCATCGCCCAAACTTATGAGACCCAGTTGCACGACGCAGAAAAGGCGCTGGAGGAATATCGTAAGGTCCGTGGTCCCGCGGCCCCGGCCGCAGCCGCAGCCATTGCCCGATTGACCGCAAAAACCATGAGCGTCGAGACGCCCCGCGTTTACCGCTCCGACGAGACGCCCAAAATCCGTCTTTTGACGCGGAATATCGAGAAGGTCTCTGTCGCCGTGTATCGCCTCGATCCGGAGGCGTATTTCCGAAAAATGCATACGTTGACCGGCGTGGAACAACTTGACGTGGCCCTGATCGACCCCGATACAACCTTCGAATTCACCATTCCCGATTATCAGCCGTTCGTTGAACTGGAGAGTTTTGTGCCGATCGAGCTTCCCGGTGATACCAAGGCCGGCGCCGCGGCGGTGACCATCAGCAGCACGACACAGGAAGCGACAACACTCGTTTTGCAAAGTGATCTTGATGTGATCGTCAAGTGCTCGCGCGAAGAGGTCCTCGTGTTCGGCCAGAATATGATCACGGGCAAGCCCTGGGCAGATGCCAGGATCCTCGTGGCCAATAAGGATGGCGTCCTGCAGGAAGCAAAAACCGATAAGGACGGCGTGTTCCACACATTGTTACCGGCTTTACGACAATCGGAAGATATCCGGGTTCTTGCGATGGCCGACGGTCACCTGGCTTCAAATGCCATGTCACTTGAAGGGTTGCAACCAGCCCAAGGTCTTGCCGATAAGGGATTGATTTACACCGATCGTCCTGTGTATCGGGCCGGACAAATTGTCAACGTACGGGGCATGATCCGCTTTGCGAAACGCGGGACAGATGAACCTGCGGGGATGGCAGCCCCTGTTTCTGCGGATGAATTGATCGCCCCAGAGGGCCACGCATTCACCCTCCACGTCATAGATCCGGAGAATCGAATCCTGCGGCAGATTGATGTTGTACTTGACCGTTTTGGGTGTTTCCATGACCAGTTCTTGCTCCCTCAGGAGGCGGGGCCGGGCGATTATCGTCTCGTCCTGACGGATCCGGCCAATCGCACATTTCAGGGAGGATTCCGGGTCGAAGTTTTTCATATTGAACCCGTCCAGGTTACGGTGGATGTGCCACGTCGGGTGTACTACCGCGGAGAAAAGATCGAGGGAACGATCCGGCTGGAATACGTCTTCGGAACGCCACTAGCGGAGAAACTCATTCGCTATCAGTTGGCCGATCAACCGGTCCAAACGGCGGTCACAGACGCTGAAGGCAAAGTGCCGTTCGCTTTTGAAACACGTGATTTTCTGGAGAGCGCGGTTTTGCCGCTGGTCGTTTCCCTTCCGGATCGGAACATCTCGGTCACGGAGACGTTCGTCCTGGCAACCAAGGGGTTTGCCATTGATTTGACAACACCGCGTCGCGTGTATCTTCCCGGTGAGAGCTTCGAGACGACAATTTCCACTCGCGATGCGGCTGGGCAGCCGGTGGCCCAAAAACTGACTCTTAAGGTCCTGAAACGGACGCGGATCGGGCGATTGATGGGCGAAGTCCCAGTGGCAGAACGGGCTGTTGAAACAGATCACACAGGCACGGCAAAACCGGTGCTTCACATCGACGAAGGCGGAGAATACATCCTTCGGGTGGAGGGAATGGATCGCTTTGAGCATCCGATCTGGGCACAAACAGACATCAAGGTTTCTGATGAAAAGGACGCCGATCGACTTCTCATTTTGGCCGATCAGCACACGCTTCGGGTTGGTGATGAAGCGAAAATTCGCGTTTACTGGAAGGATGAACCGGCGCTGGCCCTGGTTTGCTTTCAGGGAGCAAGGATTCTTGATTATCGGCTTGTCCCGCTGAAGACGGGAGCTAATGAAATCGCGGTTTCGGTGAGCTCCCAACTGGCCCCTCAATTCGAATTGAGCGTCGCAGTCATGCGAGATGTACGGGAGATCACCGCAAGAGAACGGACGCCCGTGTTACGTCCGGTGATCGACGGGGTCGATGACTTCGACCAGGAATTGGCAGGTAGGATCGAAGTCCCGCGGCGATTCTTTGATGTGATGGCCCCGTTTTCCGTGGAGCGCGACCTGAATGTATCTTTGGAATGGAAAATTAGCGGTGGCAAAAAGGCGGGAGCGAATGTAGAAGTTGTGCCGCCGGGTGGTGAACTGGAAGTCACGGTGACAACCACCGATGCCCAGGGGAAACCCGTTCCGGCTCAATTGAGTCTGGCTATGGTCGAAGCATCTCTCCTTCAGCAGTTTGGCGAGGTGCCTTCCGTTCGTAATTGGCTTCAGGGAGAGACCCGTCGGGGGACTGTGCGCACCAGTGCCAGCATCGTGTTTTCTTATCATCCAACCACGCGGGCGATCAACCGGCTCTTGCTTGCGGAAGAAGAACGGGCGGAGGTGGAACTTGCAGAGGAAGCCGCTCGTGAGGCCCTCGCTGCCTCGCGGCAAGAGCAGGAACGTGCCGACCAGGCCGGCTTGGTAGCCTTGATGCCGGGAGCACCCGCCAGTGGGCTAGGGTATGGCGGGTACGCAGCAGCGCCGCCAATGGAACCTGGCCAATCCGTGAATGTGGAACAACAAATGGATGGAAGGGCGAATCGCTCTGCCGCAGAGAGACGCTCCCGCGAGGAATCTCTTGCCCGTCTGCCTAGGAAAGACGAAGCAAAGCGAAAGCAGATGACCGATGGAAAGGCCATTGACGCGCTCAAGGAGTTAGCGATGGGAGAATTCCTGATGCCGAGCGTCGAGAACTTGCAACTGGCTAGCGGCACAAATCGCCAGAACTTTCTGGTCCTCGATGGAAAAGGGCGTTTGCAGTACTTCGGTCAGAACCAGCTTGCCCAGGCCGATGTCACGACCGTTGCCCGGGAACTTCAAAAACGCGGGAGTGTCCTCTTCCCAGAAGGAACGCCGCATGAAACGGCGTTCTGGGATCCAGCAGTGGAAACGGATGAACAGGGGAAAGCCGTGGTGCGAATTGTGATCCCCGATCGGGCGACTGCCTGGCGGCTTTCGGCCAAGGGTGTCACGGCAGACACCCGGGTGGGCGAATGCCAGGCAGATCTCCAGGTTAAAAAGGATCTTTTTGCCGAGGTCAAGGTTCCCGGTGCCCTTCACGAGGGCGACCGAGTCGATCTTCCCGTAACGATTCATAATGATCGACTCGAACAAGGTGTGATCTATCTCGTCTCCCGAGTGACGATTGGTTCGCGGACGATCACTGACAAGAAACCCCTTGAAGTGACTCGCAAGGGATCGATTACATTGTCCTTGCCAGTCGCGGCGGAGCTTCCCGAAGAAGTGCGGCAGGCTATCCGTACCGCCGACAATCCAGATCAACTGGCCAAGGCCCTCAGTCAGAGCCTCGAATTGGAAATCAGCCTCACCGTTGGCGATGAGGAGACGCCTGTCGATATTGTGCGGTACAGTGTTCCCCTTCAGCCACGGGGCGTAATGGAATTCTTCTCAACAGGTGGATCGGCCAGCAGCGACACGACGGCCTGGCTGGAGCTTGCTGAATCCCCGGACTCGCCCTGGATCATGGAGATCCTGATTGGTCCAACGATCGAGGAGAGCTTGAAAGACATCCTCTTTGGGGGGAGCCAACGG
>Ga0308414_1001667_pt1 | contig 14540 bp, 12 predicted proteins | sample HotsprSampleOS50_FD_205667 | JGI IMG/M metagenome (GOLD analysis project Ga0308414, IMG submission 205667) | Hot spring phototrophic mat microbial communities from Octopus Spring, Yellowstone National Park, Wyoming, United States - 20090730_OS50 ... | reverse complement strand
CTTGCTCGGTCATCTGGCCGACTTCGAGACGGGCATCGACGCGGGTGACCGTGTTGATGGCCACCTCCACGCCGGTCCGCGTCAGGGTGCGAAAGCCGGCGGCGGAAACGCGCACTTCATAGATGCCGGGCACGAGGTTGGGAACCACATATCGGCCCGCTTCATCGGCTTCCACCTCGCGGGTGAAGCCTGTGGCGGGGTTGGTGAGGGTGATCTTGGCCTTGGGAACGACCGCGCCGGTGGGGTCTTCCACAACGCCGACAATGGAGCCGTACAGCACCTGCGACAGGGCAGGCGTCGCCGTCACGGCGAGCAGGGCCGCGAGGGCGAGGAAGGTAACAGTGATGTGTCTTCGCATGGGTTACGAGACAACCTCCTCCCCGCCATTAAACTCTAATTCCGGATTCTGGTCAACCCCGCAGGTTTTGCGATACGCGTTTCAGATTCGTGAATCCGAAACCCCGCCCGCTCAGCGCCGCGCTTCGCGGATCTGCCGCAATGCAGGCGCCAGGTTCCTTGGCAGGTAGATCGAGTACACCTTGCCGCCCAGCCCCTCCACGAGGCTCGTCATCGTGTCCTTGTCTTCCGGTACATTCGGCAGCGAGAAGGCCAGGTGGAATGAGGGCGGGGCCGCTTCCCTTACGGCAGGATCGACAAAGCGAACCTTGGGGCCGCCGCGCCAGCGCGCGCCGATGAAGACGAGCGCGTCCGGCCGCGGCTCGCCCCTCACGCTGCGCCGCACCAGATCGAGGAGGAAATCGCCCGGCAGCGGGCCTGACTGCAGGGTCTGGATCGGGATGGTGCCGAAGTCGACACGCGCGAGCTGGCGCGCCAGCCTGCCCACGTCCTCCGGCCGGACCTGCTCCTGCTCGAAGATGACTTCGCGCTTGAGCAGCTCGAACACGACGAGCGAAGCGGAGCGGAAGCCGCCATCGCGCAGCACGGCGCTCAGTGTGCTCAGCAGCACCTGGCGGTCCCAAGGCGACAGGCGCGTCACGTACCGGCGCGGGCGGACGGGCGAGGCGTGGAGGAAGATGGCGGCGTGGCCCCGGCCGCCATTCGGGAAACCCTGCCAGTAGCCGCTGTCGAGCGACCCGACCTCGCCCGGGGCCAGCGTGGCGCTGTTGTCTTGCACCTTGACCGTCCAGGCGTGGCGGCACTCGCCTCCAGCGGTCGTGGCCACCAGCATCTCCACCCTGTACTTGCCGCGGCCGAGCAGCCAGCCGCCGCCGAGCGTCATTTCGACCTTCCTGAGGTCCGCCCCGGCGGGAGGCTCCGGCAGCGGGAGCCGCTGGTAGAAATGGGCCGGCCGGGCTTTCGGCTCCAGCGGGGTGACGCGGATCACGGTGATGATCTCGCGCGGGGCGCTCCCTTGCAGCAGCGCCGCGGCCGGCGCGGCCAGCGAGAAGCCGGACCACACGCGCAGGCCGTAGTCCAGAAACGGCGGGAAGCGGCCGATCCGGCAAGGGACCGGATTGTCCGGCTTGCGCCGCCATTGCGCGTCGAAGGCGCCGCTGAGCTGCCGCCCCGAATCCGACCCGGGGTCGACGAGCCACTGCGCCGCGGCGGGCGCAGCCAGGGCCAACAGGACTGCCGGCAGGGCTTTCACGGGAGGGCTGCTTTTCATGATGCCCGAGGAGGCCTGGCGGGCGCAGGAGGCGCAGCAGGCCCGCGAAAAGCGCTGCTGGCGGCCTCTCCGGCGCCTTCCATGCAAAAAAACCCTGAAAAATGGCGGTTCCGGCGCGTTTTTCTCTTTACAGTGGCCCGCCAGATCCCTTATGATTGATCTGCGAACGGAACCATCCAACATTTCTGGCTGGTTTTGTTTTATTCACTCCGGCGAGGTTTCAGGCCGCGCCGGCGAAGGGAGAGTTGCACAAGCATATGGCCGAAGTGAAGAAAATGACCCAGACGCAGGTGGTGAACGAGATCGCCACGGCTGCAGGCATCACCAAGAAGCAGGCGAAGGCCGCCATGGAGAAAATGGTGGATCTCGCCATTGCGCAGACGAAGAAGGTGGGCGTGTTCGTGATCCCCGGCATCGGGCGCCTGAAGAAGGTGGAGCGCAAGGCGCGCATGGGCCGCAACCCGGCCACCGGCGAGCCGATCAAGATCCCGGCGCGCAAGTCGGTGAAGCTCACGCTCTCGAAGTCCATCAAGGACGCCATCGTTCCGCCCAAGCCGAAGAAGTAGGCCGGGCCCATCCGTCATCTCCAGCCCCGCGGCCCCGCAACGGGCGGCGGGGCTGTCTGTTTTGCATGGGGCCCCGCTGCATACATCAAGCCCCGCGCAGCCTTCAGAACCGCGCGGGGCGTGTCTTGTGGAGATTCCGGAATCGCCGCCTCACTTGCCGGCGGCGAGGGGCGCAGACGGCGGATGGCTCAAGCCTGCTTCTTCTCTTCGGGCTTGGCGGGCGCCTGCTCTTCCTTCAAAGCGTTCTTGAAGTTTTTGATTCCTTCTCCGAGGCCTTTGGCCAACTCCGGGATCTTCTTCCCGCCGAACAGCAGGACGGCGACGCCCAGAATAATCAGCAGTTCAGGTAAGCCAATCGACCGCACAGGGCCTCCTTTGTCATCTTCATTGTAGGGAGCCTTGGAAACAGGCGTCAAGCAAGCAGCCGGGCAGGAGCAGCGATGAGCAGGCGGAAACATGCGGGAAAGAAGCCGCGCGACACGGCGAAACAGGCGCGGCGGCAGGCGCGGCTCGTTGTCGGGCCGGTGCCGCCCTCGCGCGTCATCGAGCCCAAAAAGAAACGGAAGCCGAAACACAGCAAGGACGAGGAAGGCCTGGACGGGCAGTGATCCCGGCCTCCGGCGTGAGAATTTGAACGCCGCGCGCCGACTACTTTCGTGATTGCGCAGCCCGTTGGCGATGCCGGCTCTGCTGTTCGCCGGCGGGGTGGCCGTGTCGAGACTCGCCGGCCTTTCCGCCGCCGAGGCGCTCGTGTGCCTGCTGGTGGCGGCGGCGGGACGCCTGCTGGCGAGAAACCTTCCGGCCCGGTGCATCACCGCATGGACCGCATGGGCCGCCGCCGGCGCGCTGGCTGCGGCTCTGCACCCGCCGCCCGCGCCGCCGCAAATGGATCTGACGCCGCGCCGGCTGGAAGGCTGCGTGGTGGAGTCCTCCGTGATCCGGAACGACCGGATGCAGTTCACGCTGGAGATCGGGCGCGGCGCGCGCCTCCGCGTTTCCTGGCCTGCGGAGAAGAACGGCGCCTTCCCTTCCCCGCTTCTTTACGGCGAGCGCGCCGCTGCGGAACTGCGCCTCTGGCCCGTGCGCGGCTTCCGCAATCCCGGCGGCTTCGACATCGCCGAACACCTGGCCCGGCGCGGCGTGTTCTGGTCCGCATCCCCGGCGCGCGGCGCACGGCTGGAACGCTTGCCGGGCGCGTGCGGCGCCCTCTGGCGGCGTCCTGTCGAACGCTGGCGCGCCGCCGCCCTCGGACGCATCGACGCCGTGTATGGCGATGACGAGAGCCGCGCGGCGCTGATGCGCGGGCTGCTGCTCGGCGACAAGAGCGGCATCCGCCGCGCGTGGGTGGAGGACTTCCGGCGCACGGGCACCTATCATGCGCTGGTCATCTCGGGCAGCCATGTCACGCTGGCATGCGGGCTGTTTCTTCTGTGGCGGCGCGTCTCCGGGCTGGGCTGGCGAATCCTTCCGTTGGCCGCCTCCGCGGCGGCTTGGCTCTATGCGCTGATGGCGGGCGCCGACCCTCCGGTGCTGCGGGCGGCTGCGGGGTTCACGCTGTTCGGCGCCGGCGCGCTGTTCTACCGCCGGCTTGCCTTGTTGAACACAGTGGGCGTGGTGGCGATTGTCTTCCTGGCGCTTGACCCGGATCAACTGTTCGACGCAAGCTTCCAGCTCTCGTTTCTCGCCGTCGCCGCGCTGGGCGCTTTCTTTCCCGGCCGCGCGCCGCAGCAGGCGCCGGACCTGCGCCAGCAAGCGGCGCGGCTCGAGCAGCGCCTCGCCGCGGAGACACTGGAGGCGCTGTTCCGCCTGCCGGAGCGGTGGGCGCGGCGGGCGGTCTCGGGCTCGGTAGCCGCGTGGCGGTGGGCGCGGGGATTGTTTCTGGCCTCGGCAGCCGTGCAACTGAGCCTCGCGCTCCCGATGGCGTTGCTCTTCCACCGGTTGTCGATCACCGGGCTGAGCGCCAATGTCATCGCCGTGCCCTTCGTGTCGCTGGCGATCCCCTCTGGCTTTGCGGCAACCCTGACGGGCTGGGATTGGATGGCGCGGCTGGCGGGGGCTTCGCTCGATGCCTCGCGGCGGCTGGCCGCATGGCATGCGCAGTTCGAACCGCGCTGGCCCATTCCCGACCCTCCGCTGTGGCTGGCCGCAGCCGTGGCTGCGGCGTTGTTTGCTTGGGCCGCGGCGCGGCGCCGGCCGTGGCGCTGGCCGGCTGCGGCTCTCTATCTGGCGCTGCTCGCGCTGCTGGTCGCGCATCCGTTTCCGCCGCGCGCGGAGAGCGGGAGCCTGGAACTGACAGCTATTGATGTGGGGCAGGGGGAGAGCCTGTTGCTTGGCCTGCCGGACGGACGGTTTGCTTTGGTCGATGCCGGCGGCCTGCCGCAACACGGCCGGCGCAGGGCGGAGCCGTTCGATGTTGGCGAGGAGGTGGTGGCGCCGTACCTGTGGCGCCGCGGCATCCGCCAGCTGGATGTGCTGGTGCTGACCCATCTGCACGAGGACCACGCGGGCGGCGCCCCGTCGCTGATCCGGCACTTCCGGCCGCGCGAGCTGTGGTCTGCCTTCGCTGCACACACCCCGCTGTGGCGCGAGATCGAGGCAGCCGCGCGGGCGGCGGGCAGCCGCGTGCGGCTTCTCCGGCAGGGAGACGCCTGCGATCTCGGCCCCGTCGCGTGCCGCGTGCTGGCCCCGCTGCCCGGGCAGGAGGCCGGGCGCCGCCCGCAGAACAACGATTCGCTCGTGATCGAACTGCGCCACGGACGGCACGCGTTTCTTCTGACAGGCGATGTGGAAGCCCGGCAGGAAGCCGAACTGGCGCTGGCAGGGCTGCTGCGGCCCGTCGCCGTGCTCAAGGTGCCGCACCACGGCTCGAAGCGCAGCGCCACGGCCTGGCTGCTGGACGCCACGCGGCCCGCGGTGGCCCTCATCAGCGCCGGCTCCGGCAACTCCTTCGGCCTCCCCCACGAAGAGACGCTCGGCCGTTTGCGCGAAAGGCGCGCCCTGGTGTTGCGCACCGACCTCAGCGGGCCGGTCACGGTGCGCTCCGACGGCCGCTATCTGACGGCGGACACCGCGCGGATGCCGCTGTGGCGGCGGTTCCAGGACTGGCAGTGAGAAACAATCAGGAGGCGGTGTCTTCCGTGCCCGATTCGGCCTCGGCGGCGCCCTCCGGCCCGGCCTGGAGGGCCTCCCGCAACATGGCCTGCGCCTGCTCAAGCTGGTCTTCCGGCACCAGCAATTCGTAGGGAAGATTGGGCAACGGCGTGGCGCCCTGCACGATGACTTCGATCCCGCCGGCTTCGAGCAATGGCTGCACAGAGGCCAGTTCGATCTCGTTCAGCTCGAGCTCGAGCCCGTCGAGCGAGAGCGGAACAAAGCGGCGTTCGCTGTCCGGTGTTGTCTGGCTGCTCATTGCGCCTCCGCCTTTATTCTAGGCCGAATCGGCGGAAATTCAGCCGCGGGCGGTAAGATAAAAGACAGGAGGCTCTCCAAAAATGGCATTCGACACGGAAGAATACACCAGCAACGCTTTGTGGTTTTTGGCCGGCGCCGCGGTCGGGGCGACCATCGCGCTTCTGTTTGCGCCGGCGCCGGGGCGCGTCACCCGCCGCAGGATCCGCCACGCCGGACGCCGCGGCCTGATCGCCGCCGAGCGCGCCGGCGAGGACCTGATGGATAAAGGCCGCGAGATTTACGAGAAGGGCAAGCATCTGGCCGACGAAGCGGCCGAGCTGTTCGACCGGGGCAAGAAACTCGTGGAGGGCTAGTCCTCATGCGCCTGTGCGACTTCCGCAACGAGCCCTACACCGACTTCTCCCTGTCCGAGAACGCCGAAAAGATGCGGGCAGCCCTGTCTGCTGTCCGGGCCGGGTTCGGAAAAGAGTATGACATCCGGATCGGCGAGGCCCGTCATCGCACCGGCGCTCTGCTGTCATCATTGAACCCCTCCAGACCGTCCGAGACCGTCGGCCTGCATCACAAGGCCACGCCGGAACTGGCGCGGCTGGCCATCGAATCCGCCGATCAGTTCTTCCCGCGGTGGGCGGCCACCCCGGTGAGCGAGCGCGCCGCCATGCTGCGGCGCGCCGCCGCCATCCTGCGCCGCCGCAAGATGGAATTCGACGCGTGGCTCGTCTATGAAGCCGGCAAGACCTGGCCTGAGGCGGAGGCTGACGTCAGCGAGGCCATCGACTTCTGCGATTACTACGCCCTGCTGGCCGAGCGCATGGCCAGCCCCGAGCCGCTCGTGCAACTGCCGGGCGAGCGCGACGAGCTGCGCTACATCCCTCTCGGCGCCGGCGTCATCATCCCGCCCTGGAATTTCCCTCTGGCCATCCTGACGGGCATGACCACGGCCGCGCTGGTCAGCGGCAACACGGTGGTCATCAAGCCGAGCTCGGACACGCCGACCATCGCGGCGAAGTTCGCCGAGGTGCTCGAAGAAGCCGGCGTCCCGCTGCGCGCCTTCACGCTGCTGGTCGGCAGCGGGGCCGAAGTGGGCGACGTGCTGGTGGCGCACCCCCGCACGCGCTTCATTTCCTTCACCGGTTCGCGCGAGGTGGGCCTGCACATCAACGAACTGGCCTCCAGGGTCGTTCCCGGCCAGATCTGGATCAAGCGCGTCATCGCGGAGATGGGCGGCAAGGACGCCATCATCGTAGACGAAGAGGCCGACCTCGACGCCGCCGTGCAGGGCGTGCTCGTCAGCGCCTACGGCTATCAGGGCCAGAAGTGCTCGGCCTGCTCGCGCGCCATCGTGAGCGAAAAGCTGTATGCCGGGTTCCTCAACCGCCTCGCGGCTCGCGTCAGGGAGATCCGTGTGGGTCCGGCTGACGATCCCTCCCACTACATGGGGCCCGTCATCAACGAGCGGTCGATGAATTCGATCCTCGGCTACATCGAAATCGGCAAGAAAGAAGGGCGGCTCGTCTGCGGCGGCGAAAGGCTTCCGGGCGAGGGCTACTTCCTCGCGCCCACGGTGATTGAAGGCGTGGACCGCAAGGCCCGGATCTTCCAGGAAGAGATCTTCGGCCCCGTGCTCGCCGTCACCCCGGCGCGCGATTTCGATCATGCGCTGGAACTGGCCAACGACAGCGAATACGGGCTGACCGGCGCGGTCTACACCCTGAACCGGGAAAAGATCGAGAAAGCGAAGGACCGCTTCCACGTCGGCAACCTCTACGTCAACCGCAAGTGCACGGGAGCGATGGTCGGCGCGCACCCGTTCGGCGGCTTCAACATGTCCGGCACGGACTCGAAAGCGGGCGGCCCGGACTACCTGTTCTGGTTCGTGCAGGGCAAGGCGATCGGCGAAAAGATCCTCTGAGGAGGCGTTGCGCCGCGGCGCGGGCTGCGTTGTATGATGGAGACGTAGCCCCGTTCCAAAGGGGACCATCCAGTCACAGAACCAGGGTCGAATCTGATCCACGTGGCGAACGGCGAGGCATTCGTTGCCTCGCCGTTCTCCTTTTTGCGGCGCGGTTGCGATAAGATCAATCCGCGATGACTGGGACCCGGCGCAACTTCCTTGCTTCCTCGTTCGCGCTGCCCGCGTTGGCGCGCGCCATACAGCAAACCGCTTCCCCTTACCGCCGCCCGAAGCTCAAGATTACCGACGTGCGCACGGCGCAGGTGATGGGCCACGGGCTGCAGCTCCACGTTCGCATTTACACCGACCAGGGCATCTACGGCCACGGCGAAGGCACCGACGCCGTGCAGGGCGGCGCGCCTCTGGTGCGCATGTTCCGGCGCTTTCTCATGGGGCAGGACCCGCTCAACGTGGAGGCGCTGTGGGAGCGCATCCGCACGGCGGGCATCTTCGCCGGCGCGCAAGGCGGCCAGCACACCGCCGCGCTGAGCGCCGTCGAGATCGCCTTGTGGGACCTGGCCGGCAAAGCGCTGGGCGTGCCTGTCTACCAACTGCTCGGCGGCAAGGTGCGCGACCGGGTACGGCTCTACTGCGATTCGGCCAACCACCACCCCGACGACCCGCAGGCGAGGCCGAAGCTGAAGGAAATCGAAACCATGGGCTTCACCGCCGTCAAGATCGATATCGACGAGGCGCAGGATCCCGGGCGGTGGGACCGTGTGAACTGGACCGCCTCCAACGCCGAGATTGACCGCATGGTGAAGGAGGTCGCGTTCGTGCGCGAGACGCTCAGCCCGCGCGTCGACCTCGCCGTGGACATGCACGGCCGCTATGACGCGACCACGGCGAAGCGCGTGGCGCGCGAGCTGGAGCGCTTCCGCCTGCTGTGGCTGGAAGAGCCGGTGCCGCCGGAGAACATCGATGTGATGCGCGACATCCGCGAGTCCACCGTCACGCCGATCTGCGCGGGCGAGAACCTGTTCCTGCGGCATGGTTTCCGCGAGCTGCTCGAGAAGCGCGCCGTGGACATCGTCATGCCGGACCTGCAGAAGTGCGGCGGGCTGCTGGAAGGCCGCAAAATCGCCGACATGGCGCACGTCTATTACACGCCGTTCGCCCCGCACTGCGTGGTCTCGCCCATCGGCACGATGGCCTCGTGCCATGTTTGCGCCGCCGTCCCCAATTTCCTTGTGCTTGAGTGGCACTGGATCTCGCGCCTGGAGCTGTGGCGCAACTTCGTCCGCGAGGGCGACATCATCGAAAAGGGCTTCGTCACGCTGCCCGACAGGCCAGGCATCGGCGTCGAGATGAACGAAGAGGCCGCGCGCAAGGTGCAGGTGAAGGACACGCCCTGGTTCGAACCGGGCCTGTAGCGGGCCTCAGCGCTGCGCCGGGCCGCGCTCGATCTTCGCTTCGTGCTCGTCCATCAGCGCCGCCAGCCGCTGCACGACGTCCGGGTGTTCCGCCGCCACGTCGTACTTCTCCGAGGGGTCGTGGTCGAGATGAAACAGAAGCGGCGGGTCATGTTTTGTCCGTCCGCTGGCCTGCTCGGCCGTGTTCGAGATGCGGTGCAGCTTCCACGGCCCCTGCCGCACCGCGCACAATTGTTCGGCATTCCAGTAGAACAGCGTCCGCTCTCTCGCGGGAGCCTCCGTGCACAGCTCGCGCGAAAGGTCCTCGCCGTCCAGCGCGGCGGAAGGCGGCGAGGCTCCCGCCATCGCCGCAAACGTCGGCAGGATGTCGAGCATGGAACCCGTCTGCGCGCTCGTTCTCCGCGGCATCACACGCCCGGGCTGGCGCGCCAGGAACGGCACGCGCACGCCGCCTTCCCATGTGGTCGCTTTGCCCTCGCGCAGCAGCCCTGCCGAGCCGGCATGAACCCGCCGCTGCAGCCAGGGGCCGTTGTCGGACGTGAAGAGGACCAGAGTGTGCTTCTCCTGCCCCGTCTCCGCCAGCGTCCTCAGGATCTCGCCCACGCTCCAGTCGATTTCCTCCACCACGTCGCCGTACAGCCCGCGCGCGCTTCTGCCGCGGAACCGCGGGCTCGCATACAGCGGCACGTGCGGGAACGTGTGCGCGTAGTAGAGGAAGAACGGGCGCCCGCGGAAAGCGCGGATGCGGCGCACGGCTTCTTCCGTATAGCGCGGGGTGAGCATGGACTGGTCCGGCTCGCTTTCGATCACGTTCTCGTCGCGCATCAGCGGCAGCGGGGGGTGCTTCGGGTTGCCCGGCGAGCCGGGCCCCTCGCGCGGGTGCATGTCGTTCGAATAAGGAATGCCGTAATACGAGTCGAACCCGTGCCGCGTGGGCAGATACTGCGGCAGATGCCCGAGATGCCACTTGCCGATCGCCGCCGTTTGGTAGCCGGCGCCTTTCAACACCTCGGCCACGGTGGTTTCACCCGCCGGGATGCCGCCCGTCGAATCAGGAAACAGCACGCGCGTCAGTCCGCTGCGCACGGCATAGCGCCCGGTGAGCAGCGCCGCGCGGCTCGGCGTGCACACGGGCGCAGCCGAATACCATTGCGTGAACTTCGCCCCTTCCGCCGCCATGCGGTCCAGGTTCGGCGTGCGGATCGTGGGATGCCCGTAACAGCCCAGGTCGCCGTAGCCCAGATCGTCGGCGTATATCAGGACAAAGTTCTGCCTCCGCCGCGCCGCATGAGAAAGGCCGGCGCTCCACGCGCCGGCCGCTGTACGCAAGAACGTCCTTCTGTCTGCAATCACCGGAGAAGCACCTTCCGGACGGCCACATTATCACGTTCGTCGGCCGCCCGGACGGCGATCACAAACTCGCTGCCCGCCGGCTTCGGCAGCGTGACTTCATACTCATGCAGGGGCGAGTCCGTGATCTTGGTGGTGGGCTCCGCATCCATCCAGTCGCCGCCGTTCACAGAAACCTCCGCGTATTGCAGCGCCGACAGCGCATCCTTGACGCGGAAGCGCGCCACGATCCGGTTGCCCTCGGCCCGCGCCGACAGCTCGGCGATCTCGGGCGGCGTGTTGTCGATCAGGAAGTCCTCGCTCTCCATCTGCGCCGTCAGCTCGCGGCCGGGGTAATTGTCCGGCTTGTCGCTGAGCCGGATGCGCAGGCGGTAGCGCCCGTCGGCGAACGCCGTGCTGTCCCAACTGTAGCGGCTTTCGCGCAGTTCGTCCTTCAGCAGCTTCCATTCGCGCTCGCCCTCGCCACGGATCTCGATCCGCGCTTCCATCGAGTCGTTGTTCGGGTCCAGCGCGCGCCAGCGGACGCCGATCCAGCCTTTCTCGTAGTTCATCGTCACCGAACCGCTCTCCGTCGCCGCGGGTTGCGAGGCGCCGCCCTGGCGGCGCTGCGCGGCCTGGCCGAGCCCGGGCAGCGTGATGTTTTTCGAAGCGCTCAGCGACGCGCCTGCGGCGGGAAACCGGTAGTTGAACGGAGTGATCTCGATCTTTTCGATGACCGGCGCGAGGTTCTTCGGCTGATAGGCGGCTTCCACAAGCTTCAGTTGCGGAGAGGCGCCATTCGGCGCAGCTTCCAGCACCGCGCGGAATTGCAGGAACCGGGCGGGAGGCGAAGCGATGCGCTCGCCGGATGCGGCGGCCACTTCCTGCCACGCGCTCCAGTTGCGGTTCGGGTCTTCCACGTTGCCGCTGCGGGTCTCGATGCGGACACGCCCGCCGTTGGTCTCGGCCTCATGCCGCAGCCGTCCCCAGTAGGTGAAGGCGCCGGCATCAAGAACCTCGCTCTCCAAGCTGCCCGACTTCTCGTTCTCGGGCCCCAGGCGGAACACCATGCCTGGGTTGGCCGTGGCGGCCAGCAAGCCGCCGCCGGGCGCTGCCGCGAAGGCAGTGATCTGCTGCGGCTCTGCGCGCACCAGCGTCGTGTAGGCGGACGGCGTGTCGATCCGGTAGAGGACGCCTTCCGCGCCGGTCCCCGCAATCAGCGCGCCCTGCGCATCGAGCGCCAGCGCATACACCACGGCAGTGTTGCTCGACCAGATCAGCCGCGGCTCCCCATCGGGCGCGATGCGGTAAATGTCGCTGCCGGCGGCTTGCGCCGCGATGCCGATGGCCGGAGGCGGGGCTGCTGCCGGCGCGCGCTGCGCCTGGACCTGCTGCTGCGGCTGTTGCGGCTGTTGCGCCGCGGCCTGCTGTTGGGCGGGTTGCGGGGGCGGCGCTTGTGGCGCTGCGGCGGGCGCTGGCGGGCGCCGCATTCCGACGGCCGCCGCATACACTGTTCCATCGGCGGCTGAAGCCAGCGCGGTGACTTCGCGCTTGGCCGTTTGATGCAGCACGAAGCCCTGCCCCTTGGCGTCAATCCGCAACACCACGCCGCCGGGTTCGGTCCCGGCGATCAGCGTGGCTTGCGGCCCCCGGATCAGCGACCGCACATGAGATTCGCCCGCGTCGAAGAACACGCTCACAGCGCCGCCGGGTGCAATGCGCAACACGCGGCCCGGGTCGCCTGTTGCGGCGTAGAGCGAGCCGTCGGGTTCGGCGATCAGCGCCCAGACATAGCGCGGCTCGATCTGCGCGTGCAGGACCGGCTTGCCGTCCGCGCCAATGCGGAAGATCTTGCCCTCGGGCGAGAGAGCCGCGTATACGGCGCCGCCGGGCGCAGCCGCCAGAGCATGGACGGCGCCGCTGCCCAGATCCGCGGCCACCGCGGCTTTGCCTTGCGCGTCGATCCGCAGCACCTTGCCGTCGCCGCTGCCCGCCAGCGCCGCGCCGCCCGGCAGCGGCAGCAGCGCCCAGACGTAGCTCGTTTCGGCATCGGCCACGCGTTTCCACGCGGGCGCCAGCGCGAGCCGGCCATCGCTGGAAAGCGCCAGCCGCTCGATTTTGCCTTTCTCGAAGTCCGCCGCCTCGCTCTGCTTCCAGAGCTTGGTTTCCACGGCATAGGCCGCGCAGACGGCAAAAGCCGCCGAGGTCCAGACAGTGATCGGTTTCATGTTGGTTGAATTGTCCTACTGCACCGTGAGGCGGAGCACCGCGCCGCCGGCCACCAGGCTGTCCAGCGGCAGTTCCCCGAGCGGCAGCACGGTTTCCGGCATGGCGAGGGCGCGGGTCTGCGAGCGCGGGTTTTGCATCGCCGCCAGCACGGAAGGCGGCACGTCGCGCATCGTCTGATCCTCCACGAAAACGGTGGGCTTGTTCGTCAGCAGGGAAATGTAGAGGCGGTCATTGCTGCGCTCCTGTTGCAACAGCGATGCCGTCTGGGCCAGGTTCATCTGGCGGCTGCTCATCCCGGCCATCATCTGCGGGCGGTTCAGCATCTCCGCGTTGCTGATCAAAACACGATACTCGCCCCGGGGCAGATTGTCAGGAACGCGGAACCGGAACTCGCGCATCGTCCTGCCGCCGCGCCAGTGCCGCAGGGCGATGCGCGCCGCCAGTTCCTCCCCGGGCGCCGCCTCGCTCTTTTCAAGCCACGCCGCTTCAATCGCGGTTTCCTGCTTCTGCGGCCGCATCTCGAGCACCGCCTCCACCTGCCGCACGCGCGGCTCCTCTTGCGGGTTCTGGAACAGGCGGTTGAACTTGTCCGCCCACCAAGCCGCAATCTGCATGGGCGCCGGCGCCGGACCGGAGCCCGAGGCGACCATCGTCGACAGCGTCAGCGGCTGCAGGCCCTCGCACTCGATCCGGCCTTGCAGCCGGTAGGTAGCCTCGTCGGCGGCGCTGGAGTTGAGGTCCTGCAGCGTGTTGTACGTGGTCAACATCATCAGGAACGGCGTCCAGCGGGGATGCACGAACACGTTGAAGCGGTAATCCTTCTCTTCCACCGGCCCGCCGGGCACGGGCTGCGTCCGCACCTTCAGCTTCACCGGAATCGTCTCCGCCTTGGCGCCGAGCTCGCCCATGATGCCGGAGTGGCGGTCCTGCCGCAGCGCGCCGACGATCTCCGTCATGTTGGCGAATTTGTTGGGCTGGAACTGCGAGCTCAGCACCATCAGCACTTCGCCCTTGGCCATGGGCATGTCGACGGGCCCCAGATTGAAGAAGCTGTGGCCGAATCCCAGCACGCGCTTGCCGTCGTTGTAGGTGACCGTGCCCAGCCCGGTCACGGTCATGTCCCCGCTGACCAGCACGCCGGCGATGGCTTCGCCCGGCTGCAGCGCCTTCTGCCAGCCGGGCGCCGGACGCGTGTCGTACACCGCGCCCGCCGCGCCGCCGTGCACGGCGGAAACGCCCATCTGTTCGAAGAACGGCCGGAAGTCGCGCAACGTCGATTCATGGAATCCCGCCAGCGCCAGCGGCGTCTCGATCGGCATCAGCCGCACGCCGCCGCCCAACAGGGAAGCCGGCGGCGCCAGCTCCGCGCGCTCCACCGCCGTCTGCGGCGTCTTCGGGTTCACTGGCCGCGAGGCGTCGATTGCGCTGATCTCGAGCATCTGTTCGATCGGCGTGATGCCGCAGATCGCGTCAGGAGAAAAGACGCTGATCCGCAGCGCGATGGCGCCGATGAGCTTGCCATCCACGTACACGGGGCTGCCGCTCATGCCGCCGGCAACATTGGTTTGCGCCGCCTTGCCGCCGAGCTTGGCCAGGATCACGTCCTGCCTCGGCCCCCAGGCGTTCTTCCAGAGGCCGATGATCTCCACCGGCACCGGTTCCGGTTGCGCCCCTTGAAACACGGTCCACGCCACGCCCTTCATGCCGGGGCGGATTTCCGGGGTTTTCAGGATCTGCACCGGGCCGGCCGCCGGACGCGCGGGCGGCTCGCCGTGCCAGGCGGGCGCCTCGCCATACGGGCTGTGGCGGACCGCCGCCACCTCGCCATTGGTGCTCTGCGCCGCCGCTGCCGCGGCCCATGCGCACAGCAGTACCCCGAGAATCTTCATGCCAAGTCTCTTTTCCGTGCTGCCGGTATCCAGCTCTGTTCTAATTATCGGTTACTTTCTTGGATGCCGCAGACGGGGCCGTTGTTCCGGGGATCAATTTTCGGTTTCGCTGTTTTCCGCCTCGCTGTTCGGGCTGGCCGGCTGCGGACGCGGCGCGGGGAA
>Ga0308414_1001665_pt1 | contig 14556 bp, 10 predicted proteins | sample HotsprSampleOS50_FD_205667 | JGI IMG/M metagenome (GOLD analysis project Ga0308414, IMG submission 205667) | Hot spring phototrophic mat microbial communities from Octopus Spring, Yellowstone National Park, Wyoming, United States - 20090730_OS50 ... | reverse complement strand
TCGCGTGCAGGCGTCTCTGGCCTCCTGTGGCCAGACGGGATGCGGCACCTCGCGCGGCACTTCCCATTCTTTCCACTCCCTGCCCAGCGCCCGGTTCAGCTCGGCCAGCGCTTGCTCGATCTGCGGTTGGTACTTGGCGGCGATGGCGTCAATTTCGGTGTTCTTGGCGATGGATTCCAGCGTGATGTGCGGCACGGTCTCGTAGAGGAAGCCGCCCGCGGGGCCGCGTTCGGGGTCTTGGAGTTCATAGTAGTCGAACTTTGCGGTCATCAGCCGCTGGCGGGCGATGGCCAGGGACACGCGGCTGGTATCGCAGGTAATCCAGCGCCGCCCCCACTTCTCGGCGCACCAGGCGGTGCTACCGGAGCCGCAGGTCGGGTCGAAGACCAGGTCGCCGGGGTCGGTGGTCATCAGGATGCAGCGCTCGATGACTTTGGTGTTGGTCTGGACGGCGAAAACTTTCTCACCAGCATCAAAGCCCCATCTCGTGTCGAACCAGTTGTTGTTAATAGGTGTTACAGGGAAGTCTTGAAGACGGCGTACGTAAGAGAGGGAACGTAAGCGCCTAATAACACGCTCTGCGGCGACCAACCGCCGCAGGCCTTCTTGCGAAGTTTTCCAGTGCTGGTTCGCACCGATATCAAAGACCTCCTCTTGGAATTCAAAGCGGAAGGTGCCAGAAAGCGTCGCACCTTGTGAAGTCAAAGCACTTGGGCGAAATGGATGCCAACCCTCGGGAATCAGTTTGGGGTTACGAACCTCTTCTGGCGTCATAGGCCGACGGATTTGACCGTCTGCTGACTCAAGGTATCTATATTCTTCGGCGAGATCTGAGCCCAGTTCCTTTGAAGTATACAACTGTCGATATTTGATCTGTGACTTATCTCTAGCATACCAGAGAAGGTAATCCGACACAGTTGAAAGTGTTTTCGTATCGCCAAAACCGCTGGTCTTTGCAAACGCCACCACCGCCACAAAATTCTCCCTTCCGAACACCTCATCCAACAGGCATCGGACCAGGTGCAGGTTTTCGTCGTTGATCTGCACGAAGATGGAGCCGCTCTCGGTGAGGAGTTCCCGCGCCAGGAGCAGGCGGTCGCGCAGGTAGGTCAGGTAGGAGTGGATGCCGAGCGTCCAGGTGTCGCGGTAGGCTTTGATCTGCTCCGGCTCGTGGGTGAGGTCTTCGTCCTTGTCTTTCACGTCGCGGCGATCAATGCGCGGCTGGAAGTTGGAGGCGTATTTGATGCCGTAGGGCGGGTCTATGTAGATCATCTGCACCCTGCCGGCCATGCCCTCCTTGACCAGGAGCGAGTTCATCACCAGAAGGGAATCGCCCAGGATCAGGCGATTTGCCCAACCGACCTCGTGGCGGTAGAACTCGATCTGCTGGTCGGCGGGCAGGGGTGTTTCCCCAAAGAGGTCGAGTTGCAGCGGCTGGGGGCGGCGCACGGCATCCAGGATGGCGCGGGTGGAGATGCGCTCGTGGATGTGGAGCGGGACCACGTCCACCTCGAACGAGGTGTGCTCCCCCTTGCCTGCCCACGCGAGCTGCGGGTCCAGGTGCGGGTCATAGGCATATTGACGGGTCTGGCGCTCACGGGATTCGTAGGTCGGCGCGATGCCGGCGGGCGGGTTGTTCTTGCGCGTTGCAGCATCATGACGAAAATCTTTAACCCCGTTAGCTTTACTTCCCGCCTGTTTCTTCCTTGGAGACATGATTAACCTTTCGCTTTTTCTTCCCTTTCGTCCACTCCTGGCGGTCCTTCTCAATCAGGTCCGGGATGATGAACACAATGGGGTCGCTCTGATTCTGTTTCTGAAGCTTTTGGGCCTTCTCCTTCAGGAAAAATACTGCTCCTCAGTAAGCCCAATGGTCGTCTTCCTCACATTCGCTTTACCCCCAACTTCCACAATGCGGTTTCTCAGTTTGGTCGTATCTTTTCGATTGTAAAATACAGCCTCAATAGGTCAACGGAAATTTTTCCTATGTTTTCTCCATCGGTGCCGCTAATTGTCAATTCTCGTACTGTCCAGCCCCTGATCAAACTTTTCACCTTCGTTCTGAGCAGAGGGCTCCGTCTTGATCGCCATGGCCTCCACAGTTTTTCCCACCCGCACCCGAACTCCCGCCTTTTCAAATTGGGCATTCACCACCTGCGAAAGCTTTGGCCCCAGCTTGTGCCGCTCGATCAAATGCCGAAACTGCGAGATCGCCGCCTCATCCGGAGGACAATCCCGACTCAAATCCAGACCTAAAAACTTCTCGACGGCCGCCGAATCGTGTATCATGTCCTCGGTCTGCGGGTCAGAAAGGCCAAACCAAATCTGAATAAAATAGAGCTTGATCATCTGGATGAGAGGCGTCACCGGTCGGCCCGGCTGTCCCGTTTTGGGATAGTATGGCTCAACGATAGCCACCAATTCTCCCCAGGGAATAATCTGATCTATCTTTGTAAAGAACCGCTCCCGACGCGTCGGCTTTCGATGAACATCAAAGCCGCCCGAAGAAAACGAGGGCTGTTCACGATCGACCATTTCGATTGCCTTTCTAGCTCAATCGATTCCTCCACTGTCTTTTTCAGTCAAAAACCATTCTAAAAATCGCGCGAGTGGTACAGAAGTCCCTATCTTTCTCTGCTGATAGTTACCGGTCCGAGCAGACCAGCGGGGACCAAGAGTGACGAAGGTTTCCTGTGCTAGTGGGTCATCCGGCCTTCCTAGTCTCACAACAACTGAGGGCAGCCACGGACTAGACAAGCGGATAGGAGTGTCTCTCAGAGGAATCTCGCGGAATCGGTGTTGGGGCTAAGATTTCGACGACAGCTCTCTTGCAATCTGTCCGCACTAAACTATGTGTCACCACTCGGGATGACACGAAAACAAACGCGCCCGGAGGGACTCGAACCCCCAACCCTCGGTTCCGAAGACCGATGCTCTATCCAATTGAGCTACGGGCGCTTCCGGCAAACTTCGTCATCGCTACGGCAATCGCGACTCGAAATTGGCTCGGGTCTTTTAATATGTTACTCGTTCGCGGAATGTGCGCGAAGGGTCTGCCAGTGGGCGAACACATACGGGGTACATTCGAGGGCGTGTTCCGCCCTGCGTTGATTCAATCATTGAAACAATGAAGACCAATTGTGTGTCCGTGGGGTGGAAACGATCAGCCGTGTCTGCGCCTTGCTCGCAGGAAGACCTTTTCCCCTTGAGATCAGGTTAACTTGTCCGAAGAAAACGCCTGATGCCATGCTCAAATGATAAGCGACTGTCGTGAAAGAACAAAAGCGGAAGCTCCACATTATGTCCGCTGCGGTTGGCTCGATCAACCGTCCCACTCGGGGCAAATAACAAGTAAAGTAATCAGCTATTGTATGTATCATGCCGCTCTTGGAGGGGTTATATTGTGCATTTTCCTCCGAAGCGGGGATTCGTCAGGATATTTTTGGTGCGCCAAGCTCGCCGGACCGGCAAATTCGCGCTAAACGATCAGACCGGTATTCCGGAATCTTTCCTTAATCGGTGCGCTGAGTAGAATTATGAAAGCAGTGCATGCAGAATCTTTTTGTGGGGGCGACGGGAACGCATATGCTGGTTTTGTCCCGCAAGTGTAACGAACAGATTGTCATTGGCGACGATATCGTGGTTACGGTCGTCGCAATCCGAGGGGGAACTGTTCGCATCGGAATCGATGCCCCTCCCCATGTGACGGTTCATCGACAGGAGGTCCTTGAGGCCATTCGGGCGTCCGAGGCGAATCGGTCAAGAAGTGGCAACGAGCCTCAAGGAAACGATTCCCTGTAACTTGTTGACTCCCGGGTTGTGCGCTTGACCGAAGCCATGCGCGGCCTCGTGTATTTTGTGCCGCCACGATCGCGGGCCCGGCGCCAAGGGCTTTCCCCCTCAGTGCCTGTTCCCAGTTTGCATTTGAAAAGTCCCCTAAATAAGCCTGATGGTAACGTCCGCAGCAAAGCCGTTGCCCAAACCTCTCTTCTTCTGGTGCCCATCGACGATGATTTCGCTTTCTGATAAAATGTCCCTGTCCAGTCGACACTCAGTACAGATTTGACGTAAATTATTCCAACGGAGGTGAATTCTCATGGCCTTGACCGTGACGGCAACAGATATTCCGGGATTGCAAAAACGGAGTGGCAAGGTTCGGGACATCTATGATCTGGGCGATCAATTACTCCTGGTCAGCACGGACCGCATCTCGGCGTTCGATTGGGTCCTTCCGAACGGTATCCCTAATAAGGGTCAAGTTCTGAACCAGTTATCTGCCTTTTGGTTTGGTATCCTCGGAGAACCCAATCATTTGATTTCCGCGGATATCGAGGCGATGCCTCTTCCCAGTGGGGTCGATAAAGAGATGCTTCGAGGTCGCACAAGTCTGGTCAGAAAGACACGTGTCGTCCCGATCGAATGCGTCGTCCGTGGCTACATCTCCGGTTCCGCCTGGAAGGAGTACCAACAGACAGGGACGGTTTGCGGGATCAAGCTGCCACCTGGTCTGCGGGATAGCGAACAACTGGAAGAACCCATTTTCACGCCAGCAACAAAGGCGGAAACCGGTCATGACGAGAACATTTCGTTCGATCAAATGGTGAAGATCGTAGGGGAGGAAACGGCCCTGGAGCTTCGTGAACGAAGTATTCAGATTTTTAAGCGCGGGGCTGCGTATGCCCTCGAGCGGGGAATCATCATTGCCGATACCAAGTTCGAGTTCGGATGGTGGCAAGATCAATTGCTGCTTATCGATGAGGTATTAACACCGGACAGTTCGCGTTTTTGGCCGGCGGACTGCTACGAACCCGGCAAGCCTCAACCGTCCTTTGATAAGCAATTCGTCCGCGATTGGCTGGAGGGTGCCAAATGGGACAAGAATAGTCCACCGCCAAGTCTTCCCGAAGAAATCATCAGCAAAACGCGGGAGAAATACATTGAGGCCTATGAACGCTTGACAGGAAGGCACTTCGTGGTTTGATCGGTTGCCGAAGTGAGTTTTAAGGAAATTGCGATGCCGTTGTACGAAATCGAAACCGAGTATCACATTATCATCACATGGGCGGATAACGAAGACCAGGCGAAACTCGTTGTTCAGGACAGTTACCCACGAGAGGCAATTCTAAGAATTACCAAACGGCCGCGAAATAGCTGGGTCATCTCCAAGGCAGGCCTGGGAATCACGGGTCGTACCGATCCCTGTCATATTGCCCGGGACTGTTTAGCAAAGGCTGCCGGCGATAAGGTCCACGCAATTCGATTGTATATGCAAGAGACCGGGGTTGATCTGGAGAAAGCCCGCAAAGTCATCGAATCGAATATGATCATGGGCTGGTAATCGATCCTTTCCGAGAATGCGGACTTTTGTGATCGGTTGACGGGGTGCGGGCAATCCAGCGGAATTCTTTGAACAAAGCGGGGGGCCGACTACTTGGTTAGTTCCGGCCTTGAGATTGTTGGATCGGCAGTCATCGTGACCTCTCCCGCCCAAATACTTCGGCCTATTGTCAAGTTTTGGAAAAGCTGAGACAGATCATCAAACCGCGGGGTTTCTTGTTTCTCTGATCTCTTGCGACGCCGATTGAGGATCACCATCTTTTCACGCCGCATCGTTGTGGACCACAATGAGTGGAAAACATTCGTTGGTCGTTCCACACTCTCGCCAGGTTGGGGATTAGGAATGTGTCGGGAAACATATTCGGCAATGTCCTGCCGGCAAACTTCGTGTTCAGTCCTTTGGGTAACGAAGCCGTTGCCTTCAATCTTGGTCTTCGTGTTGTTGAACGCAGGACTGCAAATTGAGGCGTTAGCAGAAAGCCAGTGGGTCGTTCCAAATCAAGTACCGTTTCAACAAAGTACAGAAGTCAATCCACAGCGCGAACAACCGGCGGCTCCGCCTGGTGATAGTCGTCCCTCCTCAAAACAGGGGGAATCCAAAACTAGCGGCGATTTACCGCAGCGACAGACATCGGTACAGATTCGAACGACGTTGGACGCTCGCCTGAAACTGGCCTTGCAGCGAGCTCGTCCGTCAAATGCAGAACCTATTGAGCTTGGAATAATTGCTCAAAAGTGTCCCTCAGCGGAAACACGGCAAAAGGCCGTTACTACGTTTTGGCAAGTTGCGCAGGTGGCAATTACCATTGATTTCGTCACTGAGGCCCTTTCAGAGCTAGAGAGTATCCAAGCCCGTCCAAACGATCAGGTCACGCTGGACAGCGTCAAGCAACTGTACATGGCTCGTCTGTACGAATACCGCGGGGATTTGCAGGCCAGTATGACTTCTCTTTCAGAGATCGTGGGGGCGGGCGTCGATCAGCAACCATTATTTCCAGATGATATTCCCCACACAGGTGGTTACTCAACACAGTTAGAAAGACTTTACAAGGAAGCACCACCGCTGGCACTGCGACGTGTCCACGAAATGATTCCTCTTGCCCGCCAGTCTGTCTATCTCCACTTTGGAGCAGGTCAAAGCAGTCGTGATGCTTGGCTTGCCTTCAAAGAGGCCTATGATGCCCAACGAACCGACTTATGGACTGTCCTTACCTGCTGGCGACTTTGGGTCGAGGAGCAAATTCGCTTAGCAGAAGCCATCGAAACATACAATCGGCTCATTCTGGAATATGTCGTGACATCTGGGCACGGTCATATAGACAGCGAGAGTTTTGTGCGGATGCTTCTGGAAGACGGCGCACGCCGAGTTATTTCCGGGGCAAATCGCTCGACAAGTGACGCCCAAATGAAGTCTGACCGTCCCACCGGCGGAGAAAATGGCAGCACTGTCCCCGTTGATCCACGGCAATGGTCGCTCGTTAACTCGGAGATCGCGGCGATCTTCGCCAAGGTCACCGACAGCGGTAGCCGGCTACCGCTCTTTTCACCAGTAGAACAGAAACAAGGGCGATGTCCAGGTCTTTTCGTTTCGACTTCGGCTGAGCATGAAGGTTGGGTCCAGTCGGGATTGAGCACTCCTTATTTTCTGACATTGCCCCTAAGCTCCGCCGGAGTCTTTGTTCAGAAGCTTGCCGAGCAGAGCTTCAAAGCAGGTGAGATCGCGCTGGCCGAGTCAAACCGCGGGGAAAAAGTTCCGTTGGACAGCCAGTTCTTGAATAGCAAGCATCGACAGGATCGCGTTCGGCTGTACTGGGACGTTGCGGTTGCCCAGGGGAGATATTGCGTTCTCGTTCAGTATTCGGCCGCACTGAGCGAAGTTTTCCCGATTCTTCTGTCGCGCTGGAACGAACCGAGAGTGGCAGAAGAAATGCTTCAACTTCTGGCATTCCGCCGGATCGCAGATGCAGCCTTGGAGGACGCTCATCTCGAGATGGTTAAGAAAGGTTTCCAACTGCTCGAAATAACGGGGAAAACAAACGGTGTGCAACCGATCGCGAGCACCGTGCCATACGTGGGCGAATACGATACAAAGTTTGAACAAGTGAAACGTTTGTTAACCTACGCGGCACGTGCAACTGCTGCTCGCGCTACATACGAGCTTTCCGCAAGCTACGCCGCGTTGTGTCAAAAAGGACTAGCGTTAAACGCGGCGGATCAATCCAGGGTCGCTGCTGCCGGTCGCTTTCTCCAGGGACAATTGGGGATAATGCCTCTTTTACAGGCTATTCAGTTGCAATGTGAAATCTGGCTGAACTTCATCGAATTGACAGGACGGTATAACCAACTTATCGCAGATTATGTCGCTTTGGTTCGACCTGACTTGGACGAGAAAGAGTTCCTGACAGCTATCGGAATAGTGCCCCAATAGCCCCCCAGCTTCACTTCACGTTTCGCATGTCCAACTCTTTTGGGATCAATCCTGAAAACGACCGATCAAACATCGGGCAGCAGTCCGCAGGTAATGGCGGTGAATGCCCACAACCCTGTTTGCCAAAAATAAACCAGGTCCGTTTGGGATCCCTGTCTGTGTCGCCACCCTTGTTTCAGGCTCCCATGGCCGGGTACACAAACTATGCGTTTCGCCTCTTATTGAGATCGCTCGGTGGGGTGGGGCTTCTCTGTACGGAAATGGTGAGTGCCCGAGGTTTTTTGGAACTGGATCGCCGATACCAACGGTTGCCGGAACGATTGTGGGGAGTCCGTGAGGAAGCACGACCCTTGGCCGTGCAGATATGGGACAACGATCCCGAGAAACTTGCCCTGGTTGCCGAGCGGCTGGTTGACGATTTCAGGATATCGCTGCTGGACATCAACTTTGGTTGCCCGGCAGAACAAATCACAAAAGGGGCGGCCTGTGGTGCGTATTTACTCCGGCATCCGGAGGTCATCGCCAAGATTGTCGAAGAAGTCGTAAGGAGAGTCGCCCCGGTCCCCGTGACGGCAAAAATCAGACTCGGCTGGAGTGATCAGGAGGTCAATGCTCCCGAGGTCGCCGAAGCTATCGAACAGGCAGGTGGCGCCGGCGTATTCGTCCACGGCCGCACAGCCCAACAGAAATACCGCGGCACGGCAGATTGGTCGCGAATCTCCCAAGTCAAGCGACAGGTCAAGAGGATTCCTGTCATAGGCAATGGGGACATCCGATCGGCACGGCAGGCACTGGACGCTCTCAGAGTCTTCGGGGTGGACGGCGTCATGATTGGCCGGGCAGGCCTCTCACGCCCCTGGATCTTTCGCGAAGCTGCGGCACTTTTGAACAACTCGGTGGTGCCTCCGGAGCCGACGGGCGAAGAGCAATACGAACTTCTGGCAACGCTCTATCACCAACTCGAGGTTCAATTCGGAAATGTCAAAGCAGGTATCTTGATGCGACGATTCGCAAGTCGGTTTGTCGTGGCGCGAAAAGGTGCAAAGAGACTGAGAGAGCTCATTCATACGTCCAGTTCGCGGTCGGGTTTACTTGACCTTCTGCGGGAGTTTCTCCTTCGTGGTGACATTCGGTCAGATCGGGCGGATGCTTAAATCATGAGGTATTGTGAAAAAAGCATCAAGAGAAGACGAACCATCTCTTCATTCTGCCTACTGGCTATTCCTGATGGAGTGCAGGACGTGCTCTCGCGTTCGTCCCTCAGCATCGGCTTGCCAGATATGTCCGGATTCGACATCGAGCGCCGTTAGCCATCCCCCGCCATAGCAGCACGTGTCGATGCAGATGAGATATCCAACATCGAGAATCTCAAAATTTCGTTGTGCAGTGTGTCCAACAATAGCCCGCTTTCCTGAAATGTGGGGTCCAGGAAGACGCAACCGCAGCGATTCCCAGCGAAGTGTGAAGGAATCCTGTTCACTTAACGGAGTGGTTTCATGGTAGTTCGCATGGAGAAATATGCAATCGTGCGTCTCGAAGAAGACACAGCACCGCTGCAAAAAACGAATATGATCTTCGGGAACACCCTCTAGTGTGGTGACACCGTAGGATGCAAGGGTTGCCGCACCACCATAGCGCAACCAATCATCAAAAAGCTCATGCTGGCCCTGCCAGATCGATAGCATCATCTCGTCATGATTCCCAAGAATTGAGACGAGATGAGTCTGATCTTCCAGATCAATCAAAGTTTCGACAACCTCGCGACTGCCGGGGCCACGATCCACATAGTCGCCGAGCGTGACGATCGTATCGCGCTGTGTGGGACAAATCTTGTCCAGAAGAGCGCGAAGGGCCGCATCGTAGCCGTGAATGTCACCGATGGCAATCGTCCGTTCCTTCATTCTCTTATTTGCATTTTCTTCAAGTGGTCTTTGAGTGAAACAAGGTTATTTCCCAAGAAGGTTGCCATAACAGAACGCAAATCTCATGAGTGAAGTGCCAGATAAATCTGTGTGAGATGAAAAAAGACAGGGGAAGCGAAACAAAGAGAATCGATGCGATCAAGCACACCAGTATGGCCGGCCACGAGCGTTCCGTAATCTTTGACCCCACGATCCCGCTTAATCGCAGACATTGTGATCCCGCCTGCGAACGCCACAAGCGAGATAACCAGCGACAATCCGGCCGCAATCCAGATCGAATCGAAGGGTGTCGCCCACCAAAGCATGGCGCCCACCAGTGTTACGCTGGCCGATCCTCCGAGGAGTCCTTCCCATGTCCGCGTAGGATTAATATTAGGAACAATGACATGACGACTCGGAAGCTGTGACCAGGCAAATTGCAGGGCGTCGCTGAGTTGCGTCATAAACACGAGGAAGAACAGCAATCGCAGGTTGTAGGCGTCATTTTTCAAATCGAGTGTTGTCAAAAGGGCAGGTGCATAACTCAAACAGTACACGCAAATCAGAAGTCCCATCTGGATCTTGGCAGTCCGTTCAAGGAACCTCACTGGATCGTTCGAAAAGGCAATCCGTGTGTGAAGAAAGAGTAAGGCATAAACCGGAATAATGATGGCAAAAAGGTCATACTGGGCATAGCCCACCAAAATGTATTGGGCGGGTGCACATAGGACAAACACCCAAAACAGTGCCCGATGATCACTCGGTCGAGTGGGTGTCAGGGTGATGAATTCACGCAATGCCCAGAAAGAAATCAACCCAAAAAAGACGACGGTGGCCGTCTTTCCCAAGACAATGGCCCCGGCTAAACCGGCAAACAGAAGCCACCATGCCCGCAGCCGTCCCGAAAAGCTCTCCATGATTTCGGAATTGATGATTTCTCGGCGACCACGGCGCAACAGTTGGACCACAACCGTTGCAATGATGAGGAGGACCAAAACGGCGCCGAGTAGTCCCCAAGTGACTGCGTCATTCATGGACTCGACCACCTCGCCCAAACGCCGGGAACACGTTTTCTCTTGCCATCTGTATCAGGTTTCGAAGCCGAACGCTGCCCACAACCCGTACGTCCTTATTCTTTTTCGCCCAGAGTCAAGATCTGACGGCCAAGCCGACTGACAACCTCGATTTTGATCCCCGCCTTCTGAGGAGCCGCTTTCATCGCTGCCTGAAAATCGTCCAGGTTGTTAATCACCTGATCATTAACCCTCACGATCACCATCCCGGTCCGCAACCCCGAACGATCGGCAAGTTTTCCCGGGTCGGCGTGAATGACGACCACCCCCTGGGTCACACGGACACCCGTATCGGGCGCCAATGCCGCATCGAAATCCATGAGCATTAGTCCTAGGTCTTTGTTATACACTCTTTGACGTTTGGTCTGATCCTCCGAATCGGTTTGCTGCTTAAGCCGCTCCGCCAGTTCTCGCTCCGACAGACTCTCTTGCAATTGAATCTCAAGCTCCAGGGATCGCCCCTCTCGCAGGATCTGGATCTTGTGTGGCACGTCGAGTGATGCCCGTTCCACCATTTCCTGAAGAGTCGCGACATCATTTACCTCTCTACCATTAAAACTGAGGACAACGTCATTTCGTTTTAGGCCAGCCTTGTCCGCCGGCGTATCCCGAATAACCTGCCGAACCACAACCCCACCCAGACTTTGCCGCGAATCACCAGATACAGCTTTTTGGGGAAGTACAACGTCCTCAAGGGTCACTCCCAGATAAGCCCGACGAACCCGGCCATGGGCCAGCAACTCCGAACTGACCCATTTCACAAGATTTGCGGGAATGGCAAAACCCACACCCTGATACCCGCCGCTCCGCGAGAAAATCGCCGTATTGATGCCAACAACCTCACCATCCAAATTCACGAGTGGTCCACCAGAGTTGCCCGGGTTAATGGCCGCATCGGTCTGAATGAAGCGGACGCGCCCAATCGAGCGTAGCGTACGGCCCTTCGCACTGATGATCCCCGCACTAACGGTTCCCTCAAGCTCAAACGGATTGCCAACAGCAATCACCCAGTCACCGATATCTAACTTGTCCGAATCGCCCAGTTGAGCCGCCGGCAATGGTTCTGTCGTTTCGATTCGCAACACCGCAAGGTCGCTCAACTCGTCCGACTTCTTGTCGATAACGGGAAACTCACGACCGTCAATCAACCGCACTGTGACGACATCGCCGCCCTCCACGACATGGCGATTGGTGATGATCACACCTGTCGGGTCAATGATGACTCCAGCCCCCATCCCTAAGTCCGGGTTGCGGGGAATGTCGAACTGAAACCCTGGTTCTGACGGCTTCTGATCGTCCTCCCATGGCAACGCTGGTCTCTGACGAGTCGTTCCACGTTCCTCTTTTGATGCGGCTGTTCTGATCGTAACAACAGTCGGCAAGACCTTCTGTGCGGCACTACGAAACGCAACCGACAGGTTTTTCGCCTGCTGGATTGCCTCTTGCTCCGTCTCTGCCCAAACCAGGCCACCATGTGTGATAATAACCGCCACAACACACAAAAGACCAACGGCAAGCCCAACCGCCGACGGACGTTTTCCCCACAAACCGCTTCGAACACGACGCTTGACTACTGGCATAACCCAACCCTTCCAAAGGAATGAATATGACATTGCGATAGCTGTCTTGGAACGTTGCTAGCTTCACTCACGACGACCATGAAAAACTACTCTATCTTGCAAGTTTACGCCATTCTCTCGTGAATAATCAATGAACCACCATGTCATTTGAGATGTTTTCCACGTATAATCCAAACAACCGACACGATTGTCACAGCTATCAGCGAATACACCCAGCCGCTACGGTGCCCCGATCAGACTGGAGGTGTGTGCTGGTGCATTCCTCTCATTGCAGTCCGCACCTCACAAGGCTACGATGAAAGGCAGAAAGTTCGTCGATTGACCCGGAACCAAAATCGGCAAACGGCTATCCGCCCACCAGGAAACTGGCTTACTCACGGTACACGCAAAGTTCCTTTGTTCACATTAAGCATCTCAAATCTGGAGGATCAATGATGAAGGCAAAGAATTGGCAACGTCGTGCGTTTCTGATCGGATCCTCAAGTGTCGTGATCGGATCAATGATGCCTTGGCGATTCACTCCCTTGCATGCAGCTGAAAAACTTGCGGAGGGTGCCCCACACGCTGAAAAACTCGGTTGGCGATTGGGATGTCAGGCCTATAGCTTTAATCGGTTCACATTCTACGAGGCCATCGAGAAGACGGCGGCTGTCGGACTCAAATACATCGAGGCCTATCCTGGCCAAAGCCTTTCAAAAGAAAAGCCGGAAGCCAAAACGAACGATTCTCTCTCCGCCGAGGATCGAAAGGAAGTCAAAAAACGGCTTGCCGATGCAGGCGTGACACTTGTCAACTACGGTGTCGTCAGATTGACGGCTGATGAGGGAGAATGCCGTCGCGTGTTCGACTTTGCCAAAGATATGGGGATCGAAACGATCGTCTCGGAACCGCCCTTCGACGCCTTCGATATCATCGAAAAACTCTGCGAAGAGTACCAAATCAACGTGGCTATCCACAACCATCCCCGTCCTTCGACGTACTGGAACCCAGATACGGTGCTTAAGGTGTGCGAAGGCCGTAGCAAACGCATCGGAGCATGTGCCGATACCGGTCACTGGATGCGATCAGAGATCAACCCGCTCGAAGCCATCAAGAAGCTCGAAGGCCGCATCATTTCGTTCCACTTTAAGGACCTGAACCAATACGGAAAAGGCGCGCACGATGTCCCTTGGGGCACCGGTCAAGCCGATGTCCCGGCGCTCCTCAAGGAAATCAAACGACAAGGGATCAAGGCGGTCTTCTCAATTGAGTATGAGTACAACTGGGAAAACTCGCTCCCCGAAATCGCAGAGTGTGTCAAGTTCTTCGACAAGGTTGCGGCGGAATTGGCATAGAAGCCTCTAGCCAGTCGCAGCCCGGCTCCATTGGCCTGTGCCAAAAGTTGGCCCCTACCAGTAGGTGAACCACCAGAGACACCCCACCAAATGGGGTGTCTCTTTTATTAAAGGTCTCACATGATCGGTACCGGTCACGGCCCGCGATAATAGCAGTCGCACCAGACGCACGCTCCTTTAACGATCTCTGGATATGCTGTCACTGACAGCACTTACAGCAATGCGGAACTGTCGCATCAAGTATTTCCAAAAAATGCACCTTTTCTGTTGACTCAGGCGCGATGCATGGACACAGTTTTGCATGGACGGATTTGTGTTTGCCACAGTTTTGCTAAGCTGTGCCAACAAAGAGGTGTCAAGTCTTTTTTCGCTCCCCCTGGCCGGGGTTTAATCACGGCTAACAATACGGAAAACGTTCGGTGGAAGGAGGCGGGTTTTCCCCTATTTTCCATCGGATGTGAAAACCCTTACTCCGGAGGTGACGAGATGGAGCGCAAAAAACAGGACACATTCTTGAGTCGCTGCGACCAGGTAGAAGCCGCCGCACAGCGTCTCTGGGCAGATGGAGTCGCTTGGACAACGTTTTTTCGAGATCTGCTGGGACCAGAAGGGCTCGTCCGCAAATTGTTTTCCACACCAGAGCAGCTTGCCGAATTCGAGCGGACCGACACGTATCGAAAAATTCAGGAAATGCTAGCCACTCTTCGTAGGTTGCAGGAAGGCCGATTGTCACATGATGAGCCGTTAACGGTCATCACAATCCGGGTCCCGCGGAGCCTTCATGAGGCCCTGGCCGAGGAGGCCCACGCTTTGAAGACGAGTATCAACCGACTCTGCATTTCCAAATTGGCTCAAATCATTGACATGCGTTTTGTCCCGCCCCTTCGGCATCTGGACAGAAAC
>Ga0308414_1001662_pt1 | contig 14564 bp, 17 predicted proteins | sample HotsprSampleOS50_FD_205667 | JGI IMG/M metagenome (GOLD analysis project Ga0308414, IMG submission 205667) | Hot spring phototrophic mat microbial communities from Octopus Spring, Yellowstone National Park, Wyoming, United States - 20090730_OS50 ... | reverse complement strand
GGATCTAATTCATTAATAGATTCCGTGTCAAGCACGGAATCCCGATTTTATCTGGAGACGAAGGATCTCGTCGTTAACCAAAGGGATTCTTCGTCCCCCGCCTTCGTCGGGGTCCTCAGAATGACGTTGCTACGTGTCATGCTAAATCCCGATTGCATCGGGACGAAGGATCTCGTCGTTATTCTTCTGAAAAAAAATTCTTCATACCCCGATTTCATAGGGTTCAGAATGTTCTGTTGCAATCAACAAACCAACGCTACCTATCAATCCATACCTTAATAAGGTACGGCTGATAGTCAAGCGGATTCATATATACTATATACCACTGCTTATTTTCATTCAAAATGGCCTTTGCTGAATAATACATCATGGTTGTACCACGCAATTGCGGTGGAGTATATACAATTTCCTTTTTTGCCTTTGGCAGCGCTTCTATGGTTTTTGCCATACACATCACGATATTGCCTGTAAAAAGCTGGCAGTACACCAAACAAAATGACCGCATCAATTCGTCATAGTCAAGGGAACATTCGCCAGCGACATCACCATACAGTCTTATTGCGGAATCAAATTTCTTGTCCCAGTTACTATCGCCCCCTAAATAATCATAACTGTTTTTTTGCATTATATGCTCTTTATGTACCCGTGCAACGACCAGTGAACTTTTGTTGTGTTCACTGATGTGGCCTACAACATATATATAGCCATCATGCAGCAATACTGATGCACCTAATGCAGGAACATTACCCGTAAACATATTTTTTTTACGGATAAAACGTATGGTTTGACCAAATGCCCATTGGGCAGGGACATCCCAGTACGCAAGTGAACTTTCTTTCATGATAAATGACAACGGCTTTGATGGGTCCTGTATATACACATGAGCATAATATACATACACGGTGTTTCCAACTCGGATTCCATCAAATGCCCATAAGCGGTCCCTGGCGGGATTTTCATCAGGAGTGTTTCTTATGAATTGTGCTATCTTACTTTTTTCCATGTAATAATTAAATTGCAGCTGATTAACATTGTGCACATTAATCTTTTCAGTAAAAGCCAAGCTGTTGGCAATCATTCCATCATCAGTAATGGTATCGCCAAATGTCCACATAGTATAACGATGGTCAAAGTCAATTGGCGTACAGCCATCCTGGCCTTTTATAAACTGCAAGCGTGATGGTGCAAACACGCCATACCCAGTAACATCAGGGTTTGTGCATTGAATATACAATAATAAATTGAATATACAAGTAAGCAAAATAAATCGTGTATAATATTTTCTTACCAAAAAACCTCCCCATTCACACACAGCTGAAAGCAGTGGAACGCATGGCCTTTTCTTTCTATTCCAATCCATATTTACGTGGTTGCGAAAATCTATAATATCCACTTTCTTCTTCATTCTTTATTGTTTCTGCTTCATCCCCAAAATATTTCATCCTGAGGCTATCAAGCTGTTTTTCAAGCTCTGCGCCTTTATATTTTTTTTCAAGCTCAGCACGCTGTTGCATATACTGCATACCAGCATCCCAGCGCTGATCGCGCACGGTATCCAGTTCATCCCAGCGTTTCAAGGCGGCACTGTCAAGACCCATTGCCTTACGCAATTCTTTCAGATTTTCTTTACGCTCTTCAGGTGCCATTGACGCTAAATCTTTTTGTACGCTTTCAACATTTAAAAAAGAATTCATTAATTCCTGCTGCTTGCGGGCAACAAATTGGTCGGTATTATTTTTATATGCTTCTTTAATGCTTTCTTTGTAAAGCGATAGTTTTTCATTAAAGGGCATATTGCTTTCCTGTATAGTATCCAGTGCATTATAGATTGGCTCTACTCGTTTTTCCGCTTCCCATACCTGATCTGCATCCTGCCCAAATATTTCGTATCGCTTTTCCCACAGGGCATTGCGTTTGTCTTTTGATGGTAGTTGTGCAAGCTCATTTTTATTTTCTTCTAACCATGCATTATATTTATGCAATTTTTCAAATGTATCAAATATTTCATTTTCCATTCCGGGAAATATTTCACGAAGCATTGCATATAAATACACAACCCAGTCATCAGGATACATTTTTACAAGATAACTCATAAGTTTTTCAATAAGCATCACCTGCGTATATTTATGGTGAATTGTTTTACCATACGTATCCCTGAAATACTGTACCACATCCTGCATATCAAAGTCTGCTTGAAGGCGCGTACGCAATTCCTCATCTGCCTGAAAAGCCTGCAATAACATATTCACCGGTGGAACAACACCACCATTTTTAATATAATCAATACGTGACTGGATAGTATCGCTCTTATGGAAGAATACAAAATATACTATAATAAAGGCAATACCACCTGCCAAGATATAAAAATATTTTTTCTTCATATGTAGTCCCTTCAAAATAAAATTTCATATAATGTAATTCAAGAATTTATCCAGTATATATAATTTTATTTTTCAATCATAATTTCATTTTACAGATAGCATAAAAAATCCTTCTTCACTCAATGAAGAAGGATTTTTTACATACTATTAATAAATTATGTATCAGTCGTAATATGCTATATAATCAAATACCGCTGCGTAAAATTCCATCTCATCAAACATATCGGGCCCCACACCTATGACATCTAAATGGTCCTGAACTACAATATCAGCTTTAGATGTCATCTGTGCACTATTGGGATAATTAATATTCCCTACATATCCCAACCCGGTATTGGTTGTTAGATAATCCTGCCCTAAAAATACCTCATTGTATTTCAGCCTATACCCCATCTGCTGTGAGTTAATGCCAACAAGACCGTCGTCATCTAAATCAGTACGTGTACCATTACCTTTACCTGCAGCCCCGTCATTATCGCAATCATCAGTGCAGTAACCATCGCCATCAATATCATAAAATCCTCTGCGCAACAAGAATAGTGCAGGATTTACATCAAGCCCTGTCTGGGCTGTAATAATAGAAACATACCGAGCTGCATATGTTGAACTTACAGGATAATTTTGGTTAAATACCTTTGCACCCGTAATAATACCATCACTTGCACTGTAATCATTATATACAAGCTGCTTTGCGGCAGCATAACAATCATTTCCTGACTTGTATACCACATTACCATAGATAGTTGCTAAAGCATTAAGAACACTTGTTACACCAGGGCCTAAATCAAGGATATATTTTGCAACTGGCGAGCCTCTATGTGGTGAAGAAATAGAAAGGGCAACTCTAACTACAGTATATCCTTTTCGCTGATATAATACCTTGGCTGCCTTACGGAGATCAAGCCCGCCTTGTGAATGCCCGACAATGTTGACATACCGTGCACCAGAAGTTGCCATATAGCCTTCAATCTGATTTGCTAACTGTGTTCCTCGGTATTCTGAAGAATGGAATGGCTGAACCTGGGCAATAAATGATTTTTGCCCACTATCTATATTGCCATTACAGGTTATTTTTATAAATTTATCACACGGCTCACCTACAAATACACCGTAATCATTGCCCCAATAATCATAGCCTAAAATATTATCAAAACCAGCCATGCCATGAGCAAAGACTACTGGATAGGTAGTTCGTTCTACTGCTGCAAAAACCCCGTATGGAACGATAGCTATTATTAAAAGTGCTATCGTTAAAATTATTGCTTTTTTCATAGCAACCTCCTGTTTTAAAAAATAATTATTACATACCGTCTATTTGGTAAATTATTTTATTTATCTAAAAATGTCAATTTTTTTTATACCGACTGGTATTTTTTTATTAAAAATAATATAAAAAAATTCAATTAAATTTAATTTTTTATATTATTTCAATTTCATTGTATTTTTTACAATATTTATTATACATAATACAATATTATAATATTATTCTATTACGATTATTAATCATGCCCAAAATTCATAAAATTTTTATTGAAATAAAATTAATTTTATATAACCACTTTATAATAAATAAATTTTTGGAGAACAAACATGAATATAGAAACCACAACCTGTATTTCGTACGAACATTTGGACATCCTCAAATACCATGCTGAAAATCATAACATGTCTTTGCGTACATTCATATCTTGTCTTATCAGATTTGCAGCTCAGTGTGAAAAAGAAGAAATACAGTATTTTAAACAACTACGCTATAGGCCTCGTAAAAGCGGCAGTTGGAAAAGGCTTCACTTGGTACTGTATGAAGATGAATATGAGTTTTTTATGGATGTAAAGAAGTTGTGGAAGATGTCGCTTGCGCGGGTTATTGCGTTTTGCATTGACAATGTATTAGAGGAATTTTTGCGATTTTTAAGTAAGGAAGAAGAGAAAGAAGATTATTATACCGATAACTATCGGTATAGTGGGTACAGTTTTGAGGTTTCAACAGAAGAAGAAATATTTTATTACAAAGTATACTGGGGGCCCCACCCTGACATACTACGAAAAGCAACAACATAAATAAATTAGCTTGATTAATTATCCATACTTCTACAATCTGACTTCAGCTTGTTTATGAAGGATTGATGTGTTATGAAAAACATTCTTTTCTATTCTGAAGATCTTGCCCAGGTTGAGTATTCTCCCACCCATCCGTTTAAACCAATGCGCGCAAAACAGATGATGGATTTATTAAATAGATATGGGTTGTTGGAGGATACACAAATATTAGAACACCCTTTCCTTGAAGAAGATTTGCTATATATGTTTCACACTCCTGATTACATACAGGCTCTAAAAACCTGTGAACATGGTGAATTTGACATTAACCTGTTAACCTATGGTCTGGGGACACACGACAATCCCATTTTCAAAGGCGTGTATAGTTTTTCACTTCAAGCCTCAGGAGGGACTTTTTTAGGCGCAAAAAAACTGGCAGAAACTGATACAACATTTGCCTTCAATCCCATTGGGGGCTTCCACCATGCCATGCGCGACCATGCTGAAGGCTTCTGCTACATAAATGACCTGGCAATAGCATTGCACTATCTTGTTAAAAAGGGATTTAAATGTGCATATATAGATATTGATGTCCACCATGGCGATGGCGTGCAAAATGCTTTTTACGAAGACAACAGGGTACTAACTATATCCATCCATGAAAGCGGGCAGTTTCTATTTCCTGGTACTGGTTTTGAAAATGAAATTGGCCAGGGCCCTGGTTATGGATATAACGTTAATATTCCTTTATTAAAAGATACTGATGACGAGATTTACCTGTACGCTTTTGAAGAAATTGTGCCGCCATTACTTCAGAGTTTTAAACCTGATATTGTATGTATACAGGTGGGTGGCGATAGTCATAGGGACGACCCTCTGGCACATCTTAACCTCACCAGTAACGGATATGAAAAAGTTCTCAAACTTATTAAGCAATATTCAGGCAAGGTATTGGGAACTGGAGGCGGTGGCTACAATCTGTATAAAACAGCAGCATTGTGGACATTAGCATGGTCCACATTTGCAGGCATAAAACCAATGGATAATTTCATGGGTGTTGTTGGCGGTATGATGTATGGCCCTGAAATGGATGCCGGCTCACTGTACGATAACCCATACCACATTGGCGGATTAACAAAAGAACAATGTTTTTCATACGCACGTGATGTTGTGGATTACATAAAACAGGCGGTATTCCCCATTCATAACATCTAACATAGTATCACATGGCAGGTTACAGCTTGAAGCCTCCGCAACTGGATTAATCTTTTAATTTTATTTTCTTCTACAAGCGCTTGATTGTGGCTTCAACCCCATTGCGTGCCACCAGGATTGACGCATAATATCCACTTTTAAACGTTCCTGCATTGACCACAGTTGTATTGCCCAATTGTGCCACGCCAAAAGCTTCGTGTATGTGCCCGCAAATGCATAGATCTATATCATGATCCAGGCAGAACCGGGCAACCGATGTACTGCCGGCATTAGTTTTAAAGATGGTTCTATCGCAAACATTTTTTGGGGGATTATGTGAAAGCAATACCTTAATGGGTTGATGTTGAATTTTTTCAAAACCCTTACACAAAAAATTATTGATATCATCCTCTGAATATTCCACAGGAGTATGCAGTGGTGTTTTAATAGAACCACCTACACCAAAAAAACCAACATCGTCCACAATAGCAAAGCCTGCATGAATAGAATATGGTGCCAGGAATTCCTGTATTTTATTACCATCCCAGTTGCCATGAACGGCCAAAATGGGTTTATGTATCTGGGCGATAGTTCTTTTATAAGCCTCCCAGCGCGAATACCACTTCAGTGGCCCAATATCCCCTGCAATAACGACGATATCGCTGGATTCAATCTCAGGCTGCAAGCGATAAATATTATTATACCCCCGGTGAATATCACTGATAGCACATATTTTTAGCATGTAAGTACCAGATTTTTTTTTATTTAACACAAAACAGGAAGGAATATTTGCAGAATAATGATAAATGTCAAGAACTATACATCATACTACCGGCATTAATGATGTAATGTATAACTTTAAATACCTCTGTCCTCGTCAAATATTTCAGCAGGTATCAATACACCAAAATATTTAATAGCAGCTACAAGCCTATCACATTCGTCAACCTGTGGCAGCGTTGCACATTGAAAAGGTTCTTCATATTCCCTGTAGATGAATAATTGTGCATTTTTCATGGTAATAACCCTTTATTAATCATCGTAACTCAATATAGCATAAATTACATTAAAATCAAGCTGAACTTAACAAAATTTATTTAAAATATATTTAAATTTGTATTGCAAAAATTCTGCAAGCTATCTATATAAAATTGCCAAATAACACTTGCGTTATATAATTATTTTGTAATACCATCCATAAACTATGGCAACACAACTGTCATTATTAGAATTTTCCATCATTACTCTTACTATATCCCTTTCAGGGGTCATGGCTCCAGGGCCAATGAGTGCGGTAACCATAAATCATGGTACCCAATCCAGGCTGGCAGGATTAAAGGTTGCAACCGGGCATGCAATTATTGAACTGCCGGTAATCTTTGCATTGTTTTTTGGCATCAAGATTATAACACAATTCACTGATATTACAACCTATATTACATTGGCAGGAAGCATAGTGTTATGTATTCTTGCCACATTAACACTAAAGAGCTTACGGAATAACAATACTACCATACAATCATATACGCCAATGGTTGATGGAATTGTTCTTTCTGCATTTAACCCATATTTTTATGTGTGGTGGCTTACTGTTGGATTGTCGCTTATACAAAAGGCTATTATTTTTGGGGCAACCGGCCTTGCCTTATTTTCTGTACTGCATCTAGCATGCGATTATTTGTGGCTATTATTGTTATCAATTATCTCATTTGCTGGTGCTTCTTTTCTGGGTATACGATTTAAAACAGCAGTAGGCATAATTACTGTGGTTATGCTTTATGGGTTTGGACTATTTTTCATGTATGATGCATTGAAACAACTGTTTCATTGAAGAATATACGAATCAAAGCAAATTTTACGCAAAAGAATCAAGCCTTGTTGACCGCATTATCATCGCAGGATTTAATAAAAAAGCATTAACTAATATTTATCGGGGGATAATCTTTTTAACTGAACGAGTGCTGTCAAGTGTAAGATCCACAATAAACGGTCGTGCAATCTTTTGTTGCCTTTCATTTGTCAAAATCTTTACTATAGGTCGAAGATCACCTGTTGAATGCAATTCTTCAACCTGCGCCACTTCACCTGTTGTCAGCAGAACAATCGTTCCAACAGGTATTAGCGGTTCTTTTTGTAGCAAGGGCGTCATGTCCCGTACAAACCGTGAAACTAAAACTGGATTAAACTTTACCCTGGATTCTTTCATAACAGATAGTATTGCTTCACGTGATGAATAAGCCCTTTTGTAAGGGCGTGCTGTGATAAGCGCATCGTACACATCACAAATTGAAGTTATCTTTGCCCCTATGGGGATATCCTCATCCTGAAAACCTTTGGGATACCCTTTACCGTTATAATTTTCATGATGATACAGTATTACATCAAGAGCATTTGGCGGAATATGATCATGCTTTGCAACATATTCATATCCATATTCAGGGTGTTTTTTAATAAACTCAAATTCTTCATTGGTTAACTTTTCTTTTTTGTTAAGAATGTCTTTAGAGATCATAAGCTTACCCACATCATGTAAAAATGCACCAAGTCCAATCTCGCGCACCAATTTTTCTTCAAGGCCATGCTTGGAAGCCATTGCCATGGCCAAAATCCCCACATTGACCGAGTGGGTAAACGTATAATCATCATAATCTTTAATCTTCATCAAGTAAAGGAAACGGTCTTTGTTCTGCTTAACATAATGATGCAGCGATAACACAAAATCTTTTGTTTGGTCCAGGTCAGGACGCGCATTGTTCCTGACAGCTTCAAATAATGATTCCCAAATATCCTGTGCCTGTTCACTAAATGCTGTTGCATCATTATTCTCAACTGGCGTATAATATATCTTTTTAATCCCTTTTGACTTTAGCTCATCAATAATTTCATTTGTATACACAGTATATGCAGGATATAAAAAGTTATTTTCAGAATCAAAGGTATCCCCGGAAAGAGTTGCACCTGGAACCATAAATTCAACAATGACCTCTAACCGTTTGGCGCTATCTTCCATAGTTGCAACACCTCATTTATGGTAGGCTATAGCATCACCAATAGCTATCATTGCATCATTGTTACCACGCACCTCTAAGCGCCATGAACTTATTTTCCTTCCAGCATGTACCAGCATACACTCGGCAAATATCCGCTCGCCATCAATTGCTGCCTGTAAGTATTGCAGTGTCATGGTAAGTGCCACCGCCATAGTCCCCATTGAATTGCTTGCCACTGCAAACGCCTGATCCGCCACAGCATGAATGATACCACCATGTGCCCTCTCAACTGCATTGAGATATTCCGGCTTTACTGTTAGCCCACAGCGTGCATACCCGTGTTTTACATCCTCTACGTCAATCCCCAAAAATGTTGCCAGCGGATCTTTCCCAACAACATCCCTGGCATAATTTATAGGGTCCTGAATCATCTTTTCCATGGCATTCCCTCAAACTTTGCCATTAATTTAATCACAAAACGCATAGCCGGTCAAGCTTTATGATTAGCATAAAATTCTTCTTTTGGGGGATTATAATACCCTAATCTAACCTTTGGATATTTTGAATTAAGCAGCTCCAGTAACTGTCGCACACCAATTGCATCCTCATCTTTAAAACCAATTGCATCCAGATAATAATCAGGATCAATATTGAGATTACGCGTTTGTATCATATTCACGGGGAACTTGTCAAGAAAAGTACATAAATGTTCAACCTCAGACAGCGCATCAGTAAAGCCGGGTAAAAAGAAAAGATTAATGGAAACAAAAATACCCGCACGCAATGCAAGCTCTATACTGCGTAAAACATCAGCAAAGCTATAATTTTTTGGGCGATAGTACCTGGTATAATAGCTTTCCGTTGGGGAATTCATACTTATGCGCACTGAATCAAGCCCAGCATCAATACACTGCTGTAACGCGTGTGGCAATGAACCGTTGGTGTTCAGGTGAATGGTGCCTTTGCTTGTTTTGCTTCGCACGATAGAAATGGCATCTGCAATATCCTTTGCACGCAAAAGTGGCTCGCCCTCACAGCCCTGCCCAAAGCTAACTACAGCCCTGTCAACGCGCTCAATGTGGTGCAGCATCACCTCAGCTATCTCCTGTGGTGAAGGCTGGCGATTTAGCCTATACTGTGACACGTGTACACCCGTATCCTTTTGAAACGAAAAGCATCCCAAACACAATGCATTACATGATTTAGTTGTTGGAATCGGTGCTTCATATCGGCTTAAAAAGAAATTACGTGCACAAAGGCACCCATACTGTGTGGAACATTTTGCAAGCTGGCGTACCAGGCTGTTTTCAGGATATTGTCCTTTAACAGCTTTGATTCTTTTAAACAGTTCAATATCATTACGGTGTAACGCGGGGTCAGAGCGTGGGTCCATATCAATACGCAGTGCCGGCACATAAAAATCATCCCCAACAAACACTAATCCACAGTATGCCCACAGGGAAAGAACAGGGGCATCCTTGGTACGTACATAAGCTGGTAAATATGTACGCAAATACCCCGAACTCAAGAAAGCAGCAACAGCCCATATTTGATTGCCATTATAGCTTGCAACAGTTTTAAAATGCTTCCCCTCAACCGGGTAGCGCCCTGGCAACATGTACAGAGTACTGCCATCTGGAGTAGGTATAAGCTCTTTTTCATTTACCTTTACAAACTGGCGGCCTGATCTGAACGCTGCCGTTGCTTCAGGATGTTTGTATACATTTCCGTCGATGTCACAAAATGCCAGATATGGTTTTTTCATAGGAATACGCTTTAAAAATCTATTATACCCAATTGCTTTATACATGCAGATATTTTTTTATTATATTTTTTTTCTGCATGGCGCATGCGTGTGCGCATTGTTTCCTGTTCCTTTAAAAGTTGACGGTATTGTTTATCCTTTTTTATTGCGGCCTTATCCTTGCCCTGTTTCATTAAAGCTTCCCGATACCGTAAGCGTTTATCACGGGTATTTCGCCATTGCTGCTTTAATGAATGTATCTCGTTTTGTAGAGATTTTAGCTCATTGTCAAAATATTGCCTGAACGCCATTCCACTTGCAACATAAAACTGCGCTAACTTCTGTACCAAGCTATCCCGGTATGCTCTCCCCTTAGCGGTAAGCGTGCAGCGATTTTCTTCTATGGTTATGTACCCTGCTTTGATTAAATCTTCAGGTACCTTTTGGTTACTATCGCCACAACAAAACAGCAGGTAAATAATGTGCTCTAGCTCCTCCCGGGAAAGAGAGGATGCCATCAAAGCAGTACGTAATTTTTCTATCATCCCCCACCAACAAACCGTGCTATTTCAAGGACATCGCCATCCTGTAATGTTTCAGTAGCATAGTTTTCTTTATCCACAATACGGCCATTCTTTTCCACCATAATCTTTGAGGGATTGAAGCGGTATAAATCAAGTAGCTCTTTTAATGTGGTTTTTTCAAATTCAATGTCTATGCCGTTTACCCTGATCCTCATATTGTTTCCTTTTTTACGTATAGCCCCACTCATATATAATAATAGCAGGCAATACAATGGCTGCTGTTTCAGCTCTCAGCTGCGTTGCTCCATTATATAGTACATTCCAGCCAAACTCACGTGCAATTTCAACTTCTTTTTTTGAAAAGCCACCCTCAGGTCCTGTTAACAGCATAACATCGTTATGTTGTGAGTGACTTTTTAAAAATTGACGTAGATTTTGCGCCTCAGGATCAGCGTGTGCCAGTATCCCGATTCCTTGTAATAATTGTAGCACATCAATATATTTCATCACGGGACTCACCTGTGGGACATCTTTTCGCAAGCATTGCTTTGAAGCCTCACTGGCAATTTTTTGCCAGCGTGCTAATTTCTTTTCTTCTTTTTCAGAAATATCCGGTATAGTGCGTTGGGTTATTACCGGGATTATACGGCGCACCCCTATCTCCACTGCCTTTTGAATGACTAAATCAAATTTTTTACCCTTCAACACAGCCACACACAATGTGACATCAAGCGCAATGTCAGGATACTGAATAGCATCAGTTATGGTTGCTATGATTTTTTGAGGTTCTATGTGTGCGATAGTTACTTTGTAGCGCATCCCATCTGAGTCAACCACCTGAATGGCATCACCTATTTGTGCCCGCCGAACGTTTATCAAATGATGATAATCCTCGCCTTCAATGACCACTATATTATCGTTGCCTGGCGCACCAACAAAAAATTGTGCCACGTTAATCCCCTAATTTTTCAGGCCTGAATATTTCAGCATTGAAAGATACCCCATCCTCTATAGAAGTAAATTCCAATACGGTCATGGTACCTTTTTTAATACTTAACATATCGTATCGTACAGGGAATGACCTTCCGTCTTTTTGTCCAATCTTGGCTATTGAAAGAGTCTTAAATATTACCTTATCCTGATCGTGATAATCTATACGTAATGGGATATAATTTTGTTTTATTACATATAACGTCAGTTTGCCATACGCTCCCGTTTTGTCAATGGGGTCCAGTGTTAATTTATAGCAGTCCTGGTTTTTCAAAATAACCGACCCATCAATTCGTGCAACATAATTACTCTGTAAATCTGCGTTGGATAAATCAATATAATAAAAGTTGGTTGCAAGTATATCATCAAATTTATCTACACCCATCTTATGGAAAAGTGCCCTGGCAGCCATATCATATACCCACATATCCTCACCGCCCAAACGGTACAGTATCTTTTGTATAGTCCCCCGTGCAGGCTTAACAATATCAAATAAAAATTGGTTTTTGTTAATATATCCTGTTATCTGTAATTTTTGTGATGAACCATCAGGGGTTATATGCATCATGTACCCTTTCAAAATCCCATCAGGATAGCCCATAATACGGTCAACACGGGCCAATATTTCCTGTGCAGTAAGTTCTATTTCCCTTTCAGCCTGGGCTGTTACATGCCCTTCTGAAAATAAAACTGCACTAGCACCTATAAGTATTACTATGATTATACTATGGATATTCTTCATTGAATATACCCGGCACACATTGTTACCTAATAATATTTGCTTTTTTACTTACGCAGCATCCAAATTAGGAAAGCCTTTCTCATTCCATATATGTTCAGTAATTATAATAATGTTTAACGATATCTCATGCTGCAATAAATTTGCAAATTATTTTTTACGTATGGCTATCTGAAATATAATATTTATCCTGTACTGGAGTTCCTATATCAGGTCTTAATTTTATTGCATCCCTCAGATACACATGAACTATCTCCTTAGGATTTTTATCAGTATTGACATGCAATAAAACCCTCACACACATACCCAGTGATCCCGGAACCGGAATCTCACGGGAACACAACAGTGGTATATGTATCCATCCCAGGTTACGTGCAGCAACAGCAGGGAATTCTGCATTCAGGTCATCCGTTACGGTAAAAATGGCTGAGGCTATATCATCAGTTTCAATTTTATTCACAGTAACTATCGCCCGTAATAGCTCTTCAGTCCTATATACTATCTCTTCCTTTGAGTTCTCATCAACGGTTATTGCACCGCGCACTCCACGCACTGCCATTATTCCTCCTTGCGTATGCTGGCACCTAACGCCTGCATAAGCTCCACAAAATTGGGAAATGTAACGGACACTGATTCGGCTGTATCTATTGTTGTGCTGCCATCTGCAGCAAGTCCTGCAACAGCAAGGGACATCACCACACGATGATCATGATGGCCATTGACATGTGCACCTTTCAATGCGCTTCTGCGTATGACAAGGCCATCAGGCAATTCTTCAATATCAGCGCCCATTTTTTTTAGCTCAGCACACATCACTGCAATCCTGTCAGTTTCCTTTACTCGTGCCTGTGGCACATTGACCAGGCGCGTTTCCCCATCTGCAAAACAAGCACACACCGAAAGTGCAGGAAGGGCATCGGGCATGGCGTTTAAGTCAAACACCCCACCTTTCAACGGTTTCCCGGTAATGGCGATAGCATCCGGTAAAATGTCAACCTCAGCACCCATTGCCTTTAAAATGTTCACTACCTCTTTGTCACCCTGCGTATCATTAAAATCAAGGCCTTTTAACACAACAGTGCTTTGTGTGACTGCAGCAGCAACCATGAAAAATGTTGCCGATGAAAAATCTGCCGGAATGTATTTGGTGAAGGGCTTATAACGTTGCCCACCTTTGACAATAAATTGCTGGTATCCAGTGTTATGGTATTCTATGCCAAGCTCATTAAGCCACCACAGTGTCATTCCCACATACGGTGCTTCATTAAGGAGTGGAACATCTATGATGGTATTGTTCTTCGCCTTTGGGGTTGCCACCAGCAGCGATGAAAGGTACTGTGATGTAATAGCCCTTATGGCAACATGCCCCCCAATGAGTGGTCCCTGCACCACAACAGGAGGTTTGCCGTTTGCACGGGTAGAAACGGCATACCCACCCAACTCCGTAATGGCATGGAGTAAATCCTCAGCAGGGCGGTTACGTATCTGATGGTCACCGGTAAATACCGTCATGCCATTAATTAATGATGCCACCCCTATTCCAAAATACAGCGAAGTACCTGAATTGCCAACATCAATAACATCATCAGGAACTTTTGGCATGCCACAACCGGTCACTTTCCACTCATGTTCACGCTCTTCTACTGTTGCACCAAACTGCCTGATCATTTTAAGACATGAACGCGTATCACTTGAATCAAGCGGCATCTGGATTGTAGAAGTACCATCCGCAAGAAGTGCGCAAACCAACGCCCGAATGGTATGCGATTTGGAACCAGGAATAACAACCTGGCCATGTAATGAAGATGGAGAAACTACAAATTGCATTGTTTACACTTTTCTTATTTTATTTGTTAAAAACATATTATCGATTGCAGCAAAAAACTTTTTTGAAATTATACAATTGTTTTACGAATAACTAATAGCTTAAAATACTTTCATATGAAAACTGAGCATACTCCT
>Ga0308414_1001658_pt1 | contig 14568 bp, 9 predicted proteins | sample HotsprSampleOS50_FD_205667 | JGI IMG/M metagenome (GOLD analysis project Ga0308414, IMG submission 205667) | Hot spring phototrophic mat microbial communities from Octopus Spring, Yellowstone National Park, Wyoming, United States - 20090730_OS50 ... | reverse complement strand
TGGGTACGCTGTAGCGCTGGCCGAAGGAGGTGACCGAGACGATCTGCCGCCCGAAGATGAACTGCGGCCCGCCGGAGTCGCCCCCCGCTGTGTTCGCCTCGAGCGCCCCGCGGCCGAGGTTGCAGTGCTTGGCGGTCGGCACGACAAAGAAGCTCGCAAGCGCGCAGGCGAGATCCTGGGCGGTGCGGCCGTTGTCGAAGTCGGCCAGCCAGACGTGCGCCGCCTCCGGCCCGAACCAGCTCGGCTGAAGGAAGAAGCCGCCGAAATCCGGATCCCCGTAGCGATAGTCGAACCGGTTCCATCCCTGCCGCAGCCAGCCCGAGGGCGCGCCGAAGGGCGCCGACGTACCCTGGCTGCCGCCAGCAAAGGACCTGAGGCCGAGCCCCGCCATATTGAACGGCCGGCCGGTCAGATCGGTGATGGTCGAGAGCTTGTATACCTCGGCAAAATCCGGGGCGGCCGCGCCAAGCTTCAGGATGGCGATATCAGCCTGGTCGATGACCCGTCCGGTCCAGTCCGGATGGATATGGATCGAGGCGACCGGCACCAGCGTGACGTTGCCGGTCGTGTCGAAATAGTAGCGGATGTCCGCCGCCCCGCCGTAGAAATGCGCGGTGACCGTCGGGACCGGGCTGGAGACGCCGGTCCGGGTGCGCACGCAGTGCGCCGCCGTCAGGATGTTGCCGCCGGGGATCAGGCTTCCCGAGCAGGACGCGAGAAATGGCAGGCCGGTGGCGAGGTTGGTCCCGTAATTCATGATGAGACCGACGACGCCGTTGAGACGCGGCCGGTCAGGGAGATAGAGCGGCTGGCCGCCGCCGGGAAGGTTCTGGCCGACGGGACCGGAGGCCGTGGGCCCCGCCCCGACGATCCGCCATTCCGCCTCCTGTACGAGCATGTGCGGGCTGGCCGGCACCGTCCCGGCCGACGCGGCGCTGCCCGTCGCCGCCGCCGCTGCGGCTGCAAGCGCAACGAATGACCCAGCGTGATTCATTTGCAACATGAAACCCCCTGCAACCCGGTCCGTGCCCGGACTGATGACGACCCTGTGACGGCGGAATAAGAGACGGCAATGCCATTCAGCAACACCAATCTTGGTTCCAAATTCCGCCACGCGCCCGCCGTGACGCGGGCGCAACGGTTCCCCGTCACAGGCGACCCGGCCGTGCGGCGGCAGCGGAGGCCGCGACGCGCCTGGCTGAGACACTGCCCGCCGGGCCTGCGGCCTCCGCAGGTCCGCTCCCCCCGGGGGCTATTCGGCGGCCAGCCGATCCGGCGCCGCCTCGGCTTTCCAGGCAAGCACGGGCTGGCGGGCTGCACGCGCCTCGTCCAGGCGCGCGCGGGGGGCATGGACCGGGGCCGAGCTCAGCGCCGCGGCACCCTCCGCGCGCAACCGGGCGACCAGATGCCGCACCGCACCGATGAAGGAATCGAGGCTCGCCCGGCTTTCGGTCTCGGTCGGCTCGACCAGCATGGCGCCGCGCACGACCAGCGGAAAGTAGATGGTCATGGGGTGGAACCCCTCGTCGATCAGCGCCTTGGCGAAGTCGAGCGTGTTTGCGCCCGTGCCGTCGAGGAAGCGGTCGTCGAACAGCGCCTCGTGCATGCACGGGCCGGTGTGGGCGAACGGTGCGCTCAGCACGTCCTCAAGCCGGCGCAGCACATAGTTGGCGGCAAGGACGGCATCCTCGGCCACCCGGCGCAGGCCGTCGGCGCCATGGCTCAGGATGTATGCGAGCGCGCGCACGAACATGCCCATCTGGCCATGGAAGGCGACCAGGCGGCCGAAGGCCCGGTCGTGGCCGTCCGCGGCGGTCTCCTCCTCGACGAGGACGAACCGGCCGTCGCGCTTCTCAACGAAGGGAAGCGGTGCGAAGGGCGCCAGTGCCTGGGAGAAGACGACCGGTCCCGCCCCGGGGCCGCCACCCCCGTGGGGCGTCGAGAAGGTCTTGTGCAGGTTGATGTGCATCGCATCAACGCCAAGGTCGCCCGGCCGCACCCGCCCGACGATGGCGTTGAAGTTTGCCCCGTCGCAGTAGACGAAGCCGCCGGCCGCGTGCACGGCGCGCGCGATCGCCGGCATGTCGGGCTCGAACAGGCCGCAGGTGTTGGGGTTGGTGATCATGACTGCGGCCACGTCCGGCCCCAGCCGCGCCTCGAGCGCGCCGAGGTCGACGCGCCCGCGCGCGTTGGCCGGGATCGCCTCGACCCGGTAGCCGCAGAAGGCCGCGGTGGCCGGGTTGGTGCCGTGCGCGCTTTCCGGCACCAGGACGACGGATCGCCGGTCGCCCCGCGCCTCGAGCGCGGCGCGGATGGCAAGCATGCCGCAAAGTTCCCCGTGCGCGCCCGCCTTGGGGCTCATGGCGACCGCCGCCATGCCGGTCAGCGCAAGCAGCCACTCCTGCAGCATGTGGATGAGCGCCAGCGCGCCCTGCACCGTGTCCTGCGGCTGGAGCGGATGGATGTCGGCGAACCCGGGCAGCCGCGCCAGTTTCTCGTTGAGGCGCGGGTTGTGCTTCATCGTACAGGAGCCGAGCGGGAACAGCCCCATGTCGATCGCGTAGTTCTGCCGCGACAGGCGGGTGAAGTGGCGCACGCACGAACCCTCGGCAAGGCCAGGGAGGCCGATCGGGGCGGTCCGGGCAAGGCCGCCGAGCCGCGGCGCATGGTCGGGGACGGGCTCGAGATCGACTCCGCTTGTCTCGGCGCGGCCGCACTCGAACAGGAGCGGCTCCTCGAGCATCAGCCCACGGTTGCCGGTGAAGGTGCGTCGCGCGGGGGACGAGGCGGCCTCCGGACGGAGCTCTTGAGCCTCGGTCGTCGGATCGTTGCGGTTCATCGGGCGATCACCTCGGCAAGGGCGCGGGCCAGAAGGTCGATGTCGTGGGTGGTCACGCACTCGGTGGCCGCGACCACGAGGCCGCGGGCGAAATCCGGCCGGTCGGGCCACAGGCGGGCGAGCGCCACGCCCCCGAGGACGCCCATCTCGGCCATGGCGCGCACGGCCGGCCGCGCCTCGACCGGAAGCAGCAGCGTGAACTCGTTGAAGAAGGGGCCGTTGAGCAAGGTGACCCCGGGGATGGCGGAAAGCGTCTCCGCCGCGTGGACTGCCCGGGCATGGTTGAGGGCCGCCAGATGCCGGAGCCCGGCCTCGCCGAGGAGCGCCATGTGGACGGTGAAGGCCAGCGCGCACAGCCCCGAGTTGGTGCAGATGTTGGAGGTCGCCTTCTCGCGGCGGATGTGCTGCTCGCGGGTGGCAAGGGTCAGGACGAATCCGCGCCGGCCCTCGGCATCGACGGTCTGGCCGACCAGCCGCCCCGGCATCTGCCGGACATAGCGTTCGCGGGTGGCGAACAGGCCAAGATAGGGCCCGCCGAACGCGAGCGGGTTGCCGAGCGACTGGCCCTCGGCCACCACGATATCCGCGCCCATGGCCCCGGGCGGCTCGACGGCGCCGAGCGAGACCGCCTCGGTGACGACCGCAACCAGGAGCGCGCCCTTCGCATGGCAGCGCGCGGCGAGCTCGGACAGGTCCGCCACATGGCCAAAGACATTCGGGTTCTGGACGACGACCGCGCTCGTCTCGCCGTCCACGGCATCGAGGAGGGCGGCGAGATCGTCGCCCGGCGCGCCGGGCGCAAGCTCGGGCCTTGAGACCACCAGCCGGTCCCCGGTGAAGCGGCAGAGGGTCTCGGCGACCCGGAGATAGTGCGGATGCAGGCCGCCCGAGACGAGCGTCTTGGCGCGGCGGGTGATGCGCCGGGCCATGAAGATCGCCTCCACGCAGGCCGTCGAGCCGTCGTACATGGAGGCGTTGGCGACCTCCATGGCGGTCAGCCGCGCCACCTGCGTCTGGAACTCGAACAGGTACTGGAGCGTGCCCTGCGCGATCTCCGGCTGGTAGGGCGTATAGGAGGTGAGGAACTCGCCGCGCTGGATGATGTGGTCGACCGTTGCAGGCACATGGTGCCAGTAGGCGCCGCAGCCGAGGAAGAACGGCCCGGCCCCCGCGGTCATGTTGCGCGCAGCCAGCCGGGCAAGCGTGCGCTCCACCTCAATTTCCGGCATATGATGGGGAAGCCCCGGGATCGGGCCGTCGAGCCGCGCCTCGGCGGGCACGTCGACGAACAGGTCGTCGATCGACCGGGCGCCGACGGCGGCCAGCATCTCGGACCGGTCGGCCTCGGTGAGCGGAAGATAGCGCATCATCAGACCTCCGCGATCAGCATCGGCATCGCCATCGGCATCAGCACCGGCGCACCGGCATCTGGATCGGCACCGGCATCGGCACGGGCATTGTCACCGGCATCGGCGCCGGCCTCGGCACCCGGGGTGCGGGGGACGGGCGGGCGAGGCCAGGCGCCTGCCACCGCCCCCAGCGCGCCCGCGGGCCCGGCCGGCGCGCGCGAGGCCCGGGCCGTCAGAGCGAGGCCACATAGGCCCGGTAGGCGTCCGCATCCATGAGCCCGGCGAGCTCGGCCGGGTCGGACAGGCGCATGCGGAAGAACCAGCCGGCCCCCTCCGGCGCGCTGTTGGCAAGCGCCGGCTCTGCCGCCAGGGCGGCATTGGCCTCGGTGACGGTGCCCGAGACGGGCGCATAGACGTCGGATGCGGCCTTGACCGACTCCACAACCGCCGCCTCGCCACCCTTTGCCACCACGCGGCCCGGCTCGGGGAGTTCGACGAACACGATGTCGCCGAGCTGCCGCTGGGCATGGTCGGTGATGCCGACCGTCGCGATGTCGCCCTCGACCTCGATCCATTCATGGTCCCTGGTGTAGAGCCGGGTCATCCGCGTCTCCTCCATCGCCGGGCGCCCTCAGCGCACATGGTTTTTCGGATGGAATGGCAGGGGGACGACGGCGGCGGAAAGCCGCCGGCCGCGCGCGTCGATGGAAAGCTCGGTCCCGGGCTCCGCCCGGGCGGCCTCCACATAGCCCATGGCAACGGCGGCCCCGAGCGAGGGTGCGTAGCCGCCGGAGGTGACGACGCCCACCTGCGCCTCCCCGTCGTGGATGGCGGCTCCGCCCCGCGCCGGCTGCCGGCCCTCGAGCCGAAGCCCGACGCGCCGGCGCGCCGGGCCCGACCGGAGCGCGGCGAGGATGCGGGCAGCCCCCGGAAAGCCGCCCTCGGTCCGCCGGCGCCGGGAGATGGCGAAGGCAAGCCCAGCCTCGACGGGGTCGGTCTCGGGGGTGAGGTCCGCCCCGTAGAGCGGGAGCCCCGCCTCGAGCCGGAGCGTGTCCCGCGCGCCGAGACCGGCCGGGCGCACCTCGGGCATGGCCAGAAGCGCGCCGGCGAAGGCCGGAGCAGCATCGGCTGGAAGCGATATCTCGAACCCGTCCTCGCCGGTGTAGCCGGACCGGCTGACGTCAACCGGCACCCCATCCCAGCGGTAGGCGCCCGCCGTCATGAAGCGGAGCGCTTCCGGCGCCGGCGTCTCCGGCCCGGCGGGCGAAAGCCCCAGCCGGCCGAGCGCGCCGGCCGCCTCCGGCCCCTGGAGGGCAAGGAGCGCCCGGTCGGCCAGGTGGACGAGCGACAGTCCGGGCGACAGGCGCGCACCCAGATGGGCAAGGTCGAAGGCGCAGCGCCCGGCGTTGACAACGAGGTGCAGGCAGTCGCGGGCGCGGGTGACGACAATGTCATCGAGGATGCCGCCGTCCTCGCCGAGGAGGAGCGAATAGCGCATCCGCCCCGGGGCGAGGCCCACGAAGTCTCCAGGGGTCAGGCGCTCGAGCCAGGCATCCGCCCCCGCGCCGGCAAGGGCCAATTGGCCCATGTGGGAGACGTCGAACAGGCTTGCGTGCCTGCGCGTCCACAGATGCTCGGCGAGGATTCCCTCATAGTGGAGCGGCATGAGGTGTCCGGCGAAGGGCACCATGCGCGCGCCCAGACGCCGGTGCAGCGGATCCAGCGGAAGACGCAGAGGTGAGGCAGTGCCGTCCGACATGGGTCCCCGTGACGCGGGTGGCCTCTGGCCACCATCCTGCCCCCGCCTGTCACGGAGCCTGAGAGCTTTCGCCCGGGTCGGGCTTACCCCTTCGGCGGCCGCGGGAAGATCCCGCCGGCACTTTCCAGACTGCCGGTTCCCGGCGCCGGACCGGGAAAGGGCACTGCGGTCCTTCCGCCTGAGAGATTCCGGGGGCGGTTGCTCCTTCGGCGGCAGCGGATGCCCGCTGCGCTCTCCCGCAGCGCCGCCGGGCCAAGCCCGCCGGCCCCTCTTCCATGGCCCGGCCGGCCCCCGTGGTCAACCGCCGCGCCATGCGGCCGCAGCCCGGCCTCCTAGGGCTCGATGGCGATGACCGCCTTGCCGACGACCTCGCCTGCGGCAAGCGCGGCGAAGGCATCCGCTGCGGACGCAAACGGCACCCGGAGCCCCACATGGGGCGAAAGCCGGCCCTCGGCCGCAAGCGCGTCGATTGCGGCAAGTGCCGCCCGGCCGGCCTCCGGATCGCGCCGACCATGTTCCCCGGCGCGCACGCCAAGGACGGCAAGGCCCCGCGCGCGCAGCGCATCCAGGGGCAGGGCCACGGGCGGGCCGCCGACGAAGCCGATGACGAGATAGCGCCCGCCCCAGCGCAGCGCCCGGAGCGCGGGCAGGACGAACGGGCCGCCGATCGGGTCGAAGACGAGGTCGAAACGGTCGGCGAACCGGTCGAGGTCGGGGGCGCTGCGGTCGAGAAGGACCGCCTCGCCGGCGCCGGCACGGCGCGCGGCGACGAGCTTGCCGGCCGAGGCCGCAGCCGCGGTCACCTGCGCGCCGAGGACGGCGCCCAGCCGGACGGCGGCGAGGCCCGTGCCGCCGCCCGCGCCGAGGACGAGCAGGCGCTCACCAGGTGCCAAGCGGCCGCGCACCACCAGCGCCACCCAGGCGGTGAGGAACCCGGTGGTGAAGGCGGCGGCCTCGGCGTCGGTCAGCGCCCCCGGCACCGGGCGGAGGGCGGCAAGCGGGAGGGTCGCCCGCTCAGCGAGAAGCCCGCACCGGGCCCCGGCCACGACCCGTTTGCCTTCGAGCTCGGGGGGCACCCCGGCACCGCAGGCAGAGACCCGGCCCGCCGCCTCCATGCCGGGCGCGAAGGGAAGCGGGGGACGAAACTGGTAGCGTCCCTCGAGCATCAGGAGATCGGGGTAGTTGAGGCCGACGGCCGAGACGGCGAGCGTCACCTCGCCCGGGCCCGGCGGCGGCGGCTCGGGCACCTCCTCGAGCGCCAGCGCGCCGAGACCGCCGAGCGCGCGCACCATCCAGGCCTGCATCGCCGCTCCCCCTTGCTTTTGCACGGTTGCGAGCCGGCAGGCCGCCTGTCAATCTGCGCTGCCAGAGGCGGGAGGTTTGCAATGCTGTCGTTCGGTCAGGTGTTCTCGGCGCTCGGCGGCCGGCTCGGGTCGGCGCCAGCGCTGATCCACGGCGAGGAGGTGGTGGACTGGGCGCGGTTCGACCGGCGCACCAACGCGCTTGCCCGCGCCTTCCTCGCCGCAGGCACCAAGGCCGGCGACCGGGTCGCCCACCTGATGCGCAACTCGCCCGCCTATCTTTCGACCACGGTCGCCGGCTTCAAGGCGCGGCTTGTCCACGTCAACGTGAACTACCGTTATACGGGTGAGGAACTCTTCTACATCCTCGACAACTCCGATGCCGCGGTCGTCGTGTTCGATGCCGAGTTCGCCCCCGTGCTCGGGGCGCTGCGTGCGCGGTTGCCGCTCGTGCGGCTCTGGGTGCAGGTGGGCGGCGACGAGCGGCCCGACTGGGCGGCCGACTTCGAGGCGCTCGCCGAGGGCGATGCAACGCCGGTTGAGGCCGCGCACGACCCCTCGGACCTCCTGTTCCTCTACACCGGCGGGACGACCGGGGCGCCCAAGGGTGTGATGTGGGAGCAGGGCACGCTCTTCACCATCCTCGGGGCGGGTGCCAACATGCCGGGCGAGCCGGCCCCGGCGAGCCTCGAGGAACATATCGCCCGGGTGGAAGAGTCGCCCGCGCGGCGGCGCCTCCTGGCCCTTCCACCGCTCATGCACGGCACCGGCTTCCTCATGGGGATCTATGCCCTGGCGCTCGGCGGCACGGTGATCACAACCCGCGGGCGGAGCTTCTCCGCGGCCGAGGCGCTTAAGCTCGCCGAGCGCCACCAGCCCGACATCATCGTGATCGTGGGCGATGCCTTCGCCCGCCCCATCCTGCGCGCGCTCGAGGCCGGCGAGGGCAGGCTCGGCGCGCCGAAGATGATGATCTCCTCGGGCACCATGTGGTCGCCGGAGGTGAAGGCGGGCCTCCTCCGCCACTGCCCGACGATGGTCTGCTACGACGCCTACGGCTCCTCGGAGGGCCTTGGCTACGGCGCCGCCATCTCGACCGCGGCTGCCCCCGATGCCCCGACCCGCTTCATGCACGACGAGAACACGATCGTACTCGATGAGGACATGCAGCCGGTCGCACCCGGTTCGGGGCGGATCGGGCGGGTCGCGCGCACCGGCCTGCTGCCGCTCGGCTACTGGAAGGACCCGGAGAAGACCGCCCGCACCTTCATCACCTTCGAGGGCCGCCGCTATACCATGCCGGGGGACTGGGCGACGGTCGAGGCCGACGGCAGCCTGACCCTCCTCGGCCGCGGCAGCCAGTGCATCAACACCGGCGGCGAGAAGGTCTTCCCCGAGGAGGTGGAGGAGGCGCTCAAGACCCACCCGGCGGTCGAGGACGCCCTCGTCTTCGGCGTGCCCGACGAGACCTGGGGCCAGGCGGTGACCGCCGTGGTCGAGACGGTGCGGCCCGTCGAGGAGGCGGAGCTGATCGCGCATGTGAAGGACCGGCTGGCCCACTACAAGGCGCCCAAGCGGGTGGTGCGGGTCGCGCGCGTGCCGCGGGCGCCGAACGGCAAGCCGGACTATGCCGCCGCGCGCAGGCTCGCCGAGGCCGATCCCGGCGCCCGCGCGGCGGCCTGAAGGACTGGCCCGGCGCCGGGGTCCCGGACAGGCGCCTTCGCCCGACAACGCCCGGCGCGAAGGGGCAGCGCCTCCCGGACATGCTTGCGGCGCAGAGGGCGCGCGGGCCGCCCAGCGCAACTGAGTGCAGCGGCGCGCATCCGGCAGAGGCGCCCGGTCGCCCCCAGGCCTTGACGGGTGGCGCGCGAGCGGCCCGGGCAGCCCGAACGGGCCTGACAGCGGCTCAGGCGAGCGGCAGGCGGAAGCCGAAGGTGGAGCCCGACCCCGGCTGCGAGCGCACATGCACCCGCCCCCGGTGGCGTTCGACCACCGTCTTGACGAAGGCGAGCCCGAGCCCCGAGCCCGGGGCATCGGCAGCAGCACCCTCCGGCGCCGGAAGCCGCTGGAAGGGCTGGAACAGCCGCGGCAGGTCCTCCGGCGCGATCCCGCGGCCCTGGTCGATCACCTCTGCCAGCACCTCCCCGCCCTCCACCCGGACCCGGCCGGTGATCCGCGTCTCCGGCGGGCTGTACTTGATCGCGTTGCTGAGGAGGTTGGCAAGCGCGCGCGACAGGAGCGTCCGGTCGCCCGAGACCAGCGCCGGATCGCCGGGCAGGTCCGTCTCGATGCGGATGCCGCGCGCCTTGGCCAGCGGCCAGAGGTCGTCGACGGCATCGAGCATGGCATCGGCCAGGTCAAACAGCTCGAGGTTGAACCGACCGGCCTCTGCCCGCGCGTAATGGACGAAGTCGTCGGCCAGGCTCAGCGTCTGGCGGGCATAGCGGGACAGGCGCTGGGCGACCTCCGGCGGAACCCGCGCCCGCTCCGCATCAAGGACAGCCAGGATCGCTGCCTGCGGGCTGCGCATGTCGTGGGTCAGAAGGCGCAGCGCGTCCTCGCGCTGCCGTTCGGAGGCGCGCAGCTCGGTGATGTCCGCAAAGCGGGCGATCCAGCCGAGCGGGCGCCGCTCGGCGTCGGTGAACACCGCCATGCGGATCTCGAGCGACACCCCGTCGGCAAGCCGGGTCTCATAGCCATGGTCCGGCGGCAGGCGGCCGTGCCGGAGCGCCTCAACGAGCTGCGCCGCCCGCGGGTCGGGGAAGGCCGGGTCCGGGTCGAGGCTTGCGAGCACATCGGCGAGCGGCCGACCGGCCAGCGCGCCGCCGAGCCGCGGCGCGAACAGCCGCCCGGCGGCGGCGTTGGCGATGAGGATCCGGCCGCCGAGGTCGGTGACAAGCGCGGCATCCGGCAGGGCATCCAGCGACTGGGCAATGAATTTCCGGAGGTCGCGCACGTCGCGGATCGCCTCGTGCATGAGGACGATCTGGCGCGCGACCGGGTCGCCCTGCACTTGCGGCCGGCGGCGCGGAAGCATCGGTTCCTCCGCGCTCAGCTCCTTGAGCTCGCGCACCATGTAGCGGTTGGCCACATCGAGCCGGCGCCAGCCCCACACCGGATAGATGAGGCCGAGGGCCAGGAGCGGCGTTGCCGGCGGAAGCCAGAGCCGGAAGGCAACAAGCGCGACCAGGCTCGCTGCGACCACGGCCGCCCCGAGCGCAAGGCCGAGCCAGAGATTGATCCGCGGGCCAAGGCGCAGGAGGCTCAGCATCAAGAGCCACAGGGGGGCCAGCGAGAAGAGCTGGACCGCGGCAGCCGGCGCCTCGCGGATGAGGCCGCCGTGCGCCAACACGTCGAGATAGTTGGCGTGGATCTCCACCCCGGCCATCGTTTCCTCGGTGCCGGACATCGGGGTCGAGAAGCGGTCGCCGAGCCCGGCGGCGGTCGCCCCCACGAGCACGATGCGGCCGCGCAGCAGCTCGGCCGGAAGCCGCCCCTCGAGCACGTCGACGAAGGGGATCTGGCTGTAGGCCCCGGGCCCGCGCGCGAACGGGATGCGCGCGCGGGCCCGCGCCTCAAGCGCGCCCTCGGGCGCCGGCTGCATCCCCGAGGGCGCCGGATCCCCCCGGGCCGCGGCCAGCAGCGCCTCTGACAGGTGCGGGAGGGGCCGGCCGGCGGCGTCCCCAAGCCGCTCGACGGCGCGGACGATGCCGTCCGGGTCGGGGCGGGTGACCACATGGGCGACCGCCCACGCGCCCGCCGCCACGGCCGGAACCGGCGGCCTGATGTCGAACGGTCGTCCGTCGGCGCCCGGCACCTCGATGAGGCAGGGAACGACCACCCGGCCATGGGCGGCAAAGGCAGCGCCGAGCTGCCAGTCCACCTCCGGGTCGGCATAGGGCTCGAGGAACAGCACGTCGTAGCCGACCGCCCGCGCGCCGCCCCGGATCAGCCGCTCCATCAGCGCCACATGGCGGCTGCGCGGCCACGGCCAGCGCCCGAGCGCAGCGAGGCTGCGGTTGTCGATGGCAACGATCAGGATGTCGTCGCTGGCCGGGCGCGGCATCGCCCGGAGCACGGAATCGTAGAGGAGGTTCGAGAGGCGGTCCGGCGGGGCCAAGCGGTTGACGGCCAGGACGGCGAGGGTGGCCAGCAGGAGGACCGTCCACCACTCGCGGAACAGCCGCCCGCTGCGCACGTCGAGGAGGGTGCGCGCGTCATCCGCCGGGCCCGGCACCGGCTCTGCCCCGGCGTCGGCCGCGCCGGCCGCCCCCGGGGGTCCGACCGGGGCCGCACCGGCCCGCCGCGCCTCCGGCGGGGCGTCGTTCAGGCCCGGCTGCCCCCGGCTCCCTGCGCGTTCCCCCGCGCACGCCCGCGGAGGCGCGCGCCGAGAAGGCCGAAGCCGGTCACCATGAGGAGCCAGGCCCCGGGCTCGGGCACGACCGGGCTCGGGGCGGCAACCGGTGCCGGCGCGCCGGGCAAGAGCGGGCCGGCGGTCGCCGGCGGCGGACCGGCCGGTGCGCGAGCCGGCGAGCCGGGGCCGGGCAGGTCCGCCGGAACGGGCGGAAGGCCGGGCGCATCCGGCACCGGGGGCAGGACGATGCCCTGCGGCGGCGCGGGGGGCGGCACCTCGACCAGCCCGGGAACGGGCGGCGCGGGCGGACGGGCGCCGGGCACCGGGAAGCCCGCCCCCCACCCAGGCGGGCCGACCCACGGACGAGGGGCAACGGGGGCGATGACGCTAAGCGGGCCAGTTCCAGGCGCAACGCCGGACGGCTCGGGCAGGAAGCCCGAGGGCCCCGCCGGAGCCGGGACGGGGGCCATGGCCGCCCGAGACGCAAGCCAAGGGCCCGCCGCGGAAGGCCCCGGATCGTCTCCGCCCGGCATCGCCAACCAGGAGGTCAGGCTCGGGAAGGCGGGGGCGGCACCGTCCGGGGACATGGCCGGTGTCGGCTGCGGGCCGGCATCCTCCGGCCCGGACCGGGCTTCGGCCAGCGCCGGCGAGGCGGCCGCCCCGATCCGCAGCTTCTCGGGCGGAAGCCAGGCGACGCCTTCGCCCGCGCCGGCAGGAGCGATCGCGACCTGCCATTCATAGGCCCCCGCGGGGAGACCGGCGAGCCGGAGCTCGGGGGCATCGAGGTCGCGCCTGTCGACGATCGGGGTGCCGCCCCCGTCCTCGCGGAGCACGAAGCGGTAGCGCGCGCCCGATCCCGGCAGGCCCGGCCAGCGGAACAGGAGGGCGTCCCCGCCGCCCCGCCCGTCCCCGCCCGGAGGCGCGCCAGCCTGCGGCCCGGCGCCCGGGGCGCCGATCCGCCGCCGCTCGAAGCTCTCGACAACCGACCGGCCGACCAGCCCGCGCGCGTCCACGGCGCTTGCCCGGACGAACAGCGTCCCGTCCGGCACGCCCTCAAACTCGGCGACGGGCGAGTCCGTCTCGAGGCTTGCGATGCGGTCGATGAAGCCGGCATCGGTTGCGATCTCGACGAGGTAGCGGCGCGCGCCCGCCAGCGGCTCCAGTCGGAAGACCACCGTCCGGTCCATCTGGACGGGCACCGGCTGCTCGAGGACCGGCGCGGGCAGGAGCGGCACCGGGGCCGCCACGCCCCCGTCGCGGGTTGCAACCGTGCCGAAATTGGCGGGCACCAGCTGCTCGGGCGCGCCGGGGGCGGAGACGCCGACCCGCCCCTCCAGCGTCTCCTCGGTCGCGCGCAGCTCGGCGGGCGTGTAGGCCATGCGGAAGCGTGTGCCGCGCACGGCGGCAACGGCAACGGGCGTTGCAATCTCGTAGCGCGCCTGCGGGCGATCGAGCGGACGCACGCGCGTCTCCACCCGGCCCGAGACGAGCTCGAACCGCCGCTCGATGGCTGCCCCGTCGCCGCCCGCGCGCAGGCGCGCGATGCGGACCGTGCTGACGCTGGGCAGGGAGACAAGGCTTGCATCGGGCATGACGAGGGTGAGAAAGCCGGTCTTGCCGGTCTCGACCACGTCGCCCTCGCGCACGGCTGTCCCGATCTCGACCGGCAGCGCCTCGGCGCCCCGCCGGATGCGCACCTCTCCGCGGAAGGCGGTCACCGTCGCCTCCAGCCGCCGCCCGGCGGCCGGCCCGGGAGGGACGAGCCCGAAGTCGAGCCGGCCCGCGGCGGCGTTCGCGCGCGCGGCCGCCTGCTGCACCTTCGCCTCCTGGCCGGGTGCCGAAAGCGCGCCGTGGCTTCCGCGCGCGGCCAGAGGCTCACCGTGCGGCACGGCCGGCACCATGCCGCCGACGAGGATCAGAGGCACGACAAGGACCGCCGGCCTCATGCTGCCTGCCTAGGGGCCATGGACGGGGCGCCGCCCCGAGTCCGCGTCATCTCCCGGTTCCGACCCTGGTGACCCGACGACCACCGACCCGTCCGCATCGGTCGTGGGCTCCAGTCGATAGCCATAGCTGTAGATCGGCGCGAGTCGATAGCCGTTTTCCGCCCGCAGGCCGAGCTTCGTGCGGATGCGCGAGACATGCGCGTCGAGCGTCCGGGTCTCCGCCTCCGGGCTTTGCCCCCAGATGGCATCGAGGAGATAGGCGCGCGAGAGCGGCCGCGACATGTTCTCGAAGAACATCTGGGCGAGCGCGAATTCCTTGGCCGTCAGCTTCACCGTTTCGCCGGCGAAGGTCACCGTCTGGGTGGCGGTGTCGAAATGATAGGGTCCGTAAGTGGCGCTCCGCGGCGCCGGCCGGTTGAGCCGGGCCCGCCGGAAGGCCGCCTCCACCCGGGCGAGGAACACCTCGGGATGGAGCGGCTTGACGATATAGTCGTCAGCGCCGGCCGAAAGCCCGGTCACAATGTCGGATGCGTCGGTCCGGCTGGTGATCATGAGGACGGGAAGCCCCGCATGCTGCCCGTGGCGCACGGACTGGAGCACCTCGATGCCGGACCTGCCGGGCATGTTCCAGTCGAGTATGAGAAGGTCGAAGGTGTCGTACCGCAGCCGGTTCACGAGCCGGCGCGCATCGTGGAACACGTCACAGCTGTGGCCGCGGCTTTCGAGGAGACGCGCCACCAGCTCGGTCTGGGCCCTGTCGTCGTCAAGCACTGCGCAGCGCATCTGCCGGTCCTGTCCCACTCTCGTCTGCCGGGTGCCCCTCCCGGACCCGATTCCAACGACCCTTGGCGGGTGCGGGGTCCTTCCCGCACGGCGGGCGGCCCGCCTCGGGCCCGCCGAAAGACCCGCGGCCGAGGGGCCCCCTTGCCCGGCCGAGACGTCTGCGTCTGTGAACAAGGCAAAAAGGCCAAGCCGCCGCGCCTGAGGCCCGGGCGGGACCGCGGCCGCCCGCAGCCGGAG
>Ga0308414_1001657_pt1 | contig 14571 bp, 12 predicted proteins | sample HotsprSampleOS50_FD_205667 | JGI IMG/M metagenome (GOLD analysis project Ga0308414, IMG submission 205667) | Hot spring phototrophic mat microbial communities from Octopus Spring, Yellowstone National Park, Wyoming, United States - 20090730_OS50 ... | reverse complement strand
TTCGATCGGCGCCCGCTCCCTGCGCTGCTACCTCGGCGATTTCGAAGACCGCCTTCACCCCAACGGCATCGAGTTCCACATCGAGAACACCATCCGCGTTCTGAAAGCCGTGCGCGAGACGGCCCTGGAAACGGGCGTCAAGATCGCCCTCGAAAACCACTCGGGCGATTTGCAGGCGTGGGAGTGCCGCCAGATCGTCGAAGAGACCGGCCTCGACGCCGCCGGCGCCTGCCTCGACACAGGCAACCCCATCTGGTGCGCCGAGCACCCCGAAGTCACCCTGGAGGTGCTGGGCCCCGTCGCCGTGACCACCCATGTCCGCGACACCGCCATCTTCCCCCACCCCCGCGGCTGCGCCGCCCACTGGACGGCGCCCGGCGACGGCGCCCTCGATATGGCGAAGCTCGCCGCACTGCAGAAACAGCTCTGCCCCGGCGCGCCGCTCCACCTTGAAATCATCACGGGCCGCCCCCCGCGCATCGTGCCGTTCTATGAAGATTCGTTCTGGAAGGCGTTTCCCAAAGCGCGCGCCGGCGAGTTCGCGCGGTTCCTTGCGCTCGTCAAGAACGGCTCGCCGCTGATGAAGCCCATGGTCATCGAGGACGTGCCCGGCATGGATGTCGCCGAATACCGTGCCGCGCTCAAGAAACAGCAGTGGCTCGATCTCGAGCGCAGCCTTGACTACGCCCGCCGCCACATGATCTGAGACAAAACGGGGCGGCAACCGGCCTGTGACAGGCTGCCGCCCTCTTCATCCCCGGTGTGGAATGGAATCCTATTCGGTGAACAAGCCCTCGAACAGCGCTGACGTCAGGTAGCGCTCGCCGGCGTCGGGCAGGATCACCACGATCGTCTTGCCTTCCATCTCCGGCTCCTTGGCCACCCGTACCGCGGCTGCCGCCGCCGCGCCGCAGGAGATGCCGCAGAGAATGCCCTCCTCGCGCGCCAGCCGCCGCGCCATTTCCATGGATTCTTCGTTGGTCACCTGCTCCACGCGGTCCACCACCGAGAGATCCAGCGTTCCGGGAATGAAGCCCGCTCCGATGCCCTGGATCTTGTGAGGACCCGGCTGCGGGGGTTCGCCCTTCAGCGTCTGCGTGATCACCGGGCTCGCCGCCGGCTCCACCGCGATCGACACGATCGGCTTGCCCTTCGTCTGTTTGATGTAGCGCGAAACGCCCGTGATGGTGCCCCCGGTGCCCACGCCGGACACCAGCACGTCAATGCCGCCGTCGGTGTCTTCCCAGATCTCCGGTCCCGTCGTCTCGTAATGGATCTTCGGGTTGGCGGGGTTTTCGAACTGCTGCAACAGCACGTACCGCTCGGGATCGGACGCAGCGATCTCCTGCGCCTTCGCCACCGCGCCCTTCATCCCTTTCGCGCCCTCGGTCAGCACCAGGTTCGCGCCGAAAATCTTGAGCACTTTCCGCCGTTCGATCGACATCGTCTCCGGCATCGTCAGCGTGATCGGGTAGCCCCGCGCCGCCGCAACGAACGCCAGCGCAATGCCCGTGTTGCCTGATGTCGGCTCCACCAGCTCCTTGCCCGGCTTCAGAATCCCGCGCTGCTCGGCATCCCAGATCATCGACGCCCCGATCCGGCATTTCACCGAGTACGCCGGGTTGCGCCCTTCGATCTTGGCGAGCACCGTCGCCCTGGCGCCGTCCGTCACGCGGTTCAGCTTCACCAGCGGCGTCCGTCCAATGCTCAGTGAGTTGTCTGCGTAAACCCTCATGTCGTCTCCTTCCCGTCAGTCGTTCAAATCTCCCAGTTCGGCACGAAACTCGCCTGCCTCTCCCGCCACTCCCGCACCAGATCCGCGAACGTTGTCCGGTCGATGATCTCCGCCACCGCCGCGTCCACTTTGTCCCAGAAAAAATCCAGCGCGCCGCCCGCCTCCAGCGTTGCCCGCCCGGTGCGCCCGCCCTCCACGCTCCGGATCACCTCCCCCACTGTGATCAGCTCCGCCGGGCGCCCCAGCAGATATCCGCCCTCCGCCCCGCGCCTCGATTCCAGAAACCCGCTCTTCTTCAGCTCCGCCAGAATCGACTCGAGGAACTTCTGCGGGATGCCCTGCCGCTCGGCGATGTCGGCGATCCGCGTCGGTTCGCTCCCTGCGTGCAAAGAAAGCTCGAATACCGCCCGCAGCGCGTATTCGCACTTCACGGAGACGTTCATCAGCGTGGACAACGGCATGTACCTATTCTCTCTAGAGAATAGTACATAATCCCATGCCCGTCAACCGTTGCTGCCGCCCGTTGCCTTGCCCGGCTGCCCCCGAAAAAAACCGGGCGGCAGGGCTGCCCTTGAGCAAAGCACGCCCTTCCGCCTTTCCCTTCCCGCAAAGGAAGCCGCTGCGCTTGAGAGGGTGGCTTTAGTGAACCGGCCTTCCGTCCTCGATCCGGAACGGCGCCATGGCCGCGTAGCCGCGCCGCTCAGGCCCCGTGGTCAACCACGCCTCCAGCACATAGCGCCCGTCGGGCAGAGGCTCGCGGAGCTCCATGGGAACCAGGTGGCGCAGCTCTCCGGAAATGGTCTTGTTGTGCACTGCTTGGGCGAATGCCTTCCCCTCCGACCACCGGTAGACCGGCTTGCCCGTTTCGTCCCACACCACGAAGTCGTACTCCTGCGAGTCGGGATAGTAGAGTTCCACGGGTTCCGAGGTTCCGGGCGCCAGCCGCATCAACGCTGCCAGACCGCCTCCGGGGCTTGCCGCCACGGAGACGGTGAACATCGTGGCAGGAGCGGCATCGAACACGAAGCGTCCCACGCGGGCCGATACAAGTTCATACACCCTGGGTCCGGCGATAGTGGCCACCGTGCGCTGCACCATCCCGATGCCCGCCACAAAGACTTCGCTCTCCACTCCAGTGTCGGCGCAGCCGAAGGAGCGGTATTCCAGCCGCCTTGCGGATGCGAACCAGCCTGCGAGGCCAAGATGCGGTGCGGGAGGCTCCATGAGGCGGCTTTCCTGATCGCACGGGCGGAACGGCGCCTCCGTCCATCCTGCGTTTTCCTCAAAAGAAGCCAGCACGCGCTCTGCCCCGGCTTCCTCGTCCAGATAAACGAGCGTGCCATTCTTCAGCGCGCGCACCCACAAAGCTTGTCCTGCGTAGCCGTTCAGCCGGTGGTAAATCAGGTCATTGGCAGCCAGCGGCGTGCCCACGCGCACCGTGAAGCTGTCTTCGCTTGCGAGGTTCCGGTAGGTCCATTCGTTGCCGGTCTGCAGGGGAAACACGTCGCCTGCAAACGCGGCAGCGGCCGGGAGCAGAAGCGCCAGCAAATTCTTGTCGATTGGCATACGGAAAGGAAGACGTTTCTGCGGGTTTGCTGTTCCGTATTTTTGTGTAAACTTTGCCGGAGGCGCTGTTTATCAGGGCGTCACCACAAACGGCGCGCGCAAAAATCCGGCCTTTTGCCCCAGCCGGTCGATCACGTTCAATTGCGCGATGTACTCGCCCGCCGGCAGCTTCAGCGGCACTTCCAGCGAGACCGCCGCGCTGCGGCTCCGCGCGTCTTTCAGCGCCGCCACCACCGCAGGGCGCGACTGGTAGACGAGCTTCCCGTCGCGGTACACCGTCAGCGCCGCCGCCAGCGACGGCTTCCGCTGCGCCGCATCCGCCTCCGGGTCGTACGCCTCCGCGTAGACGTACAGCGTCTGCCCTTCGCGAAACACGCGCGTCACGCTCGGCAGCAGCTTCTCCTTGCCCCGCGCCAGCGGGTGCGAGTCCTGCCGCTTCACCAGTTTCTTGTCCGCCGCGCCCACCGCTTCCGCCACCGGAACGCGCTGCGCCCCCAGCACCAGCGAGCTCAGCCGCACTTCGTCCTTCACGCCGTTCAGGTCGGGGATCGTGAACCGGGTATCAAATGATCCCAGCTTCCCCGTCAGGTTCTCGCGCACCACCATCCGCATCGTGTACGCCCCCGGCGGCAACGTGAACCCCGTGTCGTAGACCAGGCTGCGCGAGCCGAGCTGCCCAGCCTTCTCCTCCCGCAACTGAATCCGGATCGAGTCGCGCACCGTCGCCGCCACCGCGCCCCGCGCGTCCTTCACCTGCCCCACAAAGTCGAACGTGGTCGTCTCCGCGCCCCCCTGCTTCTTCAGCGGGATCGCCGAGCCGGGGATCTTCACCGCCACCGGCACGAAATACTGGCTCCGCCCCAGCCGGAACCAGTTCACCTCCAGCGCCAGCCGCAACTGCGTCACCGGGTCCCCGGCCAGCAGCGCCTCCTCCAGTTGTTTCTCCTTGTCATAGCTCGTGAACGCCGCAAAATCCTTCTCCGCGAAATAGCCGCGCCGGTAATCGAGCCGCGCCCGCAGCCGCGCCTGCACCGCCGGGGCGAGCTTCACCTCCACGCGCCGGTACTGCCCGTCCCGCCGCTCGTCCGTGGAATAGTAGCCCAGGATGTAATAGCTCTGGATGTCCTGCTGCGCGCGCTGGATGCCCAGCACGAGATCGTTCGAATCGAACAGCGCCTTCCCGCCCGTGTCCGAGGCCAGCATCTCCAGCGTGTCCTGCGTGTCGAAACTCCGCTGCCGCTGCCTCGCCTGCGCCTGCCCGCTGAACAGCCCCGTCCCGGACGCCGCAGCCACTGTGACGCCGCCGCCCGGCGGCTCCGCCTGCAGCCCCCGCACGTCCACCGGATAGAAGCTGACGTTGGCGCGCACCGCCGCGTTCACCGCCGCGCGCAGCTGCGCTTCGTTGTCCATGCCCGTCCGGCTCACGCCCGCGGTGAAATACACCACCGCCTTCTTCTCCGGCAACGCCGCCAGAGACCGCGCCAGGTCCTCCAGCGCCGCCAGCTTGCGGTCCGTGTTGAACACGTTGAACTCCGTGTCATCAGCGGCGAACGCCGCATCCTCGCCCGATTCGGCCTCTGTCGCCCCCTCCGCCGCCAGCTCGCTCATCTCGCCCGTCTGGAATTTCCGCACCGTCTCGATCAGCGCATCCCGGTCGCTCGTGAAATCCTGCACCATCTTCAGCCGCGAGCCGAACGCCACGATGCGCACCAGGTCCGCCGCCGTCATCTTCTTGCGCAGCCATTGCTCGGCCGCCTCTTTCGCGCGCACCTGCTGCGTTTCATCCAGCGACGTCCAGTCAAAATACAGCACGATCAGCCGCCGGTCGCGGTAGCGCACCGGCAACACCGCGCCCGTCTGCGGCTCCGCCTGCAACGGCTGCGGCGCGGGCGCTTCCGCCGTCATCGCCGCCGCCCCCGGCGCTGCCTCTTCGATCTGCTGAAACTCGAACACGCGCACCGTTTGCGGTTTGCCGTTTTCGGTGACCACGAAGTCGTCCTTCGCAAGCCCTTTTACTGGCCGCCCCTGCCCGTCGCGCACAAACACGGTGACGATTACGAGATTCGCCGACGCGCGGAACGTCGGCGTCTCCTCCGGCTGCTGCCCCAGCAGCGCCGCGCAAAGCAACAGAGAAAGCATTTCGCGTTTCATCGCTTAAAACCGGAACCTCGCCGTGATCTGCACGCTGCGCATCGCCCCGGCCGCGGTCGGCTCCCCGTAATTGGCGGAGTTCACCACCGTGCCGTAGCTCGTCAGGTTCACATGGTTCAGAATGTTCTGTCCCTCCAGCCGCAACTCGAGCCGCCGCATTGTGCTCTCGCCGATCTGGAAGCTGCGCCCGAAGCCCGCATTCAGCACCACGCTGCCCGGCCCGGGAATCGTGTTGCGCCCCGCATTGCCGTACCGGTCCGCGGGCGGCACGGCGAATGCCGCCGTGTTGAAGTAGCCCGAGCCGCTCTTCACCGGCAATCCCGTGGCGTCGGCGCGCGCACTGCCCGTTGCGCCGCTGCCGCCCGGGTCGGCCACGGCGCCCAGCACGCGCGCCGTCAGCGGGCGGCCCGAGTTCGCCTGCAGGTTCAGGTTCAGGTTCCAGTCCCGCAGCAGCGCGGTCCAGCGGTTGCGCTGCCGCAGCCACACGCCCGCGGGGCCGAACGGCGACGTCAGCATCCCGTTGAACTGCAATTGGTGGCGCACGTCGAAATTCGACAATCCCCGCTCCGCGCGCAGGTTGTTCTCATCCTGCACCACCAGGTTGCCCGCGCCGCCGATCGAGCTGGCGTTGTCGATCGACTTCGAGAACGTGTAGAGCGCGGACCAACTCACCCCGCGCCGCATCCGCCGCACCAAGCGCACCTGCCCGGAATGGAAGATCGAACTGCCCTCCGGGCTGCTGTATGTAAAGCCCGTTGCATACGGAATCGGCCGGCGCAGTTCGCTGTCCACCGGCGAGCCCGGCGGCGCGCGGTTCGGAATGCGCTGAATGTCGAGCGCCGTTCCCTTTGTGCCCATGTAGCCGATCTCGATGACATAGCCGCGCACGTCCTGCTGCACGTTCAGGTTCCACGTCTGCGCGTACGGCGCGCGGTAATCCGGGTTCACCGCAAACGAGTTCAGGATCGTCTGCGTCTCCGGCCCGCGGAACGGCCGCGCGAGCGTCAGGCGCGCCGCCGGCGAGGTGTTGAACGTCGATGCCGTCGCGAATGGCGGCTGGTACACCAGCCGCTGCGCGATGCGCCCAAACACCGCCAGATCGTAAAACACGCTGTAGCCCAGCCGCACGATTGTGCGCCGTTTCTGGCTCGGGCGCCAAGCCAGGCCCACCCGCGGCGCCACGTTGTTCCGGTCGTTCCGCACCAACCCGTCCGGCGCGGTCCCCAGCCACGGCCCCTGTCCGCCGGGCGTCACCACTGCGGCGGCAATCCATCCCGGCGACAGGTCCAGGTTCGCCATCCGCCCGTATTTCTCTGTGAACGGCAGCCACGCGTCCCAACGCAGCCCGGCGTTCAGCGTCAGCCCCGGGCGCGCGCGCCACTCGTCCTGCGCGTACACGCTGAACACCGATTGCCTCATATACGTGTCCGGCTGCCCGAACCGCACGCTGCTCTGCTGCACGTACCCGAGCAGAAAATCCGCGAAGTCATTGCCTGTGCCCGGCAGCGGGCGCCCCGCCGCATCCAGCCCGCTCGTCAGCAGCCCGCCGAAGAACAGCGTCCCGCGCGCGTTGGGGTCCAGCAGCGTGTTCTGCTGCGTTCGCGTGAACTCGAACCCCGCCGTCACCGAGTGCGTCCGCCGAACGATCGTCCAGCCGTCGCTGAAATTCCAGGTGTGCACCATGCGCCGGCTCCGGTTGCCGTCGCTGAGATCGCCGTAGTTGGTGAAATTGAGGTTCGGCGGGCCGTAATTCACCGGGTCGCGCGACGCGCCTTCGATGCCGAGTTGCCCGGCCACGTCCGCGCCGTAGGCGAAGTAGGGGATGAGCGCATTGAAGTTGCGGTTGTACCGCGCGCGGATGTTGTGGATCAGCCGCGGCGCCAGCGTTTGGCTCCAGTTCACGCTCGTGTTCCAACCGCGCCCGCGGCTCGGGTCCCGCCACCCGAACAACTGGATGTTCTCCGAGTGGCGCCGCTGCCACGCCAGGTCGAATGCCAGCCGGTTGCGCCGGTTCAGCGTGCGATTCAGCCTCACGTTCAGGTTGTCGTTTGACTGCGGCTGCGCGGCGCTGATCGTGTAGTTCTGCACCGCGCCGGGCCGGTTCGGCAGGGGGATGAACTCGAGCAGCCCGCGCGCGATCGGGCTGATGCGCGCGTCCGGAATGCGGTTGTCCGGAAACGGCGCGCCCGAGAGCGGGTCGTACACCACCGCCGGCCGCAACGGCTCGATCGCGCGGAAATCGCCCGCCCGCGCCGCCGCGTCCGGCAGCACCGCAAACCCGTTGTACACCGTGTTGCCGCGCCCCGCATTATAGTTCACAAAGAAGAAGCTGTTGTCCGCCCCGAACAGCCGGCCCAGCTTCAGCGGCCCGCCCAGCGACCCGCCGAACCGCGGCTGCGTGTACTGCGGCTTCTCCACCGGCCGCCCGTTCACCCCGTACGGCGCCGCGTCCAGCGCGTCGTCGCGTAGCGTGAAGAACAATCCGCCCCGGATTTGTTGCCGCGCCCGCTGCGCCCGGTTGCCGAACCCTTCCCGCTCCAGCATTCCCCCGAAACGCTCCGCCAGCGCCCGCTTGATCTTCTCCTGCTCCTCAGGGCTCAGGTTGCGGAACTCCTCCGGCGACATGCGTCCCGCGCCTCCAGGCCCCATGCCGCCCCGCATCCCCGGCCCTGCTCCGGGCCCGCCACCCATCATGCCTCCGCCAGGCCCCATCCCGCCGCCGCGCATCCCCGGCCCTCCGCCGGGAGCGCCCGCGAATCCGCCCGGCGCGCCCCCAAACCCTCCGGGCGCCGCCGGCGCCGCTCCCGGCATGGCGCCTGCTGCAGCGCCGTCAGGCCCGAATGGCGCCGCCGCCATGCCGCCCGGCCCCATCATGCCGGCCATCATCGGCGCTGCAAAACCGAATTCGAAAAATCCGGGCCGCCCCGCTTCCTGCAAACCCCGGCTCAGGGAGCCCTGCACCAGAAACGACTCGCTCGCCTCGCTCGCATCCACGCTCACCGGTGCCGCCAGCCCCAACGTGCGGCCGTTTGGCGCTTCCCACTGTTCGGTGGCGGTCTGCTCGCCTGTCATGCTCTCCGCGGACGAAGAAGCCGCCGCCGGCGCGGGAATTGCAAGGGTGATCTCCACGCTCGCCCGCTCCGTCCCCTGCACCGTCCGTCTGGCCAGATCAAAACCGAACAGCCTCGCTTCCACCTCCACCACGCCTTCCGGCGCGTCGGCCACCGTGAACCGCCCTTGCTCGTCGGTCGTTGTAGACCACTGCCGCCCCTCTTGCCGCACCGTCACCACCGCGCCGGGCACAGGCTTGCCCCGATACACCACACGGCCTGATACCGAAGCCTGCGGTCCGTCGTCCGCGGCAAGACCGCACACGAGACTGATCGCCAGCGCGAGGAAAACTCTCATGCTCACCTTTGAACGACGCTTCCGCACGGGCCGCGGATTACCGCGCTGCGTAAACTATCGTTAAACCCTCAATCCGTTTCCACCGCGCCGCAAGAAACCGCTCGCACGCGGGTGAGAGAATTCCCCTCGCGCTCGCGGGTTTCCCCTCGCGCTTGCGCGAGGGCCCCACCCGTGCCCCGCAGTGGTAGCGTTTCCCCTTGGCTTGCGGGTTTCCCCTCGCGCTTGCGCGAGGGCCCCACCTGTGCCCCGCAGTGGTAGCGTTTCCCCCTTGGCTTGCGGGTTTCCCCTCGCGCTTGCGCGAGGGCCCCACCCGTGCCCCGCAGTGGTAGCGTTTCCCCCTTGGCTTGCGGGTTTCCCCTCGCGCTCGCGCGAGGGCCCCACCCGTGCTCCCGCAGTGGTAGCGTTTCCCCTTGGCTTGCGGGTTTCCCCTCGCGCTTGCGCGAGGGCCCCACCCGTGCTTCCCCCAAGGCCGCTCGCAAACGCGCTTCGCGTGGGGCCGAGTCCGGGGGATGCGGGGCGAGAAGCGGACAACAAGAACCGCCCCAAAAGGGGAGTCCCCGGCCAAGGCCGGGGGGAAACCCGGGAGCTAAGAGGCGCTGGAGAACTCGTTTCCCCTCGCGCAGGCGGTTTCCCCCTCGCACAGGCAGGTTTCCCCTCGCGCTCGCGCGAGGGCCCCACCCGTGCTCCCGCTGTTGAAACACGGCTCTTGCCCGGAAAACCGGCGTTCCCGGCCCGGCCGTTTCCCTCCGGGCAACTTGCCCCATTACGGACGGAAAATGTCCTGCGCCCGCCCTGTTTCAATCCCCAGATGGTTCAAATAGAACACCAGCACACTCGCCGGAAACCGGTCTTTCAGCGCTTCATAGGCTCGCTGCTGCCAGCCTTCTGTCAAGTGCGAACTCACGTCCGCATCCTTGGCGAAGAACCCGTCCTGATGCGGCACGCCCAGAAAATCCAGCGCGGCGATGATCATGTCGAGATGCCCGATCAGCACCGCCTGCGCCAGATCCGCCGCCAGGTCATCGTCGTGCTGCTCAAGCCGCTCCCACAGCCGCGGCGCCGCTTTGCGCAACGTCTCGCTGTTCAGCTTGTGCAGGTGTGTGCGCACCTTCAGCGGCTCGTACAACTGATACGTCCTCAGGCGGCCTATCGAGACGCGCCGCAACAAGTCCTGAAACCCCTGTTCTCCCTGCGCCAGAAAGGCGTCGCTCAACTTCATACCAGTCAAAGCGTAGCATGAGGCTATGCGCCCTTTCGACGCCGCCGATCAAACCCTCGCCGTGGAATGCTACTCCGGCTACAAGGGCGATGAGCGCCCCGTGCGCTTCCGCATCTCCGGCGCCGAGTTCGAAATCGACCGCATCCTCGACCGTTGGTACACGCCCGAGGGCGCTTGCTTCCGGGTTCGCGCCGGCGGCGCCATTTTCATCCTGCGATGCTTCCCGGACTCCGGCGCGTGGACTCTCGAGCCGTGCCCCGCCTGCAGAAAGAGAGACGAGCCATGAATCTCCTGCCCATGTGGATCCTCGCCGCCGCCATCGCCTTCGCCCAGCCGGCGGACAGCGAAAAGCAGGCTGTTGTCAGGACCGTCGAGCGCACCTTCAAGGCAATGGCTGCGCGCGATGCGGCTGCCCTCCGCGCCACTCTGTTCCCCGGCGCGCAGTTCCACGCCGTCCGTCCGGACGGCTCGGTGAGTGCTGCCTCAAGCGAAGAGTTCATCCAGCGCATCACCGCTGCGAAGGAGCCGCCGCTTGAGCGTAAGTGGGACCCCGTCGTCCTCATCAGCGGCCGCCTCGCCAGCCTGTGGGCCGGCTATGACTTCCATCGCGGCGCGCAGTTCAGCCACTGCGGGGTGGACGCTGTGCACCTCGTGAAAACAATTGAAGGCTGGAAGATCACCGCCATCGCCTACACGGTTCGGAAAGACGGCTGCCCGCCCAGCCCTCTTGGTCCGCCGCCGCGCCCCCGGGACTGACCCGCCGGACTTTCACTCGTTCCTGAACCGGAACCAGTTCAGGTTCCCCAACCCGCCGCTCCCCGTCTGCCGCGTGAACACGACATACAGGTCCCGCACGCCCGCCGCGCCGGTGACCGGCGCGCTCACCGTAGTCCACGACTGCCAGCCGCCGGTCACTGGCAGCGGCGCCTGCGCGATCAACGGCCCGTCCGGCGCGTCCAGCCGGAACTCCAGCGTCCCGCCCGTGCCCCCGCTCGCCACGCGCGCCTCCACCGCCGTCACACCCGCGCCAAAGTCGACGTTCCGGTAGCCCGCCCAACTGCCCGCAGCCGCATAGCCGAGGTTGAATCCGCCTTCCGCATCCGTGCAAGGCTCTGTGCGCAGTTCCCGCAGGCTCGTGTAGTTCGAGGCCGGAATCGGATGCCCCGCAGCCGGAATCACGAACTCCGGCTTCCTCTCCCGCTCCGCCCGCGGTGCGCCCTGCGGCTGCGGCGGCTCAATCCCCTGCTCCCACACCACCGTCGCTCCGCCCAGCGGCGGCAGAGCCATTTCCATCCACCGCCCGCGCCATTCCACCTGGAAACGCTTCTCCTGCTTCGTTTCGTTGAACACCACCAGCACGCGGCTGCGGTCGCGGTTCACGAACGCCGCCCCGATCACGCCAGGCGCGTTCGTCGAATACACCCGCACCGCCCCGGGGCGCACAAACTTGCTGAAGTGCCCCAGCGTGTAATAGTCGATCGTCTTCTTCACCTCGCCCGTCTGCCCGTTTACTTCAATAAGTCCGGTGCACGTGTTGCAGCCGCCGGCGTTGGGGCCTCGCTTTTCGTCCAGCGCCAGCCCCCATTTCACAAACGCCCGCGCATAATTTCTCATCGAGTGGATGAGCGCCTCGAAGTCCGCCTTCACCTGATCCTCGATCCACGTCCCCCCGCTCGCCTCCGTCACGTACTGCCCCCGCTTCGGATCGAGCTGATGCACGAGCGTCATCGCCCCCGGCGTGCCCCCGTACCAGTGCCACGCCGTCCCCGCCACGCGTGGCGAACCCGCGATCACCGGGTCTGCCAGCACGGCCATCGGGTAGTCCGGACGGTCCCAGTTGTGGTCGTACGCCAGCACCCGGGTGTGCAGCCGCGCCGCATCCAGCTCCGGCAGCAGATGATTTTTCAGAAAATCGGCCTGCTCCGCCGCCGTCACCGACATGCCCGGATAATCCTTCGGCACATAAAGCGGCTCATTTTGCATCGAAATATAATGCACAGGCACGCCTTCAGCCGCATATGCCTCTATATATTTCCGGAAATAGAGCGCAAAAGCCGGGTACGCTTCCTTCTTTAATGAGCCCCCGATCATCGAGCCGCTCGTCTTCATCCACCCGGGCGCGCTCCACGGGCTGCCCATCATGCGGATCTGCGGGTTGATGCGCAGCGCCAGCTTGAGCAGCGGCAGGATGTCCTGCCGGTCGTGGTCGATCGAGAACCGCTCCAGCCGCATGTCCGTCTGCCCCGGCGGCAGATCGTTGTACGAGTAGTGAAATCGCGCCAGGTCCGATGCCCCCATCGGGTTCCGCAGGAAGCTCACCCCGATCCCCTTGCGGAAATCGAACAGCTCCTCCATCACCTCCTGCCGCCGCTCCGCCGCCACGCGCTGATGGATGAGGTAAGCCGCCGAGTCCGTCATCGACGCCCCGAACCCCTCCACCGTCTGATACGCCATCCCGTCGGCCACGATCACCGCCGGCAGCCCGGGCTTCCGTTCCTTCGCGAACTCCGCCCCCGCTTGCGGCGCCAGCAACGCTTGCCGGTCGCTCGTCGTCAGCCAGATCTCCGCCTGCTGCGCGCCCGCGCACTGCGCCAGCGACAGACCGAGCCAGGCCGCCCCGGCCATTCCGCGGAAAAATCGCATTGCGACCTCAGACTACCACCGCCCGGCCAGCGCTGGCTCGCCCCAAGCTCGCCCTTCGCTTCACTTTCTCGCCGGCCGCACCTCTGTCACCTTGCCGTCCACCAGCCGGACGCTCCCCAACTCGCGCCCGCCCGTCCGGAAACGCCGGATCTCCACGATCTGCTCCTCCTCCGCCATGACAATCCGGGAGGAGGCCGGCCCCAGTCTGGCACGCAGCTCGTCCGCATCCATGCCCGCGGTAATCCCGGCAAACGCCTTCGCCGTCGCTGCTGGCGCTGCCGTTCCCGGTGGCTGTTCACGATCCGCCTGCCCACGGCGTTCCGTATTTGTCGGCGCCCGCGCCGCGCCGGCTCGCCTCGGCGCTGGACCCTTGCGCTGCCACAGCGACTCACCCTTCCTCCCGAAGCCCTTTCCCGCCGCTGCGCCGACCCCCTTGTCGGCCTGCGCCGCGCCAGCCGCTGCACCGGCCAAGCTCCCCGCCTCCACCACTCCATGCCCGGCACAGACGCCTGCCACGGCGACCGCCAGCAAACCCACTCTGATCCCGCAATGCATATTCGACACGCCTCCTGCCGCCATCATCGGCCGTTTGAATCCTCCCTGCCATCCCCAAATCCCCTCATTCCCCCGAAGGGGACAGCCTGATCCGGCATCTTCCCGAAGGATGGGAGGTGGCAGTGGTGTCTGACACCTTCGAGAGTTTTTGGCTTCCGAGGGCACTATTCGAGTGAATGCCGAGGAAACCTCGTTGTGTTCTGCCCGGTGTGGCGTATCACATCACACAAAGAGGCACAAACGGCCAGCCGGTGTTCTATACCGACGCTGACCGCAAGACCTACCTAAGACTGTTGGCGAAGACGCGGGAGGACGCCGGTGTGCGTTTGCTCGCCTGGTGTCTTATGACAAATCATGTGCACCTGATTGCCGTGCCCGAGGCGGAGGACTCGCTTGGAATCCTCTTGCGCCGGGTGCATGGCCGCTACGCCCAGATGGTCAACGCGCGCCGCAATCGTACGGGACATTTGTGGCAGAGCCGCTTCTTCAGTTGTGCACTGGACTCGAGACATTTGCGGCGTGCGCTGGCTTATGTTGAAAGGAATCCAGTACGTGCGGGAATGGTGGAGCAGCCGGAAGACCATCCATGGTCCAGTGCCCGTGTCCATCTGGGGGTGGAGAGCGACCGGCACGGGCTGTTGGACCTGGATTATTGGCTGGAATTTGGCGGGGAGGAAGCGTGGCGGGAATTGCTTTTGAGTCCAGAAGAGGCAGCTGTTGTGAGGCTATTAAGGCGCTGCACGTACTCGGGCCGGCCGTTTGGTTCAGAGGAGTTTCTCGCCGGCTTTGAAACGCGTTTCTGCAGGCGATGGCGGCGGTGGAAGTTTGAAAAGGGTCTGTTGGAAGAGGCGCGTCTGACGGCCTCGCCGGCCTGACGGCGCCTCTGGAGGGCGGTTGGGAGTGCTCGCCAGCCAACGCGGTGGATGTGTGTCTGCCCCCTTTGGCGGGTCGACCGGGAGCTGAGGTTTGCTCGTCAGGCAGCGTCGCCATCCCCCATGAGTCTCAAAATCGCGAAGGTGTCAGACACCATTGGTACTTTGGCATTTTTGGGGAAAGAGCCGGATCAGGCTGTCCCTTTCAATTGAAGGTGAAGGCGATCACGGAGGAGTTGTGCGGCCACGAGGTGTCGGCGGCGACGGTGAGCCGGATGAAGCGAGACGTTGGACGCGGAGCTGGAGAAGTTCGCCAAGCGCCGGCTGGAGGAAGCCTGCCCGTATGTGATTCTGGATGCGCGCTACGAGAAGGTGCGGGTGGACGGGGTGATCCGGAGCCAGGCGGTGCTGATCGCCATCGG
>Ga0308414_1001653_pt1 | contig 14584 bp, 24 predicted proteins | sample HotsprSampleOS50_FD_205667 | JGI IMG/M metagenome (GOLD analysis project Ga0308414, IMG submission 205667) | Hot spring phototrophic mat microbial communities from Octopus Spring, Yellowstone National Park, Wyoming, United States - 20090730_OS50 ... | reverse complement strand
TGGTGGAAGACGCCAAGATTCGCAATTTTGTGGATAAAAAGTTTAACCAGCAGCCGCCGTTTGCGGCGGTCTCCAAGGTCGAGATTGCCCGCACGCGAAACGAGGTGAAGGTAACGCTGCATACCGCCCGTCCGGGAATGGTGATTGGCCCGCGCGGCGCCGAAATCGACAAAGTCCGCGAAGAGTTGGAAGAGTTGATCGACCGCAAGGTCAATGTCAATGTCATTGAAATCAAAGAGCCGTCGCTGGACGCCAAGCTGGTCGGCGAAAATATCGCCGCGCAGCTCAAAAAACGCGCCGCGTATCGCCGGGTGATGAAAATGGCGTGCGAGCAGGCCATCAACGCCGGCGCCAAAGGGGTCAAAGTGATGTGTGCCGGCCGTTTGGGCGGGGCGGAAATCGCCCGTACTGAAGTGCAGAAGCAGGGCAGCATTCCGCTGCAAACGCTGGACGCCAACGTCGATTACGCCCTCAGCGAGGCGCATACGACGTACGGCAAGATCGGCATCAAGGTGTGGATTTATAAAGGCAAATTCGGCGAGGAAATCGTGCCGGTGCAGCGCAGCGGACGCGGCGGGCGCAGCGAACGCTCCGAACGCAGCGAGCGCAAACCGCGCCGCGAAGGCCGCAGCCGCGGCGAACGCAGCGACAAGGGCGATGAAGCGGCTCACGTCTCCGCGACCGCATCGGAATAATTAATATAGAGCAGTCAACACAGGTTTTTATAACGAGGAATTGAATCATGGCTTTGATGCCGAAACGAGTAAAATACCGCAAGCACATGCGTGGTGTGATGAAGGGCAACGCCTGCCGCCGCAACTATGTGGCGTTCGGCGAGTACGGCCTTCAGGCGCTGGAGCCGCATTGGATTACCGGTCGTCAGATCGAGGCCGGACGTATTGCGGCGTCGCACTATCTGAAACGCGAAGGCAAGGTGCATATCCGCATCTTCCCCGACCATTCCTATACGGCCAAGCCATTGGAAACCCGAATGGGTAAAGGCAAGGCGGAAGTCGAGGGTTGGGTCGCGGTGGTCAAGCCCGGCACGGTGATGTTCGAAGTCGGCGGCGTGGACGAGGAAGTGGCCAAGGCGGCGCTGCTTCGCGTTGCGCACAAGATGCCGATTCGCTGTCGTTTTGTAACGCGTCGTCATACGCTTGGATAATACGAGGAACGCATGAAAGCTTCACAAATACGCGATTTACGGCCGGATGAACGCCGCGAGAAACTGGACGAACTGCACCGCCAACTGTTCAGCTTGCGGTGTCAAGCGGTTACCGAAAATCTTGAAAACCGGCATGCGATCCGCGACGTGCGTCGCGATATCGCCCGGATTAAAACGATCATCAGACACGATCAGTTGAAGGGCCAGTAAGGCATGGAAACCGAAAGCAAAAAGATTCAGAAAACCCGCCGCGCGGTTGTAACCAGCAAACGCGGCGATAAGAGTGTTACGGTGCAGATTGATTACCGTGTCAAGCATCCCAAGTACGGCAAATACATTAAACGCCGCACTAGGTTGGGTGTGCATGACCCGCAGAATCTGGCGGGCGTCGGCGATACCGTGGATATCGCCGAGTGCCGTCCGATCAGCAAAACGATCAACTGGCGTCTGGTGAATATCGTTAAAAAAGCAGTCATTGAGTAAAGGGCAATCCCGTGATACAACAAGAAAGCATGTTGGAAATTGCCGATAACAGCGGCGTCAAGACCGCTCAGTGCATCAAGGTGCTGGGCAAGTGCAGCGCTACAGGCAAATATACCCGTCCGACGGCGACGGTGGGCGATATTATTTGTGTGGCCATCAAGAAACGTCTGCCGAACTGCCAGTTGGATCATAAAAAGGTGCATAAGTGCGTGATCGTCCGCACCACCAAGCCCGTGCGTCGCCCCGACGGCAGTTATGTGCGGTTTGACAGCAATGCGGCGGTGATTATCGATGCGGACAATAATCCGATCGGGACGCGTATTTTCGGCGCGGTCGCGCGTGAGTTGCGTGAAAAGAACTTTATGAAGATTATCTCGCTGGCCGCCGAAGTGGTGTAAGGCCGCAGAGCAAAGAGAGCAGAAAGACTATGGCAAGGCATATTAAAAAAGGCGATCTGGTCGAAGTGATAGCCGGCGACAGCAAAGGCGTAACCGGCAAGGTAATGCGGGTGCTGCCGGACAAAGACCGCGTGCTGGTCGAGGGCGTCAATACGGCGTTCAAGCATGTCCGTCCGTCTCAGCGCAATCCGCAGGGCGGCCGCATCCGGGTGGAGCGTCCGATTCATATCAGCAACGTGCTGCCGGTCAATCCGAAGACCGGCAAAGGCACCCGCGTGCGTTTTGTGGTTGACAGCAACGGCCTCAAACGCCGCGTCGCCAAAGACGGCAGTGAGATCGGCGTGGTCGTCAAGGCCGATAAGAAGTAAAAAGTCCGCTTAGAAAAGGTGTTTCATGGCTCGTTTAAAAGATATGTATAAAAGCAAAGTCGCCCAGTCGCTTCGGGACAAGTTCGGTTATTCGACCCCGATGGCGATTCCGCGGCTTGAGAAAATCGTGTTGTCGATGGGGCTGGGCAAGGCCATCCAGGACAAGAAGTATCTGGAACTGGCGATCAAGGATATGACGGTCATCGCCGGCCAAAAGCCCGTGGTCTGTGCGGCCAAAAAGAGCGTGTCCAACTTTAAAGTACGCGCCGGCGACAAGACCGGCCTGAAGGTAACGCTTCGCAGGGATCGGATGTACGAGTTTTTGGATCGCCTGATTAATTTGGCGATACCGCGCGTCAAGGACTTTCGCGGGCTGAACCCCAAGGGCTTTGACGGACGGGGCAATTACTCGATGGGTCTGGATGAACAGAGCGTGTTTCCGGAAATCGATCCGGCCAAGATTGAGCATCAGCAGGGTCTGAACATCACATTCGTTACGTCCGCCCAAAGCGACGACGAGGCGCGTGAGATGCTGCGGCTGTTCGGGATGCCGTTCAAAACGTCGTAGGTTTGGAATACTAACAGGAAATTTGGAGTTATCATATGTCCACCAAGGCGCTGGAAAACAAAGCCGCAAAGAAGCCGAAATATCGCAGTCGGGGATACACCCGCTGCCAACTTTGCGGCCGCGCACGGGCGGTGTATCGCAAGTTCAAAATCTGCCGCATCTGCTTCCGTAAGATGGCCAATGAAGGCAAGATTCCGGGCGTGCGAAAAGCAAGCTGGTAATAAAACAACAAAAACCCTTTTTAGGTTACAGTGGAGTTAAGTGAATGAGTCTTAATGATCCGATTGCGGATATGCTGACGCGAATTCGTAACGCCGGCAACGTAAGAAAGGCCAAGGTCAATGTCCTTGCCAGTAAGGCCTGTGAGGGCGTTGCGGCGGTGCTGAAAGAGGAAGGATACATTCTCGGCTATGACCGTATTAACGACGGCAAGCGGGGATTTTTGCGTATCTTCCTGAAGTACACGCCGGAAGGCGAGCCGGTCATTCGGTCGATTGACCGCGCCAGCAAGCCGGGTCGCCGGCTGTATCGCGGCGTCGATGCGATGCCGCGCGTGATGGGCGGATTAGGAATCTCTATTGTGTCCACAAGCAAAGGGATTATGAGCGATAAAAAATGCCGCGCCGAAAAGGTCGGCGGTGAACTGATTTGTACGGTGAGCTAAATGAGTCGTATAGGAAAAAAACCAATCGTTATCCCCGGCGGGGTCAAGGTCGAGCAGTCGGGACGTACGGTCAAGGTGACCGGTCCCAAAGGCACGCTCCAGATGGATTGCCATCCCAAGATTGCGGTAAAGGTCGAAAACAACGCGGTGTCGTTGTCGAATACCGGGCCGGACGATCGCGTCCACAAGGCGCTGCACGGCACGATGCGGGCGCTGGTGAATAATATGATTGTCGGCGTCAGCAAGGGCTTTGTCCGTGAGATGCAGATTTTCGGCACCGGCTACAACATCAAAGAGCAGGGCGGCAAGCTGATCCTTCAGATTGGCTTCTGTCATCCGATCGAGATGAAAATTCCCAAGAGCGTCAAGGTGGAAATTAAGGTGCCGGCGACCAAAGGCAACGATGTGCCGGCGGTTTTTTCGCTCAGCGGGCCGGACAAGCACGAGCTGGGGCAATTCGCCGCCAATGTACGGCGCATTCGTCCGCCGGAGCCGTATCAGGGCAAGGGCATCCGTTACGCCGATGAGCATGTCATCCGCAAGGAAGGCAAGGCGCTGGGGTCGGGCGGGTAATGTAAGGCAAAATTTAAAAGTAAAAAGTAAAAAGTGTGGAGGCGGCTTTGCCGCGAAATTATTATGCAGAAAGAAAGATTACAGCAAGCCAAGGTTCGCCGCGATTTTCGGTCGCGTAAAAAGGTGTTCGGCACGCCGGAACGTCCGCGGCTGGTGGTGTTTCGGTCGGCTCGGCATATTTATGCCCAGATCATCGATGATTTGGCGGGTGTAACGCTGGCGGCGTGCAGCACGATGGCCAAGGGATTGCGCGACAGCATCAAGTACGGCGGCAACAAGAAGGCCGCCGAAACGGTCGGCGCTGCGCTGGCCAAGCAGGCGATGGAAGTCGGCATCAAGGCGGTCTGTTTTGACCGCAACGGATATAAGTATCACGGCCGCGTCAAGGCGCTGGCCGACGGCGCTCGCAAATCGGGACTGGTGTTCTAAGCGAAGCGAAAAACAAGACAGCAAACTCTTACGTTATTTGATGGAGATATAAGTTGGCCGAGGAAGCAATCAGATTAGAATCGCAGAGCGAGCAGCCGCTGGAAGATACCGTGGTCAAGGTCTTCCGCAACGCCAAGGTGGTCAAAGGCGGTCGGCGTTTCAGTTTTTCCGCTCTGGTGGTCGTGGGCGACCGTAACGGAACCGTCGGATACGGCTACGCAAAGGCGAACGAAGTGCCGCCGGCCGTTGAAAAGGCGATCAAAGACGCCAAGAAAAATCTGCATCATGTGCCGGTGGTGGACAGTACGCTGCCGCATCCGGTGATCGGCAAGTGCCGCGCAACCACCGTAACGATGCTGCCAGCCAGCCCCGGTACGGGCGTAATCGCCAGTTCCAGCGTGCGTGCGGTGCTGGAATATGCGGGTATCCGCAATGTTCTGACCAAGATCAACGGCAGTCGGTCGGCCAAAAACGTCGTCAAGGCGGTTATGAACGGCCTGCTGAAACTGCGCGACAAGGAAACCATCGAATCTCACCGCGGGGTCGAGATCGAAGTTGAAAAAAGGTGGTGATAACGAACATGTTGAGCAATGAAATTACTGCAATCGCGGGCGCTGATCCCAAGCGCAAACGCGTCGGGCGCGGAAAAGGCAGCGGGCATGGCAAGACCAGCGGACGCGGCCATAAAGGCGACGGTAGCCGTTCCGGACACCGGATCAGCTATGTGGACGAAGGCGGTCAGATGCCGCTGTTTCGCCGGTTGCCCAAACGCGGCTTCAACAACGCCAATTTCCAGACCCGCTATGAGGTTGTCAATGTATCGCAGTTGGATCGAGCTTTCGGCGACGGGATGACTGTCGGCGTGGAAGAACTGCTCGGCGTAGGGCTGGTGGACAGTCCCCAGAGCAAGGTCAAAATCCTCGGCGACGGCGAATTGACCAAGAAGCTGACCGTTACGGCGCACAAGTTCAGCAAAAGCGCCGAACAAAAGATTACCAGTTGCGGCGGTTCGACGAAAGTAGTCGCTTAGGACTCAGGGAAGGGACAACCATGCTGGGAACATTTGCGAACATCTTTAAAATACCGGATCTGCGAAACAAGATCCTGTTTACGATAGCGCTGTTGTGCATTTACCGGATCGGGTATCATATTCCGATTCCCGGCATCAACGCCGAAAATATCGCCAAAATGGCCGAAAGCCGCGATACCGATTCGCCGCTGAGTCGTGCGGCCGATTATTTGCAGATGTTCACCGGCGGAACGCTCAAACAGAGCAGCTTGTTCGGGTTGGGAATTATGCCGTATATTTCGGCCTCGATTATCCTGATGCTGCTGGGCGAGGTGATGCCGCAACTCAAAAAGCTCAAGCAGGAAGGTCAGGCCGGCTATAAGAAGATACAGGAATACACGCGCTACCTGACCGTGCCGCTGTGTCTGATTCAGGCGATTATGATGATGAAGGTCTTTGCCGCCGGCGAAGGCAATGTCTATCCCGGCATGGGCGGACAGGCGATTGTGCTGGGGGTGATCGGTATGACCGCCGGCACGATTTTCCTGATGTGGCTGGGCGAACAGATTGACGAGTACGGTATCGGCAACGGGATTAGCTTGATTATTATGACCGGTATCGTCGCGCAGATGCCCGGCGCCGTGGTCAATGTCTGGCAGAATACCGAATTCAAGGTCGGCGTAGCCGAGGGCAAGTATGGCCCCGGAACGCTGCTGTTTTTGGCGGCGGCGTTTGTGTTTGTGGTCGCCGGCGCAATCCTGATTACGCAGGGGCAGCGGCGGATTCCGATTCAGCAGGCCAAGCAGATGCGCGGCCACCGAATGGTCGGCGGCGCACGGCATTACCTGCCGCTGCGGGTCAACCACGGCGGCGTGATGCCGATTATCTTTGCGTCCAGCTTGATGATGTTCCCGCCGATCGTGCTGGAACAACTCACCCGGATTCCGGGCTGGGGCGGGTCAAGAATACTCGGTCAAATGATAGAAGCGTTTAGGCCGATGGCGTTTACCTATAATGTTCTTTATATTGTGCTGATTTTCCTGTTCGCCTATTTCTGGACAACGGTGCAGTTCCAGCCCAAAGATATGGCCAAAAATCTGCGCGACCGCGGCAGCTTTATCCCCGGTCTGCGTCCCGGCCATCGGACGGCGGAATACTTAGAGACGGTGATGATCCGCATCACCTTCTTTGGAGCGGCGTTTTTGGCGATTATTGCGGTGGTGCCGAGTCTGATTACGCAGTTGGTTGGCGTCAATTATATGGTGGCGTCTTTTCTGGGCGGCACAGGTCTTTTGATTGTGGTCAGCGTGTCGCTGGATTTGGTGCAGCGCATCGAGGCGAACCTGATTATGCGTAACTACGAAGGGTTCAGCGAATCCGGCCGGATCAAAGGGGCGTTCCGATGAAATTGATTTTATTAGGCCCTCCCGGCGCCGGTAAAGGCACGCAGTGCAAGCGGATTATTGACAAGTACAATCTGGCGCATCTGTCCAGCGGCGACATTCTGCGGGCGGAACGTGCCGCCGGGTCGGAATTGGGCAAAAAGGCGCAACGTTATATGGATAGCGGCGCATTGGTGCCGGACGATTTGATTATCGATATGATGATTGCGGCCATCAAAAAAGCCCCCAAGGCCGGTTATGTGCTGGACGGTTTTCCGCGAACGGTGGTGCAGGCCGAGGGATTGGATAAGGCGTTGACGGCCGCCGGCGAAGAGATTGACGCTATTGTAGAGCTTCAGGTGCCGGATTCGGCGATTCTGTCGCGAATGACCGGACGACGCAGTTGTCCGGTATGCGGACAGGTGTATCATATTGTCAATCTGAAGCCGAAAAAAGACGGCCAGTGCGACAAAGGATGCGGCGCGTTGGTACAGCGCAAAGATGATACGCCGGACGTGGTGGACAATCGCCTTAAGACCTATCACGCCCAGACGGCGGCGGTGGTCGGCTATTACAAGACGAAATTCCCGATTCTGGCAATCAACGCCGATCAGGAGATTGATAAGGTAACAACTGATGTATTTGAAGGGCTGGCAAAGCTGGCTCGATAGGTACGGCGATTAATGGCGATAACGCTTAGAAGCAGCCGTGAAATCGAAAAACTTCGCGCCGCCGGTCAGCTGGTGGCAAAGGTTCTTTCAAAATTAAAGGAACAGGCAAAACCGGGCGTTACGACCGGACAGTTGGACGCCTTGGCGGCCGAAATGACGCGGCAGGCCGGAGCGATTCCGCTGTTTAAGGGCGTGCCGTGTCCGAGCCGCAACAAGCCGTTTCCCGGCGTGATTTGCGCGTCGGTCAATGAACAGTTGGTGCATGGCATTCCGTCCGAGAAGGTCGTTCTCAAAGAGGGCGATATTCTCAGTGTGGATTTCGGCGTTAAATTGGACGGGTATTGCGGCGATGCGGCGTTTACGATTGGTATTGGACGCATCAGCCCGGATCGGCGGATGTTGCTGGAGATAACGCAGCGGATGCTCGACATTGCTATTGAGCAGATGGCGCCGGGCGTTAAGTGGAGCGATATCGCCGCCCAAATGGAACAGTGTTGCAAGGCGGCCGGGTTTTCGGTGGTGCGGGATTATGTCGGGCACGGCATCGGCACCGAGATGCACGAAGAGCCGAAAGTGCCGAACTTTGTCAGTCGGGAATTGCTGAAAAACGACATCCTGCTCAAAGAGGGTATGGTGCTGGCCGTCGAGCCGATGGTCAATATGGGCAAAAGTCAGGTGCTGACGCTGTCCGACGGCTGGACGGTGGTAACGCGGGATCGCAAGTGTTCGGCGCATTGCGAACATACGATCGTAGTGGTCGCCGGCGGCTGTGATGTACTGACCGCAGAGCAATGACGGTTCAAATGAGCCGATGAACTAAATTATGGCAAAACAAGACGCGATCAGACTTGAGGCGAAGGTCGTTGAGGCGCTGCCCAACGCCATGTTTCGGGTGCAGCTTGAAAACGGACATCAGATACTGGCGCATGTGTCCGGCAAGATGCGAATGCACTTTATCCGCATTCTGCCGGGCGATGCGGTTACGGTCGAAATGAGCCCTTATGATCTGACTCGCGGACGTATTGTACTGCGAAGCTAAAATAAACGCCGCAGCGTTATTTAAGAAAGTGGTGAAATTATGAAAGTGCGTAGTTCCGTAAAACGAATTTGTGAAAATTGCAAAGTCATTCGACGCAAGGGCGTCTTGCGGGTGATTTGCTCGACCAATCCCCGCCATAAGCAGCGTCAGGGCTAAGCGATTATCATTGTTCACAGAACACAGGAGTTATTATGCCGCGTATCGTTGGTGTTGATGTACCGAATGACAAACCCGCATGGGTTGCCTTGACCTATATTCACGGGATCGGCCGTTATGTGGCCAAAAAGATTTTGACTGAGGCGCAGATTGATTTTAACGTCCGCGCCGGCAAGCTGAACGAAGACGAAGTCAGCCGCATCAGCCAGATTATCGACCGCGACTACGAAGTCGAAGGTCAGTTGCGTCGTCGTGTGTCGCAGAACATCGCACGGCTTAAAGATATTGCCTGCTATCGCGGCATCCGCCATCGTCGCGGCCTGCCTGTACGCGGTCAGCAGACTCAGAGTAACGCCCGTACGCGCAAAGGCAAACGCAAGACCGTTGCCGGCAAGAAGGGCGTCAAAGAAATGCGTTAATCCTTAGCGGAATCCTTTCAGATTCAGGGAATTGTAGTCCATGGCTAAAACAGCAGTTAAGAAAAAGGTGAAAAAAAATGTGGCGCGCGGCATCGTCCACATCAAGGCGTCTTTCAACAATACGCTGGTGACGATTACCGATCCGGACGGCGGGGCGATTTGTCAGGACTCCGGCGGTTCGGTGGGGTTCAAAGGGTCGCGCAAGAGTACGCCCTTTGCCGCCCAGAAGGCCGCCGAAAAGTGCGCCCGCGTGGCGATGCGCTCCGGAATGCGGGAGGTTGAAATCCGAGTCAAAGGTCCGGGCGCCGGCCGCGAATCGGCCATCAGCGCCATTCAGCAGGCGGGGTTGCGCATCGCCTCAATCGAGGACGTAACGCCCATCCCGCACAACGGCTGCCGTCCGCGGAAACGTCGCCGCGTCTAAGCCGACGCATACGAATTGAACAAAAACGGAATTCTATAAAGGAACGTTTACGATATGTCACGCTATATTGGACCCGCTTGCAGACTGTGCCGCCGAGAAGGCATGAAGCTGATGCTTAAAGGCACACGGTGCGAAACCGCCAAATGTTCGGTCGAGAAGCGAGAACGCAGTCTGGCTCCCGGCCAGCACGGCTGGCGCCGCGGCCGCTCGAGCGATTACGGCGTTCGTCTTCGCGAAAAGCAGAAAGTCAAACGCTACTACGGCCTGATGGAAAAGCAGTTTAAAAAGTACTTCGCCAAGGCCACCAAAGGCACCGGCAACACCGGTCAGATGCTGCTGGAGATGCTGGAACGCCGTCTGGATAATGTGATTTATAAGCTCAACTTCGCCCCGTCCCGCAAAGCGGCGCGGCAGTTGATTGCGCACGGCCACATTTATTTGAATGGCCGCCGTGTGGATATCCCCGATATTCTGGTCAAAATTGGCGATAAAATTACGCTGAAGAACTCCGACCATTCGCGCAAGGTTGTCAAGGCGCAGCTTGAAGTCAACCCGAACTTCCAGGTTCAGCACTGGCTCCAGTTGGATGCGTCCAAGCCCATGGCGACCGTAGTGGCGATGCCGACGCGCGACGATGTCCAGTTGGCGGTGGAAGAACAGTTGGTCGTCGAGTTCTGCTCGAGATAATACGTTTGACGAAACAATTTGGACGGCGAATTACAGAGAGCGGACGCCTCGGACGTTGGCCTGTGCGATGACCGCTGAGAACATTTGCCCGATACCTGGAGGCCCTTGTTATGCGAATTACCTGGAGAGGTTTGGAACTGCCCACGCGGGTGGAACGCGATGAAACCGTTTCGACCGGTCATTACGGGCGGTTCATTATTGAGCCGTTTGAACGCGGCTTTGGAACGACGATCGGCAACAGTCTTCGCCGCGTGCTGCTCAGCTCGCTGGAAGGCAGCGCGGTCGAGTCGATCAAGATTGCCGGTGTGGATCATGAGTTTACGACCATTAAAGGCGTGATGGAAGACATCACCGATGTGGTGCTGAACGTCAAGAAACTTATCGTGCGGATGCAGGGCGACGATACGCGGTGCGCCAAGCTCGTCGCCGATAAAAAAGGCGTTGTGACCGCGGGGATGATTCAGTGCGACTCGTCGATCCAGATTATCAACAAAGATTTGGTGCTGGCGACCTTGACCGAAGACGTCAAGTTTGAGATGGAACTGGAGATCGGCAACGGTCGCGGCTATTCGCCCGCTTCGGAACGCATCGCCGAGATGGATCGGTTCGATCAGGAACTGGGACGTATCGAAATCGACGCCAACTATTCGCCGGTGACGCGCGTTCGCTATAAGACCGAGGATACGCGCGTCGGCCAGCGCACCAACTATGACAAGCTGATTTTGGAGATTTGGACGAACGGTACGGTGTCGCCGGAACTGGCGCTGGTTGAAGCGGCCAAAATTCTGCGCAAATACATCAACCCCTTCATCCAATACAGCCACCTCGGCGAGGATACGGTTGAAGAAGAAGTGCATATTGAAGAAAAGGAAGGCGGCGTCGATGATGCCCTGGCCGCCAAGCTGGCGATGAGTTTGGAAGAAATCGATTTGACCGTGCGGTCAATCAACTGTCTGCAATCCAATAACATCCAGACCGTCGGTCAACTGGTGCGGATGACCGATGCGGATTTGCTGAAGATTCGCAGTTTCGGCAAGACCAGTTTGCGTGAAGTCCGCCGAAAATTGTCTGAAATGGGACTGTCGCTCGGCATGACCGATGTTTAACAAATAACAAAACGTTACTCTTGAGAATTAAAGGTGTGGTAATATGCGTCATCGTATAGCAGGACGACAATTAAGCAGAACCAGCGAACATCGGCTGGCTCTTCGCCGCAATTTGACGGCGTCGTTGTTTGAGCATGAGACCATTTCGACGACGCTCGAAAAGGCCAAAGAAGTTCGCAGTTTTGCCGAAAAGCTCATCACGCTGGCCAAGAAAGGCACGCTGCCGGCGCGCCGTCGGGCGATTGCGCTGCTGAACAATCGGGCGATTTATAAGGACGAAGACGGCAATTTGGTCAAAAAGGGAACCGTTATTGGCAAGCTCTTCAGCGATATTGCTCCGCGTTATCTGGATCGTCCGGGCGGCTATACACGGATTATCAAACTGCCCAAGCGGCGGCTGGGCGATGCCGGCCAGTTGGTGCTGCTGCAGTTGGTTGGCGCCGGCCAAGACAAGCCCGCGGACACTAAGAATTAGAGCGTCGGGTGGGCCATGCCCACCGCTTCATTTCAAGCGGAGGCCGAAACGATGTCCGAATGTATTTTTTGTGCAATTGCGGCCGGAACAATCCCCTGCACGAAGGTTTATGAAAACAATCACGTGCTGGCCTTTATGGACATCGGCCCGATCAGCGACGGCCATACGCTGGTGATCCCCAAGCCGCATTACGAGCGGCTGCATGAGTGCCCGCCGGAACTGCTGGCCGAGACCGCCAAGGCGATTGGATTGCTGGCGGATCCGGTCAAAAGGGCGGTCGGGGCGGACGGGTATAACGTGCTGTGCAATACCGGCGCAGCGGCCGGGCAGGTTGTCGGGCATGTGCATTTTCACATTATTCCGCGAAAGTCCGGCGACGGCGTCTTTAATCGTTGGCCGGCCTATAAGTACCCGGAGGGGAAAGCCCAGCAAATTGCCGAAAAAATAAAACAGAATCTCAAACTTTAATCCCGTTAATCACTTGCTAACAAAACGATTTTCGTGTATAATAAACAACCTAATCGCGGGGTAGAGCAGTCTGGTAGCTCGTCGGGCTCATAACCCGGAGGTCGTAGGTTCGAATCCTGCCCCCGCCAATTGCTTATAAATAAAGGACTTGCGTTAATGTGCGAGTCCTTTTTTATTTTATTGGGGAAAAGTACCGTCTGTGTACCATACGCCCATAATCAAGGGTGTGTGAAGAATGTTCATAATAACCTACTTTGCCGTTTATGCGGCTATATATGTCTGTTTTCATGCTATGGATAGGGTTTTGGCGGTAAACAGCGGGTCAAGCGTTGCGGCCAGTTGTTTGAGCGATTCGGCCTCGGCTTCGGTTACGGGGCGGTAGTCGGCCGCCAGCGCGACGGCCAGCCGAAACAGTGTATCGACCCCCGGTGGGATGGCCGCCACCACACCCGGCTGCGAGAGCGTCCAGTACAAGGCCTTACGCGCCCATTCCGGATCGATAATCGGCTCATACCATGTCTTTGGCCATTTCTGGCGTTCTTCTTTGTCTTGCTCTTGCCACTTCTGCCGGGCGATGGCCTTGAGCGTCAAAATCGCCACGCCGCGTTCATTGGCCATCTTGATGACATCCTGATCGAACTGCCCGCGGTAATGACAAGAAAAATTGACCGGATACAAAATTGTATCAAAATCAAAGTTTTCCATCGCATAAATGGCCGCCTCCGGGCTGTGCGCCGAAAAGCCGATATAGCGGATGATGCCGGCCTTTTTCGCATCCAAAATGGTCTTCATCGCCCCATCTTTGGCCAGCGAGGCTTTGACATCCTTTTCGACATCGGTAATCGCATGCAGTTGAAACAGGTCGAAATGGTCGGTTTTGAGCTTTTTGAGCGATTCGTCCAGTGTCTGTTTGGCCTCGGCGGCGGTGCGGTGGTGTGTCTTGCAGGCCAGAAAGACCTTGTCGCGATGGGGGGTTTTAAGGCCGGGCCGAGAATCTCCTCGGCGTTGCCGTAGGACGGCGCGACATCGAAGTAATTGATGCCCGCTTCTACGCTTTCTGCCACGATTTTGTCGGCTTTGTCCTGCTGTTCATTCATCACGACAATTCCGCCAAAACCGATAATCGACAATTCAATGCCGGTTTTACCCAGCGGACGCTTGGGCAGTAATCTGGACGGCGGCGCCGCGATGATTTTATCAATCGCGGCGGCGATTGCAGGATTCTTGGCCAGCAGGGCGGCGGCAACGGTTGCGGACGACATTTTCATAAACTCCCGTCTTGAATTCTTCATTTTCGATTCCCCAAAGAAGACAACTCGTATTTACCGCATCATACCCCCGCCGCCTGTCGCCGGCAAGCAAGAAAATGGCTATTTCAGGGCAATCGATTTACAGCCGCAAAAGTTTGGGGCGATTCTCTTGAACTAGTTGAATCAGTTTTTCGGTGTGGGGGCTATGTTTATCCTTCCAGAGCCACAGGAGGATATTCCGCACCTGCGCATCGGTGAGCTTGTCGATGCCGCCGACGGCCAGTTCGCCCGGCAGGCTGACGGCTTGGGCGTTGGCCAATAGATAGGCCAGCCCCGCCACCGCGCCCATCGCCATCTGCTTTGGCTCAATCCGTTGTTCCAAACACAGAATCATAGTGCCGAAAATGCGGTCGCTCAGGTCGAGCTTGCGCTGCGGGTCGCGGGCGGCGCGTTCAACCGCGTCGTCCAGATACGGGTTGGTCATCCGCGTCAGCAGGTCTTCGGCATACGCCTTATAGCCGGCGGCGGTAAAGAGCGGATCACCCAGTGCGTCGTATTTGCGGCAGAGGGCGGCGCCGGATTCGTCGATGAACGCCGAACGGGCAATGGCCATCAAATCGCTGTGTTTGGCCAACTCGGCCATCTTGCGGCAGCCGCGAAATGCGCCCAGATAGGCCAGCAGGGCGTGAATGGCGTTGTGGCCGTAGAGCTTGGCCTCCTCGAACGGCAGCAGGTCTTCTTTTTCGATGAAGACCGAGATGCCTGGCGTAAAATTGTGGAGTTGGCACTTTGTAACGAGAATCTTGTTGAAGGCCTCCACCAGAAACGCCCGTTCGATGCCCGGCGCCAT
>Ga0308414_1001647_pt1 | contig 14609 bp, 10 predicted proteins | sample HotsprSampleOS50_FD_205667 | JGI IMG/M metagenome (GOLD analysis project Ga0308414, IMG submission 205667) | Hot spring phototrophic mat microbial communities from Octopus Spring, Yellowstone National Park, Wyoming, United States - 20090730_OS50 ... | reverse complement strand
ACTTGTGAACTCACAACCCTTCCACCGCGCCCTCGTCCCGCTGGCTGAAGGCTTTGAGGAAATCGAAGCCATCACCGCGATTGACGTTCTGCGCCGTGCCGAAGTCCATGTTACCGTGGCTGCTCTCTCCAAAAACATCTCCGATCCCATCCGCGCCTCGCGACGCACCAAACATATTGCCGACGACGTTCTCGACGACGTTCTGGAAACCTACTACCACGCCATTGTTCTGCCCGGCGGGCGTCCCGGTGCCGACAACCTTCGCGCCCATCTCGGGCTGCAGCGTCTCATCCAAAACAACCACGCCGAAGGTCGGCTCATTGCCGCCATCTGCGCGGCTCCGCTGGTGCTGGAAAGCGCCGGAGTTCTCACCGACAGCGCATTCACCATCCACCCCTCTGCCACAAAAGAGCTGCGCAAGCTCACCCCGCTCGACATGCCTCTGGTCGTCCACAAAAACATCATCACCGCCCAGGCTGCCGCCCATTCCATGAGCTTTGCGCTGGAAATCGTCCGTCACCTGTGTGGACCGGACAAATTGCGATCCGTCGCCGAAGGCCTCATGGCGCCCTTGCCGCAGCCTCACCTCATCTCCTGAAAAATCTCCCTCCCGCGCGTGCGACTGCCGTGTCCAATCGGAACAGCGCGATTGTGACTTTAATACAGCCCGTTTCAGATGAAAATGCGGCAGATGAAACCTTCCGTTCACATCGTTGGTGACAGCATTTCCATCCAATACGGCCCCTACCTCTCACGCAGCATTGCGCCCTGGGCGAACTACTCCCGCAAAGAAGGCCACCCCGGTGGCAACCTCGACATCCCGATGGGAGCCAACGGCGGTCCCTCCACACACGTTCTCGAATACATCCAGGCCTGCCTGGAAGTGCGCCGCCACTGGAACATCCTCGCCATCAACTGCGGCCTTCACGACCTCATCACCGAACTTGACGGGCGCAGCCGAGTGCCCATCGACCTCTACGAAAAAAATCTCGAAGCCGTCTTTGATATCTGCCCTAAAATTGCCGACCACACCATCTGGATCACCACCACCGGCTTTGACGAAAACATCCACAACTCCATCGCCAAAGATTTCAAGCGCCTTGAGGCCGAGCACCAGAAATACGACACCGTCGCCCGCGCCGTGTGCCGCCGAAAAAAAATCCCCCTGGCCGACCTGTGCCAATTCACCTTCACACTTCCCGGCCCGCTCTACTGCGACCACGTCCACTTCAACGAAACTGTGCGCGAAGCCCAGGGCTGCTTCCTGGCCGGCTATCTCAAAGCGTTTTGGACTCTGAAATCCTCTGCTTGAAAAAAAAGCGCCGCTCATGTCCGCTGCCGGAGAAAGAAAAATTCTCAACAATTTTGTCGGTGCACTGTTTCAAGATGCGCTGAAGCGTGGTCGCGCAAAACGCGACGCCATCACCACGGCGGGAGCACTCGACGATTTTGTCGCCCGTTTCCGCAAAGATCTCTTCAGCATCACAGGGGCCGTCCACGACCACGTCACGGCCGTGCGGGCGGCGGTGCGCAAAAAGTGGCGGCTCGGCCCGCTGGAGGTTTGGAACCTGGCATTTCAAGTTCGCTCCGGAGATGTCGTCACGGCGAACGTGCTGCGCCCGCCCGGCGGTGAGCCGCTGCCCGCGGTGCTGTTTTTCTGCGGGCACTACCCCGAGGGGCGGCTGCATGAGGTTTACCGCTCGCGCTGCCTGGAGCTGGCCGCCGCCGGCTTTGTGGTGCTCACCTACGACCCGCCGGCGCAGGGGGAGCGCGTGTGGTTTTCGAGCGATGATGGACGCTCCATTTACAACGACCCCGTGTTTGCGCACGCCCATGCCGGTGTGCTTTGCCTTCGGCGCGGAGACCACCTGCTGCGTTATTTTTTGCACGAGGCTTTTTGCCTTTATCACTGGCTGAGCGGCCAGCCGTTTGTGGACAAAAGCCGGATCGCCGTCACGGGCAACTCCGGCGGCGGGCTGATGAGCTTTGTCTTTGCTGCGTTGGAGCCGACGGTTGCCGCCTGCGCCACAGCCACATTCCCCTGCTCGATGGGCGCGATACAGGCCAGCGGCGAGCCGCAGGACGCCGAGCAAACCTGGCCGGGATTTGTTGCGCTGGGCTACGACCACGCCGCGCTCGCGGCCGCCGTCTGCCCCCGGCCGCTCTGCCTGTTGGCGGCGGAAAAAGATTTCTTTCCCATCGCCGGAACCCGTGAATTATGTGATGAAGCGCGCCGCTTGTATGCGCTGCGTGGCGAGAAAGAAAAATTCTCCCTGTATGTGGAGGATGCAAAACACATCTACACGCCCGGCATGTTGCGCCACGCGGCACAGTTCTTTGCAAAGCACCTCAATCACCTCAACCATGCCGCCGATTTGCGCATCCCAACCGACCCCGGTGTGGATCAGTGGCGCAGCGGCATGCACCACGTGCGCGATGTCGCCAATGTGCTCACGCTGCCGGTCGGCCCCGCAGCGAAAAAAAACCGCGCAAACAATCCGCCGCTGCACAACACCCCGAAAAACCTCACCAGAAAAAAAATCGCGTCATTCTCTTCCAGCCATCGCTGCGAGCGCCTGTGCTGGAACACGGCGGAGGGGCTTAGCAACAGCGCCCTGCGCATCTTTGCCGAAGCACCCTCCAGTTCCGCCGTCATCATCCTGCGCGACGGCACAGAATCGCTCGAAGACAACCGCACAAGAATCGAAAAAATTCTCAAAACCTGCGGCGAAGTGTGGGTTCCGAATTTTTCCGGCCACGGCGAATTTTACCCCGAAAATCTCCACCCCTACTTCCCCAAACGCAGCGGGCTGGACACCCTCCACAAACTTTGCGAAGACCTCGCGATGATCGCCATCAACCTGGCCGACATCTGGGCCGCCGAGCTGGACTTGCTGCGTCTGCTCATCTGCTCGCCGGTGCCGCTCGACCTCTATTGCGACCCCGACTGGGCCGACTTCTGCGCCGCCCGGGCGGACGCCCACCGCGACAACTGGAAATTTCACCCCGAAACCACCACGCCAAAACTCAACCCGCAAACCGCCCGCCTCTGGCTCCGGGCGGTCACATAATCACACCACAAAAAACCATGAAAAAAATCAGAATCCTCGTTGTCGGTTGCGGCCACATGGGTGCATCCCATGCCAGGGCCTACATCCAAATCCCCCAATTCGAGATCGCCGGCCTCGTCAGCCGCGGCGAAAAAAGCCGCACCGCGCTGGCGCAGGCGCTCGGCCTAAAAGACGTGCCGCTCTACAGCGACTACCACACCGCACTCAAGTCAGCCCGGCCCGACGCCGTCTGCATCGCCACCTACCCGGACACGCATGAAGAATTTGCACTCGCCGCGTTTCACAGCGGCGCTCACGTCTTCATAGAAAAACCCATCGCCACCACCGTGGACGGCGCCGAAAACGTCGTCGCCGCCGCCCGCCGCGCGGGCAAAAAACTGGTGATCGGCTACATCCTGCGCCATCACCCCTCCTGGAAAAAATTCGTCGAAATCGCCCAGAGCCTCGGCAAGCCGCTCGTCATGCGCATGAACCTCAACCAACAAAGCTCCGGCAACGAATGGTATGTGCACAAAAACCTCATGCAATCCCTCGCACCGATGGTGGATTGCGGCGTGCACTACGTGGACATCATGTGCCTGATGACCGGCTCCACACCCGTCAAAATCAACGGCATCAGCGCGCGCCTCACCGACGAAATCCCGCCCGGCCAGACCAACTACGGCCAGCTCCAGGTCGTCTTTGCCGACGGCTCCGTCGGCTGGTATGAGGCCGGCTGGGGACCGATGATGAGCGAGGAAGCGTTCTTCATCAAAGACGTCATCGGCCCCAAAGGCTCCGTGAGCATGTTGGCGAAAAAACTCGATGCCGCCAGTGACGATGTCGGTGCCCACACCAAGACCAACGCTCTTCGCATTCACCACGCCGAGCTGGGGCCCGACGGAAAATTTGCCCGCAAAGACGTGCTGCTGGACACCACCTCCGAGCCGGATCACGACGAGCTCTGCCGCCTGGAGCAGGAGTATTTTTTGCGAAGCATCACAGAAAATCTCGACCTGGGCGACCACATGCGCGATGCGGTCAACAGCCTGCGCATCGTCCTCGAGGCGCAGGCCAACTCCCTGCGCCAGCCGCCCCTCGCGGCGAGCGCTACAGCACAATGAGCTTTGCGCTGCTGATGTCCTTTTCCTGCAACAACTCCGCCAGCACGCTCTTATCGGGCGCGGCGTCGAGCTGAAAGATCGACAGCGCCGTGCCGCCGGGCTGCGTGCGCGAGAGCGTCATGTTGGCGATGTTCAAATTGTGACGGGCCAGGAGCTGCCCCAAAAACCCCACTATGCCGGGGCGGTCGCGGTTCTCGATGACAAGCAAATTTCCCTCGGTGGCCGCCTCGATCGCCTGGCCGTTGAGCCGCACGATGCGCGGTTGGCCGCCAAAAAACGTCGCCGCAACGGAGTAAACTTTGTCACCGCGGCTCACCTCCACCGACATCAGCTCGGAAAAATCGCACGGCTCGCTCAGCTTGGTGTCGGACACCGTCAGTCCGAGCCGCTCGGCAAAACGCATCACATTCACCTGGTTCATCTCCGGCCCGGCGGCATCGCGTAAAAAGCCTTCGAGCACGGCGCGCGTCACCGGCGCGGTGGTGTGCTGGGTTATTGTGCCGTGATACACCGCCGTGAGCCGCTCGGTGTGCGGCTCGGCCAGTTGCGAGAGCAGCCGCCCCAGTCGGCGTCCCAGCTCCAGATAGGGGCGCAGCACGTTGAGAGTGGCGGCATCCAGCGACGGCATGTTCACCGCGTTGCGCACGATGCCCGACACCAGATAATCGCGGATCTCCTCGGCCACCTCCACGCCCACGTTTTCCTGCGCCTCCTCGGTGGAGGCGCCCAGGTGCGGGGTGAACGTGACGTTGGGCGCCGAGCGCAGCGGGCTGTCGGCGGGCAACGGCTCCACCTCAAAGACATCCAACCCGGCGGCGGCCACGTGCCCGCTTTTGAGTGCGTCGGCCAGCGCGGCCTCATCGATGAGACCGCCGCGGGCGCAGTTGACGATGCGCACGCCTTTTTTGCACAGCGTCAGCGTTTTTGCGTTCAGGATGTTGCGGGTGCTCTCTGTCAGCGGCGTGTGCAAAGTGATGTAGTCGGCTTCGGGCAGCAGCTCCTCCACCGTTTGTGCCAGCTCCACCTGCAGAGCGCGGGCGCGCGACATCGGCATGTAGGGGTCGTAGGCCGTCACGCGCATTCCCAGCGCGATGGCGCGCCGGGCCACCTCCGAGCCGATACGCCCCATGCCGATGATGGAGAGTTTTTTCCCATACAGCTCCACGCCCTCGAAGGATTTGCGGTCCCACTTGCCGGCGGCTACGGAAGCGTGCGCATGCGCCGTCTTGCGCGAGATGGCAAACATGAGCGCCAGCGCCTGCTCGGCGGTGGAGATGGTGTTGCCGCCGGGAGTGTTCATCACCAGGATGCCGCGCGAGGTGGCAGCTTCCACATCAATGTTGTCCACCCCCACGCCGGCGCGGCCAACCACCTTGAGCCGCTCGCATTTGCGCAGGTAGTCGGCGTTCACCTTGGTGGCCGAGCGGACGATCAGAGCGTCAATGTGCGGCAGCAGCGCGTCGGGATTCTTCGCGCGCTCATCCTCCGCGGTGACAAGCTCCACTTTCCCGGTGTCGCGCAGCAAATCCAGCCCGACCTTGGAAATTTTTTCGGCGGCAAAGACAAGAAATTTCTCTGGCATGGGCACACACTAACGGACTGCGCCGCAAGCGCAACGCTGATGTCTGCAAAGGCTGGAGATGTAACCGGCCGGACGCACGCAGGGGAGGCAGCGCACCAGCGGCGACCCCGTGCAACCTTGTCAAAACACTCTTTTTGGGCTAGAGAACATTGCTTTATGCCCAAGACAAAAACCAAGACTGCGCCCCGTTCCAACGCCACAAAAAATCCGCTTTCACCGATGAGGGGGGCGGACATCGTTGTTGCCGCCCTGGAGCGCGAGGGAGTTGACACCATTTTTGCCTATCCCGGCGGCGCCAGCATGGAGTTGCACCAATCGCTGACGCGCACACAAAAAATCCGCACCATTTTGCCGCGGCACGAACAGGGCGGCGTGTTTGCCGCCGAGGGCTATGCACGCGCCAGCGGCAAGGTGGGCGTGTGCATGGCCACCTCCGGCCCGGGGGCGACAAATCTTGTCACCGGAATCGCCGATTCGTGGCTGGACTCGGTGCCGCTGGTGGCGATCACCGGCCAGGTGCCGCAGCACATGATCGGGCGTGGCGCGTTTCAGGAAACCGATGTCTTCGGTGTCACCCTGCCCATCGTCAAACACAACTATCTGGTCACCGATGTCAACGACATTCCGCGCATCGTCAAGGAAGCGTTCCACATCGCACGGACCGGACGCCCCGGCCCGGTGGTGATCGACATCCCCAAAAACATCCAGCAAAGCTACTGCGTGCCGCGCTTCGATGTGCCGATGGACCTGCCCGGCTACAGTCTGCCCGGCGAGCCCGACGAAACCGCGCTCCACGAAATCATCGGCCTGTTGCGCAACGCCGAGCGGCCGGTGCTCTACGTTGGCGGCGGCATCATCTCTGCAAACGCTTCGCGCGAGCTGCGCGCTTTTGCCGAGGCCGCCGGCATCCCCGTCACCACCACCATCATGGGCATCGGTTGTTTCCCTGAGACGCATCCGCTTTCGCTCAAGTGGCTGGGCATGCACGGCACGGTGGCGGCAAACGTGGCGGCCAACGAGGCCGACCTGCTGCTGGCCTTTGGTGTGCGATTTGACGACCGCGTCACCGGCAAGATCGAGAAATTCGCCCAGCATGGCACCATCGTGCATGTGGACATCGACGCCTCCGAGATCAACAAAAACAAAAACGTCCACGTCGCCATCAACGCCGACGTGCGCCAGGTGCTGGCCGGCCTCAACCGCCTGCTGCGCAAAAATCCGGTGGACAGCGCCCGCTACGCAAAATGGCGCGAGTCGCTCCGCAAGTGGTTGCAGCAGGAGCCTTACAAGTTTCAGGACACGCCCGACGTGATCCAGGGCCAATACGCCATCCGCCGCCTCTGGGAGATGACCGGGGGCGACGCCATCATCACCACCGGAGTTGGCCAGCACCAGATGTGGGCCGGGCAGTTCTACGATTTTGACGAGCCGCGCAGCTTCATCACCTCAGCCGGCCTTGGCTCGATGGGCTTTGGTTACCCGGCCGCCATCGGCGCGAAGGTGGCCCGGCCCGACAAGGAAGTCATCGACATCGACGGCGACGGCTCTTTTGTGATGAACATACAGGAGCTGGCCTGTGCCCACGTGGAAAACATCCCCGCAAAAGCGCTCGTGCTCAACAACCAGTATCTGGGCATGGTGGTGCAGTGGGAGGACCGTTTTTACAAATCCAACCGCGGCCACACTTTCCTTGGCAACCCGCGCAAGCCTTACAATTTTTCACCCGAAGACCCCACCGGCATCTACCCCGACTACGTGAAAATTTGCGAGGGCTTTGGTGTGGCCTGCGAGCGCGTGCTGCACAAGCGCGACCTGGACGGCGCGCTCAAGCGGATGCTGGAGAGCCGCGAGCCTTATGTGCTCGATGTGATGATTCCCTACACCGAGCACGTGCTGCCGATGATCCCCAGCGGCGCCACCTACCGCGACATCATCACGGAAAAAGACGGCTCCGGGCCGTTCCGCCAGGCCGAGGTGCTCAAGGCCGGCAGCGGGCTGTGAGTGCCACGGCTGGTGGCAAGTGATCAGTCGGTGCCCATCGCCTCCACAAGACGGCGCAGCACGTCATCGGGCTCGTCCTGCTCGCTGACGCGGATGGGTTGCAAAATTTTCACCGTGACGCGGGTGAACGGCCAGGGGATTTGCAGCCGGTCCCAGGTGCGCAGTTCCCACTTGCGGGAGTAATCCACGCGCAGCGGGTAAAGCGGCACGCCGGAGAGCGCGGCGAGCTTGACGATACCGGCGTGCGGCTTGTAGCGCGGCCCGCGCGGACCGTCGGGGGTGACGGTGACGTCCCACTTCTGCTCGAGCGCGCGCAGACAGGCCATCAATGCGGCGCGCCCGCCGCGGGATGAGGAGCCGCGTGCTGCGTCGATACCAAAGCTGCCCATTGCAGTGGCGAGAATCTCGCCATCACCGGAAGCCGAGATCATCGCCAGGTTGCGCCGCTCGCGCGGCACAAGTCGGCGGTAGAGCAGCGGTGCGGCCGCCAGCCGGTTGTGCCAGATGACGATGATGTGCGGTGGCTCGGAGCGCAGCAGCCCCAGAGGGTCGTCCACGCGCACGCGCAGCGTGATGCCCAGCAGCCGCAAAAACGCCGCGATGAGGCGGCCGGTGCGCCGACGGCGGCGGATTTTTTTTTCGCTCTCGCGGGGGCCGATGTTGGTCATGGTGTAATCTTGTAATCTGTGGTGCTCTTGAGGTGACACTGTGTGCTGCGGTGAGAAGCTCACAAGTGCAAAGCGAGTAGAGGCAGTTTTTTGCGATGCAACACGCGCCTGACTACTTTTGCAGGAGGAACTCTACAATCGTCATGTGAACATCTTTGGCGATCTGGCCTAGCAGTGCAGGGGCTATATCTCTTCCTTTGTGGTCGGGACAGTTGTCTGGCGGCCGTCAGGATGTCGGAATTGGCAATGTGAACCTCTCTGCCGGATGAGCGTGAAACCATGACGCTCAAGAGGCCACTTGACTTCGCGAGGCTAGAGAACAGGGATGTGACCCATGCGGTCAAACTGTAACTGTGTGTGTTCCGACAAATTCGGCTTCCAACTGTGACTCGCCGTCTTCGAGGAGCATCGCGATCACTTCTCGCAGATTTTTTTGCAGTTCGTCGAGTGTCTCGCCCTGAGAATGGGCGCCGGGGAAGCCGGGGACAAATCCGACCAGCAGGCCTGTTTGCGGACATTTTTCGATAACGGCTGTGAATGTGCGCACAATGCAAAATTAGTTTTGAGCTGGCTTCAAGCCATGGATTTTTTGAGCTGGATTTTGCCATGGCCTGGCACAGTGCGATGTGCGGATATTTTGTGCGGACGATTTTTTATGGGAAACTTTGCCCTGCGCGGTAGGATGCGGGCGTGGAAAAAAGAGTGAGTGCTGAGTTGTTGGTGGATGTGGCGTGCCAGCTTGGGGAGTGCCCCACGTGGCACGCCGAGGAGCGACGATTGTATTGGACGGATATTTCTGCCGGAAGGTTGTATTTTTGGGACGCGGACAGCGGGCGGCATGAGTTGTGTTATGAGGAGCGGCCGGTCGGCGGGATGACGGTGCAGCGCAACGGGGAGCTGTTGTTGTTCCGCGACAAGGGGAATGTGGTGGCGTTTCGCGAGGGCAGGATTTTGCGCACGGTGATTGAGAGCATCCCCGGGCTGGAGCGCACGCGCTTCAACGATGTGATTGCCGATCCGTGCGGGCGGGTGTTCGCCGGCACCATGTCGTTCAACAATCAGGCCAACGGGCGGCTTTATCGCATCGAGTGCGATGGTTCTTTCTCACTGGTTTCCGAGGGTCACGCCACGCCCAACGGGATGGGCTTCAGCCTGCAGTGCGATGTGTTTTATTTTACCGATTCGCGGCGGCGCATCATTTACCGATACAAGTATTGCGCGGAGGACGGCGCGATTTCCGGGGGGGAAATTTTTCATCAGGTCGGGGACGCGGAGTTGCCGCGGCTGGGGCGCTCGGACGGGATGACGGTGGATGCGGAGGGCAACATCTGGAGCGCGCGCTACGAGGGGGCGCAGGTGTTGAAAATTTCGCCTGAGGGCGATGTTTTGGAGAGTTGGCCGGTGCCGGTGCTGAATGTGACGTCGCTGACCTTTGGCGGTGATGCGCTCGATGAGCTTTTTGTGACGACGGCCGGCGGCGACAGGCGCAATGCGCAGTTTGCGCTGGCCGGTTCGGTGTTCCGGCTGCGGCCGGGTGTGCGCGGTAGGGCGGAGTTCCGCTCGGCGATCGGGTTGTAGGGCGGGAGGCCGCGTTGTCGGCAGGGAAAAATTTTCAGCGCAGGCGCTGGAACATGGTGCGTTCGGGGAAGAGTTTGCCCGGGCAGTCGGTGGGGGTGGGGTTGATGCGGCGGTGGATGGTGAATTCAAGGCGCGGGTTGCCGCAGAGGCGGCGGAGGTATTGCACCAGTTCGATGGTGGCGGCGATCTGGCGGGCGGTGGGGCGCTCGACGTTGTAGCTGCCGACCAGGCAGATGCCGATGGAGATTTCGTTGAGGGCGGCGCTGCGGAGGTGTCCGCCGTGGAGCTGGTCTTTCCAACGTTGGCCGACTTCGATTTGGCCGTCGCCGGAGCCGCGTCCGTTTCCGATGACGAAGTGGTAGGCGAGGCCGTTTTCCCATTTGCGGACGTTTCTGTGGAAGCGGTCGAAGATGGCGGCGTTGCCGGAGGTGGTTTCGCTGTGATGGATGACGACATAGCGCCAGCGTCCGCGCTTGATGCGTGGGCGGTCGATCTCTGCTTTAACGGGACGGATGTAAACGTAGGCAGGCTCTGAGGTTTCGCGGCGAGGTCGCTGAGCGGTGGGTGATTCCTGGGTGTCTTCCGGGCGTGATTCGGCGGCGGGCTGGGCTGCGCGGGTTCGGTCGGAAACTCGCGCCGCTGTTGGTGTTCTTTGTTCCGGGCGTGTTTGAGCTGGTTCAGGCGCCACCTCCTCGGGCGCCGCCGCCGCTGCGCCCGGCGGAGTGAGGCGGAGTCGCTGGCCGACGCGAAGGAACTGGCCGGGGCGAAGGTTGTTCCAGTCGCGAAGTTGTTCGACAGTCAGCCCGTATTGTTCGGCGATGGTGGTGATGTCTTCGCCGGGCTGGACTGTGTGGTGGGTGATGATTTGCGTTTCGGGTGTATGGACAGTTTGACGTGACTGCGATGCTTCGCGGGGCTGCGCGGGCTGACGGGTTGGAGATGTTTCACGGTCTTGTGGAAGAGGAGTGGCGCGGATTTCCTCGACTATACTTTCGCTGGCAGGGATGCGCAGCACCTGGCCGATGCGGAGGATGGAGTTGACGGATATGCGGTTGGCGGCGGCAATGGCCGAGGCGCTGACTCCGTATCTGGCGGCAATGCCGGAGAGGGTGTCGCCCGCCACGACACGGTGTTCGAGGGGGCGGTTTGTGCGTTGGGGTTGTTGTTGTTGTTCGCGTTCGGAAGTTTGTTGGGTCGGTGCGGGACTTGGTGTCGGTGCCGGCGCTGGCGGTTCGGTGGTCGGGGGTTGGTGCCCGGAGTCGGAGGAGCCGCGGGCAGCGCGTCCGCCGACGGGCACTTGCAGGCGCTGGCCGATTTTGAGGACGCTGCTCGTGTCGAGGTTGTTGGCTTTCATGAGTTCTGCCGGGCTGATCTGAAGTTTTCTTGCAATGCCGTAGATGGTGTCGCCTGTGACGACCGTGTAGTAGTCTCGAAGGGGAGATGACGCGGAATCGGACTGAGGTTGACGTTCTGTTTGTCCGGAGGGAGGTATTCTGAGTTTTTGGCCGATGCGCAGACGTGTGGGGTCGGTGATGCCGTTGTGTTCGGAGAGTTCGGCGATTGTGACGCCGTGAATTGCGGCGATGCGGCTGAGGGTGTCGCCGGGGCGCACTTCGTAGATTTGTTGTGCGAAAAGCTGTGCTGCTGCAAGTGCCATGAGCAGGAGTGCGACGCAGAGATTGAGCGCGCCCGAGAGTGGCAGGCGGAGGATTTTTTTGTGACCGAAGCTGAGCTGCAAACAGGGTCTTCTGTTGTCGGTCACGAGTCTAACATAATACAGGCAAAAGCGGCGCTGCAACGCCAGGTGTTGGCAGAGAGGTAATTTTTTCTGGAGGTAAAAATTTTGGCTGTGAGCGGCTGCGCTCACGCTTCCATGAGCCAGCGGTTGCGTTCTCTGCGCATCATGGCCTGGGCTTCTTCGGGGCCCCAACTGCCGCGGTGGTAGGTGCGCATGGGGAGGTCGTGCCAGTGTTTTTGGATGGAGTCGATGACGCGCCAGGCTTCGAGCACTTCGTCGCCGCGGGTGAAGAGTGTGGAGTCGCCGGCCAGGGCGTCGCCCAGCAGGCGCTCGTAGGCCTCGGGGGAGTAGGATTGCCAGTCGGAGTTGTAGCGGAAATCCATGTCGATGGGCTGGATGCGCTCGTAGCCGGGGGTTTTTGCGTTGAAGGTCATGTGGATGCCTTCGTCGGGCTGCAGGCGGATGCGCAGGGTGTTGCGGGAGAGGCGGGGGCCGCAGCGCTGCTGGAAGAGGACCATCGGCGGACGGCGGAAGACGATGATGATTTCGCTGGCTTTGTGATGGAGGGCTTTGCCGGTGCGCAGGTAGAAGGGCACGCCGCTCCAGCGCCAGTTGTCGATGAAGAGTTCGATGGCGACAAAGGTTTCGGTTTTGGAGTCGGGAGCGACACGGTCTTCCTTGAGGTAGCCTTCGTATTGCGCGCGGACGACGTTTTGAGCGAGCTGTTCTTTTGTGAAGCTGGGGATGGAGCGCAGGACCTTGACTTTTTCGTCGCGCAGGCGCTCGGGGTCGAGCGAGGCGGGTGGTTCCATGGCGGTGAGGGTGAGGAGTTGAAGGAGGTGGTTTTGCACCATGTCGCGCAGGGCGCCGGAGGTGTCGTAGTAGCCGCCGCGGGTGCCGACGCCCTCGGATTCGGAGACGGTGATCTGGACGTGGTCGATGTAGCGGCGGTTCCAGAGGGGTTCGTAGATGGAGTTGGCGAAGCGGAAGTAGAGGAGGTTTTGGACGGTTTCTTTGCCCAGGTAGTGGTCGATGCGGTAGAGGGCTTTTTCGTCAATGCAGGACTGGAGGGCGGTGTTGAGTTCGAGTGCGCTCTCCAGGTCGTGGCCGAAAGGTTTTTCGATGACAAGGCGTTGCACGTCGGGGTAGGTGAGCAGTCCGGCGTGTTTGAGATGGTGGGCGATGGTGGCGAAGTATTCCGGCGCGGTGGACAGGTAGTGCATTTTGCGGGGGCCGATTTTTTCGGCACCGGGCAGTGTTTCGAGGCGCTCGGCCAGTGTGGAGTAGCTTTCGGGGTGGGGAAAATCGCCTATGTGGTAAAAGATGTGGCGTTCGAACTGGGACCAGATGTTGTCATCCAGGCCGGAACGGGAGAATTTTTTGATGGCCTGGCACATCTCGTTGCGGAAGGAGTCGTCGGTTTTGTGCCGACGGGCGAAGCCAACTATGGTGAAGGTGTCCGGCAGGCGTCCGTCCTTGTAGAGGTGGTAGAGGGCGGGCATGAGTTTGCGGGCGGTGAGGTCGCCGGATGCGCCGTAGATGACAAGGTGGAAGGGCTCAAGTTTTTGCGTTGTGCTGCCGAGGTCGCAGACGATGTCTTCGTTGTTTGTCGTCATGGGCAACAGTCAACACGACGCGGCAGGAATTTCGAGAGAAAGTTGTGGACATGGGACGGGCTTTGACCCGCAAAGTGGTGGTGTTTTTTTGATCTAATCGATTTCGCAAGAGTTTCTTTGGAGGGGATGAAGGCGGAGAGGAGGAGATTTTTCTAGAGTTAAGAGGGGTGTAAGGCTGAATAAGGAGCTGATAGGAAAGTGGTCTGCTTGCTCCGGGCCGGGACATGGCGCAGAATTCCTGGCCATGAGGAAGGGTGATTTGGCGAAGACCGGTGAAAATGGAGCGTATGTCTTGGTTGATAAAGCGCGAGGCCACGGCTTTTAGTGTCTCGTTGCCTTTTGCGAAGGCTTCGTCAGACATTTTTATTGTGGACGGAATTTATCAGCGAATTTGCTGAGTGTCAGAGGGATTAATCAGCAGGCTCTGGTGAAATGAGTGGTTGTTGTTGTGCGGTTTCTTCCGGTGTGGGGGCGGCGAGCATCTCGTCGATGGAGTTGGGGATTTGTTTGTATAAGGTTTCTGTGGCGTGAGGGATGATTGTGCGCGCCGCCTCGGACCATACGTAGGCTTCTGGTGCTTTTTGTAGAAACACGAGCACGGGGTTGGTATTTGGGGCTGTGCTGTCGTCGGCGGACTTTTCGGCCGGTGCGCGGCCGACGCTCAGTGAAACGGTGTTGCCATCCTTGAGTGTGAATTCGATTTTTCGGGAGTGTGCAAGTGCCGCCTGTGACTGGGGGTCGGTGATGAGGTTGTGTTGGTAAATGTTTATACCCAAGATGAGACGTAGCAGAGATTCGGGCATGTCGTTTTTGAGGTTGCGACCTTCGGGGAGTTGAGGTTCCAGTAGTTGCCATTTACCCTGCTCGTCGCGTTGGAAACGGACAGGTGTTTGGTTGGAGAGTTGAAAGGTGAGTGACGTGATGTCCTCGATCTTGAATTGGAATAGTTCGCGTGCAAGCCATTCATCCGGGTTGGCGCTAAAGAAGACCTGAGGATGTGCTTCAAGAGCGGAATCGCTGTTTGGAATTTTGAGGTAGTAGCCGCCATCAGGTGATGTGTTGCCGAGGGAAATTTTGAAAATTTCTTGTTGGTGTTCGTTGAAGAATGTAACGGTGCGCGCGCCAAGTCCGAGACGCTCGAAGCGTTCCGGGTTGGCAGTGACGATGCGTTGGATTTTGGAGTTTTCCAGGTCGTCGGTGAGCTTGGCTATGCGTGTGAGATTGGCCGGAGCATTATGGTAGCTGGTAATTC
>Ga0308414_1001646_pt1 | contig 14610 bp, 22 predicted proteins | sample HotsprSampleOS50_FD_205667 | JGI IMG/M metagenome (GOLD analysis project Ga0308414, IMG submission 205667) | Hot spring phototrophic mat microbial communities from Octopus Spring, Yellowstone National Park, Wyoming, United States - 20090730_OS50 ... | reverse complement strand
TCAGCATAGGCGGTTCTCCTTTGTTTTTATCTGCGTCAGATCATATATGGCCGATCAGAAAAGGCGAGTCTGGGTCGGTTGGATGGTTTGCCGGGAGGCGAAGCAGACCTAAGATGACGGCCAACTGGAGCAGTGCCCCCATGAACGGTGCAAAGACGGTGCTGGTGAGCGGCGGCGCGGGTTTCATCGGATCACATCTGGCGCGCGCTTTGGTGGCGCGGGGCGATCGCGTGCGGGTGATCGACGATCTCTCGCGCGGCGACCGCTCGCGGCTGGCCGATATCGCCGGAAAAATCCAGTTCATCCACGCTTCGATCCTCGACCGGGAGGCGCTGGCCGCCGCCGTGCGCGGCGTCGACGCCATCCTCCACCAGGGGGCGTGGGTGAGCGTGGCCCATTCGGTGGAGCATCCGGCCGAGTATCACGAGATCAACGCCACCGGCACGCTGCGGGTGCTGGAGGCAGCGCGGGCGGCGGGTGTGAAACGCATCATCTACGCCTCCAGCAGCTCGGCCTACGGCGAAAGCCCCGAGCTGCCCAAGCGCGAGAGCATGCGGGCGCTGCCCATCAGCCCGTATGCCGTCACCAAGTACACCGGCGAGCTGTACATGACGGTGTACGCGGTCGTCTATGGGCTGCAGACGCTGAGCCTGCGCTATTTCAACGTTTTCGGCCCGCATCAGGATCCCAAAAGCCTGTACGGGGCGGCGATCCCGGCGATCGTCACGCGCATGCTCAGGGGGCAGCGTCCGATCATCCACGGCGATGGCGAGCAGACGCGGGACTTCTGCTACATCGACAACGTGGTGCAGGCCAATCTCCTGGGACTCGACGCCCCGTCGCTAGGGGGCGAGGTTGTCAACATCGCCTGCGGGCAGCGCGTCAGCATCAACCAGATCTGGCGGCTGTGCAACCAGATCATGGGCACCGACATTCAGCCGGAATATGGCCCGCCGCGCCCGGGCGATGTGCGCGATTCCCTGGCCGACATCTCGCTGGCCCAGCGGGTGCTGGGGTATCGGCCGACGGTGCTGTTCGAGGAGGGTCTGCGGCGGTCCATCGCCTGGTATCGCGCGCAGATGCAGGATGCTTTGGGGCCGGATCAACGCTGCCAGGGCGGCTGAAGCTGTCCGATAAGCTAAAGGTTCAAAACTGGCCTTTCCGATGAGAGAAGGGGCAAGAACTCAGTCCCCCGCGGCCGAAGGCCCGGCCGCGCCTCGACCACGGAAGGTGTCACGATGCGAACTGTTGCCATCATCAACCAGAAGGGCGGCTGCGGAAAAACCACGACGAGCATCAATCTGGCGGCATGCCTGGCCCGGCTGGGCCACAAGACGCTGCTGGTGGACATGGACCCCCAGGGTCACTGCGGCGTGGGGCTGGCGGTGCCCGAAGAGCAGATCGAGCGCACGATTTTCGACGCGCTGATCGAGGAACGTGACGGGCGGGTCGCCCGCATCAGTCAGATCGTCTGGCAGATCGCCAGCAACTTCGACCTGGCGCCCTCGAACATTCACCTGGCCGGTTTCGAGCAGCTCTTCGCCGGTCGGCCGGGGCGCGAGCAGCGGCTGGCGCTGGCGCTGCAGAGCGTCGCCGAATCGTATGAGTGGTGCATCATCGACTGCCCGCCGAGCGTGGGACTGCTGACCTTCAACGCCCTGCGCGCCTGCGACGAGGTGATCGTTCCGGTGGAGACGGGCTTCTTCAGCCTTCACGGGCTGGCGCGGATGATGGAGACACTGGAGCTGATGCGCGAGCAGTGCGGGCGGGAGATCCAGATCCGCGTGCTGCCCACGCAGTACGACACGCGAACCAAGCTGGCCCGCGAGGTGCTGGCCGAGCTGCGCAGCAAGTTCCGCGACTACCTGATGCAGTCCACGATCAACTTCAACACCAAGCTGAAGGAGGCGGCCAGCTTCGGTCAGCCGATCACCGAATACGACCCGGGCAGCCGGGGGTACAAGGACTTTGTCAATCTGGCCCGTGAGCTGATGGGTCACCGGCCGATGGAGGCCGAGGCGCTGGAGGGCGAGCAGCTCTCGCGTCCGGCGGAGCTGGTGCAGCGGGCGCGGCAGCTCGCGCAGCTCACTGCGACGCAGTTCGGGCGGACCAGCACGCCGCGGCCGGCACCGGCGGCGGTTCTCGGGGCCGGTGGCATGGAGCTGGGCGGAAGCCGGCCACACGACCGCGACGTCGCCATCGACACCGTCGACGAGGGCGAACAGGCGGCTCTTGAGGAGTCCCCCCTCGACGAGACTGGGGGCGCGGAGGCCGCCCGCGAGAGTCGCGACCAGGCCATCGAACGCAAGATCATGGAGTTCTACGGGGTGAAGCAGGTGGGCAACCAGGTGGTGTTCGCCACCCGCTTCGAGAATGCCAACCGCGTGGCCATCGCCGGCGACTTCAACAACTGGTCGCCGGACGCGACGCTGATGAGCGGAGGAGAGCGGCGCGGCGAGTTTCGCGCCTCGCTGCCTCTGATGCCGGGGCGCTATCGCTACCGCCTGGTGGTGGACGGGCGCTGGATGACCGACCCGAACAACAGCTACGTTGAGGCCAACCAGTTCGGCGAGCTGAACAACGTCGTGGAGGTGGAGTAGGCGGCCGCCTCAGCAGCAGCAATGGATCGTTGGCAGCTCGGAGCCAAAGGGCCGCGCGGTGTCTCATGGACGACAAGCCCAAGCAACCTCGAAGTCTCAGCGAGATCAGCCATCTGTTTCTCAGCGGCGTACGTCAGCGGCAGACCCAGGGGGCCCCGCCTCCGCTTCGTAAGCCCCCCCCGCCCGATCCGCGGCTGAGCATCGACCTGACTCCTGAAGAGTTCGCCCAGACGCTCGGTGATTCGACCGCGCGCCGCAGCATCGAGGCCCCGCCGGTCAAGGCGCTGCTGGCCTCCCATATGGGCGCACGTCATCTGGAGTGCGCCCGCCAGTACGCCCGCAACCTGGCCGCCTCCGGCAAACGCGTCGGGCTGATTGTCATCGATGTGGCCGAGTTCCAGCTCATCACCTTCGACCCGGCCGCCGGGAGCGAAGCGCAGTCTGGGCCGCCGTCGACGTGTCTTGACGCCCGTGCCATCCGCGATGCCATCAACGAACTCAACTGCGACCTGGACTGCTGGCTGCTGAGTGTGGCCAACCCGCGAGTTGCCGAGGCCCGCGCCCTGCTGCGCAACGTGGGGCACTGGATCCTGCTGAGCACTCCCGACCACGACGGCATTGTCTGCGCCTACCGCACGCTCAAGGGCCTGGCCGACCTGGGCCGGCGGCGGTTGTCGGTGGCGGCCGTCGATGCCCGCGAGCCGGCGCAGGCCCAGCGCGTCTTCCAGAAGCTCTCAAGCGTGTGCGCGCAGTTCATCTCATGGACGGTGGAGCCGGAGCCGCCCATCGGCAGCGACCTTCAGGTCGGAGAATGCCAGGTCATGTGCTGCCGCACCGAACACGACAAGGCCCAACTGGCCTCCGCGGCCCACTGGCAGATCGTGGCGGAGCTGGTGAACGAGGCCGCCTCGCACGCCGAGGAGGAGCCGCCGGCGCCGATTGACGCCGCGCCGCCAGCTCCCGCCGCCGCCGAGGCCGGACCTGCGCAATCGCCCCAGCCGCATGAGACAATCGCCGACGCCATGCCTGCGACCCGGCCCTTCGCCTCCGTGGGCCCGCAGGATGAGGGTCCGGCGCCGGCCCCGTTTCGCCCCGCCCCCCTCATGCCCGAAGTTGTGGATTTGGCCGACGGCAACAGCGAGGAGTCGATCGTCAGCGCCGTGCTGCGCCACTCGGTCAACGAGGTCATCGAGTGTCCGATTCGGCCGCCGATGTGTCCGCAGGCGCGACTGGGCGTGAGCCGCGAGAGACGGATCATCCTCATTGCGGTGGCCGGCCACGGCCTGGGGGCGCTGAAGGCCATTGGTCAGGCGTATCGCTGGGTGAACGAAAACCGCGCCCTGCTGGCGATGGCGCTGCCGCAGTTTGCCCTGGACGCGCATCAGCTTCCCCACCTGCGTCTGCTGGTCGACCATGCCGACGTGAACGCGGAGGTGCTGGCCCCGATGTTCCAGGTGAGCACCGTGAGCATCCACACATATCGACGGGTTCGCTGGGGGCAGCGGACGGGGCTGCTGCTGGATGCGGCCTGAGGGCTGCGGATTGTCGATGGTCGGCAACCTGACAACCTGAAATCTCCGTCCCGCCCGTCCCGCCACTTGACAAAGAAAAGGCAGACTGTAAAGTTTCCGTTCCCATCGCGCTGGGCGTGATGGGCAGCGGTCTTGTTGACCTGTGCTCGGGGGCTGACTGGCACGAGACTTATATGACCGGCGATCGGATCAGGATCAGGATGGAAGGCTACGACCACCGGGCGTTGGACGCCTCGGCGAAGGAAATCGTCGAGCATGCCAAGCGGACCAACGCGCGCGTGTGCGGCCCGATACCTCTGCCGACCCGCATCGAGCGGTACACGGTGCTCCGCAGCCCCCACATCGACAAGAAATCCCGCGAGCAGTTCGAGATGCGCACGCACAAGCGCGTCATCGACATTTTCGAGCCGACGGCCCGCACCATCGAGGCGCTGAACCGCCTGGTTGTGCCGGCCGGCGTGTTCGTCAAGATCAAGGCCTGATTTTTCTGTATCTGCATGTGCCCCTGCCACAAGGGGCACTTTGATTCGCCGAAGCGTGAGGTTCAGCCAAGAACCGATCCCCCCCGACGGGTCACGCTTCGAGGAGTTGTACTGTCGTAACTGGAGCGGACACGAGGCGCCCGACCGGTTTTCGCCTCCTGTGCCCGACATGAGCATGACACCCGCATTGCTGGGCCGAAAACTTGGAATGACCCGCATTTACGACCAGAAGGGAACGATTGTTCCCGTGACGGTCGTGCAGGCGGGACCGTGCGCCGTTACCCAGGTCAAGACCGTGGAGAGCGACGGCTATAACGCCGTCCAACTGGGCTTCGAGGACGTGCGGCCGCGATACAGCACCATGCCGCTGATCGGGCACGCCGCCCGGGCCGGGACGACGCCCAAGCGCTTCTTCCGGGAGATCCGCCTGCGCGACAAGTCGGACCTGCAGCCGGGGGCGACGGTGAATGTCGAGCTGTTCAAGGACGTGCAGTTCGTGGACGTGATCGGGCGCAGCAAGGGCAAGGGTTTCCAGGGCGTGATGAAACGGCACCATTTCGGCGGTCAGCCCGCCTCCCACGGCACGGAGCGCAAGCATCGCTCGCCGGGGTCGATCGCCTCCCGTGCGACCTGGCGCGGTCAGTGCGGCAAGCCCAAAAAGGGCGTGCGCATGGCCGGCCACATGGGCGACCGGCGCGTGACCACGCGCAACCACCCCCTCGTCAAAATCGATCCCGAGAAGAACCTGCTGCTGATCAAAGGGGCCCTTCCCGGACCCAACGGGTCGCTGCTGCTGGTGCGCAAGAGCATAACCGCCCGCACCAGGCCCGTTGAAGCGGAGGCCAGGCAATGATCGAAATACCCGTCTATAATCAGGCCGGCCAGGAAGTGGAGAAGCTCCAGCTTGATGAGTCGAAGCTGGGCGGACAGGTGCGTGCGGCCCTGCTCAAGCAGGCGATCGTAATGTATCACGCCAACCAGCGTCAGGGGACGGTTCGGACGCTGGCCCGCGGCGAGGTGGCCGGCTCGACGCGTAAGATTTACCGCCAGAAGGGCACCGGAAACGCCCGCATGGGGACCATCCGCCAGCCCGTCCGCAAGGGCGGTGGGCACGCCAAGCAGAAGCGTCCCAAGGACTGGCGGCTGGCCATGCCGAAGAAGGCCCGGCGGCTGGCGCGCGACAGCGCGCTGCTGTCCAAGATTCAGAGCAGCGAAATCCGCGTGCTGGATGACATCAGGCTGGAGCAGCCCAAGACCAGGGAAGTGGCGCGGATTTTCAAGGCTCTGGGGATTTCCTCAAGCTGCCTGGTGGCGCTGCCGCAGCACGATCCGATTATCGAGCGCTGCTCGCGCAACCTGGCGCGGACCAGGCTGACGACGGTGGCCCAGCTCAACGCCTGGGACATTCTCCAGAACCGGCTGCTGCTGACGACCAAGGCAGGACTGCAGCAGATGCTGGCGTAAGGAACCGAGCCATGGACGAAACCAACGTCATCATCAGGCCGCTGATCACTGAAAAGAGCACGCACCAGCAGGCGACGCGAAACGCCTATGCGTTCGAGGTGAATCCGTCGGCCAACAAGCAGCAGATCCGCCAGGCGGTGGAGAAGCTCTACTCGGTGAAGGTCACGGACGTGCGCACCATGAACCGCAAGGGCAAGCCGCGGCGCGGTCGCTACCGGATGACGCGGACGCGCAACTGGAAGCGGGCGGTGGTGGTGCTGGATGAGAACTCGAGGATCGATCTGTTCTGAGCCGACGGCGAGGTGAGTCATGCCCATCAAGTTCTACAAGCCGACCAGCCCCGGACGACGCGCCGGCAGCGTGCTGGACTATGCCGCCGAGCTGACGAAGTTCGAGCCGGAAAAGTCCCTGCTGGTCCCCAGGCGCCGCGCCAACGGCCGCAACCATCACGGCGTGATAACGGCCAAGCACCGCGGGGGCGGCAACAAGAAGCAGTACCGGCTGATCGACTTCAAGCGCCGCAAGGACGGCGTGCCCGCCAGGGTACTGGGCATCGAGTATGACCCCAACCGCAGTTGCTTCATCGCCCTGATCCAGTACGAGGACGGCGAGAAGTCCTACATCCTGGCCCCCAAGGGACTTCAGGTGAACCAGGTGGTACAGAGCGGGCCTTCGGCGCCGCCGGAGATCGGCAACTGCATGCCGCTGGCGAACATTCCGGTCGGCCTGGAAATCCACAACATCGAGATGAACCCCGGCCAGGGCGGCAAGCTGGTGCGCAGCGCTGGCGGCGTGGCCCGGCTGGGGGCCAAGGAAGGCGAGTGGGCGGTGATCATTCTGCCGTCGGGCGAGATGCGGCGCGTCCGCAGCGCCTGCAGGGCGACGATCGGCCAGCTCGGCAACCTGGACTGGATCAACGTGAGCATCGGCAAGGCCGGGCGCAGCCGCCACATGGGCATCCGTCCCCACACGCGTGCCAAGGCGATGAACCCCATCGACCACCCGCTGGGCGGCGGTGAGGGCCGGGCGAATGGCGGCCGCCATCCGTGCAGCCGCACGGGCGTGCTGGCCAAGGGCGGCATTACGCGAAGCCCACGGAAGAACAGCGAGAAGCTGATCCTCAGACGGCGCAAGTTCGGCACGCACCAGCAGCGGCCGCAGACGGTGAACCTGTGACGGAGTTGCCGGTTACCAGTTGCCAGTTGCCAGTCATGGCGACCGGCGGACTGGACTGGCAACTGACAACTTGGCAACCAGCATGAGCAGAAGCGCAAAAAAAGGTCCGTTTGTGAACGAGAAGCTGTTCCGGAAGATCTCGAAGATGAACGAGGACCGGATCAAACAGCCTGTTAAGACCTGGGCGCGGGCCTGCACGATTATCCCCGAGTTCGTGGGCCACACGTTCGAGGTGCACAACGGCAACAAGTTCATCCGCGTGTTCGTGCAAGAAGACATGGTTGGACACAAGCTGGGCGAATTCGCCCCGACGCGGACGTTCCGCGGCCACAGCGGTCGCAAGGCCGCCGCGCCCGGAGCGGCCGCTTCCTGAGGCGGCGCGGGCACTGCCGCGATCGTCGCCGCTTTGAGTTGAAGGTGTGACATGCCATTCGTAGCCAAACATCGCTTCGCCCGGATCGCTCCGCGGAAGGCCCGGCTGGTGATGGACCTGATCCGCGGGCGGCCGGTGAATGAGGCGCTGACGCTGTTGCAGTTCAGCAGCAAGCGGGCGGCGGTTCTGATCGACCAGGTTATCCGTTCGGCAGTGGCCAACGCGACGGAGCAGGAGGCGGATGCGGAGAAGCTGTACGTGAAGGAGTGCTGGGTCGATCCCGGTCCGATCATCAAGCGGTTTCAGCCGAAGGACCGGGGCAAGGCGTATCCGATCCAGAAGAAGACCAGCCACCTGGTGATATCGCTGGAGCAGAAGCAAGAGCCGGAGCAGAAGAAGCAATAGACCAATAGACATGGCCGGGCAGGTCCGCCCGCCGGCAGCAAGGTGTTGAATATGGGTCAGAAGGTCAATCCGCTGGGCTTTCGCGTGGGGATCACCGAGGACTGGAAGTCCAAGTGGTACGCCCCCAAACACGCCTTTGGCGAGTTTCTGGGCGAGGATTTCCGCATCCGGCGGTACATCGACGAGAAGCTCAACCGCCGCCCCCCCTTCGCCGCCGTCAGCGACGTGCTCATCGAGCGGACGCGCGAGGAGGTGAAGGTCACTGTCAAGACGGCCCGGCCGGGGCTGGTCATCGGTCCCAAAGGCGCGGAGGTGGACAAGCTCCGCGAGGAGCTGGAGGACCTGATCAAGCGCAAGGTCGGTCCGATCACGGTGATCGAGATCAAGAACCCGGATCTCAACGCCCAGCTCGTGGCCGAGGCGATTGCCGAGCAGCTCAAGAAGCGAGCCAGCTTCCGCCGCGTGATGAAGCAGCGGGCCGAGGCGACGATGGCGGCGGGCGCCAAAGGCATCAAGATTCAGGTGAGCGGCCGCCTGGGAGGTGCCGAGATCGCCCGCTCGGAGCACACGGTGATGGGATCGATCCCGCTGACCACGCTTCAGGCGAACGTGGACTACGGATACGCGATTGCGTTCACGACATACGGGACGATCGGCGTCAAGGTCTGGATCTACCGCGGCATCTACGGGCAGGAGGTGCAGGAGACGGACGTGCGACCCGGCGGAGCCATAAGACGAGGAAGACGGTAGGAATTTCCGATTTTTGATTCGCGGCTTCAATCGCAAATCGCCAATCAAAAATCGCAAATCGAACACTGAGGTGTTAAATGCCCCTGATGCCCAAGCGTGTGAAGTTCCGCAAGAGCCAGCGCGGCAGGATGAAAGGCAACGCCACGCGCGGGAACACGGTGGCTTTCGGCGAGTACGGCCTGCAGGCGATGGAACGGGCATGGATCACCGCCCGGCAGATCGAGGCCGGGCGCGTGGCCGTCAGCCACTACCTGCATCGCGAAGGCCGCATGTTCATCCGCATCTTCCCGCACAAGCCGGTGTCGGCCAAGCCTCTGGAGGTGCGCATGGGCACCGGCAAGGGCGAGCCGGAATACTGGACCGCCGTGGTGAAGCCCGGGACGATCATGTTCGAGATCAGCGGCGTGGACGAGCCGACGGCGCGACGGGCGCTGGCACGGGTAGCCCACAAGATGCCCATCCGCTGCCGCTTTGTGGCGCGGAAGCACGCGGTGGCGTAGGGAGTGCTGAGTCCTGAGTGCTGAGTCCTGAGTGCGGAGTTTGGAGTTGGAAGCGGTCATGAAGATCAAAGAGATACGCGAGAAAGAGACCGACGCGGTGGTGGCTGAGCTGGCCGACCTCCAGAAGCGGCTCTTCGAGCTGCGCACCCAGGCAGTGACGGAGAAGCTGGAGAATCCGGGCCTGCTGCGGCTGACGCGGCGGGACATCGCCCGGCACAAGACGGTGCTGCGCGAGCGGCAGATCCAGGCGCAGAAACGGGCACAATCGGCCGCGGCCGCGGGCTGACGGACAGAAGGCGGGCGGGCGCAACGGCTCGCCTGATGCAGGCTATGGCACAGAGCAATACGGCAACAAGAAAGCGTCCGCCGCTTCGCACGCTCGTGGGCGTGGTGGCGTCGGCCAGGGCGGCCAAGACCATCAAGGTGGTGGTGGAGTATCAGACGCGTCACCCCAAGTACGGCAAGTACCTGAGCCGCCGCACCGTGCTGCACGCGCACGACGAGAAGTCCGAGGCCCGCGAGGGCGACCGCGTCGAGATCGCCGAGTGCAGGCCCCTGAGCCGGATGAAGCACCACCGGCTCATCCGCGTCATCGAGCGCGCCCCCGAGCGGGCTGTGCAGACGTCGGCGGAAGAGGTCATGACGGGCAAGGCGCCCGAGGCAAGATCATGATTCAGCAGCAAACGTACGTCGACATCGCCGACAACACGGGCGCCAAGCAGGCCATGTGCATCAAGGTGCTGCGCGGCAGCTCGTCGCGCGGCCGGCACAAGCGCCGCGTGGCCCGCCTGGGCGATATCATCGTCTGCACCGTGAAGAAGGCGATTCCGGCCGGCGAGATCAAGCAGGGCGAGATCGTGCGCTGCGTGGTGGTCAGGACGCGCCACGCGACGCGGCGGCCCGACGGCAGCTACGTGCGGTTCGACCGCAACGCGGCGGTGGTGATCGACGCGGAAAACAACCCGCGCGGCACGCGCATCTTCGGTGCCGTTGCCCGCGAGCTGCGGGAGCGCAACTTCATGAAGATCGTGTCCCTGGCGAGCGAAGTGGTATAGGCATTTGGGATTTTTGATTTTTGGTTTTTGATTTGCGCGCGGCATCCTGACGGGAACTGGCAATGGCACGACACATAAAGACAGGCGACGTGGTGATCGTGATCGCGGGCCGCGACAAGGGCAAGACCGGGCGCGTGCTGAGTGTCAAGGGCGGGCGCGACCGCGTCGTGGTGGAAGGCATCAACCGCGTGTGGAAGCACGTGCGCCCCTCGCGACGCAACCCCCAGGGCGGCCGCATCCAGAAGGATGCGCCGATCCACGTCAGCAACGTCATGCCGCTGGACCCGGCCTCCGGCGGCACGCGTGGCACGCGGGTGCGCATGGAGATTCGGGACGGACAGAAGCATCGCATCGCGGTGCGAGGCGGCGCCGACCTGGGTCGAGTCGGCAAGAGATAGCCGCCTGTTGCCAGTTTTTCGTGGCCGCTTGGCAGTTGGAGTGCGAGGCCAGTATGGCTGAGAACGAAATGGAACAGAACCAGCCCGCCGAAGGCGCTGAGGCGCCGCGGACCGAGAAGCCCCCCAGGCCCGCCAAGGCCCCCAAGGCGCCCAGGGCGGAGAAGGCGGAAGGGAAGCAGCGGCCGGCGGGCGAGCAGAAGAAGGGCAAAAAGCCCAAAGAGGCTGATGCCGTCGCAGAGCCGGCCGCCGCAGAGCCGCCGCCGCCCCCGCGGCTCTATGTGAAGTTCCGGCAGGAGATCGCCCCTGCCCTTCAGCAAAAGTATGGATACACCAACGCGCTGGCGGTGCCGCGGCTGGAGAAGATCGTCATCTCCATGGGCCTGGGCAAGGCCGTGACCAGCGGCGAGAAGGGCAAGCTGGAGCAGGCCGAGAAGGAGCTGGCGGTGATAGCCGGGCAGAAACCCGTGCGCTGCCGCGCCAAGAAGAGCGTGAGCAACTTCAAGGTGCGCGAGGGTATGGAGACGGGTCTGAAAGTGACGCTGCGGGGCGCCCGCATGTACGAGTTCCTCGACCGCGTGATCACGCTGGCCATCCCCCGCGTCAAGGACTTCCGCGGGCTGGACCCCGCCGGCTTTGACAAGGACGGCAACTACAATTTCGGTTTCACGGAACAGACGGTGTTCCCCGAGGTGGACGCGGCGGCCGTCACGTTCCAGCAGGGTATGAACATCACCGTGGTGACGACGGCCAGGAACGCGGAGCAGGGCCGGGAACTGCTGCGGCAGTTCGGCATGCCGTTCCGCGAGTCCTCCAAGCAGGACAGGTGAATATGGCGACCAAGGCCTGGATCAACAAGCAGAAGCGCCGCGAGGCGCTGGTCAAGAAGTACGCGGAGCTGCGGCGCAAGCTGCGCAAGGAGAAGAACTACGCGGCGCTGGCCAAGCTGCCGCGAGATTCGAGCCCGACGCGCTGGCGAAACCGCTGTCAGATCACCGGACGTTCCCGCGGCGTACTGCGGAAGTTCCGGGTGAGCCGCATCATGCTTCGCGAGCTGGCGCTGGCCGGCCGCGTGCCCGGATTGAAGAAGGCAAGCTGGTAGTTTCAGGCCGGCGGCCTGGCTCAGCACTCAGGACATACGATAGCGATGAACAACCAAGATCCCATCGCGGACATGCTGACGCGGATACGCAACGCGAACCGGGTTGGACGGCGAATGGTGCTGGTGCGCAACAGCAAGATCTGCGCCGGCATCGCCAGGGTGCTCAAGGAGGAGGGCTACATCGAGGAGTTCGACGTGGTCGAGGACGCGACGCGGCAGGGCCTGATCCGCATCCGCCTGCGTTACGCGAGCAACGGCGAGCGCATCATCCACGCCCTGGACCGCCAGAGCAAGCCGGGTCGGCGCCTCTACAGCAAGGTCAGCGAGCTTCCCAAGGTCATGAACGGCCTGGGGATTGCCGTGGTCAGCACCAGCCAGGGCGTCATGAGCGACCGCCAGGCGCGGGAGCGCAACGTGGGCGGGGAGCTGCTGTGTACCGTCAGTTGAACCGCCGGGGCCACGGCCCGGGCGCCCCGGCAGAGGCAAGGTGAGATATGAGTCGAATTGGCAAGAAACCGGTACCCGTGACGGCGGGCGTCAAAGTCGCCATTGCCGACCGCCTGGTCAAGGTCGAAGGTCCCAAAGGCAGGCTCCAGCTCAACGTGCACCCGGCGATCTCGGTCAAGTATGACGAGGCCCGCAGGGAGCTGGTGGTGACGCGGCAGGACGACCTGAAGCCCAGCCGCGCCCTGCACGGACTGACGCGGGCGCTGCTGGCCAATATGGTTCAGGGGGCCTCGCAGGGATACAGCAAGGTCCTGGAAATCCAGGGCGTCGGGTACAAGGCCGAACTCCAGGGCAAGCGGCTGACGCTGGCGGTGGGGTTCGCCAACAACGTCAGTCTGGATGTGCCCGCGGGCCTGCACGTTCAGGTTGACGGTTCCAGAATCGTGGTCAGCGGTCCGGATAAGCAGCTTGTGGGGCAGTTCGCCGCCGACATCCGCCGCGTGCGCAAGCCCGAGCCGTACAAGGGCAAGGGCATCCGCTACGAGGGCGAGGTCGTGAAGATCAAGCCGGGCAAGGCCGTCACCGGCACCGGCGCCGCCAAGTAACCGAGCCGGTCAGTGGGCGCCCCTCGGCGCCCGGAGTGAGTGCAGCATGGCAGATAAGAATGTACTGAAACGCAAACGGCTGTTGCGGCGACGGCGGCGGGTCCGTCGCCACGTATTCGGCACGCCGCAGCGGCCGCGCCTGGCGGTCTTCCGCAGCAACAAGCATATCGTTGCGCAGATCATCGACGATACGACCGGTCGGACGCTGGCCGCCGCCACCAGCGCCAGCAGGGAGGTTCGCGGCCCATTGCCAAACGGCGGCAACATCGCCGCCGCCAGGGTCGTGGGCAAGGTCATCGCCGAGCGAGGCCGGGCGGTCGGTGTCACCGCGGTGGCTTTCGACCGCGGCGGACGCATGTACCATGGCCGCGTGAAGGCGCTGGCCGAGGCGGCGCGTGAAGCGGGACTGAAGTTCTGACGGAGAAGCGCACCAGACAGGGCAGCAGTTATGGCCGAACAACATCAGGAACAAGAGCAGCAGCAACCGCAGGGGCAGAACGCCGAAGCGCCCCCTGCACCCGTCGAGGGCGCTGAGGAGGTTGCCGAGGTCGCCGCCGCCGCACCGAGCGACCCCGGCGTGTCGGGGGGCCATGAGGCGCCCGCGCACCGGGAACGGCACGCGCGGGGCGGCGCCCGTTCGGCGGCCCGCGGGCAGCGCGCTTCGCGTCAGCGGGCCGAAGAGGACGAAGGCGGCGTTGAGTCCTCGGTGGTGCGTATTTACCGCTGCGCCAAAGTCGTCAAGGGGGGCCGCACCTTCAGCTTTGGCGCGCTGGTCGTCGCGGGCGATCGCCGCGGCAACGTCGGCATCGGCTATGGCAAGGCCAACGAGGTGCCTCCCGCGGTGGAGAAGGGCACCAAGGACGCGCGGCGGAACATGTTCCGCGTCAACCTCAAGGGCACGACCATCCCCCACGCCGTGGTCGGCACCAGCGGCGCCAGCAAGGTTGTGCTCGTTCCGGCGCGCCCCGGCACCGGCGTCACCGCCGGCAAGAGCGTGCGCCCCTGCCTGGAGCTGGCCGGCATCACCGACGTGCTCTCCAAGGCCTACGGGTCAACCAGCCCCAAGAACCTGGTCAAGGCCACCATCGCCGCGTTGAAACAGTTGCGCAGCCGGGAACAGACCGAGCGCGCCCGCAATGTGACCCTTCCCGCCGGCGCCGGCGAGTTGAACTGAGCAGCAGGATATGCCATGAGCATGATTCACCAGATCACCGGCACGGTACCACGCTACAAGCGGCGGACGCGCAAAGGTCGCGGCGAGTCCAGCGGACACGGAAAGACCTGCGGGCGCGGCACCAAGGGCGCCAAGGCCCGCCAGGGCAAACCCTACTGGAAGCCCGGACACGAGGGCGGCCAGACGCCCCTGCACCGGCGGCTGCCCACCCGCGGCTTCAGCAACGACGACTTCCGCACCCGCTGGCACATCGTCAACGTGCGTGACCTGGGGCGCTTCCCCGACGGTGCTGTCGTCGACTCGGCTGCTCTGATTGCCGCCGGTCTGGTCCCCGATGACAAATGCCCCGTCAAAGTCCTGGGCGACGGTCCGCTGCAGCGCAGGCTCACTGTCCAGGTGGCCTCGTACAGCAGGTCGGCGGTGCGGAAGATCGAGTCGGCGGGCGGCGTAGCGCAGAATACCTCGGGGCAGGCCTTTGCCTTTCCAAAGCCCCGGCGGCCCGTTGTGAAGGCTCGGGAGGAACAGGCCAGGTCCCCCAAAGCCGGCAAGT